>Ga0114962_10004743_pt1 | contig 10791 bp, 19 predicted proteins | sample C_130820_MF_Meta_FD_87017 | JGI IMG/M metagenome (GOLD analysis project Ga0114962, IMG submission 87017) | Freshwater microbial communities from Lake Croche, Canada to study carbon cycling - C_130820_MF_MetaG | ecosystem: Environmental > Aquatic > Freshwater > Lake | place: Lake Croche, Canada...
AATTGAGCCAAAACCGCCAGCATTTCAAAGATCATCTTCCCTGACGCTGTTGTGGTGTTGATTGGCTCACCGTTAAGGCTGACCATGTCCGCCTTCTTTTTGTTAACGATCTCGCCTATTTCAATCATGTCCTTGGTGCTCCGCGCTACGCGGGACATGGAATAGAACACGAAGGCGTTGCCCTTTTTGATGCTGGCCAAAGCATTCAGTAGCCCTTGGCGTGTATCCATGCGCTTGCCAGAGATGCCCTCGTCCTTGAAGACATGAGCCAACTCATAGCCATTGGCTGCGCACCATTGCTCAATTCGTGCCTGCTGCGCCTCGAGGCTCACGCCCTCTTGGGCCTGCTGGGCGCTCGACACCCTGATGTAGCCGATCGCCTGCTTAGTCGCTGTTTTCATGGAAGTGATCTCCTTTAAACTTGGTATTATGTTATCACATAAATAAATGATTGCATACGTATGTATAACAAGCCGATATTAGTGTTTGCCCTTAAAGACCGGCTTGGTATCTGCGGTTACTGTGGTTCTGCAACTTTTGGGAAATTTATGAGAACACTACTTTTGGCTCGGCTGCTTCTAGCCTTAGTTACAGGATTTTTAACTGCGTGTAGTTCTGGGCCGCAAGTTCCACAGCAAAGTTATGCGGAACGTCTGGCGGCTCGGTGTGATGGTTATGGGTTCCAGCGCGGGACGACTGCGTTTGCACAATGTATGCAGCAAGCAGATTCGCAAACGCAAGCGGAGAACGCAAGCAGTAATCAACAGGTACAACAGCACTTCAAGAATGCACAGTGCTGGCTTGATAACAATGTAAAAGACAAGTCAAAGTGCTATTGATCTGACCTCAATTGGTTTGAGGGCGCGGTTAAACCGCGCTACGCAATCTTCATTGAGGTTACATCACTTCTTACACAGTGCAATGAGTAGCGCCTTAGGGCCGTTCGGCTCAATATCCCACCAAGGGCCGTAGCCTTGTCCTTCTGGCGCTGAAGTCAATACTTGCCCTCCAGCCATCGACTCCGAATGTGAACTTAAGGAGACGACGCGAAACCGATTTTGAGAACAATCGTACTCCATGGTTGCGCGAGTAGACATATCGCCGCTCTTGCGACGTTGTTTATAGTCCTTCAACTCCAATATCTCACGCTTACTATCATTTTTCTTGAACGTAGTAGGGTCAATGTAGTAAGTAAGGTCTTCAGTTTCACTTAATTTAACCCAATCAGCCCAAGCGGAGCCAGTCACAAGAAGAATCAAGGCTAGTAGGAGTGTTTGTATGCGCAGCATGATCTGACTTTCGTTATTTGGCGCAGACTATGTTTAGAACAATTTCGGCACTGCTGCTAGGCGGAATGTCAGTCGAGTTGTTCAAAGGGCCGCTGTCCAGAGTTTTCCCCATCCCCATCTGATCAGCATACACACTAAAAAATAAACCTTTAACGCGCTTGTCCTTGCAATCGAATTCCAGCCTAGTCGATCCAGACAAGTAGCCCGTTTTATGGCGTTGCTTTAAGTCTTGTAACTGCAACACTTGACGCAAGTTGCCATCTTTTTGGACTGTGGCAGGGTCGATGTAATAGGTGATTCCGAGTCCGGGATGTTCAGCCACCTTTAACCACTCAGCCCAAACAGGCCCTGTGACAAGCAGGGCAAGTGCTATTAATATTGCTTTCATGGTGTTCATCCATTCCGGATTATTTAGGGAAGCGTCTTGGCTACACGGAAACCGACGGTAGAAAGGACATCCGTGAGAGTCGTTTTCTCGCGCTTGGCTGGACGGGTATACCATGCAATTTCTTTCCAACCGCCTCCGCGTATCACTCCCGAAGTAATGTCACTGCAATCTGTTACCCAAGCACTGCCATCCTTGGGCGCTTGAGCGTAACTATCGTGCCAACAGTCCTGCACCCATTCCCATACATTACCGTGTGTGTCATATAAGCCAAATGCATTCGGTAATTTTTTTCCTACTTCTCGGAATTCAGGTTCATCGCCTGAGTAGAACCACGCATATTTACTCAACTTTGAACTATCGTTCCCATGACTCCAGTGGGTGGTGGTTCCTGCTCTTGCCGAATATTCCCATTCCGCTTCTGTTGGTAGGCGATACTTTTGTCCAGTCTTTTTATTAAGTTCGTCAATGAATTTCTGAGCATCATTCCATGAGACCCTATAGGCAGGCAAATTACGTCCTTTGACAAAACTAGGGTTCACTCCCATTACTAAGTAATACTGCTCCTGCGTAATTTCATATTTGCCCATGGCAAAGGATTGAATCTGAACGCGATGCTGAGGTTTTTCTTCTTTTCCCAAACTTATATTGCTAAATGGGTCGTCTTCTGGAGATCCCATTAGATAATTTCCAGCAGGTATCACGACCATCTCAGGACAATCTGGGCAGTCTTTAGGGAGAGACGAAGTAACCGCAGTAGCCTTTGGTTTTGAAGGAACTTCGGCCTTGGACTTTGAATCAGGGATTAGATTCGTGTGGCCATTGGTGAGTTTGGTGCAAGATTTCGCCTGAGCACGAGTTACGGCGTTGGTGTAAATGTCTTCGCCATAGCCATCTTTACATTTATATAAAGCATCTACTTCCGCCTGAGCGACAGGGCCTATGCACGGCAAAATGCCAATCAGCAAAGCGAGGAAAGAGGAAACTCTCATATTTAGGTCTTTCTTTTTAGCCAAATGTAATTTGGCTCCTCAACCTAGGCTCGAACCAGAGAACCACAAGGATAGGAATCACAATCCTGTCCTTTACACCCCTACTTCACTTCTTGCTCAAGCAACTTGGTGATGATGTCCGTGACCGTGCAGTCCTGCTCGATAGCCTTGAGCCTGATCTTCTTGTGGATATCTTCCTGCAAGTTGATCGTTAGCCTGCGATATCCCGCAGGGGCGTGAAACACCTTGGCTGCTGCCTTAGGCTTGCTGCCCTCAGCAAAGGCCAGCGCCTGCGATCCCTTTTCGGCAATACTAAGTTCTGGTTTTCCCAATGTCGGTTTTGCTAGTGTGCTCATGCTGTGGCTCCAAGTAAATCTACAACCTCTTTGGTCAAGGCCTTGACCTCGTCTCTGGCGCTGGTGTCGGCCAGTTCTGTCACCGTTAAACCGTCGCCGAGGGCCTGCATATAGGCCACCCGCATCCCTGTGGACGCTGCAAGCGCCCCCAATCCCAACTCCTCGGATGCCAAGCCTGACAACTCTTGGGCCAGCCTTGTGTGCGCCCGGTACCGTGTCCAGAGCATCTTGGCCTCGACCTGCTTGACCTCGTTGGCTTGCCTGATCAGGTCAAGGATGTCGCTGGTTGCCCAGATTTCTGCATTTGAAGCCCCCACGGGGATCAGGCACAGGTCGGCCAAGATCAGGATCGCCTTGGTCATCTCGGCAATCCTTGGTGCGCCGTCCAGAACGATGTAATCAGCGCCTTCGTGCTCCTTAACCTTGGCAATCAGGTCTACATGGTCGAGGGCTACGTCGATTTTGAGGTTCCCTTGACGGCCCTTTTGCTGGCGGACGGAAAACCATGAGGCACTTGTCCCCTGAGGCATATCGCAATCGATCAGGACGGTTTTGCCCTGTTTGGACAGTTCCCCAGCCAAGTTAGTGGAGACGGTGGAACGCCCTGCCCCGCCTTTAACCTGTACTAGTCCAATGATTTTGGTCGTCATAGACCTTGTTTTTTCTTTAATTTAACAAACAGTTCTTGCCCTGCATCTGAAGTGCTATTCAGAGGATTATTTTTGCAATAGTTGGTGACCCAAAGAACTAGTGATTCACCCGATTGATCTTTAAGTACGTCCTTTTGGATAATCATTGCTATCCCAGAAATAAACCCAACCAGCCAAGTGTCTTGAGTAATGCCATCCCAATCCTTAGGCTTTGTTTCACTATGCTCTTTTACCCAGTCTCCGCACGATCTAGAACCCATCACCGTAACTGCTCCAGCATCAATCCAAATACCGAGTGTTAGGAGTGCGATAAAAATATGGTTTTTCACTCTACTCATTTGCATTTCATTTTTCCCTTTAAAAATGGCTGTCGGTAGCAAGAGCAAGCCGTTTGGGCGGCAAGTCGCAGACTTGTCCCCATTAGGCGACGCTCCTACTACAGGTGTATTAGATATAGGCAAATACAGGTTCTTATTAGTGAGGTGACCTTTAATGCGCACCTGAGTGACCGTTAATGCGTGGACAACCCATTTCAGGGTGACCGTTAATGCGTGGATAACTTGCCCAATCCACAGGTTTTTGTGGATAACTTTATTCACCTGAGAAGCCCTCCAGAATCCAAGCAACCCCAGCCGTTATGACTACGAGCAACACGGCAGCCACCGCAAACGGTATTGCGTCTTGGGCTGGTGGGGAAAACGCTGCCAAAGCGATTAGCCACGCCACACCCAGCACCCTACCCAGCCATTTGATGGTCTGGGCAAGCCTGTAAACGCCTCTGGAGATATTCACGAGGCATCCTTTCTGGGAATGTGGGTCAGGGACGGCTTGATCAGCAGCCCTGCTGGGGATGCCTCAAACTGCACCGCCCCGTAGACCGCTGCAACCTTCTTCAACTCGGCCAGAAACGAGACCTTGAAGTCTGTCAGCCTTGCGTAGTTGCTGCCGAACTGCATGGCAAGGGATGCCCACGGGATGGCCGTTGGCCTCTTGAGGTACGAGACCCTGTAGGTCAGCCACGTATATATATCCAGCGCCATGGGCGACTTCTTCAGCGCCTTGATGGCCCTCATGTCGATCGGCACAGGCCTGTCCACGATCTCCTTGTAGAAGGTCTCGGTCAGGTTTATCGAGGACTTCCAGAGCGATGACTGGGCGGGGTCTTTGGGATGCCACCAAAAGACTGCCCTGTCAGCCACCGCCTGATTGATGATCTGGGTTCCATTGCCCTGCTCGTAGATCGCCGTGATGGACGAGGCAAACAGCCGACGGGTCTGCTCCTTGAGCCGCGTGATTGATCCCCACCTCCCCCCAGTTGGGACTAGGTCAAGTTCGCGCATGAAGCCGCTCAGGCTGTCGCCCAGTTCCAGTTCCCTGCTCTGGGTCTTGACCGCCTCGGTGGTCACCCAAGCCAGCAGCAGCCTAGGCACAGAGCCGTAGGGCAAGCCTATGCTGCTTGGCGCGAGGATGGTCAGGCTGTAGTTGCCGTTCTTTCTTGTGAATTCGTTCCCCGCGACCTTGCTGTGGGGGAGCGTGGCCTGCACCATGGCTCGTGCCATAAAGCCCAACTCGTCGGCATCGAGCGCCACCTCATCCTCGATGGCAAGCGCCTTGTTAATCAGGATGGTTAGACTGTTTGGGTTTAGGTTTGATGCCATCTTGCGCTATCGGCTATGTGGGCTTGGCTGAATTCTCGCATATACGCATATGTATGCAATACTGTGATTACATACACCAATGCGCCCAAAAATAAGTTGCCGTCTTGGTGCAACCTCAGCGTACTATGGACTTGGTCTATTAATTTTCGGGTTTTACAGGAGCCACCCATGAAAAGAATTTCCACTTTAACTCTGGGTGTTGCGGCGTTTCTGCTGTCATCTAGTGCCGCTGTCTTTGCACAAAGCACCACCTGCCAGACTTACGGTAACCAAACTAATTGCAACAGCAGCAATGGCACGTCAAGCAACTCGAACACTTACGGCAACCAAACCAATACGACCTACAGTAACGGCTTAACAAGTAATACCCAGACTTACGGTAACCAGACCACTACGACGTACAGCAACGGTAAAACAAGAACTTGCCAGACCTACGGCAACCAAACCACCTGCAATTGATTTTTAAGCGGGGCAGGGCGCTACTGTCTCTGCATCAGCATAAATCTGCATTTACATACGTATGTGAGTATGCAATTGCATAGTCACATAAAAGTTTGTAACTAACCGCTGGGCAAGCGTTATCTCCTCTGCAACCTCCCTTGCTAGTTGCCGTAGGTGGGGCCTGTGGCCGCCCTTGAAGGCATTTCTGGAGACCGCTGCCTTGCCCTCAGGCGTTCTTGCCCCCGTGGACTTAGCCCAAGGCTGCCACTTTCTGATTAACGCCGACTTAGAGGTGCTGCGCTTCAGTGTCCATCCGTTGACTGGCATACCTCCAAATCATTATTTGCCTACTGATTTGGGGTAATACCAATGTAATAATTCAAAAACTAAAAATGGGGGATGAAATGGCTACATACGCAGTCTATGAACATAAGATATTAGGGAAGAGGGCCGCTAAAAATGGATTCTCAGCAGCAGGGTTGTTTTTCCCACTGATTTGGTCGCTGTACAACAAACTTTGGTGGCTGGCAGCGGTCTTATTCCCTTGGGCAATGATTGCTGGGGCAATGGATGCCGCGCTATCAAGCGCAGGGAGTAGCGCAGGAGGCGCTCTTCTGGCTCAGATGCTGTTCTTTCACATTCCGGCTGGGTTGATTTTCGGCTTCGCAGGAAATGGAATACTCCGGAATAAGTTGGTGAATCAAGGTTTCAGCCAGATAGGCGCTTTTGAGGCTATGTCACCAGAAGATGCCATCGGAAAGGCCGCTCAAAATGAGGCTCCTAAGGCTGCAACAACTCCAGTTTCACAGTCGAATGGGCTGGCAGAGCAAATTTCTCGCTTGAATGATTTGAAGCAGCAAGGTGCGCTGTCTGATGTTGAGTATCAAGCAGCAAAAGCCAAGTTACTGAGTTAACAGGTAGCCAGCAGCTCCCGCGACTCCCTGATCTCAGCATTCACCATCCGCACCAGTTCCCGCATCTGGTTGCGGTGTCCACCTTTCCATGCGTTAAGGCTAACCGCAGCCTTCCCCTCAGCGGACTGGGGGCCTGTGGACTTAGCCCAAGGCTGCCACCGCTTGATGGCTTGGGCTTGTCTGGCGCGGCGCTCTGGAGTCCAAGTCATTATTTCTACTGCGAGGTAACCTTCAGTCCCGCGTTTGACACATCAACGCAAGTTGTTTGACCGTATGAACTGTTTTTTAACTCACATACGGTGACCATTAAAAGCCCATTTTTCGTAAATTGAAATCCCTGCTGCTGGGCATGGGCCTCTTTCGTGGTCAGTTGTATTGCGATAACGCTCAGGCTTAGAGCGATGATCGTCAGTACTACCTTGGTGTAACGGTCGTTGGTCATGGGTGTCTCCTTGGTTAAACGGCCACTGTATCCAATAGTTTGTTTGGCGCAAGTAGGGCGTTTTCACCCGATGACTGCATAAGTATGCACGTATTAGATGATGGTTGTGCATACGTATTGTTAACCTGATTGTGGCCGACTTGCCCGATATTGGTCTGGCTGATGAAGGGCTTGGGGTTCTTGAGCGCCGCCAGCGCCTCTACCGTGCACCTTGATTGGGCCTGCGCCTTGAAGGCCAGCCGCATGAACACCTCGTAGTTTTTGAGGTGATCCGACCCCGCAGCCTTCAAAGCGAGTCGGTTAAAGATGGTGTCCAAGGCGATGGCTTGGCTGGTCAGCATCTGCTCCAGCCGCTCTAGTTTGCCGTCCGAGACCTCGTTGCCTGCCTTTTGCAGTTCAAGGATGTAGTCCGAGACCTCGACCGATTGCTCCACGTTGGCAAACTTTTTGACCGTGAAGGCAGAGCCTGTACCTCTCGTGGTCAGGGCGGCCATCAGGTGGCTTTGGCTCATGTCGGACGACAGCGCGTTTATTAGGCCTGCCGACAAATGCTTTTCGCCCAACTTGATGGCATCAGGGTTATTGGCTGGCTTTTTCACCATGGGAGTCCTTTAACGTTAGCAGGCAGGTAACCCGTAGCCAAGAAGCGCGTCCTGTTCCGTGGGGCCTGTAGGCCAGCGCCTTGCTGACCCATTCCCGCCAAGGCTCGGCATTTCTTTCCGCGAGATATTCCAGTTGCTCCCAAAAAGCCGTCTCCAGCCTTATGGTGGTTCTCTTTGGCGTGTGTATGTGCCGTAGTTGGGTTTGCATTTTGCTAAACAGGTTTTTGATAAACAGGGCATCTGTAAAGATGCCTATTAGGTCTTTGAGCACTTGAGTTCTTGAAAACTTGAATACTTGAAGTACTCAATATTGCCTGCAAGCCAATGTTTTCAATGGTTCTGGATGTAATAGCCATATTCCAAAAGGCTTGGCGGCCTATCGAAGCCTTGCCAGTGCGGCATTTGTTTCGGTGGTTCGCCTGCGCTCAATAGCGCGACCTTGGACAGTGGAGTCATTGCTCGGCCACCACCTGACCCGAAGTTGGCCAACCAAAAACACATTTTTTGCGCTCTTTTTTGCGACTATGTAGCGGTACTTTCCCGTATTAGCAAAAATAGGTTCAGTTTCGTCTCCATTGAAGTCCGTCGCAGTGTCTCTAGCGCCTGTGCGCCATGCCGCCTTATGGGTTTCATTCTGAAGGTGGGGGTCGTAGGTTCTTGCCCAAGCGTCATTTATGTAGTGGGTGGCAATTGGCTCCGCCTTCTTGCGTTGTTTTTCGTCTAATGGGTTCCCGCGCCAAAGTACCAAAACCCGATAAGTGACGCGCAACCTCCTCAACTCCCTGAGCGCCTGCCAAAACCGCTTATTTATGGACTGCTTGTGGGCATCATCCAGCGCTGGTTCGCCAAACACATCAAAAACGAAATTGTTTGTAGTGGTTACCACGTCGGTTTCCTGCACCGCAACCAAGACCCCGTTGCTATCGGGCACGTCCACCATTTGGGCAAAGTCTGATTCCCCCTCGTCCGCAGGCTCAAACTTTTGACTCCAGATACCGGGGTCGACACCCGCACAGTCAGCAAAGTCTTGCTCCCTCATCAGGGCTGCAAAAAGAATAATGCAGTCCATTACAGCGACGGCCCTTGAAACGTCCTCAAAGTTATCAACCTGACTGATGATCTTCTTCAGTGGCGAGTCATTCCCTTTGGCAGATTCAAAAAATTGGTTCGCCACGGCAACATCGAGGGACTGCTCATCATGGAGGACATATCGGACTGCTGTGGCGCGGCTAGGGGTTTTGCTGAGAAACGCAGGGTCACTTGGTGTCGGCTCCCTGAGAAATCCTTGGTCTACGAGCCACTTGAGCGCCTTCTGCGCAGACCTGTAACTGATGCCTGACCTCTGGGCCACGCTATTTGCGCCGTGTGTACAGAGCCTGTTTCCTTGCCGACTGTTCACCCCGCTGCACAGCACAATGTAGGCCGCCATGTCTTGGTATCCACCACCGTTAGCAGAAATGGCTCTTAAGACATCCAATGACATTTGCGTAAACCCGTCTTTTTTGCTTTGCTTTTTATCTTCCATTTATCCCCCTTTGGTACTTTTGACCTTTTGGTTAACGTCTCTTCATCAGTCGTTGAACACCCGTTCAACATTGGAGTAGGCCGACCCAGCCTTGGACTTGGACTGGAGAACCAAGATATTGCAGTCCCTGTCGATCAACTGCTCAAGGTCAAAGCCAGCATTTATCTCGGTGGCCGTTAATTCCCTGCCCAGAACCCCCTCGATGACCTGAGCCAGTTTGGATTGCTTGGTTAACTGTGGCGCGGTTGACCGCATGATCGTGGCCCCATCAAATTGACCGCCCTGCACCGTGAACTCAAAGCCGATCCTCGCCCCATAGGTATTTGAGAACTGCCGTACGCAAGAGAGCACGGCCTTGTACGTCCCGTCCTTGAGCGTGGGCGCAGCCTTTTCCTGCCGATGACTCACCATAAACGTCATAAAACCCCCGTTTTTCTTTTAACAATAGACCTATAGTTAAAAAATTACAGCCTTCAAGAGACCCAAATCCACTTCAACGGCCCTTAGGTACAGTAGAAGCAACCCAACCAATCGGAGACTCCTATGTGGAAGGCGCTATTCCTGCTCTTGGCCTGTGCATCTGTGTATGCAACCGATACCACCTCCAAGACCAAGATCGTGATGTATGACGGCTGCATGGAGACCTGCATCCCCAACCAACTTAAGATGCCAGCCAACAAGGCGGTAGCCGATGTCCCGTTCCTGATAACCGCGTATTGCTCATGCTTCTGCGCCAGAACAGCCATGCGCGTATCGGCTGAGGCTGCCGCAAAGGGTGACCGCGTGGCACTAGAGGGAAAAGGCATAAACGCCGTCCCCGAAATGGCTGAAATTGCAGCAAAGAGCGCACCCATCTGTAGCAAGTCCTTGTATGAAAATTAATGCCGATTAATGCCGCCAACCTGTCCCCAAAAAGTGGAGTCGCCCATCCACCGACATAATCCCGCCGCCGTCTGGGGATGCATCTTGTTTACGAGTGCAATCTGCTCGGCTGGTTGATCTCTCAGGCGCAGCAAGGCTCCTACAGCGTCGTTGATGGCGCAAGCATCCACCGCCTCGGGCTTGATTGCAAGGGCCTGAGTGCGGATTGAGGCACTAAACAGGTTGTCTAGTTCACGGTGCAGCAACAAGGACACTCCTTTGGAGCAGCAAATGGATGGTTGCTGGCTGCCACTGCTTATTGGTCTTGGTGGGGATTCCCCGCGAATTTAGGCCGTCAGCGATGGATTGCAGGGTCTGGCCCTTGGCTCTGGCCTGCTGTATTTCCATGACAACCTGCACCTCTTGCTTGACCTGCTCCAGCCTGTCGTTCACCCGTATGAAGCCGTATGGGGTCTTGTTTGTGTATACCTGCCCGTTGGTTTTCTTGTTCCGTAAGACTGTGGCTGTACGCTCACCGACCAGATTTCTCTCAAATTGAGCCAAAACCGCCAGCATTTCAAAGATCATCTTCCCTGACGCTGTTGTGGTGTTGATTGGCTCACCGTTAAGGCTGACCATGTCCGCCTTCTTTTTGTTAACGATCTCGCCTATTTCA
>Ga0114962_10004745_pt1 | contig 10788 bp, 8 predicted proteins | sample C_130820_MF_Meta_FD_87017 | JGI IMG/M metagenome (GOLD analysis project Ga0114962, IMG submission 87017) | Freshwater microbial communities from Lake Croche, Canada to study carbon cycling - C_130820_MF_MetaG | ecosystem: Environmental > Aquatic > Freshwater > Lake | place: Lake Croche, Canada...
AACCCCATCTTTTTCTACGACTTCTTGTTTGTAAGGAGTCTTATCTAATAAGGCTGAAAATACCTTGGCGCCTTCTTCTAGAGAATTTACAGCAATGCCAATATGTTCTATCTTTTCCATTTTCTATTGATGTTAATAGGTTCGCTAAAGGGTTGTATCTTCGCACTTCACCCATTAGTAATGGGCAATTTAGTAAATACTTCCGCATGATTAATTTTAGCACTTTTACATTAAGCAATGGTTTGCGTGTAATAGTTCATACTGATAAAACTACGCCGCTCGCTGTATTGAACCTGATTTATGATGTAGGTAGCCGCGACGAAAACCCAGAAAAAACAGGTTTTGCCCATTTATTTGAGCACTTAATGTTTGGAGGTAGCCAGCATATAGAAGATTATGATGGGCATTTGCAGAATGTAGGGGGAGAAAATAATGCCTTTACTTCGCCAGATGTAACGAATTACTACATCACGGTACCAAGTGCCAATATTGAAACCGCCTTTTGGTTAGAAAGCGACAGAATGCTTTCACTTTCATTCGACCCACAAGTGCTTGAAGTGCAGCAAAAGGTTGTAATTGAAGAGTTTAACCAACGCTATTTGAACCAGCCTTATGGCGATGCCATGTTGCATTTAAGGCCATTAACCTATAAGCACCATAGCTATAATTGGGCTACTATTGGTAAAGAAATAAGCCATATTGAAAATGCCACATTAGAAGATGTAAAGGACTTTTTCTTTAGCCATTACGCCCCAAACAATGCGGTTTTAGTTTTAGCAGGCCACATTGAAGAAGAACAAGCTAAGTTGCTTACTGATAAGTATTTTGCCGATATTCCTTCAAGGGAAATTCCGGTAAGAAACTTAGCAACTGAGCCAGATAATATCGAACCAAGAAGGCAAGTTTTAGAAGCTGAAGTACCTCTGGATGCCATCTACAGGTCGTACCTTACAGTAGATAGACTTTCACCAGATTATTTTGCGATTGAAATGCTCTCGGAAATTTTTGGACAAGGCGAAAGTAGTAGGCTTTTTCAGCAATTGGTAAAAGATAAGAAGCTATTTAATAACCTTAGTGCTTACCACATGGGTAGTACTGATAGGGGAATGCTTGTTGTTAGTGGTAAATTGAACCAAGGAATTGCTTTAGAAACAGCTGAAGCTGCTTTAGATGAAGCAATTGCTGAGCTAGTTAAAAACGGAGTTACTGCGGATGAGTTACAGAAAGCCAAAAACAGACAAGAAGCAATATTTGAATTTACTAATGTCGAGGTTTTAAACAGAGCAATTAACCTTGCTATGAGTAGCCTTTGGGGCGACCCTGACTTAGTAAATACAGATCCTGAAAAAATGGGCGCTGTAACTTTAGAGCAAATAAACTTGGTGGCAGCAAACATCTTACAACCACACAAAGCCAACACTTTAATCTACAAAGCAAAAAAAGACTAATGGAGTTTCCTTATAAAATTGGCATTGGTTACGATGTACACGTATTAGTTGAAGGCAGGGCCTTATGGCTTGGGGGAGTGAATATCCCACATACTCACGGTGCCGAAGGGCATAGCGATGCCGATGTTATTATCCATGCTATTTGCGATGCTATTCTAGGTGCCGCAGGAATGCGTGATATTGGCTTTCATTTTAGCAATACAGACCCTCAATACAAGAATATAGATAGCAAGAAGTTACTCGCTAGAGTTGTTGAAATGGTAGCTGAAGCTGGCTATGCTATTGGCAATGTAGATTGTGCCTTAGTATTGCAAAGACCTAAGATTTCGCCATTCATTATTCAAATGCAAGATGCACTTGCCCCTATCCTTGGTGTCGAGAAAAACTGCATTGGCATTAAAGCTACTACTGCAGAAAAACTAGGCTTTGTAGGCAAAGAAGAAGGCTTGGAAGCCCAAGCCGTCTGTATTATTTACAAGAAGTAGGGCAACTTATTCCTTACAAAATATAGTGGCTTAGGTCGGTGTTCACTACTAAGGCCCTTAGTTTGCTTTCTACCATTTCGGCAGTGATTTCTATCTGAGCATCGGCTTGAATAAAATCTGGTACATCGAACAAGATATCGTTCAGGAGCGTACTCATTACGGTTTGCAAGCGCCTAGCGCCTATGTTTTCAATTTCTTGATTGAGGGTAAAAGCTATTTCTGCAATTTTTACCAAAGCCTCATCCTGAAAGTTTAATCGTATCGCTTCAGTTTCTAACAATGCAGTGTATTGCTTAGTAAGCGAGTTTTGAGGCGTTTTAAGAATCTGATAAAAATCGGCTTCTGTAAGGTTTTCAAGTTCAACACGGATTGGGAACCTGCCTTGTAACTCTGGTATTAAATCGCTCGGCTTGGCCACGTGAAAGGCTCCAGCGGCTATAAATAGAATATGATCTGTATTTACAATGCCATGTTTGGTATTTACAGCGCTACCTTCTACAATTGGCAATAGGTCGCGTTGTACACCCTGCCTGCTCACTTCACCAGAATTGTTTGAACTACTAGCGATCTTATCAATCTCATCGATGAAAATTATACCTGTATTTTCAGCACGGTGAATGGCAAGCTCCTTCACTTCATCCATATCAATAAGCTTGGCCGATTCTTCTTCCAAGATTACTTTTCTGGCATCGGCAATAGTCATTTTACGCTTTTTATGACGTTTAGGCATCATACCTTCTATCATGTCCTGAATATTAAGCATGGTGTTATCGTCCATACCCATTGGCCCCATTACCCCAATATTCGCAGAGGCACCGCCAGACCCCCTGATATCAATTTCTATTTTACGATCGTCTAGTTCGCCCTTCTTTAGTTTTTCCAAAAAGAGTTTGCGTGTGCTTTCGTTCTGGTCAACATCGGAACTATCACCTATTTTCATAGGAGGTATTAAAATATCCAACAATTGCTCCTCTGTATTTTCAAGCGCTTTTTGCTGAACTACTACCTTCTTTTCATTTTTTACCAGCTTAATAGCTTGTTCGATAAGGTCACGCACCATACTTTCCACATCCCTGCCTACGTATCCTACCTCAGTATATTTACTGGCTTCTACTTTAATAAATGGGGCATTCGCAATGCTAGCTAAGCGACGAGCTATTTCTGTTTTACCCACTCCTGTTGCACCAATCATTAGGATATTATTAGGCACAATCTCTTTTCTAATTTCAGGAGTTGCCTGCATCCTTCGCCAGCGATTCCTGAGTGCAATGGCTACATTTCGCTTGGCATCGGCTTGTCCTATAATGAAATTATCAAGTTCAGCAACAATTTGCCTGGGAGTTAAAAAGAGAGGATTTTCCTGCATTATGGATTTATAGCACCAGTTACTTTTTTCTTTTCGAAAAATCGCTTCAATGCCATATTTATTCCAACAAAGTTAGTGCCGCCCGCTGCATTGTAATTGGCTTTGCTGTATGCGAACTCAATGCTTTTTACCTTTATCATAAAACCATAGGTAAAACCAGCACCTTTAACGCTATTTTCTAACTTTAACTCTCTATTGATTAGGTGATTATAACCAAATCTAATATTGAATGCTTTGGTTAGAACAAATTCCCCTCCTATGACAAAGTGTCGGGCAAAACTATCAAAAAATGTCTTATTCTCTTTTATCTGGTTACCTGAAGCGTCTAATTGTCCTATTTTATTAGGATCTAAATAGGTGATATCCCAATGCTGCCAGTTGTGTGAGGTCAAGGAAAATCGCAAGGGCATGTGTTCCAATTTATAACTCAACCCAAAGCCTAAATTAAATGGCAGGTAAACCTTACTATTTGGTGAATATTTTTGAACACCAAAACCAGCATTTCTGGCAATTATAGCAATAGTAAAATCTCTGGTTGGGTGTTTGAAAAGTCCTCCGATATCGAACGAAACTGCTTTTGCCTTATAGTTTTGAATAGCTGAGGCCAAGTAATTTACATTTGCGCCAATCCTGAAAGGACCAGACTGATAATTTGAACCAACAGTAATAGCATATTCCGCAGCTGAAAAACTACCTGTAGGGTTCCCGCCTTCATCGTAACCATCTAAAGTACCATAAGCCACCTTTCTGATAGCTACACCAATGGGCAATTTCTTATATTTAGTATTATAAGTGGCGTTTAAATATTTCACTTTAGCAGGCATCGCGCCATACTGAAATCCAAAATAGTTTTTTGAAGTATCGTTTAATAAAGCTGGGTTACTCAAAAAAGTTGCTGGGTCTTGTGCTATCACGGAATAGTTTTGACCACCAATTGCGGCAAAACGGGTGTTATTGGCTGTTTCTAAAAAAGCAAAAGAAGTTGAACCACCTAATTGAGCATAGCCAATTTGAAAGACTAGTAAAAAGCAAAACAGGAGAACGATTCCTTTATTTTTGTTTTTGAACATAGGCTTTATTAAATAGACTTATTTCGGTTCTTAGGCGGTCTTTGAAATATTGGTCGTTGTTATGAGCCGCACTTTGGCTTTGGGTAAAGGCAATTTTGTATTTGCTATTTAATACCAAACACGAATCGGCCATTTTATTGGCATCTGCTAATAAAATATCTAGATCAAGCTTTTCTTTATTTTGCACAGAAGCCATTGCTTTATCTAAAGCTAAATCTTGACTTTCAACTGCTTTTACATAAAGCGTAAGCTTTTCTTGCATAGCCGCTTGTAATTGCTTTTCCTTTTCTTGCTTTTGAACAAGACTATCAAATTCAGACTTTAGTTCTTGGGTAAAATAACGGGTATAAATGCCAGAACCTTGCATTTCTTTTGCGCTTGCATTAATATAATTATTCCTGCTGGCTCCGTATTTATATACGCTGAATAAGGAATCCTTGGCTGGCTTCCATTTCGATTCAATAAAACCGGACAACTTTTCAACAGGACTTTGGCAAGCAAAAGCCAAAAATCCTAAGACTAGTATAAATCCGAATAGCACTATTTTCTTGAACACAGTATTAAAAAGCAAAACCTTTAGAAATATTATAAAGTAGGTGAATTTTATTTGCTTTTTGCTTTCGGTTTTGCCGCTGCCTTAGGTTTTGCTGCAGCTTTCGCAGGTTTTGGTTCTGCTTTTGCTTTGGTAGTGGCTTTAGCCGCAGGCTTACTTCCACCTTTAGCACCTGCCCGTCCTGGAATTTTACGTACCGGCTTTTCAGCAGCTTCGGCGGCTAGTGCAATGCACCTTTCCATAGTTAAAGAAGCAGGCTCAATGACGTCTTTAGGTATTTTTACGTTTAGCCCTTTGAAAGAGATGTAAGGCCCCCAGCGACCATTTAAGATTTGAACTTCGCTATCCTCCTCAAAAATCTTGATTACGCGCTCTGCTTCTGCTTTACGTTTGGCTTCTATAATTTCTATAGCCCTTTCAGAGGAAATGTATAAAGGATCTTCACCCTTAGGGATTGAAATGAACTTATCGGCGTGCTTTACATAAGGACCGAACCTACCTACGTTTGCGACCATTTTCTTGCCTTCGTATTCGCCTAGGTCGCGAGGCAATTTGAATAGCTCTAAAATATCGTCAAGCGTGATAGTTTCTAAACGTTGGTCTTTATGAAGGTTTGCATATTGAGGCACCTCACCATCTTCGTTATCGCCAATTTGAGCAATGGGGCCATATTTGCCTAAGCGAACATAAATAGGCGAACCTGTTTCAGGGTGAGCGCCTACTAACCGCTTTGTAGAAACCTCTTCACGAGAAACTCCTTCCGTTAATGCTACCGTTTCGTGGAACGTTTTATAGAAGGTGTCTATCATTTCGTTCCATACTACTTTGCCTTCGGCTATTAAATCGAATTCCTCTTCCACATTTGCAGTGAAATGAAAATCGACCACATTAGGGAAATGCTTTACTAAGAAATCGTTCACAATTACTCCCATATCTGTTGGGAATAACTTATTCTTTTCACTACCCGTATTTTCTACTAATTGATTGGTAATGAGTTTTCCACCTTGCAAAACCATTTCGGTAAATGGCCTTGGCTTTCCTTCTCTGGAATCTTTTAGAATATACTCTCTACTTATAATGGTAGAAATAGTAGGCGCATAAGTAGAAGGTCTGCCAATACCCATTTCTTCCAATTTCTTTACCAATGCCGCTTCATTGTAGCGAGGGGCTGCTTTGGTGAAACGCTGGGTGGCTTTAATACTTTCGTTTTGGCTATTTTCACCTACTGCCATTTCTGGAAGCATACCTTCTTTTTCGTCGTCAGATTCTTCGTCCTCGTTATCTGCGTGCTCTATATAGACTTTCAAAAAGCCATCGAACTTAATAACTTCGCCTCTAGCGTGAAATTCCTCTTTTCTGGTCGTTGGTAAAATAATGGCATGGGTACGTTCAAGTTCCGCATCGGCCATTTGAGAAGCTATCGCACGCTTCCATATAAGCTCATAGAGGCGCTGGTCGTTTCTTTCAGCACCTGCCTTCATTATACCAAAATCAGTAGGCCTAATGGCTTCGTGGGCCTCTTGAGCGCTTTCGTTTTTAGTTTTAAACCTTCTGGTTTTAGAATAGTGCCCTCCGTAGGCTGCGGTTACTGCATTTGCTGCAGCTTCCAATGCCATTTCCGAAAGGTTCAAAGAATCGGTACGCATATAGGTAATATGCCCACCTTCATAAAGCCTTTGTGCAACTGCCATAGTTTGCGAAACAGAGAAGCCTAGTTTATGGCTAGCCTCTTGTTGCAAAGTAGAAGTAGTAAATGGAGGAGCAGGGGTACGCTTCGCCGGCTTTGTTTCTAAAGAAGAAACTGAAAAGGAAGCACCTATGCAGTCCTTTAAATATTGTTCGGCTTCTGCTTGGTCATTAAATTTATGAGAAACCTCAGCAACAAAAGCCTTTTTTTTAGCTGTAAAAAACTTGCCTGTAATCTTAAAACTTGAAGTACTATTGAATGCATCTATTTCTCTTTCACGCTCTACTATAAGGCGAACAGCTACTGATTGCACCCTACCAGCACTTAAACCGCGCTTTATTTTTTTCCAAAGCAAAGGCGAAAGCTCAAAACCTACCAACCTGTCCAATACCCTACGGGCCTGTTGGGCATTTACAAGGTCGTAGTTTATACCTCTTGGGTTATCAATTGCCTTTAGTATGGCTGGCTTAGTAATTTCGCGGAAAACAATACGCTTGGTTTTTTCATCTACCAAGTTTAAGGCCTCCTTTAAGTGCCAAGAAATGGCTTCACCTTCGCGGTCATCGTCGGTCGCGAGCCAAACCATGTCACTATCCTTAGCCAGTTTCCTTAAATCCTTTACTAATTCTAGTTTATCGGCACTTATTTCATAGTGAGGTTCAAAACCGTGTAGGATATCTATAGAGTGATTGTCTTTTGGCAAATCTCTGACGTGGCCATAGCTACTTCTAACCGTAAACTCCTTTCCGAGGTAGTTTTCGATAGTTTTGGCTTTTGCCGGTGACTCTACAATGACTAAGTTTTTTGACATACAAGAAGTAGTATTCAGGCTTTATATTTTAATGGCTACCAATTTATTTTTACACATTGTGCTAAGGTATAGTTGCCAAAAGCCCAAAGAAACACAAAAAGAACAACCCTTGCTTTTATTTGCAAGGGTTGAGCTAAAATTTCACGAAACGATATTATCCTAAATAACCTTTTAGGGCTTTGCTTTTGCTCACGTGGCGAAGTCTACGAATGGCTTTTTCTTTGATTTGGCGCACTCTTTCTCGGGTAAGATTGAATTTTTCACCAATCTCTTCAAGTGTCATTGTGTGGTGACCGTTAAGCCCAAAATAAAGTTCAATTACTTTTTGCTCTTTCTCACCTAAAGTTTGAATAGCACGGTGAACTTCCTTACGAAGCGATTCGTGCATAAGATCTAGATCCGGTGAACTTTCGTTCTCATTTTCCAAAACGTCTAGCAAGCTATTGTCTTCGCCAGGAACGAACGGCGCATCTACCGATACATGCCTACCACTTATTCTAATAGTATCTGAAACTTCGCTCGGGCTCATATCAAGTGCCTCTGCTAGTTCTTCAGGTGAAGGCTCTCTTTCAAGCTTTTGCTCTAATTCGCTATAGGTTTTTGTAATCTTATTCAAAGAACCTACTCGGTTCAAAGGAAGCCTTACAATACGGCTTTGTTCTGCTAATGCCTGAAGGATTGATTGGCGAATCCACCAAACTGCGTAAGAAATAAACTTGAAACCACGGGTTTCATCGAACCTTTGGGCAGCCTTAATTAAACCTAGGTTGCCTTCGTTTATTAAATCGCCAAGAGAAAGACCTTGGTTTTGGTATTGCTTAGCTACAGAAACTACGAAACGTAAATTAGCCTTGGTTAGTTTTTCAAGGGCGCGTTGGTCACCTTCTCTGATACGTTTGGCAAGTTCTACCTCTTCTTCAGGGGTAAGCAAATCTACCTTTCCTATTTCTTGCAAATATTTGTCAAGAGATTGGCTTTCACGGTTGGTGATTTGCTTGCTAATCTTGAGTTGTCTCATCAGAAGTTTTGTTATGTAGGTATATTAATCGAAAGGGGAATAGATACCTAACGACACCACGGACCAGATATTTGGAGCGCAAAGGTACAAACTGTATTTATATATAAAACAGGTTTACAGCCCAAATTGTTATTTTTCTTTTTTCTAACTGAGGCTCACATACGGATTGTTCATTTTTTCGTATCCTATGCTGGTTTTTGGTCCATGACCTGGGTAAACAATAACCGCCGCAGGTAAACTAAATAAGACCTTATGAATGCTACTTACTAGGGTTTCATAATTGCCACCTGGCAAATCGGTTCTGCCTATTGATTCAAAAAACAAGGTATCGCCTACTATTATTATACCTTCACGCTCTTCATAAAAGGCAACGTGACCTGGGGCGTGACCCGGGGTAAACAAAACTTGAAGCTTACAATTTCCTAAAATAATACTACTTCCTGGTTCAATAAAGCCATCTGGTTCTAGTGCCTGATAATCAGTAATGCCAAATGTTGCGCTGTAATTTTTAACCCCATACAAAGTAGGTAAGTCTAGTTTGTGCATTAAAAATGGCACATCGTACTTTTGCTTACAATAGTAATTGCCTAACACATGGTCTATATGGCAATGGGTGTTAAGAATAAACTGAACCTTCAAGTTCCTTCTAGAAATAAAATCTGAAAGGGTAGCTTCTTCTTCTGGGTTTGAACAGCCTGGGTCTATAATTGCTGCGTGCAAAGTTTCATCGTCGTATACCACATAGGTATTTTCTTGAAACAAATTGAAAATGAAGGCTTTTACCGTAAACATCTTATTCTTTTAAACTGGTCAAAGTTACGTATTCTTAACTAATCTTGCGCCATTCGCTTTGCTTGCGCATTTTCTGGGTAGTGGTCCAATGAACCATTTGTTGGTGTTCGGGCAATTCTAGTTTTGGGTCTTTCAGAATTAAGGCTTTAGCAGCTTGCCTACTTATTTCAACAATCTTAGCATCGGTAGCCAAATCTGTCAAGTGCAAATCAATAACTCCGCTTTGTTGGGTTCCTGCCAAGTCGCCTGGGCCTCTGAGTTTTAAATCTACATCGGCAATTTCAAAGCCATCGGTTGTTCTTTCCATCGTTTCTAGGCGAACGAAGGACTCTTTACTTAGTTTCACACCCGTAATTAATAGACAATAGCTTTGGTCTGCCCCTCTGCCCACCCTTCCGCGAAGTTGATGTAATTGCGAAAGCCCAAAACGTTCTGAACTTTCTATTACCATTACAGATGCGTTGGGTACGTTTACACCAACTTCTATTACTGTAGTAGCAACCATTATTTGGGCTTCGCCTTGAATAAAGCGGCTCATTTGCTCATCTCGCTGGTCTTTAGGCATTTTGCCGTGAACCATTACAATACTATAATGTGATTCGGTAAAATATTCTTTAATGCGAGCATAGCCTTCTTCTAAGTTCTGAAAGTCAATTTTTTCAGATTCTTCAATAAGCGGAAACACCACATATACCTGCCTTCCCAAGGCTATTTCTTTTTTAACGAACTCAAACACCCGCTCTCTGGATGTGTCATAAATATGGCGGGTAGAAATGGGCTTTCTTCCGGGCGGTAGTTCATCTATAATACTAACATCTAAATCGCCATACAAAGTCATAGCAAGCGTCCTAGGAATAGGTGTAGCTGTCATAACTAAAACGTGCGGTGGGTGGTGTCTTCCTTTGCCCCAGAGTTTCGCTCTTTGTGCAACACCAAATCTGTGTTGTTCATCTATAATACAAAGCGCCAAGTTGTTAAAAACTACAGTATCGGTCAGTAAAGCGTGTGTACCTACTATAAGCTGAATTTCGCCACTTACTAATTGGGCTAAAATAGCATCCCGTTCCTTTTTCTTGGTAGCACCGGTGAGCTTAGCAAAGCCAATTCCGCATTTTATGGCAAGGTCTCCTAAGCCTTGGGCATGCTGTTCCGTGAGGATTTCAGTAGGCGCCATTAAAGCTACCTGATAACCATTGGAAATTGCCATTAGAGCAGAAACAAAAGCCACTATGGTTTTTCCTGAACCTACATCGCCTTGGAGTAGGCGATTCATTTGGGTGCCGCTATTCAGATCTGAATAAATTTCTTTCAATACCCTTTTCTGGGCGCCAGTCAATTCAAATGCGAGGTGATTTGAGTAGAAGGCATGAACCAAATCGGCCTTGGGGCATAATAAGCCTGGGTTACTTTCCTTTTGGTGGTAGTTAGTTTGGAGTAATCCAATTTGGAGAAAGAAAAGCTCTTCAAACTTTATCCTGAATTTTGCCTTTTCTAAAAGTTCTAAGTTTTTAGGGAAGTGAATATTTAGTAAGGCTACTTTCCTTGAAATAAGGCGGTA
>Ga0114962_10004746_pt1 | contig 10782 bp, 9 predicted proteins | sample C_130820_MF_Meta_FD_87017 | JGI IMG/M metagenome (GOLD analysis project Ga0114962, IMG submission 87017) | Freshwater microbial communities from Lake Croche, Canada to study carbon cycling - C_130820_MF_MetaG | ecosystem: Environmental > Aquatic > Freshwater > Lake | place: Lake Croche, Canada...
CCGGAACTCGGTTCGACCGTCGTCGAAATCCCAGGTCTTCCGCCCATCACCGTTCCAGTGTTGGTCCCGGCCGCACCGCCGCCACCGGAGGGATCGCCCCCGCCATAAGCGGTGGCATAGTCTGCCTACATGGCTGCTCCTGCCTTGAGAACGTCCGCTCTCGCCGCGGCCGGTACCGCGGCGCTCGCCGTCGGCTACGCGACCGTGATCGAACGCAACGCCTTCGTCATGCGCGAGGTGACCATGCCGGTGCTCACGCCGGGATCCACACCGCTTCGGGTCCTTCACCTCAGCGATATCCACATGCGGCCATCGCAGCGGCACAAGCAGGCATGGCTTCGAGAGTTGGCGCAGTGGGAGCCCGATCTGGTGGTCAATACCGGCGATAACCTGTCCCATCCGAAAGCCGTGCCGGCAGTGGTACAGGCGCTCGGTGACTTGCTTTCCGTGCCAGGCGTTTTCGTGTTCGGCAGCAATGACTACTTCGCCCCGAAGCTGAAGAACCCGGCGAAGTACCTCACCGACAGTGATCACCGGGTGCATGGCAATCCCCTGCCGTGGCAGGATCTGCGGGCGGCGTTTCATGAGCGGGGCTGGCTTGACCTGACCCATAGTCGGCGCGAGTTCGAGGTGGCTGGGTTGACCGTCGCGGCCGCCGGCGTCGATGATCCACACCTGGACCGGGACCGTTACGACACGGTAGCGGGGCCGGCGAACAGCGCGGCTAATCTGCGCCTTGGCGTCACCCACGCGCCCTACACCCGGGTACTCGACCGGTTCGCCGCCGACGGCTATCAGCTGATCCTGGCCGGGCACACTCACGGCGGCCAGCTGTGTCTGCCGTTTTCCGGCGCGGTGGTGACCAACTGCGATATCGACCGCTCCCGAGCCAAGGGTGCGTCGCAGTGGGGGGCCGACACCGCGCTGCACGTCTCGGCCGGGATCGGCACTTCCCCCTTCGCGCCCTTCCGCTTCTGCTGCCGGCCCGAAGCCACCCTGCTCACCCTGGTGGCGGCACCAACCGGTGGATCCGACCGCACCCGTGACGTGGTGCGCTCCACGCCGGCCGCGCTGGTCCGCTAGTAGCCAAAGCGATGACCACCGTCGCAGTCCGCAGCGAGCCGCGAGGATGGGTGGACGAAGCCGTCCGCCGGATCGAAGCCGACTCGAGGCGCAGTGCCGACACCCACCTGCTGCGCTATCCGCTTCCGGCACCGTGGCGCGACCAAGCCGATGTAGCGCTGTATCTCAAAGACGAGTCCACTCACATCACCGGAAGTCTCAAACATCGACTCGCCCGGTCGTTGTTCCTCTACGGATTGTGCAACGGCTGGATCACCGAGCACACCACCGTAGTGGAGGCTTCCTCTGGCTCGACGGCGGTTTCCGAGGCCTATTTTGCCGCGTTACTGGGCCTGCCGTTCGTGGCGGTGATGCCCGGTTCCACCAGCCGGTCGAAGATCGCTTTGATCGAAAAGGTAGGCGGGCGTTGTCATTTCGTTGAGAAGGCCGGCGACGTCTACGCCGAGGCGCAACGTATTGCCGACCACACCGGCGGGCATTTCGTCGACCAATTCACCAACTCCGAGCGCGCCACCGACTGGCGCGGCAATAACAACATCGCGGAGTCGATATACCGACAGATGGAGGCGGAGCGCCACCCCATCCCCTCGTGGATTGTGGTCGGCGCGGGTACCGGTGGCACCAGTGCCACGATCGGCCGATTCATCCGCTACCGGCAGCACCACACCGGCCTGTGTGTGGTGGACCCGGAGAATTCCGCATTCTTCCCCGCCTACGCCGAAGGCCGGTTCGACCTCGTCACCGGTGCATCGTCCCGCATCGAGGGCATCGGCCGGCCCCGAGTCGAGCCCTCATTCCTGCCCAACGTCATCGACCGGATGGTGTGCGTCCCCGACAGCGCATCGGTGGCTGCGGCCCATCAGGTGTCGCGGGTGCTGGGACGCCGAGTTGGCCCATCGACGGGGACGAATGTGTGGGGGGCCTTCGGTCTGCTGGCAGAAATGGTCGCCAACGGCATCGGTGGATCGGTGGTCACTCTCATCTGCGACAGCGGCGACCGCTACGTCGACACCTATTACGACGAAGCCTGGCTGGCGGCCCATGATCTGCACCCAAACGAACACGCCGAGGCATTGCTGCGCTTCGAACAGTCCTGCTCCTGGACCACACTGACATCGGCGAGCATGCCCTGAGGGCGTTTGGCCTCGCGGCGCGCAGGTGCGATACGCTGTCGTGGCTTCACGCGGGGTGTGGCGCAGCTTGGTAGCGTGCTTCGTTCGGGACGAAGAGGTCGTGGGTTCGAATCCCGCCACCCCGACCGCAGAAAGACAGTCTGTCGCTAAGGCACTACGGCAGTACCTTTGCGGCGGCGAAGAATCGCCAGCTCGGCTGCGGCGTAGATCACCAGGGATGCGATCACTGCAGCGATGATGGCCGGGTAGCGCCCGGCGAAACCGTTGTCGGACGTCTGCCGGATCAGGATGCCGACGAACGCCCAGATGAGCACCAGGCCGTAAGCCGCGTCGCGGTTGCGCACCATGGTGAGGGTGCCGATCGCCATCGCTACGAGCACAATGATCACCGTCCAGGTCGACTCAGCCAGGCCGAACCCATCCCAGTTGAGGCTCACCAGCAGCACCGTGATGTTGGCGACGACGGCCACGGTCGTCCAGCCGAAGTACACGCTGAACGGAACACCGATGAACCAGCGCTGGCGTCCGCTGAGATTCGCCCCCCGCAGCGCGGTGGAGATCAGCGCGAGGCATACCAGGATCACCACGATCAGCACCGCAGACAGCGGGATGTGGTCATAGTGCCAGGCGAAAACCCACGCCGTGTTAGCCAGCGATGAGACCGCGAACAGCATGCCCACCCGGTTGAGCAGAGCGGTCTGCTCGGCGGTGTCGGGACCGTCGCGGAAGAGTCCGAGTTGATAGAGAACATGCCCCCCGAGAAGGAGATAGATCACTCCCCAGACGGAGAACGTCGCGCCGGCCGGCGTGAACAGGCTCGGATAGGCATCGGACACGTCGCCGGTGCGTCGGCCGTTCAACGGCAGCGCGTTGGCCAGAACATTCGTCGCAATCATGGCCAGATAGGTCAGCAGCACCGCGGCCTTGATCGGGCCGCGGGTGGTGTGCGCGCTCATGGGCGATTCACCCCTAGAGCCGATCTTTGACCGCCGCGGAGAGTCTGGAGCCGTCGGCCTTGCCTGCCGCGATCGCGGTGGCAGCCTTCATCACCAGGCCCATTTGCTTGACTGACGGGCGCTCGCCGAGTTCCTCGGCCACTTGCGCCATGGCCGTATCGACCACGTCGGCCACCTCCGCGTCGCTGAGTTGCATGGGCAGGTATTCGTCAATGATGCGGCCCTCGGCGTGCTCCTCGGCGGCAAGCTCGCCGCGGCCGTTTTGGGTGTAGATCTCAGCAGACTCGCTGCGCTTCTTGGCTTCCCGGGCCAGCACCTTGAGGACCTCATCGTCGGAGAGCTCGCGGGCCTGCTTGCCGGAGACCTCTTCGGTCTGGACCGCCGCCAGCAGCATGCGCAAGGTGTTGGTACGCAATTTGTCCTGACTCTTCATCGCGGCGGTGAGGTCGGACCGCAGCCGTGCTTTCAGTTCAGACATGGAAACTCACACTACGCGAGACGATTACCCGGCGCCGGAATCGGCGGCCGAGGTTAATTGGATTGACCCGTCCATTCCATTAAATCGGCCCACATCGGCGCCCAGCCCTTGTACCGTCGCGTCTCCGCACTCGTGGTGACCAAAGTTTGGCCAAGGTGCTTACGGAATTCGGGATAACGTCGATCCAGATTGCTCAGCGATTCCCGATAGGTGCGGATCGTGAAAAGAATTGCACCGGATTTCGGGAGCTTACATAGTGTTTGACGCTCCGTTCGGAAATACATGGCCGCACCAAACTCTTCGGCGGTCCACCGCCCATGCGTGCGCGCTTTGCGTCCTGTTGCCGACGGCTGAAACAACTCGGGACTATCCAGAACTGTCCAGTTGATCCGCCAGACCGGTCGGTCGGGAGTCAACTTGTCGAACATGGCATCCGTTGCTTTTCCTATCCGCTCCTCGTAGTGCGGCACGGGTTCGTGGATGCCATGCATGTTCGCACCGATCTTTGAGGACAACTCCCAGCGACTCGGGAAACAGACGGCGGCCGCGGTGAGTACCCACTGTCCGTCCTGCGGGCTCATGATCGCCAAATCCTCCTGAACCAACAGGCTTGCCGCTTCGAGGGGATGCACAGAATCGTCGATCTCGATCGGTGCGGAGTATCTCCGCGGAAACCGCTCCGGCAAGTAGTCGACTAACTTCTCCAGCACCTCCGCTGACGCGACAAAACCCCGGGGCAACGCACCGAAAACCTCGGCTCGTCTGGTCTGGAGCAACTGACGCTTCTGCGCCAATTCCGTCTCGAAATGTTCGTCGATTTCAATCCACTGATCGGCGGCCAAGGTTCGCAGGCCCATGGATACCGTGAACGGTTGTCCTTTAACGGGAACATAAGTCATACGTGCGCTTCTCCCACCGTCGACGACACCATTCACCCGCAGGTCGTTCTTACGTCCACAACCCCAGCGACCGCAACACCAGTGGTTTGAGAAATGCCCGCACCCTCGACAAGATGGTCCGATGAGCACCCGCACCGGAGATACTGCCCGGTGACCACACCCCTGCCCGGCCCGCCACCGAACTGGCCTGTCCAACCACCGTTCGGCCCCCCCGGCTATCCGCCCGCATACCCGGCGGGCTATCCCGCGCCGGAATATGCGGCCTACCCTCCGCCGGGTTACGGGGGCTACCCGCCACCGGGATATCCCCCGCCCGGTTATTCCCCACCCGGTTATGCCCCGTCCGGTTATGCCCCGCCCGGCAACACCGCGGGCTGGGGTTGGAAGCCTGGAGTGATCCCGCTCAGTCCGCTGTCGTTGAGTGAAATATTCAACGGGGCCGTCGGGTACATCCGGGCCAACCCGAAGGCGACCCTGGGGCTGACCACCGTGGTCGTCGCCATCACCTCGACCCTGGCTCTGCTGCTGCAATTCGTGGTGCCGTCCGACGGTGACAATGTTGGAGCATTGATCGGCGCCCTCATCGGGTCGGTCCCGACGGCCTTGGCGACGATCCTGCTGTCCGGGATGCTCACCGCTGTCGTGGCCCGCGCAGTATTCGGGTCCGCCATCACCGTCGGCGAGGCCTGGGACAAGGTTCGTCGCCGACTGCCGGCCCTGATCGGACTGGGCGTGCTGCAGGTCACCGCGGTGGCACTGCTCACCGGCGGCGCGGTACTGACGATCGTCGGGGTAGCCAGGGCCGCGAACGGCATTGTCGCCGCCCTGGTCGGTATCCCACTGGTGCTGCTACTGATCGCCGCATTGGCCTACCTGTTCACAGTTCTGGCGTTCGCTCCGGTAGCGATCGTTGTGGAACGCAAGCCGATATTGGCAGCGATAGAACGATCATTTTCCCTTGCACGGCATCGGTTTTGGCGGATTCTCGGCATCCGTGCCCTGACCGGTCTGATCACAGCGATCCTGGCCGGGTTGGTCTCAGTGCCATTCAGCATCATCGCGGGAGTTTTTTCCATGGGGACCACCGGCCCGACCATCCTGGGCGCTATTTTCGCGACCGCCGGAGAGGCGCTTGGCCAGATCATCACCACGCCGTTCGCGGCCGGCGTGGTGGTGCTGCTTTACGTCGACGCGCGAATCAGATCAGAGGCCTTCGACGTGGCCTTGCGCAACGGTGCGGCCCGGGGTCCAGCCGCCGCAGCGTTCAACGACGATATCTGGTTGACTCCCGGCCGGTGAGATTCCTCAGGCGCTGATCCAGTTTCCATGGAACCCGTAGGGCACCCGTCGCGGCAGCCGGATCCGCGCCACTGGTTCAGCGGCGAAGTCGGAGGCGTCCAGGATTACCAGGTCGCTGGCGTCGTCGGCCGGGTCGTAGACGTAGCCCAGATACCAGCCGTTGCTTTCGTCGGCAGGTCCGGAGGGTGACGGCACGAAAACAGCCTCGCCCGGCCCACCCGGAGCATCCGGCGTACCGAATTCATGTGTGACGGCGGCGCCGGTCTGTAGGTCGTAACGCACCAGGCTGGCGTCACCCACCGAGACCGCATAGCGCGCCGGAAGGCCGGCCAGCCGGTCATCGATACGCGGGAACTCCACCGCACGATCGTCGAGTTGGCGCTCGCTCACAGTGCCGTGCTCGAGGTCGATCGTCCATTTCCACAGCACTGCGCGGTCGCCGAAGCCGCCGTCGTTGCGCCACAGCTCCGGATAGCGAACCGCTTGCACAACAATGGATTTGCCGTCATCGTAGGCATTAGCAACGTGAAACACGTAGCACGGATCAATGTCGAACCAGCGCACCGTGCCGAACGGATCGTCGCGGCGTAGCACCCCCAACCGGGCACCGTAGTCGTCCTCCCAGCGAAACGGCATGTCACCGCGGCCACTGACCGCGATATCCATGTTGAACACGATGGGCAGGTCCATGAAGATGACGTGCTCAGCAGTCATCGCGAAGTCGTGCATCATCGTCAGCGCATCGACGTCGATCGGACGGCTGACGGTCAGCTCGCCATTTGCGTCGGCACGGTGATAGGTGACGTGCGGGCTGAATAGATTGCCGTACCCGAAGAAGTGCAACTCGCCGGTCGTGGGGCAGATCTTCGGGTGAGCGGTCATCGCGTCATTGAGCTTGCCGTCGAAGTCGTAACAGCCGACGGTCTCCAGGTCCTTGGTGACTTCGTAGGGCAGCGAGGATTCCACCAGGGCCAACGTCTTGCCGGCGTGGTTGACGATGTGGGTGTTGGCCACGGCCGAGCGCAGGTTGCGGCTGCCATCGCCGTTGTAGATCGGAAAGGGATCGTCGAAACTCTCGGTGCGCACCCAGCGGTTGCGGTACCACTTCGCGGCACCGTCCTGGATTCGGATGCCGTGCACCATTCCGTCGCCGGTGAACCAGTGGCCATTGGGCTGGCGCGGGTTGGGGCCGTTGCGCAGGTACCAGCCATCGAGTTCGGGCGGGATCGCACCCACAACCGGCAGGTTGTACTCGGTGAGTTCGTCGGACACGGGCGCGTAGTTCCCGCGCTGGAAGAACTGGCCGGTGTCGGGCAGGTTGGCGGAGTCCGCGGCGGTATCGGTCATAGCGACCACTGTGTCACTTTTCGGCCGCGGTTTCCTGCGCAATGCGCACCAAACCGGGCCGGGTCAGCTAAACGTCGACCCAGTCCAGGGTGCGCTCTACCGCTTTGCGCCAGCCGGCGTATCCGGCCTCGCGCTGTTCCTCGCTCCACGACGGCTTCCACCGTCGGTCCTCCTGCCAGTTGGCCCGGAGGTCTTCGGGATCTGACCAGTAGCCGACCGCCAGTCCCGCGCCGTAGGCCGCGCCCAGTGCCGTCGTCTCCGGCACCTTCGGGCGCACGACGTCGACGCCGAGGACGTCCGCCTGGATCTGCATACACAGTTCATTGAGGGTGACACCGCCGTCGACTTTGAGCACCTCCAGCGGAACTCCGGAGTCGGCGGCCATGGCATCGACCACGTCGCGGCTCTGGTAGCAGATCGCCTCCAATGTGGCCCTGGCGATATGGGCGTTGGAGTTGAACCGCGACAGCCCGACGATCGCCCCGCGCGCATCCGAGCGCCAGTACGGCGCGAACAGGCCGGAGAAGGCCGGAACGAAGTAGATCCCGCCGTTGTCCTTGACTTGTGAAGCCAGTGCCTCGCTGTCCGCGGCGCCACTGATGATACCGAGTTGATCACGCAACCACTGCACCGCCGATCCGGTCACCGCGATCGAACCTTCAAGGGCATAAATGGGTTTGGCGTCCCCGAACTGGTAACACACCGTAGTCAAAAGACCGTTGGAGCTGCGGACGATCTTCTCACCGGTATTGAGTAGCAGGAAGTTTCCGGTGCCATAGGTGTTCTTGGCCTCACCGGGCTTCAGGCAGACCTGGCCCACCATGGCGGCCTGTTGGTCACCGAGGATGGCGGTTACCGGGACTTCCCCGCCCATCGGACCATCCGTTCTGGTCAGTCCATACGGCTGGGGTGAGGACGACGGTCGGATAGCGGGCAGCATCTGACGCGGGATCCCGAAGAACGACAGCAGTTCTTCATCCCAATTCAGGGTCTCGAGATCCATGAGCATGGTGCGACTGGCGTTGGTGGGGTCGGTGACATGCACGCCGCCGGCAGGACCGCCGGTCATGTTCCACAGCACCCAAACGTCGGGGGTGCCGAACAACGCGTCACCGCGTTCGGCGTCGGCGCGGACTCCCTCGACGTTTTCCAAAATCCACTGCAGTTTGCCGCCGGAGAAGTAGGTGGCCGGCGGCAGACCCGCTTTGCGCCGGATGACGTCGCCGCGGCCGTCGCGGTCCAGTGCGGCGGCAATCTGGTCGGTCCGGGTGTCCTGCCAGACGATCGCGTTGTAGTAGGGCTGGCCGGTCTTGCGGTTCCACACAATCGTGGTCTCACGCTGATTGGTGATGCCGAGGGCGACGAGATCTCCCGCCTTCAGGTTGGTGTTGTTCAGGGCTGACGTCACCACCGTCTGGGTGCGCCCCCAGATCTCGGTCGGGTTGTGCTCAACCCAGCCGGCCCGCGGCAGGATCTGTTGGTGCTCGAGTTGGTGACGTCCGACCTCCAGGCCGTTGTGGTCGAAGATCATGCAGCGGGTGCTGGTGGTTCCCTGGTCGATGCTGGCGACGAACTCGGCCACAGTGCTCCTTCAAGGGTCGGCACGTTAGAACTGTGTTGGGAGTCTGCCACCGTCGATCAGGGTTCATGTAGGAAAACCGACGTCCGGCCCGGATTTACTTGCGCCGCCGCCCGGGAGCCTGTTGCATCGTCGGAGTGGGAGAAGAGGTAGCGCACGCCGCCTACAGCCGTCAACAGCGGCAGGAATACCGGCAGAAGGTTCAACTCTGCCTGGACGTGTTCGACACCATGTTGGCGGAATCAAGCTTCGACTTCGACCGGCCATTGACCGGTATGGAGATTGAATGCAACCTGGTCGATGCCGACTACCAGCCGGCGATGTCGAACCAGGACGTGCTCGCCGCCATCGCCGACCCTGCGTATCAGACCGAATTGGGCGCCTACAACATCGAATTCAACGTCCCACCCCGGCCGCTGCCGGGCCGGGCCGCGTTGGAGTTGGAGTCAGAGGTCCGGGCCAGTCTCAATGCCGCAGAGACCAAGGCCGGTGCCGACGGATCTCACATCGTGATGATCGGGATCCTGCCGACCCTGATGCCCGAGGACCTGACCGGCAGCTGGATGAGCCCGTCTTTGCGCTATCAGGCCCTCAATGACTCCATCTTCACTGCCCGGGGCGAGGACATCGTCATCGATATCGCCGGGGCCGAGCGGTTGAGCATCCACGCTGAGTCCATTGCTCCGGAATCGGCCTGCACCAGCATGCAACTACATCTGCAGGTCTCGCCCGCCGACTTCGCCAACAACTGGAACGCCGCCCAGGTTCTGGCCGGTCCGCAATTGGCGCTCGGGGCGAACTCGCCGTATTTCTTCGGCCATGAACTCTGGGCGGAGACCCGCATCGAGTTGTTCGCCCAAGCCACCGACACCCGGCCCGACGAACTCAAGGCCCAGGGCGTCCGACCTCGCGTCTGGTTCGGCGAACGGTGGATCACCTCGATCTTCGATCTGTTCGAGGAGAACGTGCGGTACTTCCCCGCGCTGCTACCCGAATTGTCAGATGAGGATCCGGTGACTGAACTCGCCGCGGGAGGTACCCCACGGTTGTCGGAACTGCGCCTGCACAACGGCACGGTGTACCGCTGGAACCGACCGGTCTACGACATCGCGAATGGCCGGCCCCATCTCCGGGTAGAGAATCGGGTGCTGCCCGCCGGCCCAACCGTCGTCGACATGATGGCGAATTCGGCGTTCTACTACGGGCTGCTGCGCACTATTTCCGAAGAGGATAGACCGCTGTGGACGAAGATGAGTTTCGTTGCCGCACATGACAATTTCATCGAAGCGGCACGACACGGCATGTCGTCCCGGCTGTACTGGCCCGGCCTCGGCGAGGTGACGCCCGACGAGTTGGTACTGCGACATCTTCTGCCGATGGCTGATGAGGGGTTGCGCCGCTGGCGGGTCGCTCCGGAGGTACGGAACCGCTATCTCGGCGTGATTGAAGGGCGCGCCAAGAACGGCCAGAACGGCTCAGCCTGGCAGGTAGCGACGGTGCACGCGCTCCAACGGCGGGGCCTGGACCGGCCGCGGGCACTGGCCGAGATGTTGCGTCGGTACTGCGAGCTGATGCACAGCAACGAACCTGTCCACTCCTGGGAACTGATCAGCTAGCGCCGCCACGGTCGAGCCGTCAGATCTTGGCGGAAACGGTGACCTCGATGTTGCCGCGAGTGGCCTTCGAATACGGACATACCTGATGGGCGTTGGCCATCAACTCGTCAGCGTCGCCCTGCGATAGCCCCGGCAGGTAGCCGATCAGGTGGGCGTTGATGCCGTAACCATTGTCGCCGTCTTTGCCGAAACCCACCTGCGCGGTGACACCGGTCGCACTGTCGAGATTGACGCCGCCGTTACGGGCCACCATTAGCAGGGCGCCGAGAAAACAGGTTGCGTAACCAGCGGCGAAAAGTTGTTCGGGATTGGTGCCCTCACCGCTGCCCCCGGCTGCCTTGGGCGGGCGGGTCTCCAGATCGATTCGATCATCGGAAGACTTGACGTGACCG
>Ga0114962_10004747_pt1 | contig 10782 bp, 6 predicted proteins | sample C_130820_MF_Meta_FD_87017 | JGI IMG/M metagenome (GOLD analysis project Ga0114962, IMG submission 87017) | Freshwater microbial communities from Lake Croche, Canada to study carbon cycling - C_130820_MF_MetaG | ecosystem: Environmental > Aquatic > Freshwater > Lake | place: Lake Croche, Canada...
CAATCTTGGAAAAAATGCTTAATGCCGTTCAACAGTTAAGGACGGTACAGTACCAAATACATTCGCAAGAACGTTTAAAAGACGAAACCAATTTAACCGATGCCACTAGTTTAACGAAAGTAATGGAATCGCCTACTCGTAAGTTTTACATTCAAGTGCTGTCAGAAGCGAATAAAGGCACCGAACTATTATACGTACAAGGTGAAAATAACAATAAGGTTAAGGTTGCTAAGTCGTGGCTTCCAAATGTTAATCTTAGCCTTTTTAGTAGCTTTCTTACCAATGGTCAACGACATACGGTGAAAAGCGTTGGATTTTTACCTGTATTACGTATTATTGGGGAAGGGATTAAACGATCCGACATCGCTAAAAATTTTAATTCGTGTTTCTTTTATCGAGGGGAGATTATTTATAAAAACAAAAAATGTTTTAAAATAGAAATTATCGACCCAGCTTATTCTTTCTCAAAATATCAAGCCTTAAAGGGAGAAACGCCCTATAGTATTGCTTTTAAATTCGGACTTTCCGAATATGCCATTGTCGAAAAAAACAAACTCAGCTATTTTGATGACGAAGTCGAAAACAAAATCATTCTCATCCCTAGTTCTTACGCTAAAAATTCTGTTTTTTATATTGATGAAGCAACCTACTTGCCTGTATACCAAGAAATAAGCGATGATCGTGGGCTATTTGAAAAATACGAATTTTATAATGTTTTGGTTAATCCCGTTTTTTCAACGCTTGATTTTTCAGCAGATAATCCCAATTATCATTTTTAATTTTACCAAATGAAAAAGGCTATTCTATTCGGGCTCTTAGTAACGAGTTTGGTTGTATTGTTTAATTTTACAATGCATGCACAATCCAATTCCATACATCGAGTTTTTAAAGGAAACGTAACAGATTTGGAACTATCCAAACCTATTGGCGATGTTACCGTTTCTATATACAATGCCAAGGATACCTCGTTAATCAACTTTTCTTTCACAACTAAAAATGGAAATTTCGAATTTCTATTGCACACGAAAGATTCTTTGTTTTTAGTTTTTTCTGCCATTGGCTATCAAGAGCAAGTACTAAAATTAAACGCAATACAATGGGATTGGGATTACGATACCGATCGAAAGATAACAATGAAACGTTCCAGTTCTTCTCAATTAAAAGAAGTTACCATTAGTGCTTCTTTAATATACATGAAAGGCGATACCATTGAAATCAATGCCAAACGATTAAGAGTACTTCCCAATAGTGATGTCAGCCAATTGTTTAAAAAAATCCCTGGTTTCGATGTCGATAAAAAAGGAAATGTTAAAGTAAATGGCAGTGAGGTTTCTAAAATTATTGTTGATGGTTCTGATTTTTTTGGTAATAATCCAAACCTAGTTTCCAAAAATTTACGTGCCGACATGATTGATAAAATTCAAGTATTTGATGATAAAGATGAAAATGGCGATGTCGGAATTGAGCATACTAAAACCATTAATCTTAAATTGAAAAAAAATGCCAGAAATGGTTCCTTTGGCGATGTAATGGCTGGATATGGTACAGCTAAAAAATACCAAGGTGGTTTGCGAATGAATAATTTTAAAAATGATCGCAAGTTGTCTATTATTAGTAATAGCAATAACAATAATAATGAAGGATTTGATTTCGGATTTGATAATTGGCACGGTGGTTCAGAAGCGGGACTAATTGGCAGTACCAAACGTTATGTAAGATTCGACAATCCTTTTGATGAATCGACTACTTCCGGAAATTTAAATACCAATTCCAATTTTGCAGGAACCTATTTTAACGAATTTAGTCGTAAACGTAAGGTATCTGGAACTTTGTCGATTTCAAACAATAATTTTTATTCTGTAGATAAAAGTTTTTCGGTGAATCCTGTTTTTAATTCCGTAACCCAAAACGCTCAATCAACGAATGCAACAAATGGCAATGCTAAACAATTGAGCGGAATCATCAATTATTCAAAAACAATCGATTCAGTGGGTAGTTATGGTTTGGGTTGGAACAGTCAAGTGAACCAATCGCGAAATAGTGCTACGAGCACCAATGCTATTTATGAGAACTCCAATTTAATTAACAGTGGTAGTAACAACAGTAGTGCAAAAGATAACAGCCAGATTTCTAATGCTTATTTTAACTTCAACAGAAGAAATCGTAAAATAAAAAACTTAAGCATTACCGCTAATTATAATTTTAAATGGACTACCACTAATTCACAACAATATCAATTTTCCAACCTAAAACTTACCACCTATAATTTATATAGCAATAATCAATTGCTTGGTAAGGAACATTTACTAAATCTAAATATTACTATTCCTATTTGGAAAAAATTTAGAGGTGGCATTCGGTCTGATTTGTTTATTTTAAACTACAAAAATGCGTTAGATACTAAGCAAGCAGCGAATTTACTTAGTAATGATTTTAATCAATCCTATCTAAAAGAAATAGATTCGCTTAGCATTAATTATTTAAACAAAGCAACCCAACAAAACAACAAACTTTTTTTACTTTGGATGAATAAAGAGGAAAACAGTCGGTTCAATTTTGGGATTACCCAAGTACAAATAAATTTAGTCAACAGCAACTTCAACGGCGCTTCAACTGTACAAAATCAATTTTCCAGTTTCCTTCCTTTTATTAAATTCTCCAATTGGAAAAAAAGCAATCGATACATTGCCTTTACAATTGAAAAAGTAGTCGATTTCCCCAAGTTTTCGCAGTTAGTACCAGTTCAAAATTTAAGCAATCCTTGGTTCCGACTTATCGGTAATCCCAATTTAAAGCCAATTGAACAAGCACATTTATACATTTCCTATTCTTTACGAACAGAAAAGTTTTTAAAACAGCTTTGGACAAGTCTTAACGTTAACCAATCAAATAATTATGCAATTGCTAATACGATTCGCTCTAGCAACGGAATTTCTTACAGTCAACCAATTAATAAAGCAGGGTATTTAGCCGTGGATTACAATTTGTACAATCGATTGAAGCTTTCTAAAACGCTTTCTTTCAATATGCAATCGAATTACAATTTTAATAAAATTCCGCAGCTGCTAAATGAAGTGAACAGTTTTGGCATTTCTAATCAAATAGATCTCACTCCGGGATTGGAATATGAAATCGATGATCAATTAGATTTTACAATTGATTACCATTATAACGGCACCTACTATAAAAATAATGTCAACACCAACACCAACTACCATCAATCCATTCAAGGGCTCGAAGCCAGTTTTAATGCTTCTTTGAAGTCTCGTACAACTTTGGAAGCTTCTTTAAGTATTACCGATAATAGACCCATTCCTGAAATCGGAAAATTGGTTTCTATTTTTAATTGCTCTATTAAACAACCCTTAGATAAAAACGAAAAATGGACATTGAAACTTACTTGTTATGATCTGTTTAAACAAAATGTTACCCTTACTCGAATGGTTAACGCGGGAGTCATTCAAACCGTGGAAAGCAATTTATTACAGCGATTTTTTATGTTAACCCTTATCTATCAATTAAAATCTACCCAAGGTCAAGAATCAGGCGGATTTACTGAATAATTAGTTCAAATTTATGAAACTGCCAATGCGTTTATTAATCATTTTTTTTGTTTGTGCATCTTTCCTTAAAAGTTTTTCGCAGCCATTAAGCAATACCATTAGTGGTCAAGTAATAGATGTGCAAACGCAAGCTGCAGTTCAAGCCGCAATTGTTGTTTTGTATCAAAACGATTCTATTATTAATACGGCTTTTGTAGATTCATTGGGTTCATTTAATTTTCCAAAAACGAAGGTCGGACGATACGATTTAAAATGCATTTTAGCCGGATATAAAAATTCTTTCTTTCCAAATATATTAGTGCAAACTGGTAAAGAATTAGTACTAACGCTTCAAATGGAGCGCAACATTTCGCAACTGAGAGAGGCAAGTATCAGTGGTAATTTTAGTGATCGTGGTAAACTCGATCAATTAGCTCAAGTAACGGTTTTAAGGGTCGAAGATATTCAAAAATATGCTGGTGGTCGCGCCGATATTGCTCGCATTGCGCAAAACACCGTTGGTGTAACGGGTGCAAGCGATAGCAGAAACGATTTAATAATTAGAGGAAATTCTCCCTTAGGGATGTTGTGGCGCTTAGAAGGGGTTAATATTCCAAGCCCAAACCATTTCGCAACTTTTGGTCCTACGGGTGGTCCTGTTTCTATTATTAATGTCAACTCCATTGATTATGGTAATTTTTACAACGCTGTTTTTCCTTCAGAATACGGCAATGCTTTAAGCGGTGTGTTCGATGTCCATTTGCGAAAAGGAAACAACAAAAAACGAGAATACACGCTGCAGTTTGGTATGAACGGTTTAGAAGGTAACTTAGAAGGCCCTTTTAAAAAAGGCAAAAGCGCTTCTTACTTAATTACCTATCGCTACAGTACTATGAAAGTTTTTGATTGGATTGGTATTCGATTTGGTGTTGCGGCCATTCCGCATTATCAAGATGCTGCGTTTAAGTTTTATTTCCCGAAAACAAAAACCGGCAATTGGACAATATTTGGAGTTGGTGGTAAAAGCAGTACCGATGTTTTAGCCGCTGCTAAACGAGATGCTAGCGATAGATATAGCGATAATAATTTTGATAAATACATTGCCAGCAAGATGTTCGTTACCGGTATTTCTAATTTTTTGGTGCTGAGTAAAAAAAACAACGTTTCGCTAAAATCGGTTGTTGCCTACTCAAAGGCTACCACGCAATTTCACATGGATTCGGTTCTTACTTCCAAAGCACGAATGTTGTGGTTGAACAACACCTATAATTTACCAAAATTTTCTTGGCATCAAACATTGTCTTGGGTGCCAAATCCTAAAAATGAATGGAGTGGGGGAGTAATAGTAGAGCAATTGTATTTTTCATTGAGCGACAGTATTTTTCGAGCTTCTCAACAACAATTTATTACGCGCTTTAATTTTAAAGGACAGTCACAATTAGTGCAACTGTTTGCTCAATACATTCACCACTTGAACGATGCTTTAAAAGTTAATATCGGATTACACAGTCAATACTATGGCGTTTCTAAAAAGAAAACTTTTGAGCCTCGATTATTTTTGGAATACCAATTTACCCCTAAGCAAACGTTGCAAGTGGGCGTTGGTAGACATGCCCAAACACAGCCGCTTCCAACTACCTTTTACGAAACGCAATTAACCAACGGAACCTATTTGAAAACCAATCAAAATTTAGATTTTACATTTAGCGATCAGTTTTGTCTTAACTATACCTGGGCGTTTCATAAAAAATGGAATTTGCAAATAAATCTGTATCAACAACAATTATTCAATGCACCTATCGAACAAGTACCTTCTTCTTTTTCGTTGTTAAATGAAGGGGCAGATTTTACCATTCATAAAATTCCGTATTTAATTAATAAAGGAAAAGGGCAAAACAAAGGCGTCGAATTTACCCTAGAAAAACGGTTTGCGCAGCATTATTACGGATTGTTAAATGGCACTTACTATCGTTCTATTTATACGGCCAGTGATGGGGTACTTCGATCCTCTGCCTTTGATAATCGTTTTGCATTTAATTGCTTGGGTGGTTATGAATGGCAAATCAGTAGCGCAAACAGTGTTAATTTCGATGCTAAACTTTCCTTGATTGGCGGTAAACGTTATACGCCCGTTAATTTAGCAGCTTCTTTGTTGTCGCACACAGCCGTCTATGAATCGAATAATGCTTTTTCTAAACAGTTTCCAACGTATTTTCGCCCCGACATAAAAATTTCTTGGCGAAACAATCACGCACATTTTTCGCAAGAGTTCATTCTTTATTGTGAAAATTTTATCAATCGTAAAAATTACTTCACACAAGATTACGATGAAAAAGCTCGTGGGATTGTAACGGAATATCAAATCGGAATTTTTCCAGTTGCGCAATATAAAATTGAGTTTTAAAAAATAATTTAGGTATCTGTTTTATCGGCTGCTTTATTTCTTTTGAATGATTTGGATAAAATAAAACAGGATTTACCACAAATAAAAAAAGCAAAACTTTCGTTTTGCTTTTTTTATAAATAATTGTTCGTAAAAATTATTTGCTATTGTTAACTTTAGTAGCTAATTGTTTACCAGCTTTAAATTTAACAACTTTACGAGCAGAAATTTTAATCGGCTTTCCAGTTTGTGGATTACGACCGTTACGTGCAGCACGCTTAGATACGCTGTAAGTACCAAAACCAACTAATGTGATTTTGCCACCTCTTTTCAACGTGTCTTCAGTTGATTTCATGTAAGAATTCAATGCTGCTTCAGCTTCGGCTTTAGAGATTTTTGCATCTGAAGCCATTTTAGAGATTAAGTCTCCTTTGTTCATGGTAAATTTTGTTTTTTGGTTAAAGAATGAATTAACAGTTCAAAAGTACTCACTATCACTGCATATGCAAGTCCTTTTTATTCCGAAAATGTTGATAACGTTGAGTAAAATAAAAATATAAAAAATAGTAAATGTATAAAAATATGTAAATTAATAATTAACGATATTTTACCTACTTACTTATTTTATGTTAAAAGACGCTTTTGTGTTGATAAATAGGTATCTACAGCCATTTAATTTCAAAAAATAGGCTTAAACACTAGGTTTGAGAAGGTACGAATTCTAGAAGGGGGCTTTTAAAAAAAAGATTAAAGAACTAGGAACTATAAAATAATTGCATTTGTAAGCATTATTATAGTAGTAAATAAGAAGTTTAACAACAATAAATTAAGCAGAAATGCTAACTGGATGCATTATAAAAAGCGTGCTGAAATAATAAAATTTATAGGAATAGTTTCAAGCGATCTGCTAGATATTAAAGAACCACTTCTTCCGATTTATGATAATAAACAATACTGCAATTGCTTGGTTGAAAAACGTTGCTTGCATATTCTTTGATTTGTTCAGCACTAATAATTTGGTAATTATTTAAATCGTTATTAATGCGATTGGCATCATTAAAAATTAATTCATAATAAGCCAAACTAAAAGCGCGCTCACTTAAATCAATATGATTTAAAATAAATTGTGTTTCAATTTTATTTTTTACTTTTTGCAATTCTGTTTCGTCAATTAAATTAGTTTGCAAATAAGCTAATTCACTCATAATAGCCGATTCAGCTTGTTCCATTGTAATGTTCGGATTCAGCTTGCCTTCAATTTGTATCAAGCCTTTATCTAAACTACCATAGTGATAACATTCTAAAGTAGAAAACAATTGTTGTTCTTTAACTAAGTGTTGGTACAATCTACTGCTTCTTCCAGAAGACAATAAATCGGTTATTAAATCCATTACATAATACGAATCATCATTCCGTGCTGAAGCGTGAAAGCTTAAATAAATTGCGTTTGCAGGTACTTTTCTGGTAACCGATAAAGTTCTTTTTTCTGTTTGTTTTGGTTCTACAGGTAAATTGCGTACAGTTAATTCAGCTGCAGGAATATCGGCAAACCATTTGTTTACCAACAATTCCATTGCTGCTTTTTTTACATTTCCTGCAATTACTAAGATAGCATTATTGGGAGCGTAGTGTTTCTTAAAAAATGCTTTCACATCTTCCATTACGGCATCCTCCACATGCTTCAATTCTTTGCCTATTGTTGGCCATTTATAAGGATGGGTAGTATATGCTAACTGACGAATCAAATGAGACACATCCCCATAAGGTTGGTTGATGTAATGCTCTTTAAATTCTTCGCATACAACTTTTCGTTGTACTTCTAACGATTCTGAGCTAAATGCTAAACTCAACAATCGATCTGATTCTAACCACAAGGCCGTTTCTAAATTTTCAACCGGTAAGGTTTCATAATAGTTGGTCACATCATTTGATGTAAATGCATTGTTCTTTCCTCCTGCATTTTCAATTGGTTCATCGAATGCTGGTATGTTTACAGACCCACCAAACATTAAGTGTTCAAACAAATGCGCAAAACCTGTTTGCTTTTCATCTTCATCTCTAGCTCCTACATCGTATAAAATATTTACACATACCATCACGGTACTTGGATCTTCATGCACCAATACTTTCAATCCATTAGCTAATTCAAATTTTTCAAAAGAAAACATAGTTGTTGAGTTGGTAAAAAAGTGGAGAATAAAACCGCGTTAGAATCTATTGCTCTAAGTCGGTGCTAAGTTTATATCGACAAATGCGATTGTTGCCTTTATCGGCAACATACACCATGTTTTTATAGTAACAAACGCCACTAGGTGAATTAAATTGAAAAGGTCCATTACCTGCTCCACCAAAAGATACAATCAATTGTTTCTTATCAGTTGAATTGGCAGGTGCATTTACACCTTCGTATCCTTTGCTGGTAAATTGATACAACGAATCGGTTACGGCATCTACAACAAATATATAGCCCGTTGCATCGGGTGCTTTATACACATCGCTCGGATTCTTAAATCGAAACGATTGATATAAAAATTTGGATGCTTTACTGAAATCAAAAGATAAGAAGCCACTGTTTTCAATATAAACAATTCCAGCATCTACATCATTCGTTTCTTTAATAGATAATACTTTGTATTCTGCTGAAGCATCGGTTTGGGTAATGAAAAAATCATTGTTGCCGGTTTCGTAAGATTGTGGTGGAGCAACCGCCGTACATATTGACGAGATGCCTAATAAGGATTTTAAACTGCTGTAAACCGGATTTAAGCCATTAGCATAGCCAATGTTTTTACCCTGTGTATTAAATAACAAAACTGCATTATCTGGCAATGCCACGGAAGACAAGCTGTTGGTTGGCCCAGTCCGACTAATATAAACCTGATTATTAGGTAATGGCGCTACTCCGGTAAATTGAACTTGTTGATCTGGCAATCCTCTATAAGTAGAAGTGTTTCTGGTAGCATCACAAAACGGGTGAATTAGTGTATCTACAAAAATTGGCCCGGAAGCAGAGGCGGTATTTCTTAAAATGTAAACTGCTGGTAAATTTTCCGGAATTTGATCGCCCGTTACATCAATCAAAACACGTCCGCAAACATAGGTTTTTAAGCTTCGGTCTTGCACAATATCGCTAGCGCCAAGTATTGAAATAACGCGTTTTTCGGCCCCTTTTTGATCTAAAATATGTATTCCGTTATCATCAACCACATAAATCATTTCATCAAAACCTACATACACATCTACTGGGTTGCTAAAAGAACTCCAAAAGGGTTGGACAGGAACATAACCTACTTGACTTGGATATAAATGCGGATCAATACGACCTTGCTCAAAAATTTGGCCTACTTGTTTGTCTTTTTTAGTTCCAAACAAAAAGTCGCAACTAGTAAAACTGATACTGATAGTTATTAAAACTATTGGAAGGATAGAATTTTTGAAAGGCAGGCTGTTTACTAATTTCATAAGTAATAAAAGTCAAAAATAATTAAAGAATGGAACAGCTTAATCCAATTCGATGAAAGGAGCCTGTTAATTTTTTATGAGAAAATCCATAATCAATGCGAACCCCGCCAAATTTTTTCTTTAGCAATATTCCAAAACCAAACGAAGGCAACGCACTTTCATCCACTCCTAATTGATAGCCCATGCGTCCAAAAAGTAGTTTCTTCCAACAATACTCCAATCCCATTGCATAGGTTTCATTGTTGTCAGTTGGATGATTTAATTGCGCATTGATTGTTAATAAATGATCTTTTTGATGAATTAAATCGGTAGCTATTCCCAATCGAAATACTGCTGGGACTGCTATTTTTTCAAAGGCGGTATAGGTAGTATCTCCATTTAAACGTGTTTGAACAATAGCGCCAGAGGGAGTGGTGGCAGCGCCAAAATTAAAAATGCCCACCGCAAAACGCGTGTTGGCTTTACCAATATCGTATTGAAATCCAAAATCGGCAACCACATTGTTAGCAGCAATACCAGCAACCCCTTCATGAATCAATTTGGCAGTAACTCCAAAACTAAAATTATCGGTTAAAATTTTTGCTAAACTTACACCGAGACTAACATCCGTAAAACGAAATGTTTGTCCTGTGCCGGTTGGCATAAATTCATTGGTAACAGCCATATTACCCGAGTTTAAATAAATTAAATTAGCGGCAATAAAAGTGCTCTGTGATAATTTACGACCAACCGCTACCTGATTAATGAAGGCGGAACTAATAAATTCTAAGTGATTAACTTGAAAATGAATTTTAGAAGTATCTAAATGACTTAATCCAGCTGGATTTAAATAAGTAGCAGCTAAATCATCTGTAGTAGCACTGTTGCTTTCACCCATTCCGCTTGAACGAGCATCTGGATTGATTTTTAGAAATTGAAATCCTGTGGTGCCAGTTCGGCTATCGCCATAACGAGGTAATAATTGAGCGTTAGCGCTTAAACCTATTACTATTAAAAACAATGTAAAGTAAATACTGATAGCTTTCACAAGTGAATGGATTATATTGCAAATAGAAGCATAAAATCTAAATTCTTCAAACATTTCTCCAAGCAATTCTAAAATGGATAGGCAATTGCCAAATTATACTTCAAATTGTTTTTGCGCCAAACTTTGTTTTGTATGCTAATTTCGTCGCCACGCCATTGTTTGCCATATGGCCTAATTGGATCAATTAGGGGAATCCCAACATCTAGTCGAATCACGAAATAATCGTAATCAAAGCGGATTCCGCTACCAACTGCTACCGCAATTTGTTTGTAAAAAGAACCGATGCCAAACTCCGCTCCTGGTCGCAAGTTGTCTTTTTTTAACAACCAAATATTACCTGCGTCGGCAAATATTGCCCCCTTAAAAGA
>Ga0114962_10004748_pt1 | contig 10779 bp, 5 predicted proteins | sample C_130820_MF_Meta_FD_87017 | JGI IMG/M metagenome (GOLD analysis project Ga0114962, IMG submission 87017) | Freshwater microbial communities from Lake Croche, Canada to study carbon cycling - C_130820_MF_MetaG | ecosystem: Environmental > Aquatic > Freshwater > Lake | place: Lake Croche, Canada...
GACATTGATGAAGCCACGGTCGGTCACAGCCACGCCTGCTTTTTCAGCGGCGAGTTTTTTGCCGTTGGGTGTGCGGCCCACGGCTTGCAACACCAGGTCATACAACTGCGGCGCGGGGGCCGTGCCACCGGGCTCAGCGCTCTCGAACGTGACTTCAATGCCTTCTGGCAAAGCGCGTGCAGACACGGTCTTGGTCTTGAGCATGATGTTGTCAAAGCGCTTGGCGTTCATCTTTTGCCAGACTTTGACCAAGTCGCGGTCAGCGCCTTGCATGAGGCCATCCATCATTTCCACCACGTCCAGGCGTGCGCCCAACGTGCTGTAGACGGTGCCCATTTCCAGGCCGATGATGCCGCCGCCCAAAATGAGCATGCGCTTGGGCACTTCTTTGAGTTCCAAAGCGCCCGTGCTGTCCACAACCCGCGGATCGTTGGGCATGAAAGGTAATCGCACGGCTTGTGAGCCGGCTGCAATGATGGCCTTCTTGAAGGCGATCACTTTTTTGCTGCCGTTTTGTTCTTGCGCGGTGCCGGTGGTCTCCGACACTTCAAGGTGGTTGGCCCCAACGAACTGGCCCAAGCCGCGCACAGTAGTCACCTTGCGCATTTTGGCCATGGCCGCCAAGCCGCCAGTGAGTTTGCCAATGACTTTGTCTTTATGGCCGCGCAGCTTGTCAATGTTGACCACCGGCTTGCCGAAGTCCACACCGAGGTCGGCCATGTGGCTGACCTCGTCCATGACGGCCGCAACGTGCAGCAAGGCTTTGGAGGGAATGCAACCCACGTTCAAACACACACCGCCCAAGGTGGCGTAGCGCTCGACAATGACCACGTTCAAGCCGAGGTCAGCGGCGCGGAACGCAGCAGAGTAACCACCGGGGCCACCGCCCAACACGAGCACATCGCACTCGATGTCGGCCACCCCAGCATAGTTCTCGCCAAAGCTGGAAGCCACGGGTGTGGGCGTTGAAGCAACAGATGCAGCAGCGGATGCCGCAGGCGCGGCTGCTGGCTCAGGCGCAGCGGCTGAAGCCGCCTGAGCGCCCTCGCCTTCCAACACCAAAACGACCGAACCTTGCTTGACCTTGTCGCCGAGCTTAACCTTGAGTTCCTTGACCACACCCCCATGGCTGCAAGGGATTTCCATGGAGGCTTTGTCGCTCTCCACAGTGATCAGACTTTGGTCAGATTTGACGGTGTCGCCCACTTTGACCATCAGCTCGATCACGGTGACTTCGTCAAAGTCGCCAATGTCAGGTACTTGAATATCTATGAGTGCCATAGTCTTCTCAAAGTAATACGCGACGGAAATCGCTGAGGATTTGACCGAGGAACGCGTTGAAGCGTGCCGCTGCGGCGCCGTCGATGACGCGGTGATCCCATGTCAAAGACAGCGGCAACATCAGGCGTGGCTGGAAGGCCTTGCCGTCCCACACGGGTTCCATGGTGCTCTTGCACACACCCAAAATAGCGACTTCAGGCGCGTTGATGATGGGTGTGAAGTACTTGCCACCGATGCCGCCGAGGCTGGAAATGGTGAAGGTTGCGCCCGTCATTTCAGCGGGACCGAGTTTGCCGTCGCGTGCTTTCTTGGCCAGCTCGCCCATTTCCTGGCTGATTTGCAAGACGCCTTTTTGGTCGCAGTCGCGGATCACCGGCACCATCAAGCCGTTGGGCGTATCGGCCGCAAAAGCGATGTGCCAATAGTTTTTGTAGACCACCGCATCACCATCCAATGAGCTGTTGAACTCGGGGTACTTCTTGAGCGCGGCCACGCAGGCCTTGATCAAGAAAGCCAGCATGGTGACCTTGACCCCTGACTTCTCATTCTCTTTGTTGGTCGAGACGCGGAAGGCTTCGAGGTCGGTGATGTCGGCATCGTCATGGTTGGTGACGGCCGGAATCAGAACAGCGTTGCGCAACAGGTTGGCACCGCTGATCTTCTTGATGCGGCCCATCTCTTTGCGCTCAATCGGGCCGAACTTGGCAAAGTCGACCTTCGGCCAAGGGATCAGGCCCAAGCCAGCACCATTACCACCCGAAGCCGCAGGGGCTTTGGCCGCTTGCGCTTTGGTTTGGGTTGCGCCCAACATGACCGCCTGGGTGAAAGCTTGCACATCGTCCGCTGTGATGCGGCCTTTGAGGCCATTGCCTTTGACTTCTTCCAGCGGCACACCCAACTCGCGAGCGAACTTGCGCACCGATGGCGATGCGTGGGGTAGGCCCATGGTGTTCGCGCCTGGGGCATGGGCTGGTGCAGCCACGGCAGCTGCAGCAGCCGCAGGCGTTTGCACAGCAGCTGGGGCCGAAGCTACGGCCACGGGAGCTGCTACCGCTGCAGCTCCCGCGACTGGGGCAGCAGCAGCGGTGCCTTCCAAAATGGCCAGCAGGTCACCGATGTTGACCGTGTCGCCCACTTTGACTTTCAGCTCTTTGAGCACGCCAGCGGCCGAAGAGGGGATTTCCATCGAGGCTTTGTCGGACTCGACGGTGATCAGCGATTGCTCGACCTTGATGGCGTCGCCGGGCTTGACCATGACTTCGATGACGACCACGTCTTTGAAGTCGCCAATGTCCGGCACATGAACTTGCAAGGGGCCAGATGCAGCAGCGAGTGTCACAGCAGGTGCAGCGGCCACGGAAGCCACAGGTGCGGCCGCAACAGGCGCAGGCGCTGCGGCAGTCAGTGCGGCAGCCGGTGCAACAGCCGCCACAGCCACTGCGCCAGCGGCTTCCACCACCAGCACGATCGAACCTTGCTTGACTTTGTCGCCTAATGCGACGCGCATTTCTTTGACCACGCCCGCCGTGCTCGAAGGGATTTCCATCGAGGCTTTGTCGGACTCAACGGTGATCAGCGATTGTTCGGCTTTCACGGTGTCGCCCACTTTGACCATCAACTCAATGACGGTGACTTCATCGAAATCTCCGATGTCGGGGACTTGTACTTCTTGCAATGCCATGTGTGTCTCCCGGAGTTATGCGTAAAGCGGGTTGATCTTGTCGACATTGATCCCGTACTTTTGGATCGCCTCGGCCACTTGCTTAGCGGGCACTTTGCCGTCTTCGCTCAAGGCCTTGAGGGCCGCCAAGACGATGTAATGGCGGTTGACTTCGAAGTGCTCGCGCAACTTGCTGCGAAAGTCGGAGCGGCCAAAACCGTCGGTACCCAGCACTTTGTAGGTGCGGCCAGTGCCATCCGCATTTTTGGGAATGAAAGGACGGATCTGCTCGGCATAGGCTTTCATGTAGTCGGTCGATGCGACCACGGGGCCACTGTGCTGGGCCAGTTGTTGGCCCACAAACGGCACGCGAGGTGTGTCCGTCGGATGCAGCATGTTGTGGCGCTCCGCGTCTTGGCCGTCGCGGGTGAGTTCGTTGAAACTTGGGCAGCTCCACACGTCGGCCTGGATGCCCCAGTCGGTGGCCAGCAGGGCTTGCGCCGCGATGGATTCGCGCAGGATGGTGCCCGAGCCCAGCAGTTGCACACGCTTGTCCCCTGCATCGGTGGCGCTCTTGCGCCGCGCCGCGCCGGGCTTGCACAAATACATGCCCTTGATGATCTGCTCTTCGGTGCCCGGCGTCAGACCTGGCATGGCGTAGTTTTCGTTCAGCAGCGTCAGGTAATAAAAAACGTTGTCTTGCTTTTCAACCATGCGCTTCAAGCCGTGGTGCAGGATGACACCGACTTCGTGTGCGAAGGTCGGGTCATACGACACGCAGTTCGGGATGGTGCCCGCCATGATGTGGCTGTGACCGTCTTCGTGCTGCAAGCCTTCGCCGTTGAGCGTGGTGCGCCCCGAGGTGCCGCCGAGCAAGAAGCCACGCGCTTGCATGTCGCCAGCCGCCCAAGCCAAGTCGCCCACGCGCTGAAAGCCGAACATCGAGTAATAAACGTAGAACGGGATCATGATCCGGTTGGATGTGCTGTAACTGGTGGCGGCCGCGATCCAGCTGGACATGCCGCCCGCTTCGTTGATGCCTTCTTGCAAGATCTGACCCGCTTTGTCTTCTTTGTAGTACATCACCTGGTCTTTGTCGACCGGGGTGTACTGCTGACCTGCGGGGTTGTAAATACCGATTTGGCGGAACAAGCCTTCCATGCCAAAAGTGCGGGCTTCGTCCACCAAAATCGGCACCACGCGTGGGCCCAAGGCTTGGTCACGCAGCAGCTGGGTCAAAAAGCGCACATAGGCTTGGGTGGTCGAGATTTCGCGGCCTTCGGCCGTCGGATCCATCACCGATTTGAAGATGTCCAGCGCGGGCACCGTGAAGCTTTCTTCGGCCTTGGTACGGCGGTGTGGCAAGTAACCGCCCAGCGCTTTACGGCGCTCATGCAGGTACTTCATCTCTGGCGTGTCGTCCGCAGGCTTGTAAAACGGAATATTGGCCAACTCGCTGTCAGGCACCGGGATGTTGAAGCGGTCTCGGAAGGCCTTGACGTCCTCGTCCGACAGCTTCTTGGTCTGGTGCACGTTGTTCTTGCCCTCGCCCGCTTTGCCCATGCCAAAACCCTTGACCGTCTTGATCAGAAGCACCGTGGGCTGGCCTGTGTGATTGACTGCTTTGTGGAAAGCGGCATAGACCTTTTTGGAGTCGTGCCCGCCACGGCGCAGATCAAAGATCTCTTCGTCGGACATCTTGGATACCATCTCTAGGGTGCGAGGGTCGCGACCGAAGAAATGCTTGCGCACATAAGCGCCGTCGTTGGCTTTCATGGCTTGGTAGTCGCCGTCCAGCGTTTCCATCATGATCTTTTTCAGCGCGCCGTCTTTGTCGCGGGCAAGCAGTGGGTCCCAGCCAGAACCCCACAGCAGCTTGATGACATTCCAGCCGGAGCCACGGAACTCGCCTTCGAGTTCTTGCACAATCTTGCCGTTGCCACGCACCGGGCCGTCCAGGCGCTGCAAGTTGCAGTTGACCACGAAGACCAGGTTGTCCAGGTTCTCGCGGGCGGCCAAACCGATGGCGCCCAAGGACTCGACCTCGTCCATTTCTCCGTCACCGCAAAACACCCAGACCTTGCGGTTTTCGGTGTTGGCAATGCCACGGGCGTGCAGGTACTTCAAGAAGCGTGCTTGGTAAATCGCCATCAAAGGGCCCAGGCCCATGGACACGGTGGGGAACTGCCAGAACTCAGGCATCAGCTTGGGGTGCGGGTAGCTGGACAAACCTTTGCCGTCCACCTCTTGGCGGAAGTTGAGCAACTGCTCTTCGGTCAGGCGGCCTTCGAGGTAGGCGCGGGCATACACGCCGGGCGACACGTGGCCCTGGATGTAGAGGCAGTCGCCCCCGTGGTTTTCACTCTCGGCGTGCCAAAAGTGATTGAAGCCAGCGCCAAACAAGCTGGCCAAAGAAGCGAAAGAGCCAATGTGCCCCCCCAAATCGCCGCCATCTGCGGGGTTGTGGCGGTTCGCTTTGACGACCATCGCCATGGCGTTCCATCGCATGTAAGCGCGCAGGCGTTCTTCAATTTCGAGGTTACCCGGAGCACGCTCTTCTTCTTGCGGCTCGATGGTGTTGACGTAACCCGTGGTGGCCGAAAACGGCATGTCGATGCTGTGTTGGCGGGCATGTTCGAGCAACTGCTCCAAGAGGAAGTGGGCACGTTCGCCACCTTCTTTTTCAATCACGGCGGACAAAGCGTCCATCCATTCACGCGTTTCTTGGACGTCCAGATCCAATCCCGTCTGGATTGAGGGTACGGCTGACATGGTTGTCTCCTTGTGTTGGGTCCGTTGATAAATTGGCTTCAGAATTTTCACACAATTTCTAAAAAATTTCAAATAGTGCTTTTTAGTTTTGCATCGTGAAATTTACTTCTGCAAGCCTTCTTGAAGACGGTAATTGGTTAAAACACCATTCAACTACACTCTTGAAAATGATGCCACGCACAGCCTCTGGTCGAAAAATTCAAATCCCACCCGTCGTTTTGTGGCAACGCTGGTGGAAGCGCCAAGCCCCCCACAGGCAAGACCGATTTGCCACTTTGGCACCCGTTGCAGCGGTATTGTTGTTTCTGGCGGCTATTGTTTCGTCGTTTTGGTACTTGAGAGTTGAAGAAATTGACCGTGAACAAGAGGCTGTCAAACGCGATGTAGAGTACGGCCAACAACGCCTGAGGCTGCGCTTGTTAGAAAGACAAGAGCAAATCATGCGCTTGGCGCGTGACATTTCCAACAAAGAGTTGAACCGGGAAAAATTCATGTTGCGCGCGGAGTCTTTGGTGACGCAAAACCCGGAATTACAAGCCCTCACCTGGATTGACAGCAAGCGGCGGGTCATTGCCAATCGGACGGCGCCCAGGATGAACAACGGTCAGTCATGGTTGTTGGGCGAAACGCTCCCTGTCGGAGAAACCGAAAACAGCTACGGGCTGGCCAGGGATCTCATGCAGCCGGTGTATGCCCAAGCCGGTGTGAAGAAATCAAAGCATGGAACAGCACAATCTGCAGCACTCCAACTTCACACGCCCTTAACGGATGACAATGGCCGATTCAACGGCGTCCTGATGGGCGAGTACAGCATTGAGGGACTCCTGCGCTACGGCGTTCCCACCGAGATTGTGGCCAAATATGCTGTATCCCTGCTCGACAGCGAGGGACATATACTGGCGGGTCAATCCATCCCCAAAAGAACACAAATTTGGAACTTACAAACCTGGACGGGTCGCGAAGAAAACGAATACGAGGTCCCGGTTTCGCCCGTCGGTAACGGTTTGATTTTGCGAGCACAAGCCTGGCGCACCTCGCAAGGTATCGTTGGCAGCGGCTTGTTCTGGCTGGTTTGCGCCCTGAGCGTCATGACCGCTTGGATGCTGATTGGCAATTGGCGTCATACACGCAGACGCATGCAAACGCAGCAAGCCTTGGTCGCTGAAACGAACTTTCGGCGCGCGATGGAAAACTCAATGTTGACTGGCATGCGGGCTTTGGACATGCACGGTCGCATCAGCTACGTGAATACCGCCTTTTGCCAAATGACCGGATGGACAGAAAGCGAACTGGTTGGCAGCACCCCACCCTTTGTCTACTGGCCTGATGATGACCGCGAGCATCTGATGGCCCGCCTGAACGAAGAGATCAGCGGCCACAACATTCCTGGCGGCTTTCAAGTTCGGGTCAAACGAAAAGACGCGAGTATTTTTGATGCACGGCTGTATGTCAGCCCATTGATTGATGCCGTGGGCAAGCAAAGCGGCTGGATGACGTCCATGACGGACATCACCGAGCCCAATCGAATTCGAGAACAATTGGCTGCAGCCCATGACCGTTTTACGATTGTGTTGGAAGCGCTGGACGCCGCTGTTTCGGTGGCGCCTTTGGGTCGATCAGAGTTATTGTTTGCGAATAAGTTGTACCGTCAATGGTTTGGTGCCAACACGCAAGGGCACTTGAGCCTGGTCGCCGAAGCGGGCGCTATCGGCGTGAAAAAAGAAACACCACCAGCTGACGACTTCGACGATTTTGCGGGACTGCCCACAGAGAGCCTCACCGTGGCGCCTGCAGAGCGGGCTGAGCTGTTTATTCCGGCCTTGGGCAAGTGGTTGGAGGTTCGCTCCCGTTACATCAACTGGGCCGATGGTCGGCTGGCGCAAATGGTGATTGCCACAGACATCACGGCCAGGCGACAGGCCGAAGAAGTGGCCGCACAACAAGCAGAGCGGGCTCAGACCGCCAGCCGCCTCATCACCATGGGCGAGATGGCGTCCAGTGTGGCACATGAGTTGAACCAACCGCTGACCGCCATCAGCAACTACTGCACGGGTTTGGTCAGTCGTATTCGCAACCAAAACATCAATGAAAAAGACATGCTTTGGGCCTTGGAAAAAACGGCCCACCAAGCTCAGCGAGCAGGCCAAATCATTCAGCGCATACGTTCTTTTGTCAAACGCAGTGAGCCCAACAGGACCCCCTCAGATGTGATGACCATGGTCAATGAAGCCGTAGAGTTGGCCGAAATTGAATTACGCCGGCGCAACGTGCGACTGTCACATTACGTGGCCGCAAGGTTGCCACTACTCATGGTCGATCCCATTTTGATCGAGCAGGTTTTGGTCAACTTGATGAAAAATGCGGCCGAGTCCATTGACAACGCACAGCGACCCTTGGGCTCTAGGCATGTGGAGTTGCAAGTCGTTCCCAAAATAGTCAATGGCCATCCAGTCGTCAACTTTGCAGTCACTGACACCGGAAAAGGGCTGCCGCCAGAGGTTCTGGCGCACCTGTATGAGGCTTTTTTCTCGACGAAGGTAGAGGGCATGGGCATCGGTCTGAATTTGTGTCGCAGCATCGTCGAATCGCACCAAGGAAGGATCATGGCCGAGAACCTCTACAATGCCGACGAGGTACAAGGCTGCTGTTTCTCGTTTTGGATTCCTGTATCCGGAACACCTTTACCAGACATTGAAAAAATATCCGGGGTAACCGCATGAGTTTGATTCCGAAAAAAGGCACTGTGTACGTTGTGGACGACGACGAAGCCGTGCGAGATTCTTTGCAATGGTTGCTTGAGGGGAAAGATTACCGCGTACGCTGTTTTGATTCTGCTGAAACTTTCATCAGTCGCTACGACCCGCGTGAGGTCGCTTGCTTGATTGCAGACATTCGAATGGGTGGCATGACCGGGCTCGAATTGCAAGACCGGCTGATTGAACGTAAATCACCCTTACCCATCGTCTTCATCACTGGTCATGGCGACGTGCCCATGGCGGTCAACACCATGAAAAAAGGTGCCATGGATTTCATCCAAAAGCCTTTCAAAGAAGATGATTTGGTGAATTTGGTCGAACGCATGCTTGACAATGCGCGCGAATCTTTTGCTGACTTCCATCAAGCGGCCAGTCGCGACGCCCTGATGTCCAAACTTACGGGGCGCGAAGCGCAAGTCCTCGAGCGCATTGTGGCCGGTCGGTTGAACAAGCAAATCGCTGACGATCTGGGCATCAGCATCAAAACCGTCGAAGCACACCGCGCCAACATCATGGAAAAGCTCAATGCCAATACCGTGGCCGACCTGCTCAAAATTGCTTTGGGGCAAAGCGCGCCCAAGGCATAAGCCCATTGCCCAGACAAAAACGCCCGGGCCTGAGCCGGGCGTTTTGCTTTTTAATCCTGTTTTGATTCCTTTAAAGACACGCCTTATGACAGCGCAACTCATCGACGGCAATCAACTTGCCAAACAACTGCGCACCCAAGTCGCAGCACGAGCGCTGGCCCTCAAGGCCAAAGGCATCACCCCGGGTCTGGCTGTGGTGCTGGTGGGCGAGAACCCGGCCAGCCAGGTCTATGTGCGCAACAAAGTCAAAGCCTGCGAAGACGCTGGCCTGCATTCGGTGCTCGAAAAGTACGACGCCAGCATGAGCGAGGCCGACCTGCTGGCCCGGGTTGAAGGGCTGAACAACGACCCGAGCATTCACGGCATCTTGGTGCAGCTGCCTCTGCCCGCGCACATTGACGCGCAAAAAGTGATTGAGGCCATCAGCCCGGCCAAAGACGTGGACGGCTTTCACATCGCCAGCGCCGGGGCCTTGATGACCGGCATGCCCGGCTTTTGGCCCTGCACCCCTTACGGCTGCATGAAGATGCTGGAGAGTATTGGCTACGACCTGAAAGGCAAGCACGCCGTGGTCATTGGCCGCAGCAATATTGTGGGCAAACCCATGGCGCTGATGCTCTTGCAAAAAAACGCCACCGTGACGATCTGCCACAGCGCGACGCCTGACTTAAAAGCCATGACCTTGCAAGCTGACGTGATCGTGGCCGCCGTGGGCAAGCGCAATGTGCTGACAGCCGACATGGTCAAGCCCGGCGCGGTGGTGCTGGACGTGGGCATGAACCGCAACGACGAAGGCAAACTGTGCGGTGACGTGGATTTTGACGGGGTGAAACAAATCGCCAGCTACATCACCCCGGTGCCCGGTGGCGTCGGACCGATGACCATCACCATGCTGCTGGTCAATACCCTTGAAGCGGCCGAAACCGCCGCCAACTGAACTTCCTTGATTCCCTTTCTGAAACAACTTCCATTCACTCCTCTTCGGCCCACGCCACGAACACCATGACCAATCCTCTGCTCGACTTTGCCGATTTGCCCTTGTTTGATGCGGTCAAACCCGACGACGTGGAAGGTGCAGTCCATGCCCTACTGGCGCAAGCCGAGGGCGCTTTGGCCCAGGTCACGCAAGACAGCTTTCCCGCCGAGTGGCAGGCGATTGCCCAGGTGCTGGACGTGGCCACCGAACGCCTAGGCCGCGCTTGGGGCGCGGTCAGCCACTTGAACAGCGTGGCCGACAGCCCCGAGTTGCGCGCCGCCTACAACGCCGCATTGCCCCAGGTCACTGAATTTTGGACCCGCTTGGGTGCGGATGAACGGCTGTATGCCAAGTACAAAGCCATTGACACCACCCTCTTGAACACTGCGCAACGCAAAGCGCACCAAAATGCCATGCGCAACTTTGTTTTGGGCGGTGCCGATTTGACCGGCGCGGCCAAAGAGCGCTTTGCGCAGATTCAAGAACGTCAAGCTGAAGTCGGCCAAAAGTTCAGTGAAAACACCTTGGACGCGACCGACAGTTACGCCTTGTTTGTCAGTGCCGAAGAATTGGCAGGCGTGCCCGATGACGTTCAGCAAGCAGCCCGCACTGCGGCTGAAAAAGACGGTCAGCCCGGCTACAAGCTGACCTTGAAAATGCCGTGCTACTTGCCGGTGATGCAATTCGCACACAGCAGCGCGCTGCGCGAAAAACTCTACCGCGCCTACGTCACCCGTGCCTCCGACC
>Ga0114962_10004753_pt1 | contig 10774 bp, 4 predicted proteins | sample C_130820_MF_Meta_FD_87017 | JGI IMG/M metagenome (GOLD analysis project Ga0114962, IMG submission 87017) | Freshwater microbial communities from Lake Croche, Canada to study carbon cycling - C_130820_MF_MetaG | ecosystem: Environmental > Aquatic > Freshwater > Lake | place: Lake Croche, Canada...
ACGTTATCTGACGATATTTTTTATTATCCAAATGCGGGAGTACCATTGGTATCTGTGTGGGAAGGAGAAACTCATGAACGATTAACACCAAGCGGCCAATCAGAATTTCAAAATGGAGTCTTTACGGTTGTACCAGGGGCACAAACAACAGCAAGAATTTGGGAAATATTACGAGAATACAGAAGAAGAAAAAGAGTAGGTAAATTATTCTGTGGAGGAATTGTTAACTACGGTTTTATTGATAATTGGTTATCAGGTTCATTATATTTTTTCCAATTCAAAGCGAAAAAAGTTAATAAAGGAATTGAAAGTATTATAAAATACTGTAGAAATGTAGTAAGATTTGTAGAAGGACCAAATAGATTTTATTATCGTTCAGCATTTACTACTAATGGAACAACATTTACAAGATCAAATGGTATACTTGGATTTCCAACAACCATTGTTGATTTAGGGCCAAGAGATGAATTTATTAAAGAAATTTGTATTGATAAAAGTTTAGATCCTAATTGTTCTGTTTCAAGATCAATTGGACCAACTTCATTTAAAAGTTTTGGTGAGTTAATGGGATTGGCAATTAACTATAGAATGGATGTAAGTAATAATACTTTTGGAATTGATAATTTTTTCGACAATGGAGGATTTACTGGTCAAAGTTTTAACAAAGTATTTGACGGAGATTTATTACAATTAATATCGATAAATAATGAAGCGGGTATTGAAGAGTTTGATTTACAAAATCCAAAATATATTGGATATTCTTATCAAATATTGGATCCAGAATTATATCCAAATGTATTTAAAAAAGATGGATATTGGGGACCACTACCCGTAACATTCGAATTAGATGAGGATGGTGAAAGGGTTAGATTATGTTTGAATGAACCAGGAAGACTAACTGAATCATCACAAAAAGTTCCATTTTATTTATGGGATAAAAAGGGAACAGGATTTGGTGGGACGAGCGAGGCAACTTCCGACGATCAATCATGGGATTATAATTCAATTCAATTACAACCATTACAAGGTATGACTTATGGTTATATACATACAGCATCACCAAACGATCCGTCAGACCAATATATGTTATTACCAATAACTAACACTTTTGGTGGTTTAACAATTACGGGTATGAATTTAACAAATGAAATAGAATTTGATGTTATAATACCATCAGGATCAACACATACAACATACAATTCAGAATATCCAGGTTACACAGTATTGAAAAGTTCATCAAATGAAATAGTTAATCCATCAAGTGGTACGTTGTATATTCGTTATGGTGCTGCGGGAACTTGGCAAGTCATACCTTGGAATACAGGAGTTGATTTTATATTACCGCAAAGGGAAGATTATTATAACGGAACTAAACAGATACTATCAACACCATTCCAATTTTATTTTGGACTGAAAGCCGGCAAAACAGGGCTTGATAAATTTATTGACCTATTTGGTCCTAAAGGGGCATTCCCACCAGCTGAATAATGGAAAAGAAAGAAATATTACTACCAAGTAAAAGGTACTTTAAAGCGGACGAACAAGATTTAAATTATAATGTTAAATTAGAAAATGATGAAACTTTATTAAGAGAGGGAGATAAAGACATAGTATTAAATTTATCTGAATTATTTGATAGTGAAAGAAATAAATCAATTAATTATAAAATTTACGGTAAAATAAAAATGTTATTCAGAAACATGTATTCTGGATATACCGATTATAAACCATTATTAAGAAATTTATATTTAGCTGGAGACGGTACGGGTAGCGATATTGGATTTGTTCCATATAATGAGTTTGCTTTTTTAAGAAATGATGTTCTAAGAGAAAAGGCAACCCCAACAACTGGTTCAACTTTAGGTGAAATAAATGTTATTCCAACAATAGAACTAACAGGAGATACTGGACATACAACAACAACATCAATCGAGGCTCCATATAAAAATTGGAATTTATATTTAAGTTATGTTAATGGACAAGATAGTAATCATCCTATAACATATACTTTATCAGGAAATACTAATAATGTATTTAATTTTAAATCAGGTGACGGTATACCATTTAGAGTAGAAAATAATGGAAATTATTATACATTAACATCACCTATTGAACATGGTTTGTTACAAGGTGAATACGTTATATTATCTGGTGGAACCTATACGTCATATTCAGGTGTAAGCACAGGTAAAACATTTTATACTATACCAATTACTTCAGATACTGAAAAATTTAGAATTTATTATATTGATAATGTTGGTAACGGTGTATATAATTCAGAAAAATATGTAATTAACATATTGAAGAATGAATTCACATCGGGCACTACATTGAGTTCAGTTGTATTAGGTAAAAGATGTACCGATATACATAATATATCAGGAACAACATCAACATATTATGTTCATAAACATAAAACAATAACAAGTAAGGATGATTATATAATGGATAAAGTTGGTTTTGAATCTTCTTTATTTGAGGATGAGAGAAAAATATTATTTGAAAATACATTAGGAGAGAATGATGTATTGGTTGAAAGAAATAGACAAGAATCTGTTTTATTTGACTTTAAAAAAACATTTGAACTATCTGGAATTACAAATAATTTAGGTTACACACCAACAGAAGTTTATGTTAGTATTGTTTTAAAAAATGAAAATGGTTTTTTTAATTATCCACCTAAAGTGGGTTATAAATTTAATTTTCATAATACATGGGTTGATCAACATTTTAGTGGAACAACATCGATTGAAAAAGCTATGACAGGATTAACACAAACATTTAGCGGTAAAACAATTACAATATTAGGTAACACCTACAATTATACAGATATAACATTTACAGGTGGAACAACAATACCCGTTGGAACGTCAGGACTTACAGGTGCATTTGTTGAATATAATAAAAAAGAAATGAAAGAAAGGATTATTAGTGAAGCTTATCATAGATTTTCACATAGACCTTATATAAGTGGAACTACACAATTGTTTAATCATTTACAATTTAATGGTACGACATTTTCTGGAACATCATTAAATAACATGATTGGGTATTACTATCAACCATATCATAGAGTTAAATTGAGACAGTTATCACCATATATTGAAACATCAAAATTAGATTCAACACAACCAAATACATTAATTGATTTACCTGAAAATTCTATTTATGATGAAAATGAAAAACTTTGGAAATGGAGAGACCTGTATAATCATGGATTTGTTGATCAAGAAGGAAACGGAACAAATTTTCCATTTATGAATAATATTCATTACGTTGTAAATGATATTAATTTTTATTTGAGAAATGAACAAACATATTTCAATAAAGTGGATGGAATAAATGGTTATAATAATTATAAAAATAAAACTAACTGTTAGTGGAAATTTTAAAGAATAGTAATAATTTAAAAGTAGTAATTAATACTGAACAAAACTTCAGAACTGATTTAGGTTGGGAGGAAAACTTTGCCGATTTTGAAAAAGAAGTTTTAGAAGATATCATTAATCCTGCAAAAAATTACGAAACAGTTAGGTATATACATAAACCATATGACGTAACAATAAGTGGAATTACATTAAATCAAACCGATATATGGTTTCAATTTTATTTTGTTGATGGTAGTAACTATGTTTTAGATTATAATCCGGTTGGTATTACCACACAGGAAAATGAGTTAATGTTAAAACAAGCAACAGAAAGTTTTTTTAGATTAGAATCATTTAAAACACCTAGTGTAGTTTCATCAACCGGCACCACATTAACATGTGAAGCACCGACAAGACAAAATAGAAGACTAGTTAATACTAAAAATTTATCATTACCGTTAGGTGAAAAATATTTTTATACAACAACAAATTCAGGTTATTATATTCATATACCGGTCTTTACTGGTTCAAATTATAGAAATAAAGAAAACATGTATTTGTTTTGGTTTGATGACGAGAGTGCATTAACCGATACAAATTTAAGTGGAACAACAACTTTAGACCAATATATTTTCGGTACAGGAACAACGGTACAAACTATTTTATTTACAAATGAAATAAACGAAATTACACAATTAAACATACCAACTACAGGAATAACTTTAATTGGATGGACAGGACAAACATTTACAATTCCAAATATAGTAACTTATAATAGAAATTATTATCATGGGATGAATACGTTTTTCATGACCGCCAAATTCTTTGATGCTAAAAACGGAGATTTAATAGATTTTACAAATTCTGGTTTTACAACAGGACATACAATTACAGAGGAGAATGATATGTATTATCAAATTGATTTCGATAATTACGAAAGAACATATAAAATTTACAAATACACGGGGACAAAGGGAATAAGAATTGGTAATGGATTATCTAATCCTATAAAGTTTTTTGAAAAAGGAGGAGGTATCATATAATGAAAAGAAACGAATATACATTATTAAAAAGACAAATACCTGATGTTCATTTACATTCGGTAACTGGGTCATATTGGTTTGATAATCAAAATAACCTAATACCATGGTCGGGAGATACGGGATTTTTACCAACAGGTTATACCCCGTATAGTGGTTATGTTGTAAATAATGTAACAGGTAGTTTACCAACTGGTTCTTATATATGGAACGGAACTTCTTGGAGTGGATTAACAGGTAGTTTAAATCAAAGTTATAATTTACCAATAGTTTTAGAGGCGGATGCCGATGAAATGGGTGTTATGTCATCCTTTGATGGTAATATGGAACAAGTTGAACAGTTGGTTAATTTTACATATAAACAATCAGGTTCGGCCGTAACGGTTTATAATACGGTTAATCCTGATAAGTTAAGGAAAATAGTAGACCAAAAATATACAATAAAATGGGGGGATGGAACTTCAGGTTCGTTAGATGTAAACGGAGGGGTTTTGTATTCAAATTTCCCAACAGCATCACACACATATTCGGCGACGGGTAATTACACTTTAAATTTATCTTTAGACTCACCTTGGAGTAAAGAAAAAATAAATAAAAATATTACAGTTCCAAATACGGGGTCCGTAGTTGAAAATCCATTTGGAACATGTACCGGATTTACCATACCAGGTAATATATATACTACGGGTAGTATATACCAAGATTATATAAACGAATCTAAATTTTCAAGTTTTGTTATTACAGGATCAAATATATTAAAATACATGGCTATAGGTGGTAGTAAGATAGGTGAATTAAGAAAATATGGTCAAACAACATTAAGTACATCATCATATGTAACAGGAACTTTTAGTGGTTCTTTATATACAGGATATACATTAGAAACGGGGGCTTTAATAGTTAGTAATAGTTTAGTTAGTGGTAGTATATCAAGTGGTAGTTTATGGTATATGGACTTCGCAGATGGGTATACGATGATTACAGGTAAAACCACCAATTTTACTAAAGAAGAGGTTATTAATAATGTTATTACAAGAAATGAACATTTCATCGGATTTATTGATGACCCAACCGTTTATTCTGACATTTTTGTGGAAAGAGGACGACAAGGTGTCATGGAACCAAACCTAAGATTGGGGGAGATTGATAATATGAGTGAGTTAGATGTTTATGGAAATGGATATTTTAAAGTAAGAAAACAATAAGAATTATATTTATAATAAAAGTTTATGGCAGTAGGATCATACGGAATAGTTAGACCAGCAGATGTATCACCAGATGACGTAGAAATTCTATATCATTATGCGGCTGATAGAGTCTCAACAACCGCAGTAACATTAAAGAAATTAACGTCAAATCAGGTTTTAACACCTATTTTACATACAGGAACAACAACAACCGATACGACCGCAGTTGGGACTGAAATATTAGGTGGATTATATAATCTACTATTAAGTGCTGACGATTTTAGTGATTTAGGGATTTATACACTTTATATAAGACCAAAGCAAATAAGAACCACAGTTACAGATTGTGGTATTTTAGCTTCCTTACCTTCAGTTAGAGGTGTTGTTATTGATTTATCAAATGTCCCATCTGCAGATAGAAACAAATTTACACCACAAGGTTTGGTTGGATATAGAGTTGAATATATTAACCCAAATGATAATAAGAAATTACCAAACTTTTACAAGATAGTAACATCTTCTTTTTATTGTACACCCGTAACGGCAAATTTAAATACAACAACACAAAAGTCAGTAAGATATCAATATAGTGAAGGTGCAACAAACTTTATGTTTTTAACGGTTACACCGTCATCTGCACCATCAAACAAACCAAATACGGTTCCATTTATTGGAAGCCCAGGTCAAAAGATAATTTTATCAAATACATATTTCAATCCAACAACAATACAAATTGATATGGTTGAACATGACGCTTCAACACTTGCAAATGCTCTTTATGGTAATCAAACCAAGGCGGTTACCCCTGGTATTTACACAATTTACGATAAAGACAATAACATATATAAACAATATAACTTATTTGAAATCAAAGACGACTTTAATGATACTCTTTATGAGGTTAGAGAAACTCGTACCGATATTGATGAAACTTTAAACTTTGATACAATTACAAATATCTAATGGCAAAATATAAAGTTCCAAGTCAAGCCGCAAGTGGTGCTGATACATTCAGCGACAATCTAGTTGGTAATCAAATTACCACAGGTACTGGTCAATTGACTAATACGAACTTTGCATTAGATAGTGAGGTTATTCAAAGAGACACAAAAAAATTTAAAACAAATCCATTTTCGGATTTTTTAACGTTAGATGATTTAAAGAAAGAAACTGCAGCTTTATCAACCGATGAAATTGCAAAAAGAAAAAAAGAGATAAAATTTAAAGGTTCAAAAGCGGATGCTGGAAAATCATTATTTGGATCATTAAAAAGTAGATTAGGAGTATCAACACAAAACATAATACTTAATTTTCCAGCTGGTATTTTAATCGATTCAAAAAGTTATATTAGTGTTAGTGGATTAACAGCAACAGGTATAGAATATAACAAATTAAACGACACAACTCAATTTGATGTTGAGTTTAGTATGTTGTATAACCCATTTTCTTTAATATTAAAAAAACCAAAAAGTAGTGATTTAATAACTTCTACAAATCAAACAAGAGATTTTTATAGTTCATATAAAAAATATGTTATTGTTATTAATAATAAAAATTATAATATAACAAGTTATACTGAACCTAATAGTAATAATATTATAAAATTAAAAGTAAGTGGTAAACCATTTGTTAGTGATACATATTCTTTAGATATTTTAATTAGACCAAACGACGGTGTTGTAGATGAATTTTTTAATGGATTAGATGATTTAGAAGAAACATTATTAAATAGAGATAGCGCTCCGATTTATACCGCAAGCTTCAAAGTTCCAAGAGATAGTTTTGATAAAACAAAAACTGAATTAATTTCTGTTAATTATAGTTGGCCAATATCTGACAGAGATAATTGGAATATTAAAATTGCGGGTTTAGAATATGAGAATTATTTAAGAAAGTTAAGTGATATTTCCGATGAGATAGACGATTATAAATCAAATTTATTTGTAAGATTTTTAACATCTCCACAATTATTTGAGTTTGATTCACCAGATAAAAAGGCGGAAGCAATTTTTCAATTATATGGTCAATCATTCGATAAAGTAAAAAAATATATTGATAATATTGCTAGCATGAGAAATGTTAGTTACGATGGAATTAATAATATTCCCGATGTTTTATTAAAAAACTTAGCAAATACATTAGGATTAGATACGGTTAATTTAATAGATGAGAAAGGTTTAGATGAATTATTATATACAAAGACATCACAACAATATTCAGGATTAGTTTCAGGAACATCATTATTGGACGCCGAGTTTGAATTCTATAGAAGATTGTTAGTTAATTTATCTTACATTTATAAATCAAAAGGAACAAGACAATCATTAAAGTTTTTTTTAAGATTCTTAGGTGCTCCCGATCCATTAATTAAAATTAATCAGTATGTTTATAAAATAATAAAATACCCTAAGTCATTTAATTTAGGTGAAGATATCTATAAAGCGGTTGTTGGGAAAAACGTAATAAAAACTGCGGTATTTTTACCAACGGGTGGAACAATAGATGGTGTAACATATCCGATTTATTCTTATTATACTGGTTCAACAACAGGTTCAACATCGTTGAGTATTGGTGGGTATCCTGTTGATTCGATTACATTACAACCAAAATCAGTTACAGGTTCAACGGATTTGTTTTTCCAAAAAGGTTCTGGTTGGTATGATAATACGGCAAGTCATAAGTCACCATTAGTTCTTGACCAAGATTTATCAAGTGGTACAACAGTAGATGGTAATTTTATTTTAACGGGAAGAACAAAAACTGTTATAACTAAAAATAGTAGACATACATACGGAGAAGATTATTTTGACATATATAGAACATTACCTGGATTAGATACGGGATTTGAATTACAATCATTAATTGACAATAGTCAAACTGAATTACTTGGAGATGAGTCACATTTAATATTAAATAGAAAAAATATTGAAGTTTATTTATCATCCGCACAAGCGGTTGATTTTGATATATATCGTAAATCAAGAGATTTAGAATTAACATTCGGAACAAATAGTTTAACACCACAAACGGGAGTAACTTTTGCGGAATATGTAGATTTAATGTTACATCAACAAATTAAAAATTCTAATTTAATAAAATATAAAAAGAATTATATTACATTAGAGAACATCTATCAAGATTATATTTCACATACAGATTTCATACCATACACATTTCCTGACATTAATTTGTTTATTGAGAAAATGAGTCCATATTGGACAAGTGTTATTGACCAAATTATTCCAGCAACAACATTATGGACTGGTGGTAATTTAATTTCAAATAATATTTTTGGAAGACCAAAATATTATTATAGATATGGTTGTCAACCAATTGAAATTAATGATTTTGTTTATCCTGAAATAACAAGTGGAACTACACATTATTTTGAACATGAAATTAATTTTATGGATACCGAACTTGGATTATCAAGTGAAGTTGACGAATTGGGCGAATTAGAACATGACGGATATATTAAATTTTTCCCAACATTTGAAATTGATGGAACAATATACTCCGGTTCTTCAAGTGTTGACTCAACATATGTTTTAATATCAGGAGACACTACGAATCATAATGTTAGTGCTAGATTATACACATATACTTCCGATACTTTATATACGGGACAAACAATAAATAATACATTAAATCCTGATTATGATGAAATAATGTCATTATGGAAAAACGCAATTGCCGGATCCATTAATTATATTAATACATATTCTGGTCATACTAGAGATAGGGTTGGAGATGATAACTCATATGGAACTTCAATAGGGTATTCTGGAATTACGGGAACAACCGAAATTGTACCCTTATTATCATATGAATTTTATATAGATACTAATGGTAATGAAAAAATAAGATTTACATCATACAAATATGGCCCAAGTGATTGTACTGTAAAAAAATATTTAAACTTTGGTATTACCGCTATTGGTAATAATGATACAAAAGATTGTACTTTTAGTGGAGGTACAGCTAATTTTATATATCCAACTCCAACACCTACACCAACTCCGGCACCAACATCAACTCCCGTACCTACATCAACACCTGCACCATCATCAACTCCAACATCAACACCAACCGCAACGCCGACTGTTACACCTGAACCAACTGCAACACCAACTCCAACTGTTACACCAACTCCAACAGGACCGACATCGACACCTACACCAACCCCAACACTAACTAGTACACCAACTCCTACACCAACTATTACCACAACTCCTACGCCGACCCCAACATCAACTAGTACACCTACACCAACTCCGACTTTTGTAGTGGGACCTTCAACATTTAATGTTTATGTTAGTGAAAATAGTAAAGATATTGCATGTAATGGTGGAGATGCCCCTGGTTATCCCGTTTATCATCAATTTGTAATATCAGGAGACACAACGGATATATGTACATCAAATTCATTTACATGTAATTTCATACCAACATTTGATTATTATTCATTTTGGATTAGCGATGGTACAAACTCAAGATTATTACATAGAACAGGACCGGTAGGTAGTACAGATGCGGTACCTGATGAAGATTGTATATCTTGTGTGGGTACAACTATAACACCGACTCCTACACCAACCCCAACACCAGTACCACCAAACGATATTATATTATATAGTGGTTCAAGTGCAGGTAATGCTTGTTCTAACCCAACACCAGCAACTTATCATTACTATGGTTCATTTGGTATTGAAACAACTTTAATATTACCTGATTTAAGTGATAATGTACCTAATGGTTATTATTTCTATGGAGATACTAATACAGTTTATGTTGTAACATTAGGTGATGGACGAATTAAATCAACACAATATTGCCCAACAGCTACACCAACCCCTACACCTACACCGATAGCATTCTCAGCATATTTTACAGATGCTAGTGACACCGACGCATGTGCAAATACAAATGGATTTGGTACGTTTACATTTAACGGATATGGTGGTACAGGTGGATTATGTAACTGTACATCAATTCAATCAGCATATATTTCAAGTGAAATTGGAATAGGTGGTGAATTTTGGTTGGCGTCAGGAGGATCGGTAAGGATGTTCAACAGATCTGGATCAACAAGTACAGCATACCCTTTTGGAGCTTGTACAACTTGTCCTACATCAACACCAACGGCTACTCCGACAAGTACACCAACAAATACACCAAC
>Ga0114962_10004754_pt1 | contig 10773 bp, 5 predicted proteins | sample C_130820_MF_Meta_FD_87017 | JGI IMG/M metagenome (GOLD analysis project Ga0114962, IMG submission 87017) | Freshwater microbial communities from Lake Croche, Canada to study carbon cycling - C_130820_MF_MetaG | ecosystem: Environmental > Aquatic > Freshwater > Lake | place: Lake Croche, Canada...
CCCTCTTGATATTGTACAAAGGTGAAGTTTCATTTGGTGAGGAAGAAACCCAAGTAGAAGAGGGTGACATGCTTTTTATTCCGGGTGGCAAAATGGTCAGCGTTACTTATGGCAATGCAGAAAAACCTAAGGCAGTAAATAATGAAGAGTTCATGACACATCGTGAGCTTTATTTCGACCAAAATAATGATTCAAGCGCAATTGGCCGACTTGAAAATTCGTTTGGAATGGTAGCTTTTGAAGCCAAAGTTTTTGATTCGGTCAATTTCTTTACTTCTTTAGATATTCCTCCCTTTCTAATTAAGAAAGATGAAAAGTTGGCTCAAACCATCAAGGAAATCCTCCTTGAAGATATGTCTGATGAAATCGGGAAAGGTCGGATAATCAAAATTAAAACGGAAGAAATTGTTATTGAGGTTATCCGTTATATTATTCAAAATAGATTGTTTGTTGAGCAATTAGCAACAAACAGTACCTATTTCAAAGACCCAAGATTAATTGATATTTTCGCTTATATTAAGGATCATATCGGCGGTGATTTGTCAAATAAAGTATTAGCTAATGTGGCCAATGTATCCGAGGATTATGTAGGACAATATTTTAAAATGTTGACCGGAATTAATCCTCAAGACTACATCGAATACCAAAGAATGGAAGCTGCCGTGGGCTTATTAAGAACCACCAAAAAATCAATCCGTGCCATTGGTTCTGAAGTAGGATACAAAGACACCGCTTATTTCTGTAGAAGATTTAAAATGATGTTTGGGATTCCTGCTGGTAAAATGAGACGTCGTGAATCATTGATGAATATTTAAATTCAAAGTTTTAAATACAAAAAAGGCCTGAAATTTCAGGCCTTTTTTATTTTACAAGAAGTATTTCAACTTAACCAGCTCTCGTTCTGTCAAGTACCTCCAGTGGCCTCTTGGTAAATCTTTTTTAGTCAAACCAGCAAAAGTGGTTCGATCTAATTTAGTTACTTCGTATCCTAGATGTTCAAATATTCTTCGAACAATTCGGTTTTTCCCTGAGTGAATTTTAACGCCAATGACGTAGCCATCTGGAGTAACTTTAGCTAAATCATCCACTTTGATTTCTCCATCCTCCAAGGTTAATCCAGCTTTGATTTTTTCGAAATCATCATCGGTTAATGGCTTGTCCAACTCTGCTTGGTAAATTTTTTCGATTTCATGCGAAGGATGAGTCAGTCGGTCGGCTAGCTCGCCATCATTAGATAATAAGATTAAACCAGTCGTATTGCGGTCTAATCTACCCACCGGATAGATACGAGCATCCCCCGCATTTTTGACTAATTCCATCACTGTTTTTCGGTCATTCGGATCTTCCGTTGTAGTCAAAAAGTCTTTGGGCTTATTTAATAATACATAGACTGGCTTTTCACGATTTAATTTCCGATTGCCATATTTTACAATATCGGTAGGAGCTACTTGATAACCCATTTCAGTAATCACTTTATTATTCACTTTGATTTCACCTGCCTCGATCAATTTATCAGCGTCACGTCGAGAACAAATACCTGCATTCGCAATGTATCTATTTAAGCGAACCATATCACTTTTACTTTCAGTCTCTCTAATTCTTCTTTGAATTTTAGCAGGAGCCTTTTCCTTAAACCGATCTAATTTATATTGTGGTGTATGCGCTGGACTCTCTTCATACCTATTTCTACTCTTAAAAGTATCTCTTTTAGAGAATTTGCTTGTTGGCGCTTCCCGAAAATCCTTCGAAGAATCATCCGATTTTTCCCTGTCAAATACTCTTTTTGTACGTTCAGTCTCTGAACCGTCACTTTGAACTTGCTTGCGCTCACGATCTCCTGAAAATTCTCTTTTTGGCCCGTCAAATTCCCTAGGTGTACGGCTTTCTGAATTTGAATCACCTCCCTGAAAAGTTCTGTTAGGTCGATCTCCGGCATATGGTTTACGCTCCGAATTATACGGCTTTCGCGTACGGTCGCCTGAAAACTCTCTTTTGGGTCCGTCAAATTCCCTACGTGTACGACTTTCTGAATTTGAGTCGCCTCCCTGATAAGGTCTAGACTCTCTATTTCTTTCCCCTGAATTTGGCGTCCTATCTGATGAATATGGCTTATTATAGGGTTTTCGCGTACGATCTCCTGAATATACTTTTTTAGGCCCGTCGAATTCCCTACGTGTACGGCTTTCTGAATTTGAGTCGCCTCGCTGATCAGGTCTAGACTCTCTATTTCTATCTCCTGAATTAGGCGTCCTGTCAGTCGAGTATGGCTTATTATAGGGTTTCCGCTCACGATCTCCTGAAAATTCTCTTTTAGGTCCGTCAAAAGATCTTGGTTCTGAAGTACGAGTTTCAGATCTTCCACCTCGATCGCTCGTTGGCTTGATTCCTGTACTCCGATCTGTAAAATTATTGGTTGGTTTTCTCGCTGATGAGCCTCCGCTGCTAGGACCGGAAAACTTGCGTGTAGATTCTGAACGACGTATGTCGTCCTTTTGGATTCTTTTTCTCATAAAATGTGCAACATCACTGCTGGATTGTATCAAGCCTAGAGCCTGATTATTTTCTAAATTTCTGCAAAGTTACATGAAATTAATGAGCATAGCTTATTACATTTGAAAGTTCTTTTAAAATAGATGATATTTTACAATCCGCATATGTTCAAAAAATATTCGATTTTGTTCTTATTGGGCGTTTTTTTTACTTCATGCCAAACGGATAAATTAAGTAACAAAAAAGCGTTAAAGCACTTTGAAAAGGGTGAGTATGATTTAACAATAAAGGAATTGCTCCCTTTGGCGCAAAAAGGTTATCAATTAGATCAAACCAATTTTCTACTGGGAGAATCTTTCCGACTATCCAATCGCATCACTCAATCTTTGCCCTATTACCAACAAGCTCAAGCGAAAGGCTATGTGGATAAAATGCTTCTCTATTACATGGGAATTGCTGCTAAATCCGTGGGCAATTACGAATTAACAAAAAGCTATTTAAGCGAGTTTGTGAAGTCAAAACCAAGCCGATCATATCAAATTAAGTCTGAAATTGAAATTGAAAACTTAGCACAAATTCCTGATTTACTTAAAAAACAAAGCCCCGTAACGCTTCAGGCGATTATAGGTAATACGTCCAAAACGGAATTTGACGCAAAAAGAATAGGGGACGAATTGATTTTTACTAGTTCTTCAAAACCTGAAATTTACAAAAACAATGGTCTTCCCTTTTTAGGTATTGTCAAAGCCCCATTGAAAAATCCAGGAGAAATAGGAAATCAATCCATATTTAGCTCGGCATTATTTAAAGAAAATGCAAACGACGGAACTCCAGCGTTTACTAAGGACGGTAGTACCGTAGTTTTTGCTAGAGGTAATACGGGTAAAAGCAAAGATCCTTCACCCGATGTGGACTTATATATATCTAAAAAAACAGGTGCCGTATGGTCAGAACCTGAACGTCTTAGCATTTCAGATTCACTAGCTTGGGACGGAAGCCCAAGTTTTTCAGCTGATGAAAGAACCTTGTATTTTAGTTCAAATCGGAGAGGAGGAAAAGGGGGCGTGGATTTATACCGAGTGCCCATCGATAACTCGGGTAGGTTTGGGCGACCTATCAACTTAGGTTCCGTAATTAATACTCCAGGCGATGAATTATTTCCTTATGTAAGTGCTAATGGAAAACTATACTTCTCCTCAGATGGACATCCGAGCATTGGTGGATTGGATTTATTTGTGGCTAGTCGGAATGAAAATGAAATTATAGTCGAACATTTGGGTGTCCCCATCAATTCCATCGGCGATGATTTTGCTATCTCCTTTTCCGATTCTACCCAAGGTTACATAAGTTCAAATCGACCTGGTGGCAAAGGAGATGACGACATCTATTTCTTCAAGTCCACGGGATCTGAAGATCGCTGGTGGACTACTACGCCACCGCCTGTCATTGACACCTTACACAAGAAAATTGTCAACTATTTTGTTCAAGTCAAGGTGGTAAACCCATCAGGAAGCCCGATTGACTCTGTCAAAATAAATATTCGCAAAAATGGCCAAACCCTATCCAATGAAAATACCAATAAAAAGGGATTCATTGAGCTAATCGATCTAGCTGAAAATGACGAGCTCGTCTTTAAGTGCGACAAAGAAGACTTTATTACGGTTCGTTCAAGCTTCTCCATGGAAGGAAAAACCATTCCAGAATCTCTATTGAAAAAAGAATTGACTGACACCACTTTTCAGGTCATCATCACCATGGACCGACCGGAGATTGGCAAAGAGATTTCAAAATTGTATGAAATCAATTCGATTTATTATGATTTAGACAAAGCAGATATTCGGGCAGACGCAGCTGAAGAATTAGATAAAATTGTCCAATTTTTAACGGACAATCCGCAAATGAATTTGGAATTAGGTGCTCACACAGATGCTCGGGCTAGTACCGGGTATAATTTAAAATTATCTCAGAGAAGAGCTGAATCAGCGGTCAACTATATTATTCGTCGAGGGATTGCTCAGGATCGAATAAAACCCAAAGGATATGGTGAAAGCCAATTAATCAATGAATGTTCAGATGGAGTAGAATGCCCCGAAGAAATGCATCAACAAAATAGACGGACTGAGTTTAAAATTATCAAAATTAGCGCCGAATAACATGGCTAACTACGTATTAAAAAGTGCTCAAATTGTCAATGAAGGTAAAATCTTTCAGGGTGATATTCGCATAAAACAAGGCCGTATAGATAAAATTGCCTCCTCTATTTCTGCCACTGCGGAGGACCAAGTTATCGACCTGACTGGAAAACATATATTTCCAGGCATGATCGATGACCAAGTGCATTTTAGGGAACCAGGATTAACGCATAAGGCAAAAATTGCTTCTGAGGCGCGGGCTGCAGTTGCAGGAGGAGTAACTAGCTTCATGGAAATGCCTAATACAGTGCCTAATGCACTTAATCAAGAATTGCTAGCGGATAAATATGACATCGCTCGGAAGAGCTCATTGGCCAATTATTCCTTTTTTATGGGAGCTTCTAATGATAATTTAGAAGAAGTGCTTAAAACATCCAAAAGAGATGTTTGTGGGATTAAAATTTTCATGGGTTCCAGTACCGGAAATATGTTGGTCGATAATGTCCAAACACTTGAAAAGCTTTTTGCTAGCAGCGAGATGCTCATCGCAACTCATTGCGAGGATGAAGCAACAGTTCGTGCCCGCTTAGCTTTGTTTAAAGAAAAATATCCAGGAGATGAGGCTCCTGCCTATTTACATCCGCTGATTCGCAATGAAGAAGCTTGTTATTTATCCTCTTCCATGGCTATTGGCTTAGCCAAAAAATCCAATGCACGCTTACACATTCTACATATTAGTACCGAGGAAGAACTCGCTTTGTTTGACGCTACTAAATCGGTTAAAGAAAAAAAAATTACGGCGGAAGTTTGTGTCCACCACCTTTGGTTTGATGCTTCTGACTATGATTTAAAAGGTAATTTAATCAAATGCAATCCGGCCATTAAAGATGCTAGGCACAAAAATGCATTAAGAAAAGCTTTAAATTCGGGAGAGTTAGACATCATTGCCACAGATCATGCACCACATACTTGGGAAGAAAAGCAACAAGGATATTGGTCTGCACCCTCGGGTTTACCCTTAGTACAGCATCCCCTACTGATCCTTTTCGAATTAGCTCAAGAAGGGGTTTTAAGTTTAGAAAAAATTGCGGAAAAAACAGCACATTCTGTGGCCGATTGCTTTCAAATAGAGGAAAGGGGATATATAAGAGAAGGTTATTGGGCTGACTTGGCGATTGTAGATTTAAATAAACCTACACATGTAGAAAAATCTAATCTACATTTTCAATGCGCATGGTCTCCTTTAGAAGGCGAGACATTTTCTTCAAGGATCGATTACACCTTTGTTTCTGGACACTTAGCTTATTCGAATGGAAATTTTGACATGAGTCAACTAGGGAAGAGATTACTTTTTAACCGCGATTAAAGGATATCATCAAAGTAAACTCTTAGATAAAATCCTAAAGACTGATTGTACAAGGATCCGCCGCCTGAAGCGATATTAATAATTCCGGTTTGATAAGTCACACCCAAGGAAACAAAGTTTTGAGAGACAATTCCAAGGCCTACTTTAAAGCCCATGTCAGTTCTTCTCAAATCCCGCGAAAAGCTTTCCCCAGTCGTTGTAGTCGTGACATAATTTGTGGGCTTAAGTGGATTAGCTCCCCTAGTGATGTAGGTTGAATTATCCCATAATCCTACACCAAAATATGGCCCAGCCCAAACCGTTATGCCTCCACCGTACTCCGACAAGCTTCCTAATTTGATTTCCACATTAGGACTTAGGTCTAAATAATTTAAGGAAATCGTCCGGTCCACATACGAAGAGTCTGAGTAATTTGTTTTGGCATGGTACCCTCTTTGAGTTAAAGAAAGTAGCGGACTAAAGCTAGCCCGAGCAGTAATTGGATATTGTAAACCTATGCCTATTTCCACAGCAGGTTTAAAAAAATAGGATTCTTTTGATGTGCCATCACCACTAAATCGCACTGACTTCGCCTCCAGATGAAAAATCTTTTTAGGTTTATATTTTTGCCCCAAAACACACATGGGAGCCAATAAAAAAAATAAGAAAATTGATTTGAAATACGAAGACATCATCGGGTTATTGCGAATTATTCCTCAATTTTAACCCATATTTATGTAAACACCAACAAAAGTTTATTAATTGGCTTGAATTTATGAAGAAAACTACAGGGATTCTACTCCCCTATTTTTCACTTTCAGGGATAGAAGCAGGATTAGATGAGGCAGGAAGAGGTTGTTTAGCAGGTCCAGTAGTTGCTAGTGCCGTTATATTGCCCAAAGACTTTTTCCATGCCGACCTCACGGATTCGAAACAATTATCCGCCAAGCAGCGAACAAATTTAATCGATATCGTAACGCATTATGCCATTGAATATGCGATTGCAGAAGTGGACCACAAAACGATTGATCAAATTAATATTTATAAAGCCAGCGTTCTCGCGATGCATAAGTCGGTAGACCAATTAAAAACCAGGCCCAATCATTTATTAGTGGATGGAAATCGGTTCATCAACTACCCTTTGATTTCACATACTTGTATTGTGAAAGGGGATTCTACCTATTTTTCGATAGCCGCAGCCTCTATTTTAGCTAAAACGTATCGAGATGAATGGATGAAAAATGCGGCTGAAAAATATCCAGGATATGGCTGGGAAAGGAATGCCGGCTATCCAACATTAGAACATAGAAAAGCAGTGGTCAAATTAGGGCCCACAGAAATACATCGAAAAACCTTTCGTGTAGAATTAAAAGAAAATTGTTAAATTTATTTTTTTATACTAGCCTTGAAAGACGTCCTTCCATTTAAATTTTTATTCCCTTTCCTTATCCTATTTTTGATCAATCAAAAAATAGCAGCACAGGGCACACAAAACAGGCTCCTACAAACCAATGATCGAATTAAAAATGCGGAAGATTTTAGTCGGAAATTAGACAGTAATTATAAAAAAAGCTTGCGGATTGCAGGTGAAAGAGGACTTAAAATAAAAGAGGACTTAGGGAATGGAAGGACTTTAAGTCTCCAACAAATCAATGAAATAGGCGAGCCGCTTTATATTATCAATCACTCAAATGCACAAGCTGCAATGACCACCAAAACAAACCAACTTTATACTGGTGGGAGTATAGGAGTTTCATTAAGTGGCAAATCAGACACTATGTCGGGCCGCTTAGCACTTTGGGATGGTGGAAATGCCTTAGCTACCCATCAAGAATTTGGAGGTCGTATCAAATTACAAGAGAATTTGACCGGCTCGGATCTACATAGCACACACGTTGCAGGTACCCTAATTGCCTCAGGAATTAATGCGAATGCAAAAGGAATGTCATTTGGAGCAGACTTAAAAGTTTGGGATTACAATAACGATAATGCCGAAATAAGCGATGCCTCTATCCCCAAATCAGGCCCATCTTTGTTGATAAGCAATCACTCCTATGGCTATCAAGCAGGATGGGTCTATGATTCAACAAAAAACAAATGGCAGTGGTGGGGTGAAGACAAAGTAAGTGCATTCGAGGATTATAAGTTTGGGTTTTATGACTCAAATACCCAAACATTAGATAAAATCGCATTTAATGCACCTTACTACTTGATGGTCAAATCAGCCGGAAATAGCCGCTCTGAGAATGGACCAGACGCAGGGAAATACTATTTTATAAAAACATCTACCAAAGATTCCTCCAATATCGCTAGAAGCAAAAATGACGGATATGACATTATCTCGACGACAGGAACCGCTAAAAATATATTAACCATAGGCGCGGCAGAATCCATGTACACGATCCCGGAAAAAGGAAGTGATGTTACTTTGGCCAATTTTTCTTCTTGGGGCCCAACAGACGATGGCCGAATTAAACCTGATATCGTAGGTATTGGTACTGATCTTTTATCCTCCAGCAATGTGTCTACCACAAGTTATGCTTACCTCAGTGGCACCTCTATGGCTTCGCCACAAGTATCAGGTTCTATATTTCTGCTTCAACAATTATACAATCGTCTAAATAAAAATATCTTCATGCGCTCAGCGACGCTAAAAGGATTAGTTCTACACACTGCCTTAGATATGGGTGCTGCGGGACCTGATTATCAAACGGGTTGGGGACTTTTAGATATGGAGAAGGCAGCAAAGGTCATCACAAATGTTGAGTCGTCCAACTTAATCGCAGAAGGCACTTTAGTCAATGCGACAACGGATAAACGCTCGTTTGTTGCATCAGGAAAAGGAGATTTGGTCGCAACACTTTCTTGGACGGATCCAGAGGCAACTGTATTTCCAACTACCGCTGAAAATTTAAATAACCGTACACCTAAATTAGTTAATGACCTTGATATTAAAATTTCGGATGGTACCGGAAAATTTCTACCCTTTATTTTAGATCCTGCTATTCCTACTAAATTGGCTGAGCCGGGAGACAACATTCGTGACAACATTGAAAAAATCATTATTAAAGGGGCTGTTCCTGGAAAATCATATGACTTAACGATTTCACATAAGGGTACTTTAAAAAATAACAAACAAGATTTTTCACTCATTGTATCTGGAATTGGAGGAAAAGTTTATTGTGCTATTACGCCTACTAGCCAACAAAATTTAATCAAATCGATAACAATCGGCACTTATTCAAATACAGTATCGACAACACAGGACTTCACGTCTACGCCAATTCCATTAGAATTAGGGGGATCTAGCGACCTTAATCTAAGCTTCTCGAATACTGTCAGCAAAAAAGTAAAAGTGGTCGTGGACTGGAATCAAGATGGAGACTTCGAGGATTCAAATGAGGTCATGTTGGCCAGTGACCTATTGAGCGCCGATAGCTATTCAGCAAAATTTAAAGTTCCATCTAACCTAAGTATAAATCAGTACTTCAGAATGAGGGTTGTGAGCGAATTAGGAAATTCATCAAGTAATGTCTGTGGAAATATAGGGACTGGCGAATCAGAAGAATATGTCATCCAAGTTATTCAAGCCTCAAACGATTTGGGTGTTATGTCTATTTCTAATCCGACAATAAGTTACTGCGCCACAAATGGCCTTGCATCATTAATGGTCCGGGTTAAAAACTATGGAAGTAAATCTCAAAACAATGTGCCAGTCACGTTAAATTACTACCTTGATAATAACTTACTAGGTAGTCTTTCAGGCAAAATCTCAAAAATTGATGCAGGCATTGAGCAAATTGTCACCGTTACTGGAAACGCAAATTGGATTGCAGGGAAAACCTACACCTTTAAAGCGATTTCAAATCTTGATGTTGACCAAAACGCAAACAATGATTTATTGAGCACTAGCCAAAGTATCGAAAATCCACAAGCGCCTGTGGGAACTGGACTTTACTGTTCAGGTTCAGGGGCTAGCTTATTAAATTTAAGTGCTACTCAAGGATACCCGCTTTGGTACAACAACAATGTGCTTGCCGCATCAGGAACGAGTGCAACTGCCCCCTATTCAACAAATTATACCGTCGGATCCAATGACTTTTCGGGATCTATGAAACCTCAGACGAAAAAAGAATTTGGCACAGGTTCCTATTATGAAAATTTTGGACCTACCCCTATATTTGATATCAAAGTACCAATTATTTTGGAATCGGCCCGTGTCTATGTAGGGACTTCTGGAACCATCACTTTTGATGTTTTCAACTATGATAGTGGTGAATTAATTTCATCCATCACCAAAGATTTAAATGCCACAAGAACGCAAACTAATTCGACGAAAGTGAATAGTCAACTGACCGATGATAAAAATGATCCTGGGCAGGTGGTTCAACTGAATTTATCATTCCCAAAACCTGGAACCTATATTTTAGCGCAAACTTGTAGTAATGGGGCAACCATATTCCGAAGCAATAAAACATTGTCGGATACGGTCAATACACCCACAAATCTAGGCTATCCCTTTACTATTCCTAATATTTTATCGATGACTGGAGCGCTATACAATGGAGCGCCCATCACAACAGGGTATTATTATTTTTACGACATGAAATTCAAGTCGCTGGGCTGCCCAAGTCCTAGAGCTGCTGTTAATATCACAACTGCCAAAATTCCTGATGCTACTATTAGTCCCTCAGGTTCCCAAACAGTTTGTGTAGGTGGTTCGGTTTTAATTACGGCAAAGTCGGCCGACAACCCGAGTTATCAATGGCTTTTAAATGGTGCGGTCATTAGTGGGGCGATTACGTC
>Ga0114962_10004760_pt1 | contig 10765 bp, 10 predicted proteins | sample C_130820_MF_Meta_FD_87017 | JGI IMG/M metagenome (GOLD analysis project Ga0114962, IMG submission 87017) | Freshwater microbial communities from Lake Croche, Canada to study carbon cycling - C_130820_MF_MetaG | ecosystem: Environmental > Aquatic > Freshwater > Lake | place: Lake Croche, Canada...
ACCTGCCGAAGCTGAAGACAATTACTATCGGCAACTTGCCAGTCAAACCGCCACAGCGGAATGACTTAAACCAACTGGCCTCCTTGATACCCGGGGCGATTCAACCTGTTCAAATGCATTTATCTCCATTCGCTTTAATTGCGCTGGTTTGCTCTCTGACTTACCTCATCAACCAGAATGTGCAAGCCGCGGCCTATGATCTAACCGTCTACTCAGACGAAATGTCTGCTCTGGGAGAGTTTGAAGTTGAGGCTCGGGTCTCGCTGGCCAAACCACGCAGCGCTTCGGTTGCAACTGGACTTGTCACTCAAGCACTCACTGAAATAAATTACGGTATTGCCAAAGGATGGGAGATAGGCATTCAAATCCCCGCCGTACACTCGAATTCAGAGCGAAAACTGGCCGGCATTGCATTCGAAGTCCAATATGTTGCGCCTCATGACAAAAGCATGGGTTGGTATTGGGGCGTTCGAAGTGAGATTGGTCGAACTGTGTCTTTGTATGAAGACGATACTGCGCTCAGCATGGAATTGAATCCCATCGTTGGTTTTCGCAGCAAGGACTATCATTTCGTCCTCAACACCTCTTTTGACAAGGCTTTGAGTGGAAAAGTAACTTCAGCTCGGTTTCATCCCTCAGCCAAACTCACCCTACACATGACTCCAACCGACGAGCTGGGCGTCGAATATTACGGCTATTGGGGTCCCGTAAGTCAATTTCACACCCCTGCAAAACGTGATGAAACCCTTTATTTTGTTTGGGATAAGCGCACGTCCTTTGGCCGTCTCAATATGGGCTTAGGTCAGGCATTGCGTCCGATGCTTGGAAGCGCTGACAAATGGGTTGCCAAGTTTGGAATCCAATTTGAAAATGACTGAATTCCATCGCTCGTTTTTTTTCGGGGTCATTCACTCATCAAACATTCACATTCGGAATCTAGTATGTGATTATCCCTGCTGTCAATCATGAGGCACACCATGAATTACGAATTGATCGGATGTTTGGAACATGTTTCACTGCCTTTGCTGAAACTACAAAATATCAAAGCAAAAATTGATACCGGCGCAGACACTTCCGCGTTGCACGCGGAAAATATCGAATACATCTTTCTGGATCATCAAAAATACGTGAATTTCACTTTCACCCACGACGATGGACAGCAGAGCCGTCTCCAGGCTTTGTTTTTTGAAGAACGAACCATCAAAAGTTCTTCAGGCGAGGTGACTGTCAGGCCCATTGTCAAGTTGTTAATTTCAATCGGCGCACATGAATTCGAAACCGAATTCAGCTTGATTAACCGCAACAAGATGAATTACAGAATGTTGATTGGCAGAAACACCCTGGGTCATCGATTTGCTGTGGTTCCCTCTCAAAGCTTTTTACTCCAAGAGGGATGACATCATGAAAATTGCTATTTTATCGAGGAATAAAAATTTATATTCGACCCGAAGACTGGTGGAAGCGGCAATTGGACTGGGTCACGAAGTGGATGTGATTGATACGCTGGAATGCTACATGGACATTACATCCAAAAAGCCCATGGTGCATTATCAAGATCGCAAGCTCTCCGATTACAACGCCATCATTCCGAGAATTGGCGCCTCCATCACCTTTTATGGCACCGCCGTGATTCGCCAGTTTGAAATGATGGGCGTGACCACATTGAATGAATCGGTCCCGGTGGCCAGAGCGCGTGACAAACTTCGGTCCCTGCAGTTGCTGTCCCGCAAGGGCATTGGACTGCCCATCACCGGTTTTTCTCACAACACGGCGATGACCCAAAATTTAATTAATTTGGTAGGCGGCGCGCCACTCGTGATCAAACTTTTAGAAGGCACGCAGGGCAAAGGGGTTGTCTTGGCTGAAACCAATAAAGCCGCTGAAAGTGTGATCGAAGCCTTCAGAGAATTGAAGGCCAATATTCTGGTTCAAGAATTCATTGGTGAAGCCAATGGTTCCGACATACGGTGTTTTGTGATTGGCGATAAAGTCGTAGCCTCGATGATGCGAAAAGCCAAACCCGGAGAATTCAGATCCAATCTGCATCGCGGTGGATCGGCACAAAAGGTTGACATTACCAAGGCAGAAAAAGAGGCCGCACTTAAAGCCTGCAAAGCACTGGGTTTGAGCGTGGCCGGCGTGGACCTTCTTCGCTCCACAAGGGGGCCTTTGATTATGGAAGTCAATTCGAGTCCCGGATTGGAAGGCATTGAATCGGTGACCGGCATTGATGTGGCCCGTTTGATCATCAAATATTTGGAAAAAAAGGAAAGCACCTCCAGATCACCCCGGGGCAATGGTTAACCTGGGACCACAATTTCCAACATTGGCGAAAATTACAGCGCAGACTTTGACACTATTGCTACCGCATCAAGTCAGCCCCCTACGGATCAAAATAAATACTTACATTTGATATTTACCAAGGATCCCTTTTTAGACACGCAAGGTGCCGTTCCCTTGAAGGTCGCAGAGGTTATGAGACTTTCGCATCTGCAATCGGAAATGCACCAACACACGATCCATTCTCAGACCCATCACGGGCAGGACGAATTAAGGTATTTTTAGGTGCCGACAAGTCATTAAGTGTGTGGAAATCAAGTCGATGTTTTTCAAGTCTGTTCAGGTCATTGCCTGGCGTGACCTGCAAAACGACGATGTCTGGCGCCAGGGCGACTTAATGCTCAGGATTGCCTTGGCTTTTAAGCGCATGCGTTCGTTCAGAAACATTGTCCATGTAGGCAAAGAGCAAGCCAGTGATCACAAGACACACATGAATGCCAACTTTCCATGCAAGCGCTTGATCTGCCTCTGACCAGATGGCGGGGATGTCACCGCCGGTTTTAAGCAAGATGCTGAGATTCACGAAGCTCTTGAGTAACTCTATTGCAGAGATGGCCACAATGGATGCAATCACTTTGATCTTCAAACTGGCGAAATCCACCTGGCCCATCCATTCAGGCCGGTCCTCATGCCCTTTCGTGTTGATCTTGGAGACGAAATTTTCGTACCCACTGAATATGACGATGAGCAGCAAGTTGGCCACCAAGGAGAGATCAACCAGCGCCAAAACCGCCAGCACGACTTCGCTTTCACTGGAAACAAAGATACTCGGTAATACATGGATCAGTTCTTGCGCGAACTTGACCAACAACATAAAAATACCTAAGACGAGTCCAAGGTAAAACGGTGCAAGCAGCCACCGGCTGTTGAAAATCAAGACTTCTAATAAGTTTTCAATGGATTTCATGCGAGCTCTGGGTAAATGAATGGTCGGTTACCTGTGGCTTGTGCTAAAGGTTGCTTGGCTCAATGCAAGCTTGAGGCTCTGCTTAGCATCAGACGCCATGACCTTTGATGTAGGTTTCCAGGAATTTGATTTGATTGCCCTGAAGTTCAATGATGTTTTTAACCAGATCACCGATGGACACGACGCCAATCACTTGATTGTTTTCAAGCACAGGTAAGTGCCTGATGTGTTTGTGAACCATGATCGCCATGCACTCCTCCAATGAGTTCGACAATTTCACCGTCAGAGGGTTGCGTGTCATGATTTTTGACACGGTCACTTGCGTGGGATTTTCATGAGGCAACAATACTTTGATGGCGCAATCACCCTGTGAAACGATTCCCATCAATTCACCTTCGTCGATGACCAAAACGGCCCTGACTCGGAAATCACGCATTATTTTCAGGACACTTTCTACGGTGTCAGAAGAATGTACCGAGAAAATAGTCTTTGCTTTTTGCTCAACGATTTTTTTTACTGTTGTCATGCCAGTTTGCCTAAAATAAAACCACTTTGACTGTGGTTCATGCCTTAAAAATCCTCAAAGGTTTTGAACACCTGTTCACCGGAAAGATCTTATATGCAGTCTGACAAATAGTCCACTGAAAATGGGCACTTGGTTTTTGTCAGTCACTCCCCTGACCCAAGAACCGTTGGCTGGTTTGGCAGAGCGTATTGCGCCTACAACAAGAGGTCTAATCGGCCAAACCACGCTGAAATTGATGTAAATTCGGTACCATGGACGAACGCGATTTAATTTATTCACCCCTGCAGCAAATCTACCGCGAAAAAGACCGGTGGGTTGAAATTTGCATTTACCGGATGCCAGACACCGGTTGGTCACTCGAAGTGATTGACGATAAACACAACTCGACGGTGTGGGACGGAGAGTTTGAAAACGATCACGATGCGCTGGAGTTTGCAATGAATGAAATCCACACCATGGGCATGGTGGATTTCATTGAAAGTCCGCCAAGTAATTCTCTGCACTGATCTGGTTCAGACCTTGCAAATGCAATGCTTTGGTTCCACAGCATTTTGCATTGAGCTTGATGAATAAGGCGATCAAACTGCCATGAATGACAGTCACTTTGCGGTCAGGTGCTCCATGCGCAAGCCCACTGCGGTGCGATTGGGAAAACCTGCCCAGTAGCTGTGCTCAGGCTTGAAGCTGCCGTCCGGGTTGGCTGCCCATTTGCCCTTTTGGGCATATTCCACCACGTCCAGATGGGCCGCTTTGGCAGCGTCTTTGTCCAGATGCTTGCCTAAAAAGGCCGTGACGAAGTGTTGTGCAATGTTGTTCATGCGCACGTTGTCCCACACCGCGTCGATGTAGTGCGCTGCCGGAATGGAGGGCAACCAGGGCACGCGTTTCCAGGCTTCTTGCGGTGCAGGCATGGGCGCACCGGCATTGTGGTTGGCATTTTCAAAAGTCAGCAAGTAGCGGTCGGCGTGGATGCTGCCTTCATAGAGATTGCGAACGCCCGGTGAGTAGCCCGACACGTCGTCCACACCACCTGCAATGAACAGCATGGGCGTTCGGACGCCTTGGAGGCCTTCAGCATCCCAAAACCCCTGGTTCCAGCCCCAAGGACCGAAAGCCACAGCCGCCAAAATGCGAGGGTCGCGCCGCTTGGCGAACTCGGGGTTGGCGCTTTGCAAGGGCTTGAGGGCCTCGGGCGGCAAACCGGCGTATTGGGCAGCCTTTTCGCTGAAGCCTGCGCCCAGTTTGTTCAGGACACCATAACCGCCCATCGAGTAACCGATCAAGGCGATGCGGCGCTCGTCAATCATGCTTTTCAAGGGGCTTTTGACATCGCGATTGATTTTGACCATTTCGTCTATCACGAAAGAAACGTCCATGGGCCGGTTGCGCAGCGTGCTGGCAAAAGCGGCCTGGTCTGAATAGGTGCTGTCGGTATGGTCAATCGAAACCACCACATAGCCTTTGCTGGCCAAGTTTTCGGCCATCGGGCTGAGTAAAAATCGATTGCCCGGATAGCCATGGGAGACCACCACCAAGGGATACGGTCCTTGGGTGAGGTCAGGGCTGGCATCACGCAAGGCTTTGCCATAAAGGCTGATCTGGGTTTTACCGTCCCTGAAAAATACTTTGTATTCCCCCGGCTGCTGGGCTGCGGGGTTGGCCTGACCGGGGTACCAGATTTCAACAGTCAAAGGCCGGTCATACAAAGGCACGTCTTGTCCGGGCTTGGCATTGACCACATCCCATTGCTGGGGGTTTTTGAATTGCGCCGTTGTCACACCCATGTTGAATGCCCCATAAGCCGCCAAGGCAGGCGCGTCAGAGCGAATGGCATCTATTCGGTTGACTTGGGCCTGTAAGCCGCTCAAACAAAATGTGCACAAAAGAGGGATCCAAACACGGCGGAATTTTCTGACAATGGGCATGGTGGTCATTTTTGATTTGAGAACACATTTGTAACCGACTTGCATGACGTTGGCAAGAACGAAGGCTATATGCAGGGAGAACTTTATGGCACGCGATGGTGCCAGTAACGGCGCGCCGCAGTTCTTTCACATTGCATGACACCCGCTTGATCGCTGACCCATTGCATGGCACCGCAATGGGCCGAATCCACCACCTCGATGTTGCGCAGGCGGTAGCGGGCGACCACTTCTGCTGCCGGATGACCGAACCGGTTGCGGTAACCCGCTTGCACCCAAGCCCAACGTGGCGAGACAGCATCGATAAAGCCCGTTGTTGAAGACGTTTTGCTGCCGTGGTGGGGCACCAACAACACATCTGCCTTCAAAGAAAAGGCCTCGCCAGCTGCCCCTTTGGCACGGTCCAGCAAGGCCAGTTCTTGCGGCGCCTCAATGTCACCTACCAGTAAAGCCGTCTGACGCGCATTGCTGATGCGCAACACACAACTGAGGCTGTTGCTGCGCGCACCCTGAACATAGTCTTTCGCCAAGGGATGCAACACTTCAAACGTCACGTCATCCCAAGTCCAGCTTTGACCTGCAGCGCATCGGATCGGCACCTGGGTATCCGTACCCAGTTGCTTAGATACGTCGAGCAAGGGATGACCCCACTCCAAAGAACTGAGTAAAGTGACCGATGGCTGCATGCCCATCACGGCAGCAGCGCCCCCCGTGTGATCACTGTCCCGGTGGCTGAGCAGCAAGGTATCCAAGTGTTCATTGCGCCTGCGCAGCAAGGGCACGACCACGCGGTGGCCTGCATCACTTTCAACCGAATAACGCGGTCCCGCGTCATACAGCAAACTGTGTTGGGCGGTTCGAACCAGTACAGCGTTGCCTTGCCCCAAATCGGGTGCCAACAATTCAAACTGCCCAGGCAAAGGGCGGGGCGCCTGCCAACCCAATACCGGCAACAAAAGCGGTATACCCAAACAGCGCAGCTTCCAAGGCCACGGCATGGCCATCAACAAACCACCGATGAGCGCAATCAAAGCAAGTCCCAGCGGCGGCAATGCCACATAGGCCGTGGCCCAAGACCATGAAGCCATCTCAGCGAGCGCAAACTGCAGCGGCTGCAAAGACGCCACCGCCAAAGACCATAACCCCGACCACACCACGCCGCCCATGGCCAATGGCGTCACCACCAGGGTCACCCAGGGAATGGCCAGAAGATTCGCCAGCAAACCCACGACGGAGATTTGACCAAAGAACAAAACGGACAATGGCGTCAGCGCCCAAGTCACAACCCACTGTTCGCGCAACAAACTCCCCAGTTTCTCAAGCCATCCCCATTGGTGGATCCGGGACAACCAGGACCGATCACGCGCAGGCTGCACAACTTCAGGGCGATGGGTCGCGGGGGCAGAGGTTGCAAACAGAACCCCTACAGCCACGAAGCTCAGCCAAAACCCGGCTTGATACAAGGCCCAAGGATCCAACAAGACGACGACACCCAAAGCCAAAGTCCAGACCCAGACCCAAGGCCAAATACGCCCCGATAAACGCAACAACCCCACCATGACCAACATCCAGACCGTGCGCTGTGCGGGCACACCCCAACCACTGAACAAGGCATAAGCCGCAGCCAACACCACACCGCCGACCCATGCAGCATGTGGCGCTGGCCAATGCAAACACCAGTGCCAACCCCACACGGCTGACTGGCGCCACAAGGCCCCCACCAAGGCGGCTGCCAGCCAAGCGAACAAGGTGATGTGCAGGCCTGAAATGCTCATCAAATGCGCAACCCCTGTGGCACGAAAAACATCCCAATCGCTGCGATCAATGGCACTTTGATCACCCGTCACCAAGGCGGCCACCACACCCGCCAGCCTGGCCTGAGCTTGGTGATCTGGCCCCATCGCAAAGCGATTCACAATGGCATCTCTGACGGATTGACGCGCCCACTCCACGGGGTGTGTGTAGGTTTGCGTCCAGCGCACAGGCGCAGGATCTTGCGCACCTGTGCGGACATAACCCGTGGCTTGCAAACCCTGCTCCCACAACCACAACTCGTAATCAAACCCGCCGGGATTCATGTGTCCATGGGGCGCCTTGAGGCGAACACGCCATTGCCATCGCTCGCCAGCTTGAAGCGCAGCCACAGCGCGTTCAGCATGGACGCCGTCCACCGCGGAGGCAGCGCCACCATACCAAGCCAGATGGACCAGCTGTGGAACGCGAACCGGTTGCCCCTCCAGCCGCGCTGACTCGATGGCAAACTGAAACCGCAAGCCCGACTCGCTGCGCTGGGGCATGGCCACAACCACGCCCACCACATCCAGATTGCGGCCTTCCAATGCGGGTGGCATTTGCGCACTGAGCATCACATGGGCACGCAACCCAACCACGCTCCAAGCCATGGACGCGGACAAAAGTGTCAGGGCAATACCCGTGGGCCAGATGGATCTCTTGAGGTTCAAAGGCCAGCGAATGATTGCCCAGCTGGCCAGAGCACTAGCACATGCAGCAACGACCAATCCATGCACAGACCAGAGCGCCGCCTGCTGCAACTGAGCGGCCGTCCCAACAATCCAGCCCAGCAACAACACACGCCATGCGCCTTGCAGCGCCAAGCGATTTGCATCAAATATCAAGTCGTCTCCCTGTGGACAGCGTCCTGGTGTTGGCGCGTCTTTGCTTTGTATTCACCGTCAGTTTAGTGCGCCAAAGCAGCCCTGTCGAATACAGCCCCTGTGGGGCTACACCATCGCACCAGCACGACATTTAGTTGGGCGGCGCATCGCGCGCCCTTGAAGTTGGCGTTAAAGTGGATCCCTTTGAACTGTCAGACCATGAACATTTACGACCGCCTAGATGAACTGAACATCACCCTGCCCCCTGTGGCCACGCCCGCTGCAGCGTATGTACCCTTTGTGCAAACCGGCAAGCTGGTTTTTCTGAGCGGCCACATTGCCAGAAAAGACGGCAAAGTTTGGGTGGGACAATTGGGGATGAACATGACCACTGCCGAAGCGCAACTCGCTGCCCGCGCTGTGGCGATTGACTTGCTGGGCACCTTGCATGCCGCAGTGGGCGATTTGAACAAAATCCAACGCATTGTCAAAGTCATGAGCCTGGTCAACTCAACCAGCACCTTCACCGAACAACACTTGGTGACCAACGGTTGCAGTGCCTTGATTGGCGAAATTTTTGGCGACAAGGGAGCCCACGCCCGCAGCGCTTTTGGTGTAGCGCAATTGCCCATGGGCAGCTGCGTTGAAATCGAATTGATAGCCGAAGTGGCTTAATCTAAAAATAAATTTTTGAACTTCTTCTCTTGCAAATCACCCACCACTCCAGAGCATCAAAATGACCATTTCCATGTCCAGCGCCAGCCTTCCCGTGTGCACCCGCATGCTGACCAATCTGCACCACATCCTCGGCAAAGCCGAACAATTTGTGGAAGCCAAAAAAATTGACCCTACCGCCCTGACCACTTACCGTTTGTTCCCTGACATGCTCCCTTTTACCCGTCAAATTTTGATTGCTTGCGATACGGTCAAAAATGGTCTGGCCCGCTTAGGCGGCCTGGAAGCACCCAAGTTCGACGACACCGAAGCCACCTTGGCCGAGCTGAAAGACCGCATCCAAAAAACCTTGGACTTCATGGCCACCGTTCCCGCTGCCGCCCTTGACGGCACGGAAGACAAAGAAATCACTTTCCCTGCCGGTCCGGGAAAAACGCGCACCCTCAAAGGTCAGGACTATCTGACGGGATGGGTAATGCCCAACCTGTATTTCCACATCACGACCGCTTATTCGATCCTGCGCCACAACGGCGTGGAAGTCGGCAAAATCGATTATTTACTGGGCGCGCAGGGCTGATTTCCAACTCAGGAGTTTCCTGCGTGACAGGCATTCGCAACGTTAGAAGTCATATTGACTTCACTTTGTTGATTGCCATGGAGCCTTGATGATGACCCCTGAACTTGAAGAAACATTTGTCGACGGCATTGCCACGCTGACCCTGAACCGGCCAGCCTCGCGCAACGCGCTGACCCCAGAAATACTTTTTGAATTGGCCCAAGCGATGCCGCGCCTGGCACAAGACCCGGCAGTTCGGCTGGTGATGTTAACCGGCAAAGGCGGCGCTTTTTGCGCGGGTGGCGATGTCAAAGGCTTTGCTAACCGCGCGGCGGACAGCAGCAAGGCCCCGACCTTTGAGCAAAGCGCCCAGATGCTTCGGGCCCGCATGGAAGTGAGCCGTTGGCTACACGAAATGCCCAAGCCCACTTTGGCCGTGATCACCGGCCCGGCCGCCGGTGCGGGCCTGTCACTGGCCCTGGCTTGTGACATGCGCATTGCAGCCGACGAGGCCAAGCTCACCACCGCTTTTTCCAAAGTAGGTTTGTCTGGCGATTTTGGTGGTTCCTATTTTCTGACCCAAATTTTGGGTGCAGCCAAAGCCCGTGAAATGTATTTCACGGCTGAAGTGATTCTGGGCAAAGAAGCAGCACGGATAGGCTTGGTCAATCGCTCGGTGCCCGCAGACCAATTGGCGCAAGCCGCCGCCGACTATGCGCGCGAATTGGCCAGCCTGCCCACGATTGCAGTGGGCTACATGAAGCGCAACCTCAATGCGGCGATGCAAAACTCCTTGTCCGAGGTGCTCGACCTCGAGGCCACGCACATGATTCGCACCTTCGAGACCCATGACCACAAAGCGGCGGCTGTGGCCTTTGTGGAAAAACGCGCGCCGAAATTCGAAGGGCGTTGACGCGTCAAACCCGCCTCATTCCACCCGCGTCACCCGATTCGGCTTGAAACCCAGGTCCGCCACTTTGCCTTTTTTGGCGCGGGCCACTTTGGCGTTGTTCAGGCTGCGGATTTCCAGGGTTTCTTCGCGGGCTTTACCGCCGCGCCCAATGCCTTCGATCTTCACGCTGCGGGTGTAAGCCGCCGCCCCGGCGAGTGTGTCTTTGGCTTCCAAGTCGATCAGCATCAGGCCCCGGCCGCCTTTTTCCATGGTTTTGAGTTCACTCAATGCAAACGTCAGCACGCGCCCGCCGGTGCTGGCGCAGCACACGC
>Ga0114962_10004763_pt1 | contig 10757 bp, 5 predicted proteins | sample C_130820_MF_Meta_FD_87017 | JGI IMG/M metagenome (GOLD analysis project Ga0114962, IMG submission 87017) | Freshwater microbial communities from Lake Croche, Canada to study carbon cycling - C_130820_MF_MetaG | ecosystem: Environmental > Aquatic > Freshwater > Lake | place: Lake Croche, Canada...
TAAAACCTAAATCAGGTGAACTTAAAGTTATTCAAAAAGGTTTAGAGGTTAGCGGTTCAGGAAGAAGATGCATATGGATTGATAACTCTACGTTTGACGACATAAAAACTAATAACTTACCATTGGATATACCACGAAATGTTAACTAACGGAACAGATTACCAAATACTTTGGTCTGAATTTAAACCAGGCTCATCTATCTTTTTACCTGCTATTGACACAGACGCAGCGGTAGCTGCTATTACAAAAGAAAGTGAACGATTAGAGTTTGAGTTTGTTCACAAAGTAGTCATTGAGGATAATGTAAAAGGTATTCGAGTTTGGCGTTTATAACCCAGATTCAAACCTGATTTTTTGAATATATTTAACGTCTCGATCTTCAAATTTAGATATATGATCAAGCATGTTCATTTCTTCTTGTTTAATATATTTAATTTTTTGTTGTTTTTCGTCAGGAGACATTTGTTTGTTTTCTAAAATTCTACGTTCAGAAGCTCTTAGTTGACCTAAATATTTACCTATATTATCCATTAAACCTTTTCTTGCAATAAGACCTTTGTTGTTATCTTTATTTACATAATCTAAAGTTTCTTCAGGACCCCTAAATTTTTGTTTATCTTTATAGGTATTATAAACTTCACCTACAATATCTCTTAATTCATAGTAATCGTTTTTAGCACGAGTGCCAAACTCTTTAGAATAGAATGCAGAGGTACCAGGAAGAGCATTAATATAATCTTGGGTAGATTTAGTAGGTAATATATCCCCTCTAATATCAGCCATCATATCATTAGTAACCATGCGTAGTAATCCTGCTGTATAGCCTAAATAACCATCAAGATAGTGATCTAATTTCATAGGCGCCATACCTGTGTAACCACCTAATACTTTAGCAAGTTCAGAAGTTCTAGCAGTATATTGCATTTCTTCTTCTTTACCACCAGCACCTGTTCCTACAATCGGCCTACCTGTAAAGGTATCATAATTCATCATACCTTCAACAAGAGGTTTAATGGCTTGTGGATAAGCTGAAGGTGCAGCTAAAGCATTTACTAAACCATTTTTCATAGCCTTAGCCATTTTAGTTCCATCTTCATCTTGTTTATATAAAGTATGATATAAATGTTCAGGAATAATTTTAGTAATTAAGGAAGCTAAATCTGGACGAACAGGAACACTTAAACCTCCCATGCCTGGGAATACAAACCTTCTGTCTCTAATGGTTGGATCTAGTTTTTCGTAATCATCGTCATCGGCAGTTAGAGCACTATAGATTATGCTAAACAGCATAGTTTTCATAATAGTATTTCTAAGAACTCTATAAGCTTCCGCTCGTTGAGAAGGAGCAATACCTCTTCCTGTAGCAACTTTCATCATTACATTTAAAGATTGTAGGTAAGCACCAAAGAATGGAATAACTTGACGGCCTACAGACACTAACTTATTAGAGCCTGTTCGTCTAAAGTTAATTACCTCAAATGCACGTTCAATAGCAAGTGCTTTATCACCTGTTTCTTTTAGTGTTTGATTATAAATAGCTTGACGAATAACATTATCAGAAGCCATAGAAAATTTTTGTAACGGGTTTTTAATCATACGATCAAACAATCCTGGTTTTTTTAACCCCGCTGCAATTTCTGCATCTAATCTACTAATTTCAGCACTATAGTCTCTAATACCTACAGCACCTACGCTTTTTAATTGCTCTCTAGCTTTACTAGTTCCACTAGAAGTTCTAATTATTTCTTTAGCTACTTCAATAGGAATCATAAAAGGATTTTCTACACCAGAAGTTATCATTGCACTATAAGCATCTTGAAATACTTGACCCACAGAAAACAACGGATATAATACAATGTTTTGACGTAAAATATTTGCTACCTTTGCCAGTTTAGGAAAGGCAGGTAAAGCTACAGTTTCCATACCTGTAAACGCTTTTACAAATAGAGGGTCTTCAAAGCGATACTTAACAATACCACCATTTTGCCAAATACCTATTGTATTGTTTGTAGGGCTCTTAGCACCAGGAGGTAACTTAGTTACTTCATCTTCTAAGTATTGATCCGCTGCTATAACTAAGTTTTGTGCCGTTTTATTATTAATACCTTTTTTAATTACGTATGTCATCCAACGTTCCATGTTATCAAACACGTTGTTAACAGGCTGATTACTACCTTTAAATCTAGGATCAGTTTTAGCTCTATCTAATAAACCACGAGTATATTCTTTAGGACCTTCTTTTTGTTCTATTTGCTCAACACGATAGAAAGGCACATAGTCCATTACATCTAATAACTCTTGCGCTTGTTCTGCAGAATAAAGACCTGAATCTACACCAAACTTTAATACCTTAGCCCTAACACTATTCCATTGATCAACAATCCCGTTTAATCCTGGATAGGTATCAAATAGTTTAAGAGCATTATTAATTTCTTTTGTGGTCATATGAATATGTTTATATTCTTTTTCCCATTTAGCTTTAGCTTCTTTATCTTTACCAGCCAACATCATATCTAGAACATCTTCTTTTAACTCTTTATTCTTTTCTTTTAAGCTATTTAAACGTTTACCAATCAACGCTGCATGAGCATACTTCTCCATAGTTTCATAAGGAATCCCTGCCTTATCAGCAAGACCCTTAATATTAAGCATCATCTTCTTCCAACTTGTGCTAGATTTTGATACAACATATTTATACAAGGTAGGATCGTATTTAATATCACCTTCTTCTAAGAACTGATGAGCAGGTGCTTCACTATGTAACGCTTGTGATGTGCTTATGGAATGTAGTACTTTTCTAGTTTCTGCCCATCCAGCGTTTTCTTCCAATCCACGACGTATGGCATTACTTATACCTGCATCTGATGAAAAAAAGTTAGTTTCTGCAGTGTCAAGGAAATGCTGCCATCCTTTAAACCTATCTCTAACAAATTGTTTAGGATCGTCTTTAAACTCTTTAAATGCTGATGCCTCTTCAACTTTTTCAGTTTTAAGGTTTGTATTTTTAAAATATGCTGCGGCTTTTTCATTATTATCTTTTGCAAACATTTTATCTTGAGGTGTGAAATCAGGTATGGTAGCGCTACCCACTTGACGTGTGCCTGTAAATAAATCGGGTGTTAATCCTACTACATCACTTAATAAGGTATTAGATATATCACCTAAGTTTAGAAGCTGTTTAACGAAGTTAAGGAAGTCTGTCCATAGTGAATTAACAGGCGGAGCATCGGGAACAACACTACGTTCACTGGCTAAGAATTTTTGGAAGGCCTCAGTATTGTATGCGTTAGCAATAAACTCATCCATATCTTTAAAGGCTTCACCAAATTTGAGTTCCTGTTGCATAGCAGCAACTTCAGCTACGTCAAATATGTCTACTAATTTATTACCTAGTGGTGTGCGTCCAACAGGTCTACCATTTTTCATGGTCACATGTTTTTTTAATTCAAAGGCCGTGGCACTATGTGTCGCTTCGTGAAATATTGTATCTACACCTGCATCAGGGCTAATAGTAGTTTTGTTTTGGAAGGGCTCAAACAAACCATATTCACCTTTCTTCATACCCATAACTTTATATGTGCCTTTAGTTACATTAGGCAGTTTAGATATAACATCTAGTAATATCTTTTGAACAGGGTTTAGTTTATCTAAATGCTGTTGTCTAATAATAGTAAGGGCTTGACCTAACGTTTTAGCAGGCTTAGTTGTATTAACTATAGCTTTACCTTCAGCACTACCTTCTAGAGTAGACTGCATTCTTTCTTGTTTCAATCCTGTAAAGTCATCGATGAAGGCATCAATCATACTATTGTATGATTCTTTATCAGTAGCAAATTGTGATTTTTTATTCTTACCTAATTTTTTAGGTTCATATCTAAAGAGTTCATTTTGAAGTTTATTAAACGCTTCTACTTCTTGAGGTGTAGGTGGACGGTTTAGAATCTTATCAATTACAGACTCCATACGTTGATCTATAATATATTGTTTACCCTCTGCAATTTTTTGTTTACGTTGTTTATCATTTAAGATAGGGTCGCGTAACTCATCAATAAGATATTGTGGAGGTGGGTTTTTTAAGTTAGTTAGATTGGAAGCTAATAGCTGCCCTTGTTTAACTAAAGGGTAGGTAGGAGGTATAGATTTAAGAAGTTCCGCTTCTTGTTTAGAACGTTCAATATTACGTCCTTCTCTCACAGTTTTTAAAAACTCTGTTCGTGCTCTATCTCTAATAATAGGATCTGGATCGGAAAGCCTATCTGTAAATGAAGTAGGTGTTAGGTTGTCTTCAGGTTTAACGTATTCTTTACGCTTAACTTCTAACGAACCTTCTTGAGGAACTTGCTGTTGAAACTTTTGTTCTTTATCAGCAATATCATAATACGCACCTAAAACTTCTCCGCTCTTAAGAGTCTCTTGAGCTTCTGGAGCTTTAGGTTCTTTTAATGTAGCAGGCTGTTGTGTCTCTCGTGTAGCAGGTTGTCCAACATTATCTCCAGTAGTGTCCACTCCTCCAACGTCACTTGACTCAACTCCTTCGGGGGTTGTTCGTACTCGTTTGGATTCATCAAGTGCTGGAAGGCTAGTTCTATCTGCTTCGGACTTAATTTTAGGTTGTCTAGTGACATCAATTTTTTCCTTAGGAATCGGTTTTGGTTGTTTTAATTCTATCACAGGAGGCAAAGATTGGATAAAGGTATTCACTGCATCTTCATTTACTTTATCAGGATTTGCTTCAATAACTTGATTTAATAAGTCACGGTTTTCCTGTGCAGATATATCTTTACCAATAAGTGCTTTATAACCATTAGTAGATTTTTTAAATCCTAACGAAGTTAACGTAGCATCATTAAGAACGCTTGATGGTTCATCATCAGCTAAATCTACTTCTTTTTCTTCTTTAGTTTTTGCTTTTGCTTGTTTAGCTTGTTTAGCTTTAATAGCATCAGCTTGAGTTTTTATTTCGTCAAATGTAGCATCCATAATATCTTTACGATTAGGTTTAGCTACTTCAGTATCTGCTATGTCATCACTAAGTATTTTTTCTTTAGCTTTGTTAACTTCCTTAATTTGATTAGTTGCTTGCCTAACATCTTTATAAGATTGATATCCATGCGAAACACTACCAAGACCTGAACCTATAGCTAAAGCGCCCCAACCAGCTTCAAAGTATTCGTTCTTAGCTTGTTCATCATCTAAAGATAAACCTGCTTGATGACGTTCTGCTGCTTGTTCTAGTATTTCAGTGGGCACTTCTGAAAGACCTTTGATTGCGCCTTCTCCAACACCTTTAGCCACAAATTTACCAGCACCTCGTTCTGCAATTTCTTTTGTAATTTCTTTTATAGCAGTTTTAGTTCCTACCTTACCCATACCTAAAGTAAATCTATCTACTACATAACCTAATGGTGCTGTAATAGCTGCCCATTTTTTAGCTTCTGCAGGATTTAAATCTTGAGGCGCAGTTTTTTCTAATGCTTGACGTTCCATAAAATGACCGTATTGTTGAACACCATACGTTCCAATACCAACTAAAGCGCCAACAACTGGGGCAGCTAATGGAGCCGCTGGACCAGTGACTGCCGCAGTTCCTGCAGTAGCAGCAAACCCTGTTAATAATGGTATAACCATTTCAGGACCTGATTTTAAAATTTGTTCTACAAAAAATGAAGGTACTTGCATGCCGGCTGGTATAAGACCTTTTTCTTGTGCAATACGTTGTATGTCTGCGGCAGTTAATGTTTGAACTGCTGGGGCAACTTGACCTTTAGTTTTTATTTCTTGCATCTTAGCTGCAGCTGCTGTCATGTCTTTATTATCAACAGCACTACCTAATTCAATACCGCGTTTAGCGCCACCTAAAGATTGAAAGCCTTCTGTTAAAGATTGTTTAGCACGAGTTAACATGCCTACGTCTTCAGGTTTAGTTGAAGTAATAGTAGGAGAAAGTCCTAACTCTTCTGGAGTAAATTCTTTTTTGTTTGTTGCTGTGGGAGATAGACCTAGTTCTTCAGGTGTAAATTCCTGTGGTGTACTAGAGATACCTAGTTCTTCAGGTGTAAATTCTCTTGCCATATTAAGTTATTTTTTCGTAGTTCCCATTAGGAAGTTGTTTAAATGTACCTTTACCAGGAACAGTAACTGTACCATCAGGATTAGCTACAGGTTTAGTTATTCCACCAGAAGGTTGTGCTACAGCAGGTGAAGCACCATAAGCACCTTCTATATTACCCATAAGAGTTTGTAGTTCTTGTTCTATATATTGTTTTCTAACTAACTCATATTTAGATTTATCTTCATTAAAATGTGAAGTAAATGCAGCATCAGGATAATCTTTATCAAACCTTTTTTGTGCATTATCTACAGCTTTGTCATAAATTTCATGCCCTTTACCTGTTTTACTTGCTCTTTCTTTTATATTAGCAATTCGGATAGAGGTTTCAAGCTCAGCATTTTTCATCTCAATATTAGCGTTAAGTGTTTTGTAATCATTAACATTTTTAACATATCCTTGAGCATCACCACGTTTTTGAGCATACTCTGCATCATTAAGTTTATTTTGAGCTTCACGTTTAGTTTTTTCAAGTTCTCTAAGATCCTTAAGCGCTTCTGTTCCTGCTTTAAGTCCTGCAGGTGCTGCTCTTGATAAGCCTTTTAATAAAGAACCTGGAGTAGAACTTAATGCATCTGACATAGAAAATAATATATTAGCATTGGCCAAACGTTTAGCAGAATCTGTTTCCGTAGCATTAGCCGCAGCAATATCTTTTGCACGAGTTTTATAGTAATCAGGGTCTAAACCTAATTCTGTTTCAGCAGCTCTTTGATCTTTAAAATAATCCCCTGCTGTAGGAACATTTTTTGTAGGTACTAACGCTGCAGCAGCATCTTTATAATAGAACGGATCATATAACTCAGGATCTGTTTTAACACCTTCACCGTAAGCATAATGTTTAACTTCTCCACCTTGAGCAAAGTTATATTGACCTTGAACACCTACTTTATCAGGAGAAACAGTTAAACCTAATCTAGCATTATCATTACGAATTTGTTCAAATAATGCTTCATGAGCATCTGTATTGTATCCTGCACCATAACGTGTGCCATCATCGGTAATGTAACTACCACGAATACTTCTTAAGCCCATGCGATTATCTGAACCAGGAGCTACATCAGCACCTAGAGAAGTTCTACCTGCATTTCTATCTACACTTAAAGCTCTAGCATCAGGCATATATCTAGCATTATATTCATTACCTTGATCAGTCATGTAACGACCACGAAGTTCACTAAGTCTTGGCATAGTGGCACCTCGTCCATCAACAATACCAGCATATTCAGCTCCTACAGAACCACGTTGATTACCTAAGTCAGCACCTACGCCATATTGAGCTGCAATAATTTGTTTTTCTTTGTCAGTAAGAGTATCAAAACGACTGCGTGTTGTAAGGTCAACATCGCCACCATTATCAAACGCTACGATACCACCACTAGCAAAGTTTTGTTTTTGATACATATCACCTGTATCTAATGAAGCAACTCCGCTATCATCCATAGGTTGATTGTTTTTTGCAAAATTCATAGCTGCTGGTAAGCCTTGTGGTTGTGAGGCTGCAATAGTTTTATCTGCGACACTTTGTGGACCTTGTGCCATAGCTTCTTTAGCTTTTAATGCAGCTAACTCTTTATCTTTTACAACACGTTGCTGTAATTCAAATAAAGCAGATGCTGCCGGTATATTAGCCGCTGCAGCTAACTCAGGATTTTTAACATAGTCTATTAGTTTTTGTTGTGGAATATAGCTTAAATTTTTACCAATGCTCATATTATTGTCCTATGTTGTTTTACCTAATACATTATATAAACCTAGTCCTGCTAAACCTAAACTTGCTACTTGAGATGCTGTAGAAGGCATCGGTGTATAAGCCACTTGTGTAGAACCAAGTGCACCTGCGTTACCGCGTAGAATATTACTTAAGTATTCAAGTTGTGATTTAGGATAGTTTTGTTGAGTCAAGAAGTTTTGATAAGCAACGTCAAGACCTTGTTGATTTAGTTGTTGTTGTTGAGCCCCTGTAGCACCTTGAGCTTGAAGTCTAGCTAAGTCAGTTGATTGTTGTTGTGAACCAAGTTGACCAAGAGCTTGTGAGCCTTGTAGGCCCGCTTGTAAACCAGCAGTTCCTAATTGACCAAGAAGTCCTGCTTGTTGTCCATACGCTGCTTGATTAAGTTGTTGAGCTTGTAATGATCTAGCTTGATCTTGATTAAATTGCTGTTGTGCATTCATGTAAGCATCTTGTTGGCCTTTAGCTCTTAAGTCAGCTATGTTTTGATTAGCGCCTCTTTCTTGCTCAGCTTGTAGTAAAGTATTTCTAGCACCACCAAACGTACCACGACTAATAGCACCTGTCATACCTGCAGTCTTTGCTAGGTCTCTTTGCTTTTCGGCTTCTCGTACACCAATGTCAGTTACATTAGATGCATAAGGTGACATGTAAGATGACGCTGCTGGAGCTCCAAATGAGCTAGTACCAACACTCATAGGCGTATAACCCATAGCTCCTGTTAACCCTGCAAGACCTGTACCTAAACCTAAGGTAGTACCTGCTCCTAGCCCTGCTGTAGCTCCCCCAAATTGTCCTGGTGTGGTCATACCAAGTGTTTCTGATTGTACTGCTGTTTGACCTGGAGTAAACCCTGCTACTCTAGAACCTGTATATGGGGTATAAGGTTGAACGCCATTAACATTACCAGAAGCATCTGTTGAATAGACAGCTTTACCTGTTTCTTTTAATAATTGTTCATAGTAAGGCTTTGCATATTCAGGTAAGTTAGTAGAATATGAAGTAGAAGTCTGAGAACCTCCTCCGCCACCACCAGACGAACCACCTCCGCCTATATTAAGCGTAAAGAAACTTATTAAGCTTTCTACCCAATTAAACAGATTTAACAATTTCATAAAGTTTTCTCCACTACGTGTGATACCACATTAAGTCCTAATTTTATTTTAAACAATCTTGCTTGAGCGTCTTGAGCGTATGCTCTAATCTTTGTAATCCCATTACTGATACACCAATCTTCATATTGACTTACTGTATTTTTATCAAATAATCCTTTACCCCCCATAGTTGTAGTGTGCGCTACACGATGATTAGGGTAAGTAATAACTTCTACTGTAAACGCTCCAACAATATTGTTATCTTCTAATACAACAAATAATACTTGAAATTCTTTAACTAACAACACTTTTAGATGTTCTACATCATAATCAGCATAGTCATAATTAATAACTGCAGTATTAAGTAAACCTCGTACTATAGGCCACACTGCATGTATGTGCCCAGGTGCTACTATTTGTACTGATTTCATGCCATTAAATATTTATTAGGGTTTATTTGTTTACCTTGTTTAGGATTACCTGTTCTTGCTTTTCGTACTTTTTGCATCATTTCGTATAATCTTTTTGATCCTGCTTTAGATGAACCGTTACCTAAATGAGATACAACATCTGCAGGCACTACGAATTCCCCATCTGCTAAACGAGCTGGTTGTTTACCTTCTATTGTAGCAGGGATTGAGTCAGACATACCATCACCTTGACCATCTAAATAACCACCATGTGCATAACCATATGTTTTAGCGGTGTCCATTTCTTGTGCGCTTGATAAATTATTTAATCGACCAAGTCCGTACCCATTAGTAGGTGGAGGTGATATTTCTGGATTATCTGTTGAACCATATAAATCTCTTATACCGCCCGCTGCAATTGCACCACCATCTGCATAACTATTTATAGGGCCACCTTTAGCAACAAATTTTAACGGACCTACTCCGCCTAAATTTTGATTTCTATAGGGATTATATGCAGAAGCTAAATTATAACCATAAACAGGTCTACCCATAGAATCTACACTAGTTTGTTCATATACTTGTTTTTCTTGTGCAGCTAAAGGTTCATTATAGAAATCTTTAGATTGAACTCCTGCTAATGCAGCCCCACCTGCTGGTATATATAATTGAGAGGCTTTACCACCAGCGGCAGAAAAACTGTCTGCTAAACTAGGGTTATATAAAGCTGATTTAGATGTATCAGCTAAAGATAATGAAATACCTGGATTTGTTCCTGTTGATTCAAGACCTGATAAAATTTGACTGCCGGGTCTATTCGCTAATGAAGTTAAATCAATACCAGGTGAACCTACAGTACCGTAACTGCCACCAATGACCTGTGTTTTTGGAAAAGAGGACGCTAAATTATTTGCATTGGCTTCTAACGCTTGAGTTGTTAATTGATTACTTACAGGTTGAATTGAACTGCCTATGGTATTAATACCTTGTTTACCTATTAAATCTGCATTTAATCCCGCAGTAGATTTACCTGCTCCCATTATGCCACTCATACCACCCATTTTAGAATAAACATCACTTAAACCAAACCCACCATAAGCACCTAGACCAGCCATTAAACCTTGACCCAAATTACCTGTTAGTGCTGCGGTGGCTCCGCCTACTAAAAGACCTGTACCTAAAGCAGAACCCATAAATGAACCTGATTCAAACAGTCCTGAAGCAAAACCTCCAGGGCCTAAGGCAAAACCAGCAGCTATTGGAAGTACAGCTTTAAATACTTTGCCTAAACTAAACGCTTCTGGCATACCAGTATGAGGATTAATAGATAAAGATGCACCATGTTGCTTAGCTAATGCTTGCAAACCCGCAACTTCTTCTTGATTCATATGGACGATTAAATCGTCACCATA
>Ga0114962_10004765_pt1 | contig 10757 bp, 23 predicted proteins | sample C_130820_MF_Meta_FD_87017 | JGI IMG/M metagenome (GOLD analysis project Ga0114962, IMG submission 87017) | Freshwater microbial communities from Lake Croche, Canada to study carbon cycling - C_130820_MF_MetaG | ecosystem: Environmental > Aquatic > Freshwater > Lake | place: Lake Croche, Canada...
AAAAGTTTTGAACCAATGTCTGAATCTTGGTCTAGATCTAAACCCATGTCTTTATCTTGGTTTGAGTGGCGAAATATATCTTGGCATAGGTCTTGGTCTCAGTCTTGGTCGGATGTACCTAGAAGAACAGGTAGCTCTGGTTCTGTGTGTTGTCATTGTTCTCAGTCTTTTGCTTGGTCTACCTCTGGAACTTGGTCTGCGATTCGAGGTAGCAATCGATGAGAAAAAAATATTGTGGTCAAAGAAAGGATGATCAAAAATGCCTAAAAAATCTACTTATGAGTATTTGACAGCAGATGAATGTGAAAAACTCAAAGATAAAGTCAAAGACAAAGAAACAGAATACGTTTGGGGCACCTATGGCGACAAACGAGATGAGGAATTGCAAAAATACACAATTGACAAGCTGTCAAATCAACATCTGGAAAACGTTCTGATAACTCAGAATTATATTTCAAATGAGATGCGTGCCGCCATTCTAATGCTGCTCAAGAAAAGATATGGTGCTAGATGACTAAAGAAAAACCCAACAAAATTATTGTATGTCAAAACCGAAAGGCGCGGTTTGACTACGAAATCATAGAGACACTTGAATGCGGAATTGTTCTTACAGGAACAGAAATTAAATCTGTACGACTAAAGCACGTTTCTTTAGATGAATCATTTGCAATGATTCAAGGCAATCAACTATATCTAATCAACTGCAATATTGAACCGTATAGACAAGGAAACATACACAATCATGTTGCAAAACGCGAAAGAAAACTTTTGCTACATAAATCAGAAATTTCAAATTTTGCAGGAAAAGCAAAATTGAAAGGATTTACATTAGTCCCTCTTTCAATGTACATTTTGAATAGCAGGGCTAAAGTAGAGATTGCCGTTTGTCGTGGAAAACAAACACACGATAAACGACAAACAATCAAAGAAAGAGACGCAAAAAGACAGATCAAAGAATACAACTGAAAGGACAAAGATGAAGAGATTTATCGTCAAACTGAATCGTGAATCAACTGGTAGCAATTTGGAAATCCAATTGCTTAAACCAAGTGAGATAGAAGTCTATATTCATGTGTGTAACCATTATACAGGATGGAATTTAATACATTTGATTTCAACAGATCAAATCGCAAGAAACGCTTATGATAGATTTCTTGCAGGATCTCTTGAACCAGAAAGTCTTTTTTCCCTTCCAAAAGAATCTCAAGAATTATTTTGGGTAATTCTAAAAAATCACTATAAACTTTCTGCCTATTTGGATGCAAAAATTCAAAATAAAAAATCTTGATTTTAATGGAATGTGTGATATATTGAACTTTGTTGTCGCTCGACAACATGATCCTACTGAGAAAGGAATTGACCATGAAGAAGATTCTAATTTTTGCATTGGCTCTGTTTGCCTCTGCCTCAACCGCTAAGGCTCACGAAAACGAAGACGTAACAGTTGTTGTTAAGTCTGGTTTTCTTGGGCTAAACCGCACTGTGTATCGTGTAAACAAGGACTGTCAAGCTTGTGCTTGTAGTGTCGTCAAAGAAAACTGCAAGGCTTGCTCTGAAAAAGAAGCTAACTTGCCAGTAGTTAAGATTTACACTGTCACATGTGGAAATTGCAATTCTGCATCTAAGGTTCTTAGCCTTAAAGGTATATTTGGCAGGAAGCTTCGTTGTCATCATTGTTTCACTGAAGTTACGGTGATACAAGACACTGAAAAAGAAGAAAAACCAGCCAAAGAAGAAAAAAATAAGTGAATTGACCGGATTCACTATCTTAAAACCCAACGAGTAAAATCGTTGGGTTTTTTCAAATATGCATAGAAAGCAGGATCAGACATGTTCATAGAAATTTCAGGATATAATGGCGATGTGTTTTTGATTAACCTATCGCAAATATCTTTTATTCGTAGAAAAGAAAATGGTACGAAGATTGTATTGATTCACGATCAAGATGCAATTATCGCAGATGATTCTTATGAAAATGTTCGTGATAAAATATTTAATGCAATTGACTTTTTTAAAAAACATGATATGCTTAATTTGCGTTAGAAATTGATCGTTCAAGTTTAAAAGCAGGACTCAATCAAGTGAAAAAGATTTTGCATTTTGACCTTTTGGAACAGAAAGATGTTCCAACTGTTGTTTTTGCTTTACCAGTTACTAATCAAAGCTCAATTGTTTTGATTAAGGATAATCCACTTTCTATGGATTCAAGTACAGTTTGGCATGGCGCTGATGGTGGTGGCGAAGATTGGTCTGACCCTGATCGCTATGATTGGGAAGGCGCCGATAGTGGAACTCCTTATGGTGGCACATATGATGATAAATGGCGATTTATTCCTATTTATCTTCCATAAAGTTCATGAAAGTTCTTGAATAACACTCAAGAATTTGATATGATCTCTTTTGTAACAACTAATTGTTACAGATTTAGGGGTGGGAGGGCAATCAACCTAACAGTGGTTGTAATCCCGCCTCAAGTTGCGGTCTTAGCATAACGGCAATGCTCGAAACTCATAATTTTACAGATGGGGGTTCGAATCCCTCAGACCGCATTTGGCATGTTCCGTAAAGTGGTTCTTAAAACTGCACCTTATAGAAGTGATATTCTGTAAGGTGCAGTTTTTCTACATCTATAGAAAGCAGACATAAGTCAATGAAACGGATGCGAAAAAATGTTACGACGTTACGTACTTATGAAAGAATGTCTCAATCTTGGTCTAATTCTGGGCGTTGGTCTATGTCTAGATTTATGGCTGGTACTTGGTCTAGATCTTACAGCCGGTCTTGGGCTATATTTTTCTCTAGATCATGAATAAAATGCGAAAGTCATCCATACAAAATTCTACATCTTGGTCTGACTCTATGTTTAAGTCTTGGTCTTGGTTTCGCTCTTGTTCTAGATCTTATTCAACTCATTGGTCAATGTTTGTGTCTAAATCCTGGTCTCAGGATTGGTCTAGGAGTCATCGATGAAGCGAATGCGAAAAACTGCTGTGCCAATGTCTAAGTCTTGGAGTTGGTCTAAGTCTCAGTTTAAGTCTAGGTTTATGGCTTGGTCTATGTCTGAGTACAGGTCTCAATCTTGGTTTACGTCTTGGTTCTATTCTGAGTGTTGAAAAATGCGAAAAACCAATCTGTAAAATATGTCTTGACAACCTAAAAGTTTGTATGTATAGTTTTCGTATCAAGTGATCCTGAGTCTCACAAGGAGCAAATCATGGAAAACGAAAGAAAGCTAAGGCGATTCAAGACGATTCTGAAATGTTTTCAGAACAACAAAACTTTTGTCACCGACATCAAGCATCAATATGGCGCCAAACATTGGTGTGTTTCAATCTATCAAAATCCAGAATTTCCTCTGAACGAGATGATAGCTGATATTGTCGAGATGGAGTACAACAAAGAAGAGGAGTGTATAATAAGTCCAGATAAATCTATGCCTTTAGATAGACTTTTTCTTTTGATGAAAAGCGTCTTGGGCGAAGATGTGAAAATTGACATCGAACAAGTAGAGGTAAACATATGAACTTCACTAAACAGCTTGTTTGCCTCCCACACCACCACCTTCCACAAACAAAGGCATCACCACAATGACAACAAATCTCGCTTATGCTTTCTACTTCGTCATATATCTTTTTGTCATCGTCATTAGTAATTCCTCTGAATTAAGGAGTAATCTTGGGGGTGCAATCCGCAGCCACAACGTTTGCGTATATGCATATAACAAAAAGTTCAAAATCGGAGACATCGCGTGCAAAAAAGAGTTTGATCAATTAAATTTCTGGTCGAAGTTGATCGTTCTATCCGAGGAGACAATAATATCATGTCTATGTTTTTTCATAGCCTATGGCGGAATGGCTTTTGTCATTCTGCTGTGTTATAGTTGGTTCCGCGAAAATCTGTTTGTCTTTATCATGAATCCATCGATGTCAACTGCGATAACGGTCATTTTATCGCCATCTTACTGGGTTATTGCGGCAATGTGCAGCGGTCCCATTTGGGTGGTGGTAATGGCATCTTCATTGTGGAATATCACCGAAGAGGAGCTTATCAAACAACACATTTTCTGTAATGGACGATCAAAAATGTAGAAGAACAAGGCTACATGGTAAACTCAAACAAGAACAAGTAGAGGTAAACATATGAAAAGCTATCTGATTGCAGTGACTTCAATTCTCATGTTGAATTCTGGTTGTGCTAAATTCAACGCACAGCGTGAAGCTGCTGGCGGCGGATTGATTGGAAACTACAATGGCGACTATATCGTTCGAAATGACTCTGGCGGTATCATTATGGACGTTTGGGTGCTATCCAACACCATAGTCTCATCCGAAACAAATAGTGATGGGTGGTTTTTTGTGGATAACAATGGAAATGTCGTCCATTTAGGCGGTGATTGCAAAGTCCTAAGAGTCAAAGACAAGTCCCTATTGAGCAAATATCACGAATATCATCGTGAATTTGAAACAGTTCCATATGAAAAACTCTACGCAAAGAATTGAAAGGGCTACGATGTCACATAGAGGTCAATATAAGAAAACCAACTTGATTTTCAAGTTGTTCTTGGGTGTGATTTTGGTTTCTATTCCGCCAGGACTAATTTCAGCAATTTTCTTGGTGCAATCTGGTTGCAACTATATCAAATCCATCCCCACTCCTCTTCAGGTTCTTAAAAGCTACACACTCGATCTTGAGCAGAGGATACGTGATGCTGAACGTGATCGCTGCTATATTGTTATTTGTGAATCCGATAAAGTGATTGCGGACGTTTGGATTGTTGAAAACTCAAACATTGATCGTCCATTCTCTCATCGGCAACCTGGCGGACTTTTTTCGATGTCTGCAAACGTGCCGGACACCACATCTTGGCAGTTTTTAGACAAAAATGGAAATATGATCACCGTAAAGAACAATTGCAAAATCATAAAAGCATTTTCAAAACAGGACAAAGAGTCTCTATTGAGCAAATATCACGAATATCATCGTGAATTTGAAACAGTTTCATATGAAAAACTCTACGCAAAGAATTGAAAGGGCTACGATGTCACAGCTTCAATTGATCGTTCGCAATGAACCAAATGACGTAAGTGTTCAGTTAAGAGTTCAGCAAATCGGCAATGGATTTGTTGTCAAAACTGGCAAATCACAAGTTTACTATGCTACTATTGTAGAAGCGGCTGATGCAATTCGCCAAGTCTTGATCTCTGCTAACTGGAACGATGGTTCAAAATGAAAAAGCTCTATCAGGTTCAAGTTGAAGTCACTTACAACTATAAAATTGTTGTAGATGATGATGAAAATGAAGATTTAGTAGCTGAGGATGTAATAGATGATGTCATGTTTGATAATCCAAAAGGCGATCAAATAGATTTTTCTATCAGAGAAATAAAAATCCGCCCAGATCTTAAAGGTAGTGAAGAACTATACAATTATGACGGTAGTATTGATGATATTGTAGAGGAATATTACCAAGAGAAAGAACAGGATGAAGATGAAGAAGAATCAAACAAGCCAATTAAACCATTGGAAGGACAAGGAGAGCTTTTTGAATGAACACTTCTGGATATATCCGAGGACCGTGGGTGAAGCGATACAATAAGTTTGGGGATTATGAAGTGATTGATAGTCTGGGGCGTGACATAACAATCATAGAAGGTTATGATAATGATGCTGCGGGTGATGAAGCGAGTATCATCTCTGCTGCACCAGAAATGCTGTTGATTCTTAAGAATCTCCTAAAGACTTTTGAAGATGCAGGTTCTGAATGGAATGGTTTTCCAGATCAGGATATCTCCAAAATAATCTTGAAGGCAGAAGGCAAGTCTGATTCTGATAGAAAAGCGGAAAACATATGAACGATCACAAGAATAAATTTTCAGAGTTCTTCGTCAAAGAAGGATATAAAATTGGAAGATCAAGCAATCTAATGAAAGATTTTTTTGTTTATAGAGAAATAAACGAAACTGATTTCAAGTGTTCATCCAATAAAAAAAATCCCAATTTATATATTTGGCTGCACGAAGACACTTCTATCAATGGTGAATATCGTCATTCTATGGAAATTAATGCTGCTGTCAACTCGTTTTATGATTCTGATGATTATTTTGATAAATATGATTCTGAGTTTTCAAACAATGATTGGACTAAATTACAAATCTATGGGATAAATTGGAATAGATTAATTACAAACTTCAAAGAGCTTGAAAACTCTTTGATAAATGCATGGAACGCTATGCATGAAGAATCTGAAGTGGACATTTAAAATAAAAGGACAACAATGAAAAAGATTTGGCGGATCTGGTGTTTGACGATGGGAGAAAAAATTAGCGACGACAACAACGAAGCTGATGTCGCCTCTTTAATTAGAACTTTTTTTTGGACATTAAATGTTATAACTTGTTTTTTTATTATTGCAAATGTTATTAGGCATTGGAATTAACAGGTTTTTTTTCAAGTAAAATTTCAATAACACATTCACATTCGCCTAGAGCAGTTTGATCAACATCTACATCTGGATTATAGCCATCATCAATTTTTTTAACCCATTTGACTTCTACTAAATCTGAAACTTCTGCCAATATATCATTTATGTTTACGCCGTTTGGAAGCTGCGGATCTTCCATAGAAAACGAAACTACATGCTCAGGAGAATATATGGATGGCCAATGTCCACGTTCATACATGGTTTCATCAGGAATTGTTATTAAAATATATTTATTGCTAACTCTTATCCAGTTTTTTAATGCAGTTCTATAATCGTGAATATGTTCCAGACAATGGCTTGAATGTACAAGCGAATAACTGTTGTCTTCTATTTCTGACAAATGAGTTGCGTCCATGCTTGTGTCTATACAACGATCATATCCATAAGCGGATATGCCATAAAGAGAGCTTATATTGTTTCCGCCACAACCAATATCAATTGCTGGTTCTATGATGTAGAATGGATTTTTGCCATCAACAATCCTTCTTTGTGCTGCCATTTTTGCTGACATAATTTTATCCTTTTTGAAATTATAATAAAAATTATGTATTTAATTTTTTTTACTTTCTTCTTTTCTTTTTTTTTCAAGCCATTCGCTATAACCAATTAATGTTGGCTCTCCACCAACATTTAACGCCAATTTTAAACCACTTTTTTTCTTTTTTTTCTTTTTCATAATTCACCTCAATTATATATAAAACTGCTATCGCGAAAAAAAATGAGGTAAAATGAAAAAAATACGTGGTGAATACTGGGTAGAAAATGGAAACGTTAATTTTGCTGATGGTGATGTTGGTGATTACAACCACGAGGCATTGGCTTGGCAGAGCGTAGCAGGATCTTATTTAGATGAAATTACCACATTGGCTGACGAACTAAAAGATATCGGAAGTGAATTTGGATATCAGCTTTCCTATGAAAATCATTATGATGAAATAAATCCAGAAAAAATAGCAGAACTTGTTAGAGATTTGGTTTGGACATTAGAAGAACATAAAGAATTAAGCAGTGGTGAAGCGATAGAACTCTTTTGTCAAAAAACAAAAATTCCATATATGGCTTATAAAGTTATTGTTGGTAGCGGTGATTCAAGAAATTACGTCATGCAAGTAAATGGATGGATAGCAGTAAGAGGCATGAATATTGAATTGTATGGATATAATGAACAAAAAAGAAAAAGTCTTTTAAGCGGATTAAATGAAATATTGGATCAAGAAAATATAGACATTCAAAACCCAATTGAATACGAATTTGAAATTTACGATCATAAAAACAATAGAAACACAACTATTAATTTTGAGGACATACAAAACCCTGTTGCGGCTAGAGCTACAACTATTGCCACAAATAAAGGTGATCGTCGATTTGCATATGTTGCACCTGATGCAAGTGAAAACCTTCCACAAAAAAACCTCCCACAAAATAATGCTCCAGAACAAAATTCACAAAAATTAGGATGGCAACAGTTTCAGCAAAAATATACAAGCGAAAATACAATTGGATTTAAAGAATGGATGAAGAATTTAGAAGAAAAAACGCTTTATCATGGAACACTTGCGGATTATGAACCATCTATAAAGGCACACGGTCTTGTAGGGGGATGGCATGGTCCTTTAGGTTCTTTTGTAGCTAATTATTATACCAATGATGATGAATATGGCGAACCAAACGAAGATGATGAAATTATTTTCATGACTGACAAACAAAGATTAGGAAAAGCAGTAAACGCAATGGTTTTTCACATCGCAAAAAAGTTAAATAAAGAATTTCATGATGTCTCTGATAACGATATAAGAAATTATGGTTTGTTAGTAATGATTAAAGATGCAGATGCAAAACAATATGATCCTATGGATTATCAACAACAAAATGCTCCAAGAGGTCTTGAAGATCAGGATTACTATAGCTCTAAAGAACGTGGCGATGTTTTCTTAAAAGGTTCGGCTTTAATTCGTTTCTTAAAAAAATATGGTGAATTCCCAAGAACTTTTGGTCCAAGTAACCCACAAAGAGAAAAGCAGATGAAAGGAATTGTTGCAGCAAAAGCTATTGCTGGTGGAATGGATAAAAAATATGTAATGGATAAAATAAACCAAGCAAAACAAAAAGATATTATAACTACTTACAAAAATCAAATGAATTAATCGTTATATGTAGAACTTTATCTTTAAGCGAAAATACAATCGGATTTCAAAAAATGTATAAAAAATCTAGAAAAAACGCTTGCGAAAATAATTTAACATTTTTATTGAAAAGCTTGTAAATAAATTATTATGAATTTTTATAAACTTTCCAAATTAATCGAAGATTACAAAGATGTAAATTATTCCGACGAAAGTCAGAAAATATATGATTTAAATATGACAGCAAAATTGCCATTGGCAAAAAGTCCAGAAGAACATTCTGACATGATGAGCAACTTAACAAGAGGTTTTCACCTTAATACTATTGTTGGTAGAATGATGCAAAATTGGGTTGCAGCATTAAGGTTCGCACCAAAAGAATATCGTTTACCTGATAGCAAAATAGCAAACGACAAATTTAAAGCTGCTTATGACTTGTTCAAAGATGAAATCGCTAAAAGTATACATGCTTTACCTGAAAAAACTGCTATTGATATTGTTCAAAATAAGCAAATAGATGTTTTAAGCTCAACAAAAGATTTTTTCAAAGAATATTCACCAGGTCAAGAAGAGTTTTTAACTCATTTAAGATATGCTTTAAGTTTGTATTTTAAAGTTTTTGGAGAACCAGATGGTTACAATAGTCAAGTTCAAAATTTTATAAATTTTTTGCAAATTGCAAAAGAAGAATTTTTTACAATTGGAGAAAAATTGCCAACATTTTCTGAAAAACCTTTAGAAATTAGCCAATCAAAAATTATAAAAAATATCAATAAATTTATAAATGAACTAGAAAAAAGACAAAGAACTCAAGAATCATGAATAATTATTATGGCTGGAACGTAAGCTTAAGCGATAGTCAAAATTATATCAATTCATGCAAATTAATAGTCAAAGATGATTCGGCTTTTTTAAATTTTAAGTCAGATCAAAATTATAACGTTATTCTTGAGCACGTTGATCAAAATTTAGGAAATGATTATTTTAATCATATTTTAAATTTTGGGAAAAATCTATTTGATGAGTTTTTTGAAAAATTTTGTGAAAATGATTCTATAGGAAATCCAAACTTATATCTTTATCATGGTAAAAAAATTTCTCCAACTACTTTGAGATATGTTAAAAATTGTTTGGATATAATTGACCTTTGTAGTGGAATTGAAATTAAAAAAATAGTAGAAGTCGGTGGCGGATATGGCGGACTGTGTAAAACTTTAAGTGTCTTGTGTGAATTTGAAAAATATATACAAGTGGATTTGCCAGAAGCAATAAAAGTTCAAGAAAAATATCTTAAATTTTTCCCAGAAGTTTTTTCAAAATTAGAATTCCTTCCTTGTAATGAATTAAAAAATATTGAAAATGTAGATTTATTTATTAGCAATTATGCTTTATCTGAATTAAACATCGAATCAAAAATTGCTTACTTTGATAATGTTATTAAAAATAGCAAAATAATTTATATTACTTATAATTCGACTATTGATTACAATTTATTTGTTGATATGTTGAAAAATCATGGTTTTAATTTTAAATCTGGATATAAAGACTATGGCTATCACAACAACACTGTCATAGCAGCTAAAATGTAAAAACCTACAACACCATTCGTTTTATTGATTTCTAGTCCAAGACTTAGACCTAGTCCAAGACCAAGACTTATTCCAAGATATAGACCTATCCCAAGAGATATGCCGCCCACAAAAAGACCAACGCCCAAACAAAGACCAAGAAAAAGACCAACTACCAGCCGCAGACCAACACCAAGACCTACCATCAGACTTAGACCAAGACCTAAGCCCAGTCTTCACAGTGTTTTTTCGCATTTTATTCATCGGTTTCACCTAGACCAACGCCAAGATATAGACCAACACGAAGAAAAAGACTCAGACCAAGTCCCAATCCAACGCCCAGACAAAGACCTGTGCAAACGCTCAGACCAAGACCACCAATCCTTATACCATTTACAAGACATTGGCACAGCGGTTTTTCGCATTCGTTTCATCAGAGACTCCTCTTGAAAGAATAACTCTTAGCCATAGACCAAGATTTAGACTTAGCTCCAGACCATTTCCAAGATTTAGAAAAAGATTCAGCCAGTCTCCCAGACCAAGACCAACACCAATAGTTAGACATATAGTTCCTTAATATCATGA
>Ga0114962_10004767_pt1 | contig 10755 bp, 7 predicted proteins | sample C_130820_MF_Meta_FD_87017 | JGI IMG/M metagenome (GOLD analysis project Ga0114962, IMG submission 87017) | Freshwater microbial communities from Lake Croche, Canada to study carbon cycling - C_130820_MF_MetaG | ecosystem: Environmental > Aquatic > Freshwater > Lake | place: Lake Croche, Canada...
CTTACTTTTTTATGCGACGTGACAATAAAGAAGTTAGAAAAGAGAAAAAACGAGATGCAAAATTACTGTAGAGGTTGTAAAATTAAACTTTGGTTTATCTTATCACTGGAATTTTGCTTAGTACCTGGGAAGTACCAAGTTAGTACCAAAGTGTTCTATGTAGTACCAAAATGGTCAAAAATAGTACAGTTATGTTTAAAAAAAAGTAGTCCATGGGTAGTACACGGTACTACTGAACTAAACTAGACCGAATCAGTACTATAGAGGTACTATGTTCAAAAAAATCGCAGCTAATAGCTGCGATTTTTTTGTATTAAACTAAAATACCAATTTATAATGATTAACAAGAAAAGAACATTCAATAAGTTTACTGTTCGACAGTCATCTGCAAATAATAGTTGTTTAGATCTAATTAATCAGGTATTCGATTCTCCCAATCTTGATACGAAGAAAAAACATTCAAAGAAAGAATTGGAAGCAGGAGAAGCACAAAAAGTGGACGATATAATTGGAAATGATATTGTAGATGAAGAGGAAAATGATCCGTGGTTATTAGAAGATAAGAAACAGGAAGAAGAGGAACTTAAAAAAAATCAGGATGATATTGATTTAGAAAGGGAAGAATTTCCATGGGACCCAGATGATAGCTTTGTAGAAAATGAAGAAGAAACTTTAATTCGGAATAACTTTGATTCTGATTTTATTAATGGAAAATATAAACATGATGATTTTGACATGGAAAGCTTTCAAGCGATGAGCTATGAAGGGAATTTCAAAATCTTTGATATTATTTTAGAATCTATAAAGAAAGAAAAGCCCAAAGAAGATGATGATGAATCACTTTTATGGGATTATGGAACTGCTACAAAAGGTGATTTTACAAGACAGCTTGATGATTGGTCAAAAATATTTGGAATTCAAGAAAAAGCTATAACAAAATTACTTACTGTATTAAATAAAAATATTCCTGATATTCAGTGGCCTCTGCGTATTTCAAATGCTGGCAATTACTTAAGCTCTATAAAAAACTACTGCGTTGAAGATACAAGAATATTAGAATTTCATATTTGTCCTGCTAAAGGTTGTTCAGCATTTGTTGGAAATTATTCTAAAAATATTTATTGTAACATTTGTCAAGCAAACAGATTTTTAAAATGCAGCCATCGCGATTGCCGCAATAAAAATTATCATGAGTGCACTCATAGTTTTAAAACTAGAATATCAAACAAAAGTTTATTTTTTAGGCCGGTAACATCTTTAATTTACGAATTATTAAAAAATGAATCATTTTTGTTTGCAATGAATTATACATTTCAAGATAGATCAAAAAAAAATAAATACATGGATTGTTCTGATGGATCAACATATCAAAAAAATTTATCACAAATGGTAGAGAAGTATCATAAAAAATTTAATGATACAGAAAATAAACCTGAGATGATTAATATTTTGCTTGGGCAATTTTATGATGGATGTATGATATATAAAAAACAATATGCTGTATTTTGGCCTCTTAACATTATCATATTAAATTTGCCGCCGTCATATAGAATTAAATTAGGAATCGGTATGTTTTTAATTTCAGTTTTTACTGCTAGAATGAAATCAAATGCAGAAGATTTTTTTCTCAGATCTTTATATGTTGGAGAGTTGTTAAAACTAGAAGAAGGAATACTTCTAACGGTAAACAATCGATCTTTTTTTGTGCAAGTTAGAATGATTTTAACAATTCTTGACACTATAGCAGTACAAGACATGTTAAAATGTCAGACAAATCAAGCTTATGCAGGATGTTTTATGTGTATTCACGGTGAGGGTTATAGAGGAAAACTTGGACGGACAGTTTATATAGGTCACCGAGGTCTTACTCCTCTAAGACACTGGCTCCGCTACTTTGGTCAAACGCGAAAATGTTGTCCGCCAAATTTTTATGAAATAGATTATTTTGATGAAAATGACGAAGATGTTGATGTATACGCCGGGGCGAATGTTATGAAATTACATCTTCCATTTTTGAAAAAAGAAAAATTAATTGTTTGCGACGAAGAAAACTCCGAGAATATAAAAGAGTTTTGCGCTATCGGTGCAAATCGGTGGATATGGTATTCAGATGATTTTTCTAAAGAAGATTTTTTGAACGATTTATGGTATGCAAATTGTGACTATAGGGCCAAAATACCTTACACAAGAAAAACTAACGCCGATTACATTTCCAATGCTAAGGCTGCTCGAGAGTGGCGTAAACAGAATCCAGACAAAAAGAAGATTCTTCCAGTAAATGGAATTTATGATACTTGGCAAATGGCTGACTTACCTTATTCAGATATCGAAACTGATTTATGTTGGGGGCCATTTCATACTTTAATGAATGTATCTAACAATATGATAGAAAATTGGAAAGGTGAACGAATAAATGCAAAAACACAAGATATAATAAAATATTCAAAAAGAACTGGAACTCATCCAGATTTATATAAATTGGTTGAAACAATAAAAATTAAGAAAAAAACAACCACTTTTAAACCAGTTGAAAACTTTAAATGGGAAATTGATACAGATTTACAAAAGAAGGTTTATAAATTTTTATTTTAAAATACTAATTAATTATAAAGCAAAACTAATTAATATATTATTATAATATTTATTTATATTAGATTGAGGCTTTTGTCCTTGCATTAAATATTCCACTAGGTTTCACAAGTGAATTTCAAACACAATTTATATTTCAACAAACCGGCTATTTACGAGGAATTGGTAAGATACAAGTTATTACAGTGTTGATGCCACTTATATGTACAATGTTAGCAACAGATGCTGCTTACACTAACAAAGCATACCTTTCCTTTAATATGATGCTTTGTGACAGGTTCAATCGATTGCTTTCGCCAAAATTTAGTAACGACGAAGAGTTAACATTGTTGGCAAACCTAATTACAGAACTTGTATGTTTGCACGAAGGTTTGTATCCTATTTGTGAATCAATAGTACCGTGGCATCAATTAATTGATATTGCTCATCATATAAGTAAATACGGTCCATTGAAAGGCTGGTGGGAATGCTCTGGTGAGAGAGCTATGACAACCATTAAAAAACATATTCCATCGGGTGGAACAAGTTTCGATAAATGTTTGATGAAAAGCTATTCTAAATTTGAAAATATGAAGTTAAAATTGTCATACAGTTTTCTACCTGATGACATACATCGACTACAAGAAAATGACAAATCGAATGATCTTAATGATATTCGAAATTTTTCGGTTAAAGCAAACAATTTACTATATTCAGATGAGAAAATATATTTATTTAATAAAGTAAATCAAAGAAAAAAAAAGTTTGAGTTTTCTGAATATGAAATTGATTGCTTACTTGACGAATTTATTATAGAAATTAAAAAACGATGCCACAAAGAATCAGAGGCGTTTTATAAGAGTCCACTTTATCGCCTATATATTGCACATTTGTATCATAAAAACGATTGTCACAAAGATAATAGATGGAAATTTAACACATTTTACTGTTCTCTTTTAGTGTTTTTGAGTACAGATACAGGATTTTACTTTAGGAATGCGATAAAAAAAGGCGATGACTATTATTTGGAACATAAAAAATTATTTAAGGACTTGTATGAAAATGGCAAAGAATATAATAAAATAAAACCATATCGTGGGGGTACATATTTTGTTGAAGATTTAGTTGTTGCAAAAAAAATACTGTATAACCTTACGCCTTTTAGGTTTGATAAGGCAATAGTATTCGGGATTGAAATGCATTGTAGAGGTGCAATTTGTGCGGAGACAGAATGTACCACTACATCAACCAAAAATATATTAAATGTTTTAAAACAAAATTGGAGCGACGTAAAAAGTATTTCTAGTTGGTTTAAATATCATAGTAATAACAAAAGTTCCAGCGAATTTGGTTTTGATCCTAAAATTTTTCATTATGGGCAATTCAATTACTTTTTTAGAATATCATTACCAGAAGAACCATTTATTCATGGTCTACCAATGGCTTCAGCGATTTGCAGAAAAACTAAACTAAATAAATATATACAAATACTTGATGTTTCTACGATATCGGAATCTTTTTTAAACAGTAAAAGGTTTGTTTGTTTGACAAATGTTGCTTCTTCGAAAATATTGGTTGGAGCAAGAGATGTTTCAAAAAAGCCAATTAAATTAAAAAAAAACTATAATTTAGGTTTGAGCGAGTCGACGAATAGGGAAAAGTTTTTTGGGTCTGATATTTCAGATTTATATTTTTTAGATTTGCATCCTCATCGAGACAATATAGTGTTTGATGAATTAAATTTATCTTACTACAAGTTTGAATATATTCAACAGGAATATTAAAAGCAAATAAAAAGAAAATTGAAACAATATAGTAGAACTAAACAATGTTACTATACAAGAAAGAATATTAAAAACAAAACAAAACATTTAAAAAAAATAAACAAAACAATTAAATTAAACTAAATTATAGCTACCAAATTATTTTAATTTTAAAAATGAACAAACTCTTATTAATTTACATATCATTTTGTTTTTTTTATTCGTTTTTTAGCCAATTCTTCCTCTTTTCGTTTTTGAGCTAATTCTGCCTCGTCTTTATTTTTGGTTTTTAAATATTGATTTTCCATAAATAAATCTCTGAGTCGTGCTTTCAGTCGTTTATTTTCTTCTAAATATTCATCTTTTTTCTTTTTTCTTTGTTCAAAGTATATACGTTTTTCTTCTTCCAAAGCATATAATTCCATTTTAACTTTTTTGTACTCTTCAACAGCTTTGTGATAAGATTCAGTATCTTTACATAGATCTGCAAATAACGTTTTAGCATTTTGTTCAACACTTTCTTTATTATTATTATTCATAGCATCTTTATTTTCGACCATACTTTTATCTTTTTCTACTTCTATTGCATCTTTCTTTTCTTCAATCTCCTTTTTTTCTTTCTTAATTTCGTTTAAAATATCTTTTTCATTAACATCAATACCAATATCTTTTAAATACGCCATAACAATACTTGCGAATGTAGAATCCAAAAGTAGCTTCTTAAATTCAACATTTAAAGGTTCAAAGATTGAATAATGAGACCCACTGTTGTAAATATTATTTGTTGAATTTAATACTTGTAAAGCTTGGTAATAGGTTAATCCTGTTGTTACACAAGAATAATCATCAATACTACTATACGATGCAAATGTCCACACAAAATTATTCGAGCTTTTTAAAAATGTATACCTATCAGAATAAGCTTTTATTGCTCCAAAACTTTCATTCATAGAATCAAACATAACATATTTAATTTTGCTGTCCATTAGCATCTTTTTCACCCAGTCGTCTCGACACCATATTGGCATAGGAGGAAGTTTTTTTCTATCTTCTGAAGATAAATATGTAACCAAAATTTGTAAATTTTCGAGTAGTTGAGGTTCATCTTTAATTTCAATAATTTTTTTTTGTATATATTTCATAAACTTTTCCCTTTTTTTTGCATTATTTATATAAAAATCAAAATCTTTCCATTCTTTTTTTGAAATATCAATATCCCCTTTATTTTCTTCCTTGCTTTCGATTTGGTAAGGCAATCTGTACCCACACAAACCATCACCTTCAGTTGTATTAATTGATCTAACAAAATATTTTCTGAATAGAAAAATGCAAGGAAATTCTTTCAATTTCCGAATTTTTTCTTTTAAACTCATTGATTTATCATTGAGAATACTGGAAAATTCTATTTTCGTTTTACTTTGAATCTTTTCATCATCAAAAGTGCTGAGATCAAAGCAAATAGACACTGGATTTTTTTCGTTGTTAACGTAACGTATATCAGGTATTTGTTTTATAACATTTTCAATAGTCAATTGATGAGTATTATCCATTTCAGTATTTAAATTTTTTTCAATATCATCATCATTATTATTATTATTTTCATAAATTGTTACATCCGATTCATCCTTCGTATTATCCATTTCCGTATTTAAATTGTTTTCATTATTATTATTATTATTATTTTCATTAATTGTTTCGTCCGATTCATCCTTCGTATTATTCATTTCCGTATTTAAATTGTTTTCAAAATTATTATTTTTGGATAATGAGTTTAATTTAATTATTGGTATTTGAGAAAATTCGTTTAACATTGGAATACTATTATGAACATCGTTGTTATTTTCTTCATTTAGTTTCTTATTAAAAAAATCTGTTTCCTTTTGAATTTCCTTTTGAATTAAAGAGAAGTCAATACCACGTTTATTTTTTGTACTAAATATGTTAGCTGTAGTGCCTGTTTGAATTCCATTAGCGCCTACTTGTTTTGTACTTGTTTCGCTAGAATTCGAAGGACTTTGATTTGTTGTTGCACATTGAGTTGTAGTTGTTAGGGTAGTTTCAGCAGCTGAAACTACATCTATTATCGTTGCAGAAGTATTAATATTAATACTGAAATCGTCCTCACCACTGTTGTCATTATTATCTTTTTTTGTTGTTTTCACCGATTTTGTCGTTGAAACTGTAGTACTTTTTCTTTTCGTACCAGTTGCTGATTGCATATTTGCGTAATCTTTTTTATTATTGGACCGTAACCATATGCCATTCATATCGTTAACATCAACATCTTTTATTTCGCGTAAAATAGTTTCAACTGTTCCACTGTCTTTAAATTTTAATGCATCCGTGGAAATATTATTCACTATGTACAGCAAAACTTTATAATCATCAATAGCAAAGTTACGAATATGTTCATATGTTGTGTAAAAAAATTTCTTCAAATCATGTCCTATAAACTTCTGCTGTCTTGTTCCCAAATTTGAAGAAGCATATTCAATAATTTGTGCAACTTCACTGCCGTTCAAAATTTCTTTTTTTTTTGTCTCGACAGTAAATAATGTCGAACCAATATTAACCAAACCATGACAAACCATAGAAACAATTCGAGATATTTTACGTTTAATATTTTGTCTTTTTTTTTCCATTACTTTTTTAAATTCGGATAAATCACCTTTACTTTTTAGAATCGGTGATGATGACACCTGAGTGCTTGCTGTATCAATATTGTTTTCTAATAATAATGGTGAGCGCCAATTGGAGTTTATAATTTCATTTGAATGAATTTGTTTTTCATTTAATTTAAATAGTTCATATTCTTCATCTTTAGCATCGTTTATTATTTGATCAATTTGTTCATTAATTTTAATGCAGATACTCGAAAAATGCTCGATAAATCCGACCTCTTCAACAGCTTCGACCTTCAAATTATCTTTCAAATATTGAATTACACCCCGCTGTAGATTATTTCCAGCCATATCCATAATATCATCAGAAATTCGAACTGCTCTAATAAAAGATTTTACTGATTCTTTTAAACCATAATTTTTATCCTCAATAGTATCATACCCCTCAATTAATAGCATATCATACTCCTCAATTTTATCATAAAATTTATTATCTGTTTTTTGTTTTAAATTTTTATCAAAATCTACTTTTCTATCGGTCACAGCAGTTATTGCTTGATTTATTTTAATTTGTTTACCTGCTTTTTCAATAAAAAGAAACAATAAATAAAGACGAAAATACGCAACATTTTCTTTACAGGTGTCCTTAATAGTTGAATAATTAAAAAAATCATTTGCCAACATGCAAACAAATATTCCACAATCAACAAAACCTTCCTGTTGAGGAAAATTGGTGCAACGTTCAGTGAGAAATTCAGTTGTTTCTATTTCAGCATCAATTTCAAGCTGATTCATCATCATTTCAACAAAATCAACTGCAGCGTCAGCAAATATATCTTTTTTTACAAAAATTGAATCATAATATGTTATATTGCTGGCCGCCCCATTTCTTTCAACCACTATACTAACCCAATGGTTTGGTTTTTTATGTACAGCAAAACAAACTCTTTCATATTTTATAATATTATTTCCTTGGTGATAAAAGTATTTTTTACAATACTGATCATATTTGGCTTTGAAGAATTCTTTTTTTTCTTTTAAATTATCCGACTTTTCATTAAATTGTATTATGCTTTCAAAATTTACCATTCCAAAAAAGAAAGGGTGAACGAAGAAGGTAGTATTGTTTTCAAGAGAATTAAGGTAATCGAAATAACTATTTATAATATTGTCATCAAGCCATCCTTTGGGTTTTAATGTTAAAAAGTTTCCAAACCTTAATTCTTTATAAATAATATGATTTGATTGCATTTTTTTGTACCTATCACAAAATGTTAACAATAATTCTTCGTGCCGTCTTGTGTCAAATTCTCGTACACTATTTAGCCCAAAAAACTGAATAAAATTATAACTGGAATAATCAATGAATACAGGTATAGATGTACCTTCATCTTTAGACAGATCTATAAGTTCTGGTTTTTTTAAACTTTTAACATTTTTGGTTTGTTTTGCCACAACTTTATTTTTTTCATTTTGTTTTTTATTATTATGAACTAGCTTTTGACTTTTTTGGTCAGTTGCATCCGAATCGTGTGTAATATTAAGATGTTCATCTAAATAATCCTTTAAAGTAGATGATTGATTTTTATTAGCAGTATTTGGTTTTTTGTCAGCTGAATCATCTGATCTGTTTGAATCAACCATAAAATCCTTATCCAATAATGTTGAATGATTTTTTGTAGATCTTTTTCTCTTTTTAGACGCAAGCACATCAAGATAAAATTTATTCAAGTACTGGTTGCTTTTATAAGTTTTATTTTCATCTGTAAAAAAATAGGCAATATTAAACGCTACTGTTTTTGAACCATCTTCTTCTTTTTTGAAAGAAGTATAGTCCGATCTTGGTGTTCTAAATCGTCTAATAACCTCAAATGAAGTTATGTCCTTTATTTGGTTTAAAAAAAATGGTAGCGAACCATCTTCACCTAAATTGACAATAATTAATGTTAATTATCAGTAACTATTAATAACAATAATATTAAAAATAATAATTGTAATAACCTGAATTGTTTTTATTCGCACACTGCCTCACATCAAATAATTCCTTTTGTATATTTTCAGCATGAAGCATTGCAACTTCTAGTTTATTTGACCTTATAGAATAAATATTTTTTTTAGATTCAACGTTCATTAAATACTCGTAATTTGTTTCTAGAAATTCTTTGTGATATACTCTTCGTTTGTTTATGTTAGGAGCAGCATCGTCATAAAGACTTAGATAGCAGTACTCATCTTCAAGACATCCGTAAATTCCATATACATCATTTAAATTTTCTTTCAACGTGTTTGTTGCATCATCTTTGATGAATTAACTACAAGTTAGGCTAATATTAGTGAGAAAATTATTGTAAGCAAGAAAGTAATCCATTAAATCCTGCATGTCTTCACTACACTGTTTGAACCTTGCTACTAAAATAGCGTTGTTAGCTCTTTTCTCTTCTTTTGTTACCATTTTATTTCTATTTTGATTTGAATTAATCCTAAGAATTATGGTTGAATTGAAAAATGAAATAAAAATGAAAAATGACCAAGTACAATAAAATTGGTTTTTTAGTTTAATACCAGCTATTAGCTGCGATTTTTTTGAACATATGCATATACAACGGATATTTTTTGAATTTTTCATTTCAAAAATAATATTATGTCTTTACCGAACATTGCTGCTTCTGTTCTCCAAATAAATACAACTGTAAACACTTTAGTTTCTGATATCAGTTCAATAACAAACACATTAGCGAAGATTAAACATAGCATAAAAATACTGGGATTAAAAATAGATCAAAACAATTCACAAATCGCAGCAAGTGGTGGTGTAACTTCTGCTGTTAAGACTAAGGCTGTTCCGGTTAAGAAGCTTAGCTTTATCGAATGTAATGAAAAATTGTCAAATCTGATTTCAACTTTAGAATGTATCCTCAAAACATTTCCAGCCATAGACAAAATATCGTATGAACAATAATTATTAATTATCTTTTACATCCATCTTTATATTGATAATTACTTTTTTAGGTTTATTAACTATAATTAACTTTTAGGAAGATATGTGAACTACACAAAATAGAAGGAGAAATAGAAAACGAAGATCTCTTGGTGCTTCAAGAATTTCTCAAAGTTCTCTCCCATAAAAGAAAATTATTAAATACAGGAGAAAGCATGTCTGTCGAAGAAAAACAGATTTCCTCTAAAAAAGAAAGCTGGAATAACTTTATTAAATCTACGTGGGTTAGTAGTGGGTTGTTTGATATAGATGACCCTATTAATGAAGCATTAACTTTGCTATCATATGAAGTATTAGTTAATATGATTACACAAAAAATATTTACACATATATTTTATGAAGTTGAATCGGTTACTGTTTTAGGTACTGAATACCCTTTTATGAACGAATCAAGTAAGTGATTTATAATATTGTGTGTTTAATTTGTTGTTATTTTAATTTTATTACTTCTACTAAAATATAAGTAATTTCTGATGCTTTGAATGTAAGTTTCCAAAATCAAAGAAGATATTCCATAAGAAAAGCAAATGTAACATTACTTAAAATTGCAACGCAGAGCGGCGAAAAAGATTCAAAGATGCCGGACGTTTCTACAAATAACGAGGAATATTTAAAGGAAAATTCAAAACGATTAAATGCTCAGTTTAAAGCAACAACTACAAATTATATTTCACATCCAACTAAAAATCCAGAAGAAGTAACAACATTTGAGCATAGTTACATTAAAAACACTTTAGTTGATAGTTTTTCAAGTGATGATAACGTAGTATTAAATACTAAATAATCAATAATTCAAAAAAAATCA
>Ga0114962_10004773_pt1 | contig 10750 bp, 7 predicted proteins | sample C_130820_MF_Meta_FD_87017 | JGI IMG/M metagenome (GOLD analysis project Ga0114962, IMG submission 87017) | Freshwater microbial communities from Lake Croche, Canada to study carbon cycling - C_130820_MF_MetaG | ecosystem: Environmental > Aquatic > Freshwater > Lake | place: Lake Croche, Canada...
TAAAACAGCTTTGGTTTTCAACCACTGTGCCTCGTCTTGAAACCAAGGCACCAAAATAGCATGACTACCTGTCATGACCAAATCCTCTATTACTTCTGGATATTCGTCCTTGCGGCAAACATACAATTGATTTTTGTCACGGGTTTTACTGCATGGATGGTGTATCGGTCGTTTCCCAATGGCCCAAATAGGTTGGAAGTCATGTTTGACTGTTTTTACCAGATCGCCTTTTTGCAACTGTTCAATAAGACGGTACCCTTGGTCAGTTAATATTTTTGTGCCTTCTTTGAAACACGGAATAGTAACTGTTGTATTAAAAACCCTACTAAATAATCCGTTTGAATAATTAGTTTGAGTTGTAAAAACATTTGAATCTATGGAAACAATAGCACCATTGATATTTCCTCCACCTACATTGTTTATAGTACGAATTACATTGCCTGTTTCAATCGGCCAAATGACTGAAATTGTATTTTCTGATAAGATCCATAAATAAAACGAATCTAATACCAATCCTGTTGGATTATCTCCTTGTAGAAAATAGTTATTTATGTAATTTCCGGAATGATCTGTTATGGTTACAGTGTTATTACCATTGTTTAGAAAAGCCATATAATTTTGATTACCAGAAATAATTCCCTGAAAAGAAATTGCACCAAAATTATTAGGATCAATATTTTTATAACCAGGCACAAAGCTAAAATTATAAATGAAATTTTTCAATTGTTTCACCGTTCCTGTATTTATATTTATCATAGATACGTAGGAATTATTTTGGTTGGGTCCTTGATTAATAACCCACGCTGTTGTACCATCCGAATAACAATTGACAGGGAAAGAAAAATCATTAGAATCATAGATAGTACATATATATTGTGGATTATTTGAAGGATAATTTTGAGATGGATCGTTAGTACCATATTCAAAACGATACACAGTATTCTTATCAGTAACCCATAAATATTTATTATCACTATAGATAAATATTGGATTAGTAAAAGGTTGATTTAAAGATACATCATTCAATAATGATGATAAATTATATCCAAGAATGATACCTGTAGTAGTAGCAAAATTTCTATTTGATACCCAAAGAGTTGTTTCATCGTTAGTGATGAATGGATTTTGAAACACTCCATCATTAAATATGTTTGTCACAAAATTACCTTTTCCTTGTGAGTAATCAAAAACAGAAATATTTGAACGAATATAGTTACCTATAAATAATCTATTGTTTGTTTGTGAGACTGCTATCGTGTATGGACCTTGAAAAATATAATTTTGACATATGTCATATGTGACTGTTTCTATATTAGAACCCATATGTTTTATAATAATAAAATATGAAAAATATGAAAAATATCAAAAATATGAAAAATATGAAAAAATATAAAACAATATAAAACAATATAATTTATCTAAATGTTTGACAATAAATTTATTTTTTGAGAACCATTTTTCCCTTTGATTTTTTCTTACTATCGTTCAATATACCACAAGTTATTTGTTGACGTTCTTCGCGAAATGTAATATACTCTGTTTCTAACTGATCCAATTCCTGCAACCACATTTGGTGAATGGTTATCTTTTGAATGTATTCCAGTTCCTTGTTTTTTTCATCATAGTCTTTGGTAAGCTTTTCTACATTTTCCTCCGTCACACTATCCATTGGCATTTTGACAAGATATTTGTATTCCGCATCGTCGTGGATAACATCGTACTCTTTTTCTTTCAAAATCTCCACTATTTTTTCGCGTTTCTTATTTCGTAAATCAATCGTCCCCTGAAGGATTTCTTGAATATAATGCACTTTGTTGGATAACAAGACAATAGTTTTCTCCACATTTTCAATCAATCGTTTCTTTCTCGTTTCATAAAGAGCCAAACGTGTTGTATAATAATCATCAATGATTTCTGTTACTGTTGCGTATTTTTTCAATTTGTCTTTGGCATCAAACAAATGCATATTGTTTGTGGATTGCGTCGTCGTCAGTTTAAACGCTTTGTGGATTCCATTGGTAGAAAGGTAGTCGCCTTGCGCCGACTCTAATTCTTCTAATTTACCTTTTTGTAAAGTAATAATAAAATCCACCGTTGTATCTTTACTCATATCATCGTAATCCTTGATAATTGGTGTTTGTTTTTTTCCGTTTTTATCCTGAGAAGTATCCAATAGTCCCTCTAAAAATTCCTTAAAATCCTCCGTCCATGTTCCAACCGGCAATTCTGTTATGCGGATTTTATCGGTGCCTAGTTTCTCATAATTGCCTTTGATCAAGAATTTTGTCTCTGTCAATTTTTCAATCGTTCCTTGGAAACCTTCGTAATAAGGCGCGTTTGTAAATTCTTGTCTTGCTGTTACTATTCCACCATTATGCGTAGTCGCAAGAAGTTTCATTTTTAAATAAGAAATGATATCGGTTGGATTATAAGACAAAATATCTGTACTGAAACCTGTGCCTATACCTCTTGCTCCATTGACCAAAACCATGGGAATAATAGGAGCATAGAACAATGGCTCCACAATAAGACCATCGTCATCCAAATATTTCAAAATAGCATCATCTGTTTCCGGAAACAAAGTGCGCGTTATTTTGTTCAATTGAGTAAAGATATATCTTTCCGATGCACTATCGCGACCCCCCTGCAATCTGGTTCCAAATTGACCATTCGGTAGAAACAGGTTGATATTGTTGGAACCAACAAAATTTTGGGCCATACCTACAATCGCGGCATTCAAACTCGCTTCACCATGGTGATATCCGGAATGCTCTGATACATATCCTGTAAATTGTGCCACCTTGATTTCATGATGCAAATTTTTCTTGAAAGCGCTATATAAAATTTTTCGTAAACTGATTTTCAATCCATCCATAAGATTGGGAATACTACGATCACAATCATACTTGGAAAAATGAATCAGTTCTTTGTGAATAAATTCTTCATACAAAACTTTTTCTTGGTTCGTATCCAAATACAAATCACGATCGTAATTCTCTAGCCATGTTTTGCGATCATCAGCGCGTTTTTTATTGAAAACCATATCTATTGCGTTTTCACTTGTTTCACCATTGTGATTGAATCCCACCAATTTCTTCTTCTCAAAATATTCACGGAATTCTTTCCCTGTGCTTGTACCTAATCCTTTGTAATACTTGATTTTCCAATCATGACCTGCGGTTGGATTTGCCGTCTTCCATTGTTCATATTCACCGTTGTTGTAAAAGAGTAATTCTTGGTTTCCCTTTCTCGCTTTCAAAATAGGCGTATTCATAAAACCAATAAAACCAGGGATTTTTGACAAACTCGGCCAGGCGGACTCAAACAAATTGATTCCTAGACCTTTGATATGACTTCCGTCTAAATCTTGGTCCGTCATGAAAACAACACGGCTATAACGCAATTGTTTCATTACATCCTCCATGTCCTTGTATTCTTTTTCCGTTTCCAAACCGAGAATTTTTTTGATTTCACATATTTCCTTGTTTTCCATCACTTTTTTGATAGATTCTCCGCGGACATTCAGTATTTTTCCTTTCATTGGATACACACCCATCGTATTACGGTCCTCGGAAGAAAGCCCCGATACAATACCGGCTTTGGCTGAGTCTCCCTCGCACAAAATCAATGTACATTCTTTGGATTTTTCTGTTCCCGCCCAATTCGCATCTATCAATTTGGGTATACCACGAATGTTTTTCGTCTTACTACCATCCGTCTTTTTCGCTGCTTTCGTGTCTTTGATTTCCGTAATAGCGCATGCCGCATCCATGACACCCATCTTTGCCAGTTTCTCAATGAATTTGTCGCTCACCGTACACGATGACCCGAATTTACTAGACGGTGTATTCATAAAATCCTTCGTTTGACTGTCAAATGCAGGGTTTTCAATATCACAGCGTAAGAAGAGAAAGAGCTGTTCTTTGATGGCATTGGCATTCACCTTTACCTTTTTCTTTTTCTCTATGAACTCTACCATTTTTCTCGTAATTTGATTGAGAATATACTCTACATGTTTGCCACCTTTGGAGGTATGAATACCATTCACAAAACTGGTCTGTGTGAATTCATGGGTTGGCGACAAGGCCACAGCATATTCCCAACGTTCGTTTTCAGCGCTTTCATAAACCCGTGTGGTTGCGTCGCCAATATACAAATCTGTATATTTTTGGAAATTTTTGACGGGGACCGGCACTGAATTGTACTTTACTTTAAGTGCCTTGTCTGTAATGGCAGCAACGTCGTATACGCGTTTTTTGAGCAAAGCAAGGATATCGGCCGATAAACCAGGAATACCAAGACGCTGATAATCCGGTTTGAAACTGATTTTCGTATAAGGTTTTTTTCCTGTGCACTTTGTAATCGTCGGTTTCCCGATTTCATCCAAATTGTTTTTAAAAGTTTGAATATATTTAAGACCACGTGTATGATCTACTGTTTCAATGGTTCCTTCTATAGACCAGATAAGTACAAGTTTGAAACCAAATCCGTTTTTTCCTCCCACGATTTTTTTCTCCGTCTTGTCATAATTGGTAGATGTACGAAGGTGACCGAAAATCATTTCAGGAATCCATAAATTGTACTCGGGATGCATTGCCACATCAATTCCATTGCCATCATTCATCATAGTAATGGTTCCGGTGGATTCGTCAATCGTAATATCAATATAAGTTACAGGAAGAGCGTTGTTTTTATTTTCCTTATCTTGTGCCAAAACCTGTTGCATACGAATGACGTGATCGCGACAATTCACGATTCCTTCATCAAACAATTTATACAATCCAGGAATATACGATATGTTTTTTTGTACAATGCTTTGTGTTTCTTCGGAAAAGATCCACATATCAGTATCCACTTGTTCTACTGAACCAATATAGGTATCTGGGTTGTCTAAAATGTGAGCCTTGTCGGTTTTTTGCTGATATTTATTTGCGAGAATATTTTCTTCTGTGTTCATGGTTTTGTTGTATTGTTATTTGCTTGTGTCTTTATATTCATTTTCAATTCTTTTTTTAATATTTACTATAAAATAAATTGACGTATTTCTTTCTTAGGAAGAATTTTTCGTACATATTATTTCAGGTGAATTTAATTCGTTCATTTTGAATAGAATAGAACGTAGACTTGTATCATATATTTCTCTCATGAACATTTTAGACATAACTGTATAACTAAAGGAAGATTCATATACACCAATAAAAATATGATTACAAAAACGATGGAAAAGTAAATCTTGAATAGCGTTTATTTCGCGATATGCATATATTTTGGGAGTACAAACAAACCGATACTTTTTTTCGGTGAGAAAATCAATCACACCATTCTTATAATCACTAGACAATACAATCGTTAGTTCATCTGTAGGATGTATATATTTTTGAATCAGTTTAATATATCTCTCTTCTACCTTTTTTTGAAAGGTAAAAAAATCGGTTTTATTTTGTCTAGAAAACGAACTGATAGCATCCTCTTCTAAACGAAGATGAAGAATGTTGATTTTAGATTGAACATCTCCCTTTTTTCCACCTTCCAAAAAAGTAGAAAGAGAGAAATCATGAGCAATATTTTTCATTACCATTTCATTGGAATCGCGAAACTGTTTGTGAAAATGTATGTTTTGCAATATGTATATAAATTGCTGTGGGGTTGGAGATTCACCTAAATATAATTGTGGGGAAGGAATAAAAGATTCACTCGGTATAGTATTTGTATAAATGAAAATATCTCTTTCCAAACATCCATTGATTACATCAGTTGTAAAAGTAACAGCAAAATCATTTATAGTTATACAAGTAACCAATTGGCCGTTTGTTATTTCTTCTTGCGAGTTTGATAATTGGGAAATAGATTGTTCCTTTGGAATATAAAGTATATTGTTGAATAAATAACTGTCCCATTTCAAGTCTTGCATTTGTTTCTTGGAGAGAAAATCCTCATATACAATATTTTCAATACTTATTTTGAGGTTGTTCTTGTCAAATACCAAAATATTGTATTTTTCTAATAAAAAGTTTTGTAGGTAGGGTAGGTCAATTACGTTTTCTATAGGCAAATATTGTTTTTTATTGATTTCTTTTAAAAACGAATCTATTACAATGACGCGATACTTTTTATGAATTGCATGTTCAATACATCCTGTTAGTGCATATATTTGATTACAAAGTCCACAACCGGAATCTTTAGCCATTTTCAAATAAAAAAAGGGGAACATTGTTTTATTATTGTTTATTGTTTAATGTTTATTGTTTTATTATCTTTTTTAAAAAAATAAAAAAAAGATTTATAGTAATATGCCGAGTAAATATTTTACACCTGGAAGAACAAATTTGCATGTGAATATTAATTCTGTAAATGCTTTTACATCATATAATCTTATTCCAACAGAAAATATATTCAAAAATTATTTTCCGTGTAATTGCAACAATATTGTAAAAGATCCGACTACGTTGGATGGATATGCAAATATAAGTAAATATCAGATACGTGGTAATAGGATTAACAATAGTGTGGGTGTTGGTGGAAAAACAGGTTTTGGTAATTATAACTTTGGAGGGAATACAAGTGTGAATTATTTAGGCAGAGTAGAGGGTCAAAATGGAGGTGGAGGAAGACCGATTCGCAATCAATTTGCATAAATGAAATGGTGGTTGCATAAATGAAATGGCGCGTTGTATGAATCTTTTCCTTTAGAAAGAATAATTTCTCTCTACATTTTATAAATGACTGGTTCAAAAAAACATTTCGGCAAATACCAAGAACGTATTGGTACACGTGCACAGGTCTATCATGGAACTGCTTTTAAGACGAGTGGTGGATTGAAAAAAACAGATTTGATTAAAAATAAATCTGGACGTATTGTCAGCAAAGCCAAACACTTTACTGCCAAAAAAGAAAAGCGATTGTTGAAATTTGGTTACGGTACAAAGAAGGGTAGTTTTGGTTTTGTTCGTTTGGGAAGCAAAGGAAAAAAGACCAAGCGCGGTGGTACTAGTGCTTATGGGCAGCGTTTACATAGAATTTTTTCTTCCCAGAAACATAGATTAGGAGGTTCTAGTACTAGAAAGCGCCGAGGCGGCGGATTACCGGCTCTTTCCCCCGCAGAAATTTCAGGAATTGAAAAAACATCTGGCGCTGATATTCAATTGATGGCTACAAATTATTAAATAGAAAAACCCATTTTTGAATAATAATAATAATGATAATAATGATTTATTTTAGAATGAATATATATAATAAATCATATTAAAAAAAAGACAATGAAAAAAACATTCCTTTTACGTTATTTACCTAGAAAGTTATCAAGAAAAGATAAGAAAAAACAAGTGAATATGCTTTTGAAATCGCGCCGTTCCTATAAAAAAGGTCAATATTATACAAGAAAGAAGGTGTCATCGTATCATTCTAAAACATCCAAACATATTTTGAATGCTAGAAGAATATACAGAGTTGAAAAAATAGGAGCTACCGATGAATTGGCAAAAAAGACAGGTTGTAGCAAAGCAGCTCTGGCAAAAATTATAAAGAAAGGGCAAGGTGCCTATTTTTCATCTGGTTCAAGACCCAATCAAACAGGTCAATCGTGGGGTATAGCAAGATTAGCTAGTTCTATTACTGCAGGGAAAGCGGCGGCAGTTGATTATAGTATTTTAGAAAAAGGATGCAAACCAGGAAGTCGTGCGTTGCGAATGGCGAAACAAGCACGAAAAAGGTATGGTCATGGTACAAAAAAAGTTCCCAAGGTGAAAGTGAATGTCTAATAAAAATGCGTTTAAAATATAATTTTGAAAAGAATAAGAATATAAAGATTACAAATAAAAATAGTTTATAATGAGTTCAATTTCCAAAAATTCAGCAACGGATGGAAATGTTTTGACTATAAAAACGGTACAGATAGCCCCTTTTAGGACATTGATGACGGCGTTGAAAGATATATTGTTGGAGACGAATATTTCTTTTCAACCGGATGGAATACGTATCATAAATATGGACAAATCACATACAATTTTGGCGCATCTTTATTTAGCAGCACAGAATTTTGAATTTTATGAATGTAAAAAGGAAAAAATAATTATTGGTGTCAATATGTTTCATTTGTTCAAACTGATTAATTCTATTGATAATGATGATACGTTGACTATTTATATTGAAAACAGTGATTATGTAGATGGTATAGTTTCTCATTTGGCATTGAAGTTTGAAAATGGTGAAATAAAGCAATGTAAAACCCAAAAACTTCGTTTGATTGAACCGGAACCTGAGGAGTTGGAATATCCTGATGTGAAATTTTCGTCTATTATCAATTTACCATCGGCGGATTTCCAAAAAATTATTCGTGATTTGTCTTGTATTTCTGAGAAATTAGAAATCAAATCTGTAGGGAATGAATTGATATTTAAATGTTCCGGGCAATTTGCCTCAGCGGAAATTCATCGTGCAGAATCAGATGGGAGTATGGGATTTGTTTTGAAACAGGATTCTTCCAAAATCATTCAAGGTGAATTTTCATTGAAAAATTTAGGTTATTTTATCAAATGTACGAATTTGTGTTCACAAATTGAAATGTTTTTGGAAAATGATTTACCTTTGGTTGTAAAATACAATGTGGCAAGTTTAGGAGAAATCAAACTATGTTTGGCTCAATTACCTTCTTCGTAAAAAGATGTTATTGAAAGGATAAAGGATAAGGATAATTATTTGTAAGATTCATAATATAAAAAAATTTTTAATATATAATTATCTATTATATTATGGATTATTCAAAATATTTAGGAAGTAAAAAAATTTGTTTGAATGTGCCTCAAGTAGAAGCATACAATATAAATAATGGTGGTAATGGTGAGGTAGGACCTACCGGACCTACTGGACCCCAAGGTACTGGTATCAATACGAATACAATCAATCAAGGTAGATTTGCGGTTACAATTGGTTACCAGTGTGGTCGCTATAATCAAGGACGCTATTCATTTGCAGGTGGGTATCAATCCGGTTATAAAAATCAAGGTAATTATAGTATAGCTTTTGGTTTTCAATCTGGAAAATATAATCAGGGAGGATATTCAACCGCTTTTGGATATAAAGCTGGATTTTATCATCAAGGTTTTAGTAGTTTAGCCTTTGGATCGTATGCAGGAGCTTTTACACAAGGTAATTATTCTGTTGCTATTGGTGTGAAAGCTGGATCAATAAATCAAGGTACTTTTTCTGTTGCGAACGGATTTTATGCAGGATACAAAAATCAAGGTACTTATAGTATAGCTCTTGGAAATAGTTCAGGAGCTTATTCTCAAGGTAATAATTCTGTTGCTTTGGGTAATCAATCAGCTTATTCAGATCAAGGTAATTTTTCTGTTGCCATTGGCTCTTATGCTGGCAATGCACAACAAGGTTTACAATCTGTTTCTATAGGTTATGGTGCAGGATATTATGGACAAGGTGTTGATTCTATAGCTATTGGTTACAAATCAGGAGAAACAAATCAAGGTAATGCTTCTATTTCTTTAGGACGTGAATCAGGCTTAATAAATCAGGGAGATTATTCTATCGCTTTTGGTTTCAAAGCTGGATCTTATGATCAAAGTACGAATTCTATTGCGATTGGACAACAAGCAGGATTCTACAATCAAGGTAATGCTTCTATTTCTTTAGGACTTCAATCTGGGTCATCTGGCCAGGGAAATTATTCTATTTCTTTAGGATATAAAGCTGGATATACATCGCAATACCAAAATGCGATTGCGATTGGACAACAAGCAGGATCCTACAATCAAGGTACATATTCTATTGCCATTGGTAATTATGCCGGATACCAAAACCAACAATCCAATAGTATAGCTATTGGAAACAATGCTGGTGCAAAAGAAGGAGCATACTCTATTGCCATTGGTTATGGTTCTGGATATAGCCCTGATGATAATGCGTATATTTTTCCATCAAACAGTATTTTTTTGAATGCTTCTGGTACAAATTTTGCACCTCTTAGTGGATATACTGGTGATACTGGTGGTTTCTTTGTATATCCAATAAAGGGTGTTGATATCTCTAGTAATAGTGGACCTATAGATGATAATACTTTTAATCAAGTCATGATGTATAATTCTCTTACAAAAGAAATAGTGTATAGTACAACTTATAATAAAACCTTTGTCATTGATCATCCGTTGGATGAAAATAAATATTTGGTTCACGCTTGTTTGGAAGGGCCAGAGGCAGCGGTTTTTTACCGTGGAAAAGGGGAAATTAAAAACAATGAAAGCACCGTTGTTGTTTTACCTGATTATGTGGGAGGATTAGCGAATGAATTTACTATACAAATTACACCGATTCATAATAAAAATGTAAAAAAACAAAGTATTTTAACAGTGACTACTATTAAAAACAACAAGTTTGAAGTATATGGTGAAAATAGTGAATTTTTTTGGTTGGTTCATGGAAAAAGATACAATGGTGATATAGAGGTAGAACCTGAAAAAGAAAAAACAAATGTGAAAGGCGAAGGTCCTTATAAATGGATTTATACAGAAGACGGAGTGAAACATAGTCTGAATTTAGAAGAATGTATAAAATAATAAATAATAAATAATAAATAATAAATAATAAATGAATTATGATAATCGTTTTTAAAAAAGTAAAAATCTATTATATTTAGTATTGTAATAAATTTTTGCATATGCTTTAGATAATAATTATATATTTAATTTATTTGTTATTATTATATATATTATTAAAAATATATATTAAAATATAAAATAAA
>Ga0114962_10004774_pt1 | contig 10747 bp, 8 predicted proteins | sample C_130820_MF_Meta_FD_87017 | JGI IMG/M metagenome (GOLD analysis project Ga0114962, IMG submission 87017) | Freshwater microbial communities from Lake Croche, Canada to study carbon cycling - C_130820_MF_MetaG | ecosystem: Environmental > Aquatic > Freshwater > Lake | place: Lake Croche, Canada...
ATGCAGCATTTGATGAAAGCGGTGGACGCGGTTCGTTTGGGTGGTGCTACGCAAATTGGCCTGGCTGCCAAACAGGTGCCCCGTTGAGTGCAGCTTTCAACAACATGCCTGTGTGGGCCCCAACGTCCCATAAAAAACCACCTCAAGGCGTTTGGTCTTCACTGGGTTCTGCGCTGCTGATTGAGTTAGGTGTGGTGGGGGCGGTGATGGCATGGGTGCTCTTGCATCCGCCGCAGGAACTGGCGCAAGTCATCCCGTTGGTGATGTCCATGCTCGAAGAGCCCAAGGTTGATAAGCCCTTGCCGCCCAAGCCACCAGAGGTCAAGCCACTACCTGTGCCGACCAAAGTGACTCTTGCGCCACCCAAGCCTCAATCCCAGGTTGCGCCTTTGACCCCTGAAGTGCGACCGGTGCAGGACATAACGCCTCCCGTCGTGGCGCAACCGACTGCCTTTTCTTCTCCTGTGGTGGCTGCGGCGCCATCGGCGCCACCCCCTGCGGTGGTGACTCCAGCTGCTCCTGTCGTGGATCCGGCTTTGGCTTATAACTTCAAACTCGCCGCTGCTGTGCAAACCGCGTTTGTGGTTCCGGGTCCTGCTTCTGCGCTGGGCTTCAAGGGCAGAGCGCGGGTGGAGTTTCATCTGCGTGATGGTGTGGCCAGCAATGCCAAGATCCTCCAGCCCAGCGGTTTGGGCGCTGTGGACCGTGCCGCGCTCAAAGCGGTAGAGGCTGCCGCCTTTCCACCGCCACCGCCCGCCTTGGCGGGTAAAGACGGCGTCTACCAAATCTGGGTTGCCTGCTTTTAATTTCTGGCCGCTTGGCCTTCAAAGGTTGTTATGAAAATTACCGGGTCACGCAGACTGTCTGCGTGTGTGATGTTGCTCGCTGCTTTCAGTGCACTTGAGGCGTCTGCCTCTGAGTTGGAATCTGTGTACACCGTGCAAGCGCCGCAAGGGCAGTGGATCGTTCGCGCTTTGACGCATGCAGCTCAATGCCCCAGCATCGCCTGGGACGGACAGTCGCCCGTGGCCATGCAGGTGCGTGCACCTCAAGCTAATTTGCCTGTGCGCAGTGACGCAGCCCAAGCTGACAGCAAACCCGCCGTGTTTGACGTCACGAGCTGCGAGGCCACTTGGCCTTTGAAAGCCCAGTCGGCCAAAATTGACGGGCAGGTGGTGCCTGCACCGCCCAAGCAGATCCAACGCATTTTGATTGTGGCCGATTCGGGTTGCCGATTGAAAGCCTCTGAGAACTCATTTCAAGAGTGCAACGACGCAGACAAATGGCCATTCGCGCAAATTGCCCAGAGCGCAGCCAAGCTCAAGCCCGATTTGGTGGTGCACATTGGTGATGTGCATTACCGCGAAAGCCCTTGCCCCCAAGGCAACGCCGGTTGCGCTAATGCGAGCTGGGGTTATGGCTGGGATGCATGGCGCGATGATTTCTTCAAACCTGCAGCGCCTTTGCTGTCAGTTGCGCCTTGGCTGTTTGTGCGCGGCAACCATGAGTCGTGTTTTCGTGCTGGACAAGGCTGGTTTCGCTTTCTAGATGCATCGCCGTATACGGTGGCACGCAATTGCAACGAGCCTGCCAACGACCTGTACGGCGATTTTTCTGAGCCTTTTACGGTATCCATTTCAGATCGTGCGCAATTCATTGTCTTTGACTCTTCGAAATCGAGTGGCAAGGCCTACAACCCGGCCGATCCAGCCTTTGCCAAGTACCAGGCGCAACTGCAAACTGCAGCGCAATGGGCCAAGCTCAAGACCGAGAGTTTCTTCATCAACCACCACCCCTTGCTGGCCGCTGCCCCGGGTAAAGATCCTCAAAAGTTCAAAGCCGGGGGCAGTGCGGGCTTGCAGTCGGTATTCGAGACTGTGGTGCCAGACAGACTCTTCCCTGCAGGTGTCACGGTGGCCATGCACGGTCATGTTCATTTGTTTGAAGCCATCAGTTTCAAGTCCAATCACCCAGTCTCATTGGTCATGGGCAACTCCGGTTCCTTGAACGAGGGCCATGCGCCTCATGCGATTGCGCCCACCGATCGAATCTACAAAGACGCAGTGGTGGACAACTACGCTTCACGGTCTGAATACGGCTTTGCCACTTTGGATCGCAGCGTGGTGTCTGGTCAAGAGTCTTGGCAATTGACCGAATACACGCCGCAAGGCCAGCCGGTCATTCATTGCCACATTCAAAATGGCAAAAGTCGTTGCCAATGAAATGAAGAGAAACGATATGACTGAGAATGACATGACAACGATGACACTTGACCGCGCTTATGACCGCAGAACCGTGTGGCTGCATTGGTTGGTGGCTTTGCTGGTCATCGGTTTGTGGATTGCAGGCCAGTGCATCAACTTCATGCCGCGTGGCACACCCAAAATCATGTTTCGCAGCGCGCACATTGCCGTGGGTGTGCTGCTGGCTCTCTTTTGGATGTATCGAATTTACTGGCGTGCATTTCGGGGCGTGAAGTTGCCATCTGTCAACACCGGTTGGATCGGGCGACTCAGCCATGGCTACCACCATGGTCTGTATGCACTGATCGGGTTGCTTGTGCTTTCTGGCTTGGCGGCAGTGTGGATTCGTGGCGACAATTTGTTTGAATTGTTCATCGTCCCGGCTTTTGACCCAGGCAACAAAGAATTGCGCCGCAATGCTGTGCAACTGCATGAATGGCTGGCCAATGGCTTGCTCGCTGCGGCGGGTTTGCACATGCTGGCTGCTTGTTGGCATCACTGGAAACTCAAAGACGGCTTGATGAGCCGCATGTGGCCACATCGGCCTTCATTTTGAATAGCGCAGGGCGACAATCATTCTCCGCTGTCACCAAGCTTTCACGACCCAAGGTCATCCTTGGTCTTGCAGCAATTCGCTGTTTATCTGATGGAGCTTCTATGACGAACGAACACACCCCTGTTCCTGAAAACCATGTTGATGAAGAATTGCTGAGCGAACATTTCGAAGACGACGAAATGGAGACCTTGGCTGACTACCACCGCATGGCTTCTTTGCACTACGCGCAAGCGGCCAAACACCACACCTTGGCTGCCGATGCCGATGACCATGGCCATGATGAGTCGCGCAATTCGCACGCATTTTTAGCTTACCGTCACCAATTGGTGGCCAATCAGTATGCCGAAATCGCTGTGATTGAAAGTGATGATTTAGGTGAAGAAGTGGAAGTTTCTGTGGAAGCAGAACACGCAGCTTGATGAATTTTTCAGGCTGATATCGACTGTCTGCGGGAAGATCCTTGAGGGGTCTTCCCGTTTTTAAATTGACGAACAGGTTGTTTGAAATTGAACCGATTGATTGCTGGTGCGCTGACTTATTTATTGTTCTTTTGCCTGTTGTTGTTCTTTCCATTGTTGCCGCTGTTGGCTGCCTTGGTTTTCTGGCGTATTGGATTTATAAGTGAATACCCACAGACCCTGAAGAACATATGGCGCCACATGCAGGCCATGCGTGAAGGACCTGCGATTCATTATTTTTCAGATGTGATGGGGCGAGTCAGTCAGGTGCCTCAGGCCATGGGCGGCAGCTGCGTTCAGTGCGGCAATTGCTGCATGAACAAGCGCTGCATGTTTTTGCAGCCGATTGAAGATGGCCGCTTTCAGTGCGGCATTTACCATTCGCCGCTTCGCCGCTTCTCCAATTGCGGCTCATTCCCGCTCAACGCCTATGACATTGAGCGGTATGAATGCCCCAGCTATTTTGTGATTCAGGTGCTGCCCGCAGCACCTGAAACTGTGGGCCCATCAATTTAGGTGAAACTCTTACGCAAGGTGGCCGCTGCCACAGTGACCGTTTTGCCCACGCTGGCTTTGTAGGTCTTGGACTTGACGGTGTCCATGAAGACGAATTCACCTTTGATGTCAGTGTTGGTGACTGTCATCAAGATGTAGCCACGGCGGTTCAAGTCGGCATAGTTCACATCGTCAATCAAACCCAAGCCCGAACCAAAGCTGCCTTGTGCTGCGGGGTTGCCGCTGCCGTCAACGTAAGGACCTAGGGTGCCCAAACCGACGCTTTCAAATCCTGGGGCCGTGACCGAGGTGGTGGCAAACTCCACGCCGATGGTGGCTGTACCGTCCAGTGAGGTGAGGTTGTTGCACCAAGCGTTGTGCGAGTCACCCGACAAAACCACCAATTTTTTGCCCGTAGCCCGGATGGTTTGCAACAAGGTTTCGCGTTGGATCGGATAGCCGTCCCAAGAGTCCATGTTGTAAGGTAAACGCGGTTGTGCAAGAAGTGCTTTTTGGGTGTTGCTGAGCGTCGTGGGCGCTGCGGCATTCACCGCTTTGGCCGTGATGAAGTCGGTCAAAGCATTGCCAAATGCGTTGGCACTGACGCTTTGAGCCTGCACCACAGAAGCGGGAAACCACATTTTGCCCATGATGTCTTGATTGCCCACAATTTGCCAAGTGGCGGTGGACTTGCCGATGTTGGTGGTCAACCAGCCCAACTGGGCGTCGCTCATCATCTTGTTGGCAGCGTCAGGATACACGCCGTTGACCGGGGTCAGACCCGTCACGTAATCGGCGTAGGTGTAGGGCTGAACTTTGGGGTCCGACGGGTCACCGTAGTAGCCATACTTTTGTTTGGTCCGACCTTCAATGCGGGTGTCCAGCATGTGCAGGCTGAACAGGGTACCGAAATCAAAATTGCGGTAAATCTTCAGAAGGTTGGTGGCGTCTGGGGTGCGAATCGGCATCCACTCGTGATACACACGTGCAGCGGTGTTTTTTCGGTCGACCCAGGCACCTTGGGTGGCAGGGTCGTGGTTTTGCGCGCCGTCCATATAGGCGTTGTTGGCAAACTCGTGATCGTCCCAAATGGTGATCCAGGGCATCTTGGCGTGCAAGGCTTGTAACGACGGGTCCGAGCGGTATTTGGCATAGCGGGTGCGGTAGTCGCTCAATGACACGATGTCATTGGCCGGGCTGGTGACGCGGTCTAACTTGACGGCATCGGTGTTGCCAAATTTGCTGGCGTCAGAACCGTATTCGTAAATGTAGTCACCCAGATGCAAGGCGTATTCAGCACCCGAAGTGGCTGCTGCGTCATAGCTGTTGAAGAAACCTTCTGAATACAGCGTGCACGAGAACACTGCAAATTTCACCGATGCCGCCGTGGCTGTGGGCAAAGTGCGTGTGGTGCCCACGCTGGAAACCGAACCTGTACTGTCCAGGAATCGGAAGAAATACGTGTTGCCTGCGCTCAAGCCTGTGGCGTCCACCTTGGCGGTAAAGCCAGCGCTGGCCAAGGCCGTGACAGAGCCTGTGTTGATCATGCTGGTGAAGTTAGCATCCTTGGCAATTTGCCACTGCAATGAAACGTCGTAGTTTTGATCTTTGACTTTGGCATGGGTCCACAAAATGACCCGGTCGGTGAGGGGGTCGCCGCTGGCAACGCCGTACAAAAATTCTGCAGGGTCGGTTGCGCTTGAACCGCAAGAGGCCAAGGCTACGGCCCCAGCTGAACCCGCGGTGGTGGCCAGAAAACGACGGCGAGATTTAAACAATGACATGGACAGTTCCTCGAATGGATGTTTCATAAAGGGTTATTTAGCGCGGAGAAATTCACCGACTTCCAACAAAACCATTTCGTTGTCATCGGCTTTGTTGGGCAGGCGGCTGCTGGAAAAAGGCAGGTTGTTGTCATTGCCCACCACGATGTGGGTGGCGTCGACCACATCGACGTTTTCAATCGTGAAGAACGGGAAAGTCAACACGCCGTTGTCCAAGGGCTTGCGCGCCAGCTTGAGCGGGTCGGCAATGTTCATCAAATCGATGTAGCCGATCTTGCGCACCGGACCGCCGACGTTGCTTTCGGTCATTTCAATTTTGTACACGCGCTTGAATTTCGCCAGGTCGTGGAAGCAGTCTTTGCGCTGCTGACCTGCAGGGCATGCGTTGGCGGCAGTGCCTTCACCGTTGTCGCGTTCAATGATCAAGCCGGTGGTGTCGTTGATCATGTTGAAATCACCAATCGCGTGGGTGTTGGCTTCCAGCATGTACTTCCAATGACGGCCGGTCCATTTTTCGGTGGCAATGTCAAATTCCAAAACCCGCAGGTACTGCTGACCGTCCGCGTTTTCAAAAGACTTGGCTGCTTCATTCCAAACCGGTCCTTCCAGCAGGGGGTAGAGTTTGCGGCCGTCTTTGGAAGACGCCATGCCCTCAAAACCTTTGGAGCGGCGGATTTCAAACTTGGTCAAATCGGCAGGAAAACCCGGTGTCGTCACCGCAGGGTGATCCGGCGAGCGCACCACTTTGCCGTCGACCAGGGTTTCAAACACGGCCAGCACTTTGCCTTTCAGGTCGGCTTTGATCAGGTAAGGGCCGAACTCGTCACCGATCCACAGGTGCTGGCCCACAACTTGAAAACTCTCGGTGTCAAAGTCAGAGCCCGTCAAATAGCGTTGGGTCGTGCCTTCGTGCACGATTCTGAAAGGTACTTTCTTGTCTGGGTCATGCAAAAACGTGGTGGCCAAACGCGTGAACTGGCCTGTTTTGAAATCAATCGTGTAGTGATTCAAATACAGCATGAAGTCGGGTGAGTTGGCTTTGGAGCCCGCGCCGTTGTCGGTCAGTACCCAAAAAGAACCGTCGCTCATGCGTTGAATACCCGAGTGACCCTGCACAGGTTGGCCATCAAAAGGCAGAAACACACCGGTCGGGCGGCCTGCAGACAAGCCTTCAACACTGGCTAATTTTTCTACACGCTGACCGGTGGTGAATTTGCCGCTTGCCTTCAAGTCAGCAGGCGCGTCGTGGGGCGCGGCCAAATAAGAAGCTGCTGGCAACAGGGCGTGACCCGCCAGAGTTGCGGGAAAGACACTTTGCGCTTGCACTGCGCTGGCAGCCAAGGCCAGGCTCAGCAAGCTGGCACTGATGCGAATGGAATGGGACACAGAAAATCCTTTTGCTGAATCTGCAAAAGACCGCCTGTGGCTTTTGCTTGCAATGATTCTTCCTAGTTTCCATGACAAAACGATGGAGGAAAAATGTCAGTTTTAAGTTGGATTTAATGAAATTTTCACAATGAACTGATAAGTTAAAACTTCCACTTAAGAGCTGGCTGCCCTCAGACCGTCTCCTTCATCGCATGTTGTTTTCAAATCGCCTTTTGCCCCTGGTTGTGATGACCTTGGTGCTATGTTCTTTGCCCGCTTGTTCCGTGCGTCACCACTTATTGCAGCAGGCTGCCGACGAAATATCGCAACAATCGGTTGAAGAAGAAGATGTTGGCTTGGCCCGCGAGGCCAGTGCGTTCTACCTCAAAGTCGCTGAGGCTTTGTTGCGGTCTTTGCCGCAACATGTGCCCTTGGCCCAATCGGTGACCAGTGGCTTGACGCAATATGCCTATGCCTTTTTGTCGACGCAGGCGGACCGTGTGGAGTCTCAAAGCTTGCAACAAGCGCAGGCCTTGCGTGAACGTGCGGCGCGCATGTTTGAACGCGCCAAGATCCAGGGCCTTCGCACCTTGACGATCCAGGACACCGATTTACTCAAGCCAATGGATCCTTCATTGAGTGTCAAACAAAGACCCCTCAAACCAGAGGCCGTGGGCTTGGCGTATTGGACTGCGGCGGCTTGGGGCGGGCAGATTTCCCTGTCGACCGACTCGCCCGAAGTGGTGGCTGATTTGCCTTTGGCGGCATACCTGGCGCACCAAGCCTGGCAGGTTGACCCGCGTTATGGCGATGGCGCTTTGGCCAGTTTGATGGGCACGTTGGAGTTGGCACGCCCTGGTGGTTCACGCCCCCGTGCTTTGCAATATTTTGATCAAGCGGTGGAAGTGAGTCAGGGTCAAAACCCTGGCCCTTGGGTGGCAAAGGCCGAGGGTTGGGCGGTAGACCAGCAAGACCGCCCGTCTTTTGAAGCCTGGTTGACCAAAGCCATCGAGGTGTCTGCGGGCAAGCGCGACCTGTCCAGTCAAATCATGCGCGAACGAGCGCAATGGCTGCTAAGCCAAGCAGACAACATTTTTTAAGGATCAGCTATGTCGATGAATGCCAGCGTGAAACGCAGGGTGGTGATGGGTTGTGCCTTGGCTTGCAGTTTGCTGCAACCCTTGGCATGGGGCTCAGAAAAGCAATTGCGTATTGGCAGTTTGGTGCCCAAGAATTCTGTCTACCACCGCCAGTTGATGGAGTTGGGTGAGGTGTGGAAGAAGGGGCAAGACGGGGCGCCCAAGTTTGGTGTGTACACCGACGGCAGCCAGGGCGGCGAGGCCGAGATGACTCGGCGCATGCGCATTGGTCAACTCCAGGGCGCTTTGTTGTCGGTGGTGGGCTTGCGTGAAATTGAGCCCAGTGTGGCTGCTTTGCAGGCCATGCCCTTGTTGTTCAAGACCTGGGAGGAGGTGGACTATGTGCGCGAGAAGATGCGCCCCGCCATGGAAAAGAAATTTGCCGATAAAGGCTTCGTGGTCCTGTCTTGGGGGGATGCCGGTTGGGTGCGGTTTTTCTCCAAAGAACCGGCAACCCGACCTGATGACTACAAGAAGATGAAATTTTTTGCCTGGGGCGCTGAAGCCGACCAGCAAGCGATCATGAAGAGTCTGGGTTACACGCCTGTGCCCCTGGAGCCGACCGACATCTTGCCTGCGATTCAAACCGGCATGATCACGGTGGTGCCGTCTACCCCTTACTTTGCCTTGGCCACGCAGATTTACAACACGGCGCCCTATATGCTGGAGATCAACTGGGCGCCGATTGTGGGCGCTTTGGTGGTGACGCAAAAGACCTGGGCTGAAATGCCGCCCGAGCTGCAAGCGGCCATGCGTGCCGCCAGCGAAAAGGCGGGTGTGGTGATTCGCGCTCAAGCGCGTAAAGAGGTCGATGAAGCCGTGGATGCGATGAAAAAGCGTGGCCTGAAAGTCACGACCCCGACGCCGGCGCAAATGCAGGAATGGAATGCCCTGGCGGAGAGTTTGTACCCGCGCATACGCGGCACCATGGTGCCGGCTGAAACCTTTGACGAGGTGATGCTGCACTTGAAAGCCTACCGAGCCGGACGCGCCAAATGAGTGGGTTCGGGCCGCAAATTTTGCGTAAAGTGATGGCCATGGATGGTGTTTTGGCGGGAATCGCCTTGGTGGGCATGGCACTGATTCCCATGGTCGAGATGGTGCTGCGACCTTTGCATGGGCAAGGGATTGATAACGCGTCCGTCTTGGTGCAGCACCTGGGCTTGTTGGTGGCCATGATGGGGGCGGTTTCGGCGCAACGTCATGGCCATTTGTCCAGTCTGGCTCTGACCGTTCACAGTCAACCCAACATACAGATGGGGCTGCGTGTATTCAGCCAGATGGGGGGCGCATTTTTATCGGGCATGCTGTGCGCCGCCAGTTGGACTTTGGTGGCCAGTGAAATGGATGCTGCGCCTACTTTGGCTTACGGTTTACCGCTGTGGTGGGTGCAAGCTTTTTTGCCCTTGGGTTTTGGCATTTTGGCGATCAAGATGGGCTGGCAAAGCGGGCCGACATCGCATGGGCGTGTGCTGGCTGCAATGGCCTGGCCTTTGCTGGGTGGCTGGCTGGCATGGACGCTGGATGTGCAAGAAATTCCCTTGGCTGCGGGCGGTTTGCTGCTCTTGGCCTTGCTGCTGAGCGGTACGCCGATTTTTGCGGTGCTGGGTGGTTTGGGGCTTTTGCTGTTGGGGCATGAAGGTTTGCCTTTGGCCTCGCTGGCCTTGTCGCATTACCAAATCACGGTGAATCCCTCTTTGCCCGCGTTGCCTTTGTTCACGCTGGCCGGTTTGGTCTTGGCCAAAACGCAGGCTTCGCAGCGCTTGAGCCGCGTCTTTGTGTCGGTGCTCGGTGATGGGCCCGTGGGCACAGTTTTGGCTGTGGCCTTGTTGTGCTCTTGTTTCACGGCCTTGACGGGTGGCAGTGGTGTGACGATTTTGGCCTTGGGCGGCTTGCTGCTGCCGCTGCTCAAGTCGGTGGGCTACCCCGAAAACAAGGGCATGGGTTTGGTGACCAGCGCCAGTGCCTTGGGCGTACTGTTGGCGCCTTCCGTGCCCTTGATCATGTTTGCCATCATTGCGCGGGTGCCGATCAACAGCATGTTCTTGGCGGGCATTGTTCCTGCGGTGGTGATGGTTATTTTCTTGGTTATTTTGGGCGGATTTCTACCTTCGCTGCGCAGCCCGAACCAGACCCAGACGCCGGTCGCAACCACGTTGACGCCCACAAGCCAACTGCATTTTGGAGCCGCCGCATGGCAAGCCAAATGGGAGTTGTTAGCGCCCTTGGTGGCCGTGGGGTCCTTGGTCAGTGGCCTGACCACGCCCACCGAAAGCGCCGCGTTAACGGCCGTGTATGCCGTGGCCACGCAAGTGTTGGCGCACAAGGAAATGAGTTGGCAACAGTTTTGCGACTGCGTGAACCAAACCGCGCAACTCATTGGCGGCGTCATGCTCATCATGGGCATGGCTTTGGGTTTGACCAACTACCTGATCGATGCCGGAGTGCCTGATCTGGCGATCGATTGGGTGCAAGGCATGACGCAAAACAAATATGTGTTCTTGTTGGCCTTGAATGTGTTTTTGTTTTTTGCCGGTGCCTTGAAGGAGATTTATGCCGCCATCGTGGTGCTGGTGCCCTTGCTCTTGCCTTTGGCCGTGAGCTATGGCATTGACCCGATTCACTTTGGCATTATTTTTTTGGCCAATTTAGAGATGGGATTTTTGTGCCCGCCGGCGGGCATGAACATCTACTTTGCCAGCGC
>Ga0114962_10004775_pt1 | contig 10746 bp, 4 predicted proteins | sample C_130820_MF_Meta_FD_87017 | JGI IMG/M metagenome (GOLD analysis project Ga0114962, IMG submission 87017) | Freshwater microbial communities from Lake Croche, Canada to study carbon cycling - C_130820_MF_MetaG | ecosystem: Environmental > Aquatic > Freshwater > Lake | place: Lake Croche, Canada...
AAGAAGCACTTAATGCTAAGTTACCTGCTGTATGTATTGAACCTGTTACAAAAGATGCTGTTTGAGCTGTTGTAACAAAAGATGCTGTTTGTGCTAATGAAGAAGATACTACATAAGAAGCACTTAATGCTAAGTTACCTGCTGTATATATTGAACCTGTTACAAAAGATGCTGTTTGAGCTGTTGTAACAAAAGATGCTGTTTGAGCTGTTGTAACAAAAGAAGCTGTTTGAGCTAATGAAGAAGATACTACATAAGAAGCACTTAATGCAAAAGAAGAAGTAGTTGCATAAGATGCACTACCTAATAAACTTCCTGTAAAACTACCTGTAAAACTTCCTGTAGTACTTACATTTATTGCATAAGAAGCTGTTGTTGCAAAAGATGCACTACCAAATAAACTACCTGTAGCAGCTATGTTACCTGTTGTATTTGAATAGTCAAATGTTTTTAGTGGAGTAAATACAGTAGCTGGAACGTATGCTTCTGTACAAGCTACTACATTTGAAGAATTATCCAATCCACCAAATGCTAAAGCAGCTGTTGAAGAAGCTCCTGCTCCGGCTAAATACATTCTAGCAGTAATCATAGCACCACCTGCTGTCCAAGTTGATCCATTATATGCTTCTGAACATGCTACTATAGTAAAACTTGCATTTGCACCACCAAATGCTAAAGCTGATGTGTTTGTACCTGCTCCTGCTAATCTCCATCTAGCAATAATCATTGCACCACCTGCTGTCCATGATGTTCCGTTATATGCTTCTGTACAAGTTACTACTCCTCCTAGCGCATATCCACCAAATGCTAATGCTGCAGTGGAAGATGCTCCTGCTCCTGCTAAAGCACATCTAGATCTAATCATTGCACCTCCTGCTGACCAAGTTGATCCATTATACGCCTCTGTACATGCTACAAATGGAGTTGCTGTTCTACCACCAAATGCTAAAGCAGAGTTTTGTGTTCCCGCTCCTGCTAAATAATATCTTGCTGTACCTAAAGCTCCACCTGTAGACCAAGATGATCCATTATATTTTTCTGTGCAAGCTACTACTGTTGGATTTACATATCCACCAAATGCTAAAGCAGCATTTTGGGTTCCTGCTCCTGCTAAACCGTATCTAGCCACCGACATTACACCACCTGCTGTCCAAGATGTTCCGTTATATGCTTCTGTTGCTGCGGTAGTTGCATTAGAAATACCTCCAAATGCTAAACCAGCGGTTGTAGTACCTGCTCCTGCTAATTGGTATCTAGCAGTAATCATAGCACCACCTGCTGACCAGGCTGCTGCTCCTAAAGAAGCTGTTAAATAAGATAAACCTACTGACCCTGTTACTCCTAATGAACCAGTTATTTGAGCTGATCCTGAGAAAGGAAATGCTGATGGGGTATAAGAAGCTGTCGCTACATAAGAAGCTGTTTGTGCAAAAGAAGAACTTACCGCATAAGATGAGCTTAAAGCTAAATTACCTGCTACATATATTGAACCTGTTACAAAAGAAGAACTTATTGCATAAGAAGATGTTACTGCGTTTGAGCTACTAATCGCAAAAGAAGATGTTACTGCGTTTGAGCTACTAATCGCAAAAGAAGATGTTACTGCTCGAGAAGAGCTTATCGCAAAAGAAGAAGTAGTTACAAAAGATGCTGTTTGAGCTGTTGTAACAAAAGATGCTGTTTGAGCTAATGAAGAAGATACTGCATAAGAAGCACTTAATGCAAAAGAAGAAGTAGTTGCAAAAGATGCACTACCTAAAAGTGAACCGGTAATACCGCCACTTACGTTTAAACTGCCTGTTACTTGAGAATTATTCTGAGAAAATATCCCGTTACGGGCTATAAATTCGTTTGCCATATTTTAGTACCCTAGTTCACTTTCCCTAAGGTTTGGTTTTATCTTATATAAATAGTTCTAAATTACAATTGCCCTATACAATCTACCGGAAGTATCTGCATTTTGGAGAGCGATTGCTTCTACCCAAGCTTGATTTTCAGTATCATAATTATAGATAGGATCTTCAGGAGTGAGTTGTGCTACCCAAATCTGATTGTTTCCTGCTATAAACTGCATTTGTACTTGCCACATAATTTATTATATTAAAGTTCCTTGTGATTTAATTATCCATCCTGATGTATTAGTTTGGAAATTAAATTGCAATTGTGATGTAATAATTACTACTGAAGATGTTACAGTTGTCGTTGAACCATTATCTAGTGTAGAATAATCTGTAAATTGAGCATTACCACTATTCCATGAAGCAATTACTTCTCCTGCTCTACTGTTTGAACCACTATAGGCAGTATACATAAATTTGGCTGCTGTATAAGATCCAGTTGCTATAGTAAATACGTTATTTGAACCTACTATAGATGAAGCTACCGTTCCGTAGTATGTTGAAGTACCTCCAATATTGAATGGTACAGTTGCTGTAGAATTTGCATATGAAGCAGTAGCTGCATAAGAAGCAGAAGTTACAGATATTGAACCGGTTTGGTATGTGTATAGTGGAGTATTACCATTTACTTGTAAACTTCCTGTAATCGTTACTGAACCAGTAAATTGTTGAGTATTGCTTAATAAATTACCAAATACATTAGATCCAGAACTATATTCAGTTGATGAACTTATGTATTGAACATTTAATGTTTGTGCAGTAATTGTACTAGTTACAAGTATGTTAGATGCTGTAAAGTTGGTTGCATTTGTAGCAAATGAAGCCGTTGTTGCGTATGAAGCAGATACTGCTTGAAGTACGTATGAAGCTGTTTGTGCTGTTATAACAAAAGAAGCAGTATCAGCATTAGCTGCGCTTGTAGCACGAGATGCACTTACCGCGTTTAATACATAAGAGGCAGTTTGTGCTGTAGTTACAAAGGATGCTGTTTGAGCTGTTACCACATACGATGCTGTTTGTGCTGTTGTCACAAAAGAAGCTGTAGCTGCATAAGAAGAACTTACAGCATTTAGTACATAAGAAGCAGTTTGAGCTGTAGTTACAAAAGAAGCTGTTACAGCATTTAGTACATAAGAAGCAGTTTGTGCTGTAGTTATATATGACGCCGTTACTGCATTTAACACATAAGAAGCAGTTTGAGCTGTAGTTACATATGATGCCGTTTGTGCTGTTGTCACAAAAGAAGCTGTAGCTGCATAAGAAGAAGATACTGTATTTGTACCCGAACCTGTTGCTACTGTTAAGCTAAATACTGTTCCATCTCCTTTTGTCAAGGTAATTACGTTACTAGATACTGAAGCAGTATATAAGTTTGTTGTAGCTAGGGAAGAACTTTGTGCAAATGAAGCAGATATTGCATTTAATATGTAACTTGCAGTTTGTGCTTGTAAAGTTACTGAAGAGCTTATAGCATATGAAGAAGTTGTTGCAAAAGATGCACTAGTTGCATATGAAGCACTTACTGTATTTGTACCAGATCCAGTAGCTACTGTGAGATTGTAAGTAGTCCCGTCACCTTTTGTAAAAGTTAATACGTTGTTTGATACAGACGACGTATATAGGTTTGTTGTAGCTAATGAAGAAGTAACTGTTGACGTACCTGAACCGGTAGCTACTGTAATATTGAAAGTTGTTGCATCCCCTTTGGTAAAGGTCACTATGTTATTAGATACTGATGCTGTATAAAGATTTGTTGTAGCTAGGGAAGCAGTTTGAGCAAAAGAGGAAGAAATACTATTAGAGGAAGTAGTTGCATAAGAAGCGCTACCTAATAACGAACCCGTAAATGAACCTGTAAATGATCCGGTTGAAGTTAAGGCACCTATTAAAAAAGATGCTGTTTGTGCAAAGGAAGCACTTAGTGCATAACTACTACTAATAGCTTGAGATGCAGTTCCAAATAATGAACCTGTAATACCTTGCGATACGTTTAATGAGCCAGTTACAATTAAACTACCTGAAATAATAGCTGATCCTGTATATGGGAAAGGTGAAACATATCCTGATAGATAAGAAGCTGTTAGGGCATAAGATGAACTTATAGCTTGAAAAACATAAGATGCTGTTTGTGCTGTAGTTACATAGGAAGCGGTATCAGCATTAGCTGCGCTTGTAGCACGAGATGCAGATACTGCGCTTGTCACGTAAGATGCTGTTTGTGCATTTAAAACGTATGAAGCAGTTTGAGCTGTTGTCACAAAAGAAGCTGTATCAGCATTGGCTGCTGAAGTTGCTCTAGATGCAGATACGGCATTTAATACATAAGAAGCAGTTACTGTATAGCTACTTGATAAAGCATAAGAAGATGATACACTATTAGAAGAGCTTATTGCATAGGAAGCAGTGCCTAGTAATGAACCTGTAAATGATCCTGTAAAGCTTCCTGTTGAAGTTAGGGCACCTATTAAGTAAGAAGCTGTATTAGCGTTGATTGCTATACTTGAACTTACTGCATAGCTACTTGATAAGACGTACGAAGAAGATACTGAATATGAAGAGCTAATAGCGTTTAAAACATATGATGCAGTTGTAGCGAAAGAAGCACTAGTAGCTGATGTTGCGTTACCTACTATAGAAGCACTTAAGAAAGAAGTATTAATCCATTTTCCTGATGTTGAACTATAAGCTAATGGCTGTAAGTTAGTTTGACCTGAAATACTTACATCCGATAAACCTGCTAAAGTTTGAGTAACTACAGATCCTCCACCTCCCGATCCTCCTACTGCTCTAAATAAACCTCCAGGAACGATTGTATAAGTAGCAGTGTCTGTAAAGTTGGCATCATTCCTTACAATTAAAGCACCTAAGTAAATTGCATTAGCTGCTGTATTAGGAGCTTCAGTAAAAGATTCAATATTGATATTGGCAATTGCGTCTGCTTGAGTTCCATAGGGAGCATTGCCATAATAAACTACAATTGCTTTTGTTACTGAGTTAGGGAACCAAAAACATCTTTGAATAGACCACTGCTTATTAGCACCAGTACCTGGTACTGCTGTTAACGTACCATTGTTTGAATAGTTAGCTGGATCTATTGCACCATATCCTGCGCCGTTATTTGTATTATATACAAAACTAGAACCTGAATCGTAGTATCTCCAAAGTTTGGAAGTACTTGTACCTGCGTCTGAAACGTAGGCTGGATTGTTTGGATCTACTGGATAGTTAGCTCCATCGTCAAACGCAGTACCACTACCTACCACAAGACTTCCTGTAGAAGATCCGCTAACTGCTAACGTATATCCTGATAATTTTAAAGGTCCAAATGCAGAAATGAATATGTTGTTTCTTTGTTGTGAACCATATGCTACATAAGGTGATGTCTTAACACCATTAATAGTAGATCCGTTTTGAAATAAAACAAGACCTAGTGGAATTACACTATCGTTTTGTACAGAAGTATACGGAGTACCTTGTTGAAAAATAGTACCATCTGATTGAACACTTACAAATGCCTGTTGATAAGAAGAAGTAAGAGGTGCAATACTTTGAGATAAATTACCCCAGTTTAAATATTGTACAGTTGGGTACGGATTTGCATTTAAGCTTGCATTTAAGTTAACAATAAGACCGCTTCCGCTTGATACTGTATACACTGTAGATGAAGAAGAGCCAATTAATCCTCCATTTAATAGACCTGTATATAAGTTACCTTCAATCCAGCGTAAACGAGTTGTACTAGCGTATCCTGCACTATTTTGACTAAAATATAAATCCTGTGTTGAACCAGATACATAAATGTAAGATGCAGAAATGCTCGTATCTAGATTATTTGTTACAGGTAAGTAGCGAGTATATCCTGTTTGATTTAAATCACCAAATATGCTAATTGTTGGATTAGGTTGACCTTGTGATCCTGATATAATAACACTTCCTGATAAAGTTGTGTTACCTAGTAAAGTGTTGTTACCTATTTGAATAGTTGAACCACTTACTAATAAAGAACCTGTAATAGTGGTTGAACTATTACTAAAATTAGTTGTACCTTTTATAGTAGTAGATCCACTAATATCCACACTTCCTGATAATACTGTGTTTCCAATTAAAGTATTTGAACCGGTAGTGAATAGGCTACCTGTTACTGTTTGATTGCCTTTAAATACATTAGAGCCAGTAGTTGCATAATTACCTTCGATAGTAGATACTCTAGCACTTAGAGAGCCACTAGTTGTAGAGTAGGAAGCAGAAACTAAAGCAAATGAAGCACTAGCTGTAGTTAAAGTTGAAGCAGTACTTTCTAAGTTGGTTGTACGAGTCGATAAAGAACCACTTGTAGTTGAATAAGAACTACTTACTGTAGCGAAAGAAGCACTAGCTGTAGTTAATGTAGAAGCTGTACTTTCTAAGTTTGTTGTGCGAGTAGATAATGAGCCACTTGTAGTTGAATAAGAAGCAGACACTAAAGCAAATGATGCTGATACTGGAGCTAATGATGCTGAAGCAGTTGTTAAAGTCGAAGCTGTACTTTCTAAGTTTGTTGTGCGAGTAGATAATGAGCCACTTGTACTTGAATAAGAAGCAGACACTAAAGCAAATGAAGCACTAGCTGTAGTTAATGTAGAAGCTGTACTTTCTAAATTAGTAGTTCTTGTTGATAAACTACCACTTGTAGAAGAATATGAAGCACTTACTAAAGCAAAAGAAGCGCTAGCTGTTGTAAGAGTTGAAGCTGTACTTTCTAAATTAGTAGTTCTTGTTGATAAACTACCACTTGTAGTAGCATAAGAACTACTTACTGTAGCGAAAGAAGCAGAAACTAAAGCAAATGAAGCACTAGCTGTAGTTAAAGTTGAAGCTGTACTTTCTAAATTAGTAGTTCTTGTTGATAAACTACCACTTGTGGTTGAATAAGAGGCAGATACTAAAGCAAATGAAGCAGAAGCAGTTGTTAAAGTCGAAGCAGTACTTTCTAAATTAGTCGTTCTTGTTGATAAACTACCACTTGTAGTTGAATAGGAACTTGATACTAAAGCAAAAGAAGCAGATGCAGTGGTTAATGTAGAAGCTGTAGATTCTAACTTTGTTGTACGAGTAGATAATGAACCACTTGTAGTTGAATAAGAAGCAGACACTAAAGCAAAAGAAGCAGAAACTAAAGCAAATGAAGCACTAGCTGTTGTTAAAGTTGAAGCTGTACTTTCTAAGTTAGTAGTTCTTGTTGATAAAGAACCACTCGTAATTGAATAAGAACTTGATACTAAAGCAAATGAAGCACTAGCTATTGTAAGAGTTGAAGCTGTACTTTCTAAATTAGTAGTTCTTGTTGATAAAGAACCACTCGTAGTTGAATAAGAAGCAGAAACTAAAGCAAAAGAAGCGCTAGCTGTTGTTAATGTAGAAGCTGTACTTTCTAAGTTTGTTGTACGAATAGATAAACTACCACTTGCAGAAGAATATGAAGCACTTACTAATGCAAATGAAGCAGATGCGGTAGTTAAAGTCGAAGCTGTACTTTCTAAGTTTGTTGTACGAGTAGATAATGAACTACTATCTGTATTATAGGAAGCTGTAGTTACATAAGCAGGTGCTGTAGCAGCATAAGACGCTGATAGAGCATTTATTGCATAAGAAGCAGTTGCATTAGGGTTAACATTCAGTGCATATGATGCTGTATTAGCATATGAAGCACTCAATACAGACATTGAAGCAGTTTGACTAGTATAAACTGGAGCTATACCGTTTACTTTCAATGAACCTGTAATTGTTACTGATCCTGTTAATTGTTGTGTATTTGTTAAATTGTTACCAAGTATATTTGAACCACTTGAATAAACAATACTAGAAGTTACTGTCTGAACTACTAAGGTTTGAGCAGTTAAAGTATTATTAATTAAAGCATTTGAAGCTGTAATATTATTTCTTATAATAAAATTGTCTGCTGAAGAAGCTGTTTGTGCATTAGAGGCAGTAGTTGCAGTATCAGCATTGCCAAATAAACTTCCTGTAAAGCCGTTACTTGCATTTAAAGAACCAGTCATATTATGCTGGTTGTTTGCATTTAATTCAAACTTTCTAGCCGTATTTGTGTCTGTACCACTTACAAAAAACTGAATTGGTTGTTCAGAAACATTGCCAATATGCAAGTTTTGACCTGTAGAATATATGTAGGCATCGTTTGCATTACCAATAGGACCTGAGAAGTTAGCATTATTGATACCCATATCAATAAAGTTGCTATCTTCATTACCATTATTAGCTGTTGCTACAATATCTGAAGATGCATTAGCACCATTATTTGTATTTTGAATGTTTAACTGTAAGTAGTTATTTAAATCTCCTTTACCGCTAATTACATTATAAGAAGATGTATTGTTTTGAAAAACATACAATGCTTCAGGTGCAGCTGTTGTAACTCCGTTTTCATTAATTACAATACTGTCACTACCATCTCCATTACGTACTTGGAACATTGCACTATCCGCTAGTACTTGTGAAGCACTAAAGAATGGAATGTGGCCTACTACAGTATTTTGCAAGTTGTATAATGAACCGCTAAATATAGAAGCAGTAATAGAAGTAGAAACATTTAATGAACCGCTAATACTTTGATTACCGTTAAATTGATTTGAACCAGTTGTTGCGTAACTACCTGTTACTCCTTCTAGGCTATTAATACTGCTTGCAAATGAAGCAGAAGCAGTAGTTAAAGTTGAAGCTGTACTTTCTAAGTTAGTAGTTCTTGTTGATAAAGAGCTACTATCTGTATTATAAGAGGCTGTGGTTACATAGGCAGGTGCTGTTTCTGCATAAGATGAGCTAATTGCATATGAAGAACTTACTGTACTTGTACCTGAACCTGTTGCTACTGTGAGATTAAAAGTAGTCCCATCTCCTTTTGTGAAAGTTACTATATTGCTAGATACCGATGCTGTGTATAAGTTTGTTATAGCTAAAGAAGAACTTACTGCTTGAGAAGCACTAGTTGCAAAAGAAGAACTTACTGCATTTAATACGTAAGAAGCAGTCTGTGCGTTTTCTACATAAGAAGCTGTTTGAGCTAGTTCTACGTAAGAAGCAGTCTGTGCGTTTTCTACATAAGAAGCTGTTTGAGCTAGTTCTACATAAGAAGCTGTTTGAGCTAGTTCTACATAAGAAGCTGTATCGGAACTATTAGCATGAGAAGCACTTACTGCATAAGAGGCAGTTACTGAAGATCCAGATCCTGCTCCTCCGTAATATAATTTACCAGTGGTAGGATCGTACCCTACTACATAGCTTGAAGATTGTTGAGTTAGTGTTACAGAGATTCCCTCAGAGACGGATAAACTACCTGTAATGACAGTATTTCCGTTTAAATTTGTACTACCTGAAACTAAAAAAGAACCACTGACTGTGAGTGATCCGGTTGCTATGCCACTATCTATAATCATCGCTGAGTATTATTTGTTATAAATATTTCAATATTCCCGTTTAATATGTTAATTCTTACACTATTCTTGCATAGCCGGTACCGACTGTTGAGAATGTGACTATCACTGTGTTAGCGTTAGATCCACTTACATTAAGTGGTATAAACATAACGTGATTAGAATCATATATTTGAACCAGAGGATGTTGATTATTTAAGTTGTGATTAATTGTCCAAGTATTCGAAGGAGTTACTTGTTGAAAATTAAACCCAACCGTACTTGCGTACGACGATGTAACCGAGTAGGATGCTGTTCCATAAAACGACCCAGTAAACTGAGAGCCACTAAAAATAGAGGCTGTTATAGAACTATCTACATAAAGCGATGAAAAACTTGCGGCACTGCCCGAGACAGCGACTTTTTTCCAATTAGGCATATCAATTTAATTTTATATCGCGGTTAGATACATACACTTATGCCGTGTATATGCCTACTTCCCCAAAGGGCCAACAATACTCATATATAAATAGGTAGTCTTAAGGCTTAAGAGAGATGTAATACTGCTGTAATTTGAGAACTAAATTGTAAACTTTCTCAACATGCTCTCCCTTAAAGGTAGTATCCTTAATTGTAATTAGAATAACTTCTATTTCTTCTTTAGTAAGATTTAAAGCGGAACTAGAAAGAGGAGCTTTTAAGGGCTCCTCTTTTACAGTATTTAAATTTGTGTTTTTTGAACTGAAAGCCATAACTATATATTTTTTAAACCAATTAAGCATATATGTAAATGTCACCGGTAGATGAATTTACCCACATATTACCTTGACCTAAACCAGTACCTCCAAATTGTGGAACTGCACCATTTGGAGCTGAGCCAGAAATTAAAGTTGTGTTGGCATATTCTTGGGCTGTTACTGAAGTTGCATCTGGTGGCACACTTCCTGCTACTGCAAAACGACCGTTTAATGGGCTGCCTGTTGTAGTACCTGCTGTCTCTAAGAAGAATGCAGATCCAGAGTTTCCTGAATTACCAGTGTTGATAACAATACCAGAATCTTGAAATGTAGTTGAACCAGAGTTTAATAAAATAAACTGATCAGCAATTGCAAGGTTTGTACTATTTTGGAATGAAGCGGTACCTGCTACCGTTAAGTCACCTTGAATTACTACGTTATCATGGAATGTAGAAGAGCCAGTTACATATAAGCCACCTGCTTGAATTGTTACTCCACCGGCATTATTAATTAAAACTGTACCAGTATTTTGTGTAATAGAAGAGTTTGCAAATGCTGCGCCATCCCATAATACAATTGATCCAGAAGTTAAAGTAGATGATCCTGTTACTGCATATGCTAAATCAGCGGTTGCTGCTTGGGAAGAACTTACTGCATAAGATGAACTTATTGAGTTATCAGCATTGTCAGCATGCGAAGCACTTA
>Ga0114962_10004776_pt1 | contig 10746 bp, 7 predicted proteins | sample C_130820_MF_Meta_FD_87017 | JGI IMG/M metagenome (GOLD analysis project Ga0114962, IMG submission 87017) | Freshwater microbial communities from Lake Croche, Canada to study carbon cycling - C_130820_MF_MetaG | ecosystem: Environmental > Aquatic > Freshwater > Lake | place: Lake Croche, Canada...
ATTATTTGCACTTATTGAAAACGAAGAACTTGATTTATTGTATGCAATACACCATTTAATCCATGGTTATCAGCAGAAGTTATGGTTGCTGCAGTAGGGTTAATCAAACCTTTAACAGTTGTTGCATTTACAGAAACAGTTGTACCAGGAATAGCAGAGGTTAGAAGTGTTGCAACTGGTGTACTAGTTGCAGGTAAGTTTGCTGCAAATACACGAACACCCAATACGTGATAAGACACAATTGCTTTAACTGTTGAAACTGGTAGATAATTAGCAGCTGCAGCAATTTGTGGCAAACCAAACCCAGCGTATAAAGCCTTGAAAGAATTGCTATCGGGAGCAAAAACAGTTAAGTTCGGTCCAACTGCTAAATTTAAAACTTCAGATAATTTATTCATACCTACTGCGCCTGAATCAGCTCTATTGATTGCAGCTCTTAAGAAAGAAAAGTTAGCATCATTATCAATGATATTCAAAAGAGTTAATGAAGGTGGTGCAATAATTCTTGCCACACTATGTACAACACCATTATAAACATATATATCAGGTTTAGTAACAGGTATATTGTTGATCCATGCACTTGTTCCTCTTCTTGATGGGAATATAGAAATTCTTACAATCGGGCTAGGTGCTCCAGGTGGAATAAAAAGTGTAGGTGCCTGAAAATTAGGAAATGCATCAGGAATTGACGCCAATGGCATAGAAACACCAGGAATTACATGATATTGTGCAATTGGAACAATTGAGGAAAGTGGTAATGCGTTTATAACAGCAATACTTGAGATTCCAGATGCACGAAAAGCAGCATTGTTCGGAGCAAATACAGTGTATAAATTATTCTTATTAAAAATTGCATCAGAATACCCTGAGCGAGTAATTGCAGCCAATAAATAACTATATGTTGTATCTAATGTGAGAAATTCACCAACAGTTAAACCGCCAATTGGAATTGTTCCAGGAATCGGAACTGGATTAGCAACATCTTTATTACAAGAGCTAAATAAAATAGATATACATAGAGAAAACATACCTATATAAAGCCCAATTCTGAAATTTCTTTTCATAATTATAAATTAAAATTGATGAATTAAATGATTAATAAATGTTATACGCAAATCTTACATAATAAAGCCCACCAATGGAAGGATTACCCGTAGCGTTTACATAATATTGGTTAAGAATATTGTTAGCTCCTAAGCTAAACAATGATTTTGTTTCAGGGAATTTATATGAAACCTGTGCATCAATTGTAGTATATGAAGGCACTGTTCCACCTGAGAAATCACCTTGGAAATAAAACTCATCTTGCCAACGCAAAGTTGCTGTAGCACTTAGCTTTTTATCCTTTCCAAAACCATTGTTACCTAAAACAGTATTGAAACGGTATTTTGGAGCATTGAAATAAGAAACAAAATTAGCTCCGACTCCATTTAATACATCGGTTGAAGCGTTCATATTCACAAAATATCCACCTCTTAGTCTATATTCAAAGCTCATTCCACCACCATAAGTACTTACTTTTTCAGTACTATTTACTGATATAGATAATACTTTTAAGTTTCCTGAAGATATAGGACCGTTTACATCAATTTTTTGACCAACAGAAGTTCTAACCAAGAAATCTTTATACTTTCCATAATAACCATAAACATCAATCAACAACTTGTCGTTAGCTGCAAGTGTTTTGTAACCAACTTCAAATGATTGAACCGATTCTGGTTTGTATTCAGCAAATTTAGCAACTTGAGGTCCAGCTGCACCAATTGGCAATTGAATTGGGGCATTTCCTGCGAAATTGTAAATGGTTTGAAAAATTGGCAATCCACCTACTAAAACTCCACCACCTACTGCCAATCTGATGTATTGGTTTTGTGTAGAAGGGAATCTGTATGCTGTTTGATATGACAATCTAAAGTTAGATTTTGGAGAAACCTTCAATAAAGCGGTTGCTCTTGGGGTAAATCTTCCTTTGAAGTTTTCGTTTTTGTCGTAACGTCCTGATAACGTTAAACGAACAGCACCGCCAAATATATCTTTTACAGCTTGAGCATACATTCCATATTCATTAATTGGAATTACTCCTGCTGTATCAATAAACAACGTTCCTTGAGAATTCAACACATATCTGCGGAAATTTGCACCAACTAGAATGTCTGCAAATTTCTTTGTGTACTCAGACAAATTCCACTGTCCTTCTATGGCATACAAATTGGTTCTATCTACTAACAATCCACCACCTTTTGAAATCGGTGTTTTGCGAATTTTATTGTAAACTTCATTATAAGCTGCTGTTCCAGGTTCTAATCTTCCAACATCAGCAGTTGAACGCGCAAAGTTGTGCGCTTCATTGTTGTTTTTACCATTCAATAATCCAGTAAGGTATGCTTGTGCATATTGTAGCATCCAGTCTGAAGTTTGAGGATTAGGTGCACCGTTAGGAGCAAAAGTTACAGTTGGTTTCCACGCTTCATTCAAATAGCGAGATACTATAGTCAAATTATAAGATTGCCCTGAGTTTTCCTGAGTAGTATATGCTCTTAACAACCAATTTTTGCCATTAAGTTCAGCTTTGTACTGACCCATTTTGAAATCCTTAATAGAATATCTATCTGAACCTGAATAAACTGTATTTCCTGTTCCGAAGTTTCCTGCAAGAACAAATTCAACATTTTTAGAAAGCTTATAATTTAATGAGCCACCAACTTTTACGTTTACAGCATAAGGGTCTATAACATCTGCCTCTTTGTAACCGGTTCTAGATACTGGTATAGCACCTTTTGATGAAATTTGATTGATATAAGGCATCAAAAACGGTGCTTGAGCACCTATTCCTTGTAAGAAAGGACGAATGTCTGAAACTGAGGTTTCATCACCATAAACGTTAACACCATTATAGTTAGGATCAGTAGATCTTGTGCCATCAGCAATTCTACCAACAGCCAATCCATTTTCAGCAGTAGGAACAATATAATTTCTATTGTCGCCAGCAACCCAATCTTTCGCATGTACCAATTCTGCAGTAACCTTAAATGCAAACTTATCAGATACTTTTTGAGCCCAACGCATATTCCAGTTGTGGTAAGGAGAAGCCATGCGATAACGACTATCTGTATGCATCAACCCTTCTTTTGCTTGGAACGAAAAACCTTGATATTTGAAAGGACTTTTGCTAGTCATTAACAATGTACCATTCATACCACCTGGACCATACAATGCAGAGGATGCACCAGGCAACAATTCAATATTTTCAACATCCAACTCAGACAATGCTATAATAGAACCTACCGAAAAGTTCAAACCAGGAGCCTGGTTGTCCATTCCATCTACTATTTGATTAAATCTTGTGTTACCAGAGTAACCAAATCCACGGGTAGTAACTGTTTTGAAGGTTAAACTTGAAGTAACCAAATCCACCCCTTTAAGATTTCCTACTAAATCATAATAGTTTGCAGATGGTGCAGAACGTATACTACTAAGATTGACTCTTTCAATAGTCACAGGAGATTCAAGTGATTTTGTTTGTGTTCTTGTTGCAGAAACCACAATTTCATCTCCCATTGTTGTATTTGATGATACTTCAATTGAAAGATTTTGTTTTGCACTTGTTACGATAGTTTCTTGAGCTTTAATTCCAATACCACTGACAACCAATGTTAAAGGGAATTTTGTTTTGGCTGGTAAAGTTAAAGAAAACCGACCATCTTCGCCAGTTGTTGTACCAATTTTAAGTCCCTTAACTGTTATTGATATTTTGTTTAAAACATCAACTTCTCTACTTATTATTTTACCAGTTAGCACTTGACCTTGGGCAAAAGAGAAATTAGTTATCAAAGCAAGCAGCAATGTAATAGCTAGACTACTTATTTTTTTCATACGCAAATATTTGGAGTCATTTAGTGCAGCAAAATACTTAATGTTAATGGTTTCACAAAAATTATTCTTTAATAAACAACTTTAACATTTATTTTTTATAATCTTTTAAATTAAATAATGATTTTTTTTTGATTCAATTAGAGCTTTATTTTGCAAAATGAAAATGTTTAGTTTTCCAAATCAAAGCTCATTTTATAAGGGAAAAGTTCGCGATGTTTATACCATAAATAACTCAACTTTAGTTATGGTTGCAAGCAACAGGATTTCAGCTTTTGATGTTATTCTACCTAGAGAAATTCCATATAAAGGGCAAGTTTTAAACCAAATTGCTGCATGGATGCTTGATGCCACTAAAGATATTTGTCCAAATTGGTTACTTTCTTCACCAGCACCAACTGTTTCAATTGGAAAAAAATGTACACCATTTGCCATTGAAATGGTGGTACGCGGAAATCTTGTAGGCCATGCTTGGCGTACTTATCAAACTCAAAAAACACTTTGTGGCGTTGAAATGCCTTCAGGGTTGAAAGAAAATGATTTTTTCCCAAATCCAATTATAACACCTTCTACGAAAGCTCATGAAGGTCATGATGAAGACATTACAGCTGATGAGATAATCTCTCGCGGGCTTGCTACCGCTGAAGAATGGAAAATTTTGTGCAATTATGCACAAGCATTATTTGCAAGAGGACAATCTATAGCTGCTTCAAGAGGTTTAATTCTTGCAGACACCAAATATGAATTTGGGAAAATAGACGACACCATCTATTTAATGGATGAAATTCATACTCCTGATTCTTCAAGATATTTCTACTTAGATGGCTTTGAAGAAAGACAAATATCTGGTGAACGTCAATTGCAATTGAGTAAAGAGTTTGTTAGAGAATGGCTAATCGCCAATAATTTTATGGGAAAAGAAGGTCAAACTATCCCAGAAATGTCTGACGAATGGATTAATACTATTTCGGGAAGATACATAGACCTTTACGAGAAACTTATTGGTGAAAAGTTTGTACCACAATCAATTTCAGATGATGAGACTTATCAACTTATTTTAGAATCAATTAACACTATAGTTTAGTGTTAACTTTTACAATAAATTAACTTCGTCGCTTTGATTTATTAAAGATATTTTTTCCTTTATCAATGCCTTTTCTAAGCAATTTTTGCTGATCTTCGGGCAGTTGAATAAAATCAAAACAAGTTGTAGAACAACAGTTTTGAAACTTTTCGGCACAATCTTTACATTGTATAAATAATAAATGGCAACCGCTGTTTTCACAGTTGACATGTGTGTCACAAGGTTTTCCGCATTGGTGGCAATTAGAGATTATATCCGCTGTTATTCTTTCTCCTAACCTTTCATCAAAAACAAAGTTTTTACCAATAAACTTATTGTCGATTTCATTTACTTTAATTTGTTGTGCATAATTTATTATTCCACCTTTCAAATGGAATACATTTTTAAAGCCATTATGAAGCATCCAAGCACTTGCTTTTTCACATCGGATGCCACCAGTACAATACATTATAATGGTTGCATCTTTTTTTTCTTCAAGCATTGAAACAGCCATTGGCAATTGATCTCTAAATGTATCGCTAGGAATTTCAATTGCTCCTTTAAAATGTCCAACTTCATATTCGTAATGGTTGCGCATATCAACCACAATAGTTTCCGGATTTTCAGTGAGTTGATTAAACTCGAATGCATCTACATATTTCCCTTTATTTTGAATATTGAATGATTCATCTTCAATGCCGTCAGATACAATTTTTTTGCGCACTTTAATATCAAGTACGAAAAAAGATTTTCCATTATCATCTACAGCGATATTTAAATGAACACCATTAAATTCGGGAATGGTAGCTATGTAAAATTTGAAATTAATTAATTGTTCGTCGGTTATACTAATTTGTGCATTTATTCCTTCATTCGCAATGTAAATTCTTCCCAATACAGTTAATTCTTTAAATTTCTTGTAGAGTGAATCTCTAAATTGCTCTGGTTCCGCAATAGGATAATAGTTATAAAAAGAAATTGTTGTTCTAGGTGTAGAATCTTTTACAATAGCTTCTTTGAGCTCCTTTCTAGAAACTCTATTGTGTAATTGTGCCATTAATTTGAATTTTAAACTTCTATAAATCTCGGTTGCATGCCGAGCAAAATCCCTCTAAAACGCTATATATACAAACCTAATTTTTAAAAACTCGCTTGGTTAAACTTCCACTTAAAGAAGCAAAACCAGCTACTAATGCTCCTAAAAAAGCTGTTAAAATTATTAATAACATTGGATTATCAGCTTTTAAAATTAGCAAAGATATTTTGTGCGTAAACAAAAAACCGTTTCTAAAACTTATTATATATGTCATTAACCCCCAAAAGAAAAACAACGCTAAAAACCCTGATAAAAAAGCTTTCCAAGGTGCTATTGGAATAAAAATAGGAACTAAAAAAGCTGAGATTGCAATACTCCACCAAGGTAAAAAAAGTCCTAAACTAAAAGCCAACAATGCTATACTAATTGTACTTGCTAAAAATTTCATAACAAATAATGTATTATTTACTAAAATGAAGTGTTGATTGAATTCGTTTGTCTTTTACTTCTGAGGATTGCATCATCCATAGTTTATAATATTTCCCTGCAGCCCAAGTTGAGGCGAAATTATCATAATATTTACTGCCGGGATTACCACTTTGTCCTCCAGGAAAAACTCCATAAGCTTCAGTAGGAGTAGTTAATTGTACTATCATTTTCCAGCTTGGTCCGTGATCGTGGGTGGTGGCATTAATAATATTTTCGCCCCCTCCTACTGGCAAATGCTCTTTGGCAAATGGCATAGTAGCAGTTCTTAAAAGATGATACAATGTGGTGTTTTTATAATTGCCCCAAGTTAGCTTATTCTCTTTCTCCAATTGTACAAGTTGCTTTGTACACTTTTTTAATGAAATAGTAACTGCATCTGAAAGTGTTTCAACTTTAGTTGTATTGCTATTGTCAATAAAAGAAAATGCTGAATCCTTTAGTAAGTTTTCTACCAATGTATATCTTACGGGCAAACTTATTGGTAAATCATTTTTCAACAAATCATCTTGAAATACGTATTGACGTAACGAATCTAGCCAATGTGTAAAAATGGTTGGACCTTTTTCGTTTATATCGCTATAAAAGTTCCAATTGCTGAGAATTTTAACGTATTTTCTTTCATCGGCATTTAACAATAATTGATTCACATTCTTTAGCAATATGGGTACAGCTGTTTCTGCCAATACATTATAAGTATCGTTTTGAAGTTTTTTCATATCATCAGGCGTTGCAGCTGTGATTGAAGATAATCTTCTATTGATGCTAATTCCTCGGTACATATCATATCTGCCAGGAATAAAATATGGATATGTAGAATCAACTGGTCGTTGATTAGCACTACTTATATAACCTTGAATAGGATTGATAATATGGGGATTATCTTGTTGTGGTATAAAACCTTGCCACATATAAGAACTATCCGATCCTGGCATAACAAATTTTCCTTGATCTTGCCATCTTAGGGGGAAAGTACCTTGTTGCCACAATGCAATATCACCATCTTTTGATGCAAAAAGCATATTTTGGGCAGGGGCATTAAAATATTTTATAGCTTCTAAATAATCATTGTAGGTTTTTGCCCTGTTCAATAAATACCACATTTTCAATGCATTAGAAGGATCATGTGCTATCCATCGCAATGCATAAGCTTTTTTTGTTTTTAATTTATCAGGAAAACTTTCATCATACATTACTGGACCAAAAACAGAATAAGCAACTGTATCTAATACTTCTTTTTGATCTTTTATTGCTATATGTTCGATTCTAATATTTGAATTTTTCCATTGATTATTGAACCAATAAGACAATCTTGATTTGTCTCTAAAAGTTATTTCATAATAATCTTTCATATCTCTTCCGGCATTGGTAAATCCAAATGCGATATTGTCATTAAATCCAATCATGACCCCTAGAATTCCTGGGAAGCTTACGCCATAAACATTAAAATTGGGGGTATTGATTTGCATTTCATACCAAATTGAAGGTAGAGTTATACTAAGATGCGGGTCGTTACACAAAATGGGTTTGCCAGATTTTGTTTTAGATCCACTTAAAGCCCAATTGTTGCTTCCGTTTGAAGGATTAGGTTTAAACTGTTGGGTGTACCAAATGGAATCTTTTCTATGAAAATAAACGGAATCAGCATTTGATGGTGCTACAGGTATTGTAGTATTTGCGTAAAATTGTGTGCCTTTTGGAATTATTGGTGACAAAGAATCTTGAACATCAGGGTATAATATTTTGAATTTTTCTTCTCCAAGCAATCTTAATGCATTAGTAAATTCAAAATCTGTATCAAATCCGGCTAAGTCGTTTGTCATAGCTTTATAAAAAAGGGCAGATTTAAGGTTTGTCCATTTTTCAGGAGTGTACCCTAAAAGATTATATTCTACCGGCAAGTTTGAGGAATTTACGGTGGCGATATATGCATTCACGCCTGCAGTGTAAGCATCCATAGATGCTTTTGTAGTAACATCTTCCTCCATCATTGCTAAAGCACGTTCTCCACCATAAACCATTCCCATTCTTCGCATGGTTCTATCATAATTTAGACCTTTCTCACCAACAATTTCACTAACTCTACCGGCTGCGGCATAAGTTTGAAATTCCATTTGCCACAACCTAAATCTTGCATGTAAATATCCTTGAATAAAATAGGCATCATTATCATCTTTGGCAAAAATATGGGGTACTAAGCGCTCATCAAAATACACATCACCCTTTCCTTTTAACTCTGGAAAATTTAAATTTCCCCCAAAATCGATATCATTAGGCTCAGCATTTTGCCATAATCCCTCTTGTGGACTCAATAATTTTCCAAGAGGGGCAGGCAAAACCTTTTTAGAATCAAGAATTACAATCAAAGCTATAGTTACTGCAACGGATATTGTCAAAAACAGCATTCTCATACCAAAAATGAATTAAGATTGTAATATAAGAATAAATCCAATTGAAACAGGCAACTTATCTTTGATAAAAATTAAAACCCTATCAATCACCAGGATGTGAAAAATATTTTAAGACTACAATTGCTAACAGATTGAAAGAATAGATATACTATTAAGCGATTCTGATTCAAAGTTTAAAATTAAGAGGAGATAGAATTTCTTATACTAAATTTATTTTCTCGTTAAAGTACGTTTCCAAATTCTGCCAGTTTAATTCTGGTAGTTGTCTTTTCAAATCAGTTAATTTATCTAGATTTTTTTGTAGAAATAATTGATGAGCGTTAGTTTCTGGGTGAAAAGATTTATGGGCACGAGCAGCATTTATTGTATTAATTTCTTTCATCCACCCTATAGATTCTTTATCTATGAAGGATGCAATAAATTTTTCCCATACATACTGAGTGGCTAAATAATTGGGATGCGTCATGTCTTCAGCATAAAATCTATAATCTCGAAGATCATCTAAAACCAATTCGTAAGCTGGGAAATAAAAAACATTTGAAAAGCTCTCCGCTAATTGATGAACTGCTTGAATCAACATGGCTTTACTGCGATTGTTTTCAACAAAGCCATCACGCAAATGTCTAACTGGACTAATTGTCAAAATTATTCGCAATTTTGGATTAAAATCAGCCAATTTATTAAAAAGTTCAAAAAAATCTTGTGTAATTTCATTCGAACTCATTAGTCTTCTAGAAAAAAAATTAGCGGGCATTTTATGACAGTTAGCAGCAGCTTCACCTGTTGCTAATTCATAAACAAATGAGGATCCTAAAGTAAGAATTAGCCAATCGCATGATTTTAACCAATGGTGAGCATTGTCTTGAGTTTGATTAATTTCTGAAGATAATTTTTCAGGATTTAAATTAGAAAATCTACTATGGTGTTGCCAGCTGTAATATACTTCGTTGTGTAAAAAGAAATCAGATGATTGATAATGTTTATTTTCAATATAAGAATTAATAGAATTTAGAATGCTTTTAGGGTTAAACAAGATTCCGTTAGGATTCATCTCTACTTGAAATAACATTTGTGCCAATTTTTCTCCTAAATTTTCTGTAAAACAAGATCCACATAGCATTAATTTGTTTTTAATATTGATTTGCTCTTTGAAGGCCGGTAGTTGCAATTCTCGTCTAAATTCCATAATTAAATGATGCTATTAAATCAATGCACAAAGTAAGAATATAGATTGGAAGATAAATAATCAATTTTTGTATTTATTTTTGAGGATATGTCAACATTAATTACTGGTGCAACGGGATATATAGGTTCGATATTAACCAAAAAGTTAGCGGAAAGTGGAGAAAAGATTAAAATTTTATGCAGAAGCAATCCAAATATTGCTGCTTTTCAGCATGAAAACATTTCGATAGTTAAGGGCGATATCATGGATAAAAAATCACTTTCAATTGCTTTAGAAGGTGTAGATAAAGTTTACCACATGGCCGCTTATGCTCGTTTATGGGCAAAAGACCCAGATGTTTTTAGGGAAATCAATATAGAAGGAACAAGAAATGTTTTGGAAGCATCGCTACAAGCTGGCGTAAAAAAGTTAGTATATACTTCAACTGCAGGTGTAATTGGACCATCCAAAGACCATCCTATGCGAGAAACAGATGCCCGAATCATGGGCTTTTTTAATGAATATGAAGAAACCAAGGCTGAAGCTGAAAAAGTTGCACTTGAATTTGTAGCAAAAGGATTAGAAATTTGTATTGTAAATCCATCAAGAATTTATGGACCAGGCCTTGATACTGGCAGTAATCCAGTTACTAAAGTGGTAGAAATGTATATGAAAAACAAGTGGAAAGTGATTCCAGGAAATGGAAGAGATATTG
>Ga0114962_10004777_pt1 | contig 10740 bp, 11 predicted proteins | sample C_130820_MF_Meta_FD_87017 | JGI IMG/M metagenome (GOLD analysis project Ga0114962, IMG submission 87017) | Freshwater microbial communities from Lake Croche, Canada to study carbon cycling - C_130820_MF_MetaG | ecosystem: Environmental > Aquatic > Freshwater > Lake | place: Lake Croche, Canada...
ACCAGCAGCATCCGCCGCAAAGCACAATGGCTGCACCGTTACCCAAATCATACCATTGAGAATTTGAGGGGGAATGTAAACACCCGTCTTAGAAAAGTAGCAGAAAGCAACTGGCATGGGGCCATATTTGCCGCTGCTGGATTGGAACGGATTAACCTTCGTCCAGAAAATAGTATTAATTTAGATTGGATGCTACCAGCACCTGCACAAGGGGCAATAATGGTTGTTAGTCGAGTTGACGATACTTTTAGCTTTAATGCTTGTCAGCACTTTAATGACATCAATACGGCAATTTGTACCAAGATTGAAAGAGATTTCTTGCGGGTATTGTTAGGAGGATGTTCAACCCCTATCAGTGCATTGGCGGAAGTAAAGGACAACGCTATCCATTTTAGAGGTAATGTAGTGGCAGTAGATGGTTCAGCAAAGGCAGTGGTTGAACAAACTATTACCTTTGAAGAGGCGGAGAATGGTGGTACTTTAGCAGCCAAGTCCCTTTTAGAACAAGGTGGGCAAGCCATTATTGATGCCATACAGAGATTTTAAATTATAAATTTTAAATTGGATAGACCTATCAATATTTTAAGTACACGCCCAATAGATACACTTCTGATTGAAGAAGCAGCATCGAAGAATATTTCTATAGATTGTATTTCATTTATTGATACATCTATCTCTATCAATCTAGATAAAAAAGAAAGAATAAAGTCTTTAGCTGAAACCCCTCAATCCATTGTTTTTACCAGTATGAATGCTGCTGAGGCAATCATAGAAAGCTTGGATGGCAATAAACCTTCTTGGGATATTTACTGCATGGGAGGAACCACTAAAACTATTATTAAGGATTACTTTGGGAATGACAGCATTAAAGGAACGGGTAAAGATGCTCTTTCTCTTGCAGAAGGATTGATTGCAAACGGTACTAAAGAGGCACTATTCTTTTGTGGGAATATTCGTAGGGACGAACTGCCTCATCTGCTGAAATCTAATGGAATAGCATTGGAAGAGATGGTGGTTTACGAAACTACAGTTACCCCTCACCCCATCAATAAAGTTTATGATGCGGTTTTGTTTTTCAGTCCTAGTGCGGTGGATAGTTTCTTTTCAGTAAACAAAGTAGTTGAACATACTATTCTTTTCGCCATTGGGAATACCACAGCTAGGGCAATTGGCAACTATTCTACAAATACCATTGTTAAAGCAGATACACCCGAAAAAGATAATTTGGTAAAGAAAGCTATAGCCTACTTCCAAAATGAATTTGCAACAAATAATTTATAACTCATAATTAAGAAAGTGCTACAAAACGATTTACTATTAAGAACATTACGTGGTGAACCCACCGAAAGAGTACCCGTATGGATGATGAGGCAGGCAGGAAGGTACTTGCCAGAGTATATGGTAATAAAGAACAGGTACGGTTTCTTCGAAAGGTGTCAGACGCCAGAGTTAGCAGCCGAAATTACCATTCAACCTGTTAATATCGTGGGTGTAGATGCGGCTATATTGTTCTCAGATATATTGGTGGTTCCTCAAGCGATGGGCTTAGAAGTACAACTGATAGAAAGCAAAGGCCCCATATTGCCAAACCCCATTGCTACCGTTGCCGATTTGCAGAGAGTTCGCGTACCTGATGTAGAAGAAACGTTGGGTTATGTGTTTAAGGCGATCAAACTTATAAAACAAGAACTAAATGGTCGTGTTCCTTTAATAGGATTTGCTGGTGCCCCATGGACATTACTTTGTTATATGGTGGAAGGCAAAGGTTCTAAGACCTTCGATAAAGTGAAGGAGTTCTGTTATACACAACCAGAATTGGCGCATACATTATTGAAGATGATTACCGACACCACCATTGCTTACCTAAAGGCGCAAGCCAAAGCAGGTGCAGATGTGGTACAAATATTTGATAGTTGGGGTGGGTTGTTTAGTCCGCATGACTTTGAGACTTATTCGTTGTATTATATCCGTCAGATTGTTGCAGCCTTGAAGGATGAAGTATTAACGATCGTTTTTGCTAAAGGTGCATGGCAGAGTCTGGATGCAATGGCAGCAACTGGTGCAGCAGGATTGGGCATTGATTGGTGCATTAAACCAACAACTGCCAGACAAATGGCAGGTGCTAACATTACTTTGCAAGGCAACTTCGATCCTGCAAAATTACTTGCCCCAATACCGGTGATAAAGAAAGAGGTAACGGAAATGTTACAAGCTTTTGGAAAGGGCAGATATGTTGCAAATCTTGGTCACGGTATTTTGCCACACGTTCCTGTAGATCATGCAAGGGCTTTTGTGGATACGGTAAAAAGTTATGAGTTTTGAAATATGAATTATGAGTGAAATAGTAAAAACAGTTGAAACCTTTTATGAAAGTGTAAAACAACATCCAAATCACAGATATATGTCATGGGAACATTGTTTTAATGCTTTTAAAAACTCGGACAATTGTGATGTTGATTATTTAAGTTTGCACTTAGCATTTTATTTAGCAAGTTGGGGGATGTATAGGGGGTCTAGTGCATTATTATGGAAAGACTACAAAGTTCACTATGAGGCAGTAAATATTATTAAGAATTATCCCTCTCTTCAATGTCGCATAGGAAATGAAGTACAAGAAAGTCAGATTTCAAAAATACTTTCTGCAAAAAGAGATTTAGAAAACTACTATAGGAGTATTGGATATACTAAGCCTACAAAGACAGGTTCTACTGAGGGGTTTGTATCAGCTACCGATACACTAATAACAAAAATATTACTTGGTACACTTGGATGTGTTCCTGCTTATGATAGATTATTAGTTATTGGATTTAAAGGATCGAAGATTAATAAAGGGTTTAATGAGAAATCTTTAAAAAGTATATTTGAATTCATAAATAATAATTTGGTTTCATTAAAAGAAATTCAGTCAAGAATTAATTTGGACGGTTCTTATTATCCTTTAATGAAGATTGTAGATATGTACTTTTGGGAAATTGGTCGCATTCAAAATCCACGATTAATCGAAGTTGATTAGGACTAAAAACGAACAATTGTTATTTAAACAAAAGGTTCCAGCCCCCCTTTTGGGGTTGGGGTAAATATGAACATCAAAAAACATTGGGTCGATTATATCCATTCTCTTCAGGATAATATCTGCGCAGCCTTGGAGGGAGAGGATGGCAAAGCTAAATTTGTAGAAGATAAGTGGGTGCGCCCTGAAGGTGGTGGTGGCAAAACCCGTGTGATTGCCAACGGCAATGTCTTTGAAAAAGGGGGTGTAAATACTTCTGCAGTAGAGGGAGTCGTTACCGATGCTATGCGCAATCAATTGAAACTTCCTACTGAGTTGATTGGCAAGGAGTTATCTTGGTTTGCTTGCGGGCTTAGTCTTGTGTTGCATCCCATTAATCCTTTTGTACCCACTGTTCATTGCAATTATCGGATGTTTGAGTTGTATAATGACGAGGGGGAAGTGATTGACCGTTGGTTTGGTGGCGGCACCGATTTAACGCCTTATTATTTGTTTGAGGAGGATGCCATTCATTTTCACCAGACCTATAAGAATGTTTGTGATCAGTTTGATGCAACCTTTTATCCTTCCTTCAAAAAGCATTGCGACGATTACTTCGTAAACTATCATCGCAATAACGAACGCAGGGGTATTGGAGGCATTTTTTATGATTACCAGCGTCCTTCAACCACAAAAGATGTAGATTTCTGGATGAATTTTGGTCAGGCTTGTGGTAATGCTTTTACGGAGGCATACCTCCCTATCGTTGCCAAAAGAAAGAATATACCTTATACAGCAGCGCATAAACATTGGCAGGAAATACGTCGTGGCAGGTATACCGAGTTTAATTTAGTGCATGACAGGGGTACTTTATTTGGCTTACGAACCAATGGAAGGATTGAAAGTATCTTAATGAGCTTACCTCCAACTGTTCGGTTTGAATACAATTATCAGCCTGTTACGGGTAGTGAAGAAGATAAGTTGTTGCAGGCGTGCCTGAATCCACCTGAATGGATATTGTAGTGAGTGGTGAGTTGTGAATAGTGAGTACTTGATAACACTCGAATTAGTTTATGTTTTTTGGTTAGGTTAATGAATAATTTAATTTACAATTATGTTTTTACAATTAGCACACACCAAACTGAATGTATATGGATTTTCTAAAGCCTTGACACTTGAATGTTATAAAATGACTATACAATTTCCTAATCATGAGAAGTTTGCAATGGTTCAGCAAATAAGAAGAGCTGCAATTTCTGTACATTTAAATATTGCAGAGGGATGTTCCCGTAAATCAACTGCAGAGAGAAAAAGATATTTTGAGATTGCACGTGGGTCTGTTATTGAAATTGATACCGCCTTTGATATTGCACAAGAATTAGGGTATATAACTATCGAAGAATTGCAAAATTTAGGAAATAATATTATTCAATCATTCAAATTATTAAGTGGCATGATTAATCAATCAACATCAGGAACTTAATTACTCAATATTCACTAATGATTACTCACCACTGACAACTCACCACTCATTACTCACCATTCACAACTCACATTTATGATCTTACAACGCAGAAACAGAATCCTTCGCCAGTCGCCAGCTATCAGAAGCATGGTTGCGGAGACGATACTTACCCCAAATGATTTTATTGTTCCGCTGTTTATTGTGGAAGGCGAAGGTGTAAAAGAAGAAATTGCTTCTATGCAAGGCTATTTTCGGTATAGTCTCGATAATACTGTAAAAGAAGTAAAAGAGCTTTGGGCAATGGGTTTGAAGTGTGTTTTGCTCTTTGTGAAATGCAAGGACGAACTAAAGAATCAATATGGAACGGAAGCGACAAATCCTGATGGATTGATGCAACGTAGCATCAAAGCTATCAAAGATGCCGTGCCAGGAATGTTGGTAATGACCGATGTTGCTCTCGACCCATTCTCCTCTGATGGTCATGATGGTGTGGTAATAAATGGCGAAATAGTGAATGATATTACCGTAGATGTTTTGGCAAATATGAGTGTGAGCCATGCTGCTGCTGGTGCAGATTTTGTTGCCCCAAGTGATATGATGGACGGAAGGATAGCGGCTATCAGGCAGGCATTGGAAGAGAATAATTTTACCAAAACGGGCATTATGGCGTACAGTGCCAAGTATGCTTCTTGCTTCTATGGTCCCTTCAGGGATGCGCTTGATTCTGCGCCGGGTTTCGGTGATAAAAAAACCTACCAGATGGATTATTCTAATCGTCTCGAAGCTGTAAAAGAAACTTTAATGGATGTAGAAGAAGGTGCCGATATTGTGATGGTTAAACCTGCTTTGAGTTACCTAGACATTATCCGTGAGGTGAAGAATGCAGTTGACATTCCCGTGAGTGCCTACAACATCAGTGGTGAATATGCTATGATAAAAGCCGCTGCCAAAATGGGCTGGATTGATGAGGACAAGGCAATCCTTGAAACCATTACTTCCATCAAACGTGCGGGTGCAGATTTGATAGCTACCTATTTTGCAAAAGATGTTATCCGGTTGATTAATTAGTGGTTAGTTATCAGTTGTTAGTGGGTAGTAGTGAATACTAAGCTTATAAAACTAACCACTAACAACTACCTCTAGCTGCTTCCACCATTTTTATTGCTATATCCGAAAGAATATACTCTTGAAAAGCAACCTTTGTTATCAGGTTCTTTTTCTTGAGTGCCCTGATATGCTTTACAATCCCATCCGCAGATAATCCAGTAAGCTTCATTAAGTCCTTTTGTGGACACTTAGGATTGGTATACAACTGCGCTAGCGTTTGTGCGGCAGTACCCAGACCACGCGTAGGGCATTTAATCATAACCGCCCTCAGTTCTCCTGATAGTATACCCATATTAATCTTACTTACGCCTACCTTATTTTCAACGATGCCATCCACAACGTTACTTATGCCTATGTTATTTTTATCATAGGCGGAAACAGCGTTACTTACGCCTATGTTATTTTGAACGATGCCATCCACAACGTTACTTACGCCTATGTTATTTTTATCATAAGGGCAAACAGCGTTACTTACGCCTATGTTATTTTCGACGATACCATCCACAACTTTGTTTACGCCTACGTTGTTTTTATGGTAGGCGGAAAGAAGGATTTCTGTCTCTTGCAATTTTTCTGTGAGTACATAAATAATGGTATTCAGACGTTTGTTTTCTTCGCTAAGCAAGGTAATTTCATCTTTCATTGGTAGCAATTTAATTTTATAACCAATCATTCCTTTTTTATCAGCCCTAATTATTTATAGGGTACTATTCATTCCCTTTCCATTCCTATACCCTAAATAAACATGCCATATCGGAGCAAAAAGAAGGCACGGTCAATTTTTACAAATGGGTCTATTTCTTCAACGAAGCTCCGCTAATAATTAATTATAGGGGTATAAATCTTTTTTGGTAGATGAAATGATTTTTATATGGCTGTTCCTATTCATTATAATTCCAATCCATTATGTAATAAAAATGATTATGCCTACCTTAGCTGCCTATTACAATTTCATTCAAATACATTAAATATGTTACATCAGTCTTTTCAACCGCATTTACCACAAGTGATTGCGCTTTTGGAGAAGCACAAGATTAAACAAGCTTATGTTTATGGGGAGTTGGTAACTGATGAATTTGATGATAAGAGTCATTTGAATTTTTTGGTGACATTTGAAGATGGGCTTGACCCACTCGAAAATGGGACTTTATGGTGGGATTTATACTATGCAATGAAGGATACTTATAATAGAGAAGTTCATATAATTACCGAACGTTCTTTAAAAAATCCTTACCGAAAAAAAGAAATAGACAGCACAAAACTATTAATTTATGGATGATTAAATAACCACATACGCTAAAACCTACAACTTATTACCTAATACTTATAACTTAACATGAATAATATTACTACTAGTCAGGCTCTTTTTTCCCGTGCACAGGAATCCATTCCGGGCGGCGTCAACTCTCCAGTTCGTGCCTTTAAAAGTGTGGGTGGAACGCCCCTTTTTATTAAAAAGGCAAAGGGAGCTTACTTATACGATGCCGATGATAATCGTTATATAGACTATATCGCTTCGTGGGGTCCCATGATTTTAGGGCATGCCTACGAGCCTGTTATCAAAGCCATACAAGAGCAAGCCGTGTATTCTACCTCTTATGGTGCGCCTACAGAATTGGAAATTAAGATGGCCGAGCTTATAAAAAGTATGGCACCCAATGTAGATTTAATACGGATGGTGAGTAGTGGAACCGAAGCTTGTATGAGTGCAGTACGTGTGGCGAGAGGGTATACCGGGCGCAATAAAATAATTAAGTTCGAAGGTTGTTATCATGGTCATGCCGATATTTTTTTGGTAAAGGCAGGTAGTGGATTGGCTACCTTTAATATTCAGGCGGTGCCAGGTGTTACTGCCGGTGTTGCTAATGATACCCTCACTTGTGCCTATAACGATCTGGAAGCTGTGGAGCAATTAGTAAAGGACAATCCTAATGAAGTTGCTGCGATAATTGTAGAAGCTGTGGCAGGCAATATGGGTTGTATTTTACCCAAAGAAGGTTTTTTGAAAGGGCTTAGAAAAATTTGTGACGACCATAATATTGTATTGATATTCGATGAGGTAATGACGGGTTTCCGCCTCGCTTTGGGTGGTGTACAAGAGAAATTGGGCATAGATGCTGACCTTGTTACTTATGGCAAAGTAATTGGTGCGGGTATGCCTGTTGGTGCTTTTGGTGGGAAAAGGCACATTATGGAGGTAGTTTCTCCATTAGGTAATGTATACCAGGCGGGTACTTTGAGTGGTAATCCTATTGCCATGATCGCGGGCTATACTTTGCTCTCTATCCTGAAAGACAATCCCGAAATTCTGAAAGAACTAGATGCCAAAACACTATATTTAAAGGAGGGTTTAGATAAAGTTTTGAAGGCTTCGGGTACGCCATATACCATCAATCATTTGGGTTCGATGATTAGCATACATTTTAGTGCGCATCCTGTAACTGACTTTGTGAGTGCTGCTGCTGCCAATAATGAACTCTTCAAAAAGTTCTTCCATGCCATGCTCAATCGTGGAGTATATCTTCCACCGAGTGCCTTCGAAAGTTGGTTCTTGAACAATGCCCTTAGTTATGACGACTTGGATAAAACCATTGCCGCCGTTGCCGATAGCTTGAAGGAAATATTGTAAAATAAAGGAGATTAACTTGGGTTCATTCTTCCGAAAGCCACTTTCAGTTCTTCGGGAGTTGCTTTTGACATTACTTCGCTAAATCCGAAAGTAAGGGAAGTTTTTCCCTCTTTCAATTGAGTAAAAATTGCTTCGATAAATGCACTTACAGGTGGCGCTTCATCATGTAATCCTTTACCGCCTAAGTCTGTGTTTAGGGCAGGGGGAATAATCTCTATCACCTCAATCCCTTTTGCTTTCAGCAAGTATTGTAAGGACAGGGTGAAGGAATGAAAAAAGGCTTTTGTTGCTGAATATACTGGCACTTTCGCCAAAGGAATAAATGATAATCCAGATGTTATATTGATAATAGTATCCAACGATTTTAGGTTAATAAATAGAGAACTGAGGTGCAACGGTGCTTCTATATTAGTAGCTATTTCTTCTTTAGCCTTTAAATAGAAATCAGTATCTGTTATGTTCATCCATTGCTGAACACCTGCATTATTTACCAATACATTCAAATCGTTGTGGTGTTCGGATACCCATTCATACAAAGCAACACGTTCTGCTTCAACAGACAAATCGCAAACTTTAGTAATTACGGAAGGGAATTTATCAGCAACTTCTTTCAAAACTTCGGCTCGTCTTCCACAGATAATGACCGTATTGTTTTCTTCTAGAAATCTTTTAGTTAGTCCCAATCCAATGCCGCTTGCGCCACCAGTAATTAATATTTTGTTGTTTGCTAATTTCATAATTTGTAATTATCTATCTTGTATATTTCTCCAAACTCATATTTTATATTTCTTACTTCCTAATTCAAAACTAGTAGTCAACCACTTGTTCTTGTATCGTTTGAGGAATTTCTCTCCATTCATATTGCTGGTTGCGTAGCTGAGGTTCAAAACCTGCCTCACTAATAGCATCTTGTATGGTTTTGTAGGTAAACCGATGGGGTGCACCGGCAGCGCTCACCACATTTTCTTCGAGCATAATACTGCCAAAGTCATTGGCACCACCATGTAAAGTAAGTTGTGCCGTTTGTTTACCAACAGTTAACCAACTCGCTTGAATGTTCTTGATATTTGGTAACATAATACGGCTGATAGCAATCATACGCATATATTCTTCGGGGGTGGTGAGGTTCTGTACGCCGCGTATCTTAGTTAGCAAAGTATCTACATCCTGAAAAGTCCATGGTATAAATGCCAGGAAGCCTTTTGCATCAGCCGGTTTCTTAGCTTGTATCTCTCTGATTTTAACTAAGTGAATAAACCGTTCTTCTAAAGTCTCTACGTGACCAAACATCATGGTGGCACTCGTAGTAATATTCAACTTATGCGCCTGATGCATAATCTCAAGCCATTCGTCAGCCCCACATTTTCCTTTACTAATCAATCTGCGAACACGGTCTATTAATATCTCAGCACCTGCACCGGGTAAAGAGTCCATACCCGCATCTTGCAAAGCCTTTAGCACTTCGGCATGAGAAAGCTTCTCTAGCTTAGCGATGTGGGCTACTTCTGGTGGTCCGAGTGTGTGTAGTTTAATGGTAGGAAACTCATGCTTAATGGCTTTAAAGGTATCTACATAATATTTTAAGCCAAGCTCGGGATGATGTCCTCCTTGTAACAGCAACTGATCGCCACCCCAGGCGATGGTCTCCTGAATCTTTTTCCGATAAGTAGGCATATCAGTAATATAGGCTTCGGCGTGACCAGGAATACGGTAGAAGTTACAAAACTTACAGTTAGCAATACACACGTTGGTGGTGTTTACGTTTCGATCTATTTGCCAGGTTACTTTGCCATGAGGTACTTGAATCTTCCTTAATTCATCGGCCACAAACATCAACTCTGTAAGAGGGGCGTTCTCAAATAAAAACATCCCTTCTTCTACACTCAAGAACTCGAAAGCCAAAGCTTTCTTGTATAAATCTGCTAACTGCATAAAAATTTACTTTTTGAAAGAAACAAAAATAAGGGGGTTAAGTTTAACCACAAGAAACAGAAGAATATCTAACCACAAAGAACGAAAAGTGTTGACGGGATTTAACCACAAAGCACACAAGTGTGTTCACAAGGAGCACAAATAGGGTCTAATGACATTGTGCACTTTGTGTTTTCTTCCTCTGTGTTCTTTGTGGTTAGTAATCTATAATGCTTCAAATACACTTTTGGCAAAAACATCCAGACTTGGATCCCTTGCACCCATCAGCAACAACACACAATCATCGGTAAAGTGTGGGCGAAGTGTATCTACGAGATAGCTTCTATCCTCCAAAAAGAAAGCATTGGGGTGGGTTATTTTAATGACCTGAATCAAATCGTTGGCACTAATGTCTTTTACGGCTGTACCTCCTGCATAGAATATTTCACTCATCCAGATTTCATCTTGCGGACGAAGGGCTTTGCTGATAGACTCTATAAAATCGTTTTTCAAAAAGCGTGTTGGGCCATAACCATGTGGCTGAAACCAGGCAATCACCTTCTTTGCCAAAGGTTGTACCCCAATAATGGCAGCAGCTACTTTTGCAGGATTGTGTGCATAACCATCACTCACCCATAT
>Ga0114962_10004778_pt1 | contig 10739 bp, 15 predicted proteins | sample C_130820_MF_Meta_FD_87017 | JGI IMG/M metagenome (GOLD analysis project Ga0114962, IMG submission 87017) | Freshwater microbial communities from Lake Croche, Canada to study carbon cycling - C_130820_MF_MetaG | ecosystem: Environmental > Aquatic > Freshwater > Lake | place: Lake Croche, Canada...
AGGAAGCCGAGACACGGAGTCGGCTATGGGGCGCCGAACGACGTTCGGCGCCCCATAGCCGCGCAGAGGCGTACCTAAATTCGCGCGGTCAGTCTCTTCAGACGGTATCCGAGGGCGTACGTCGCCTCATTCTCGACCGCGCACGAAGGGGCACGCTACCTCCGCATCCACGCGAGTCGACTTGAAGAACAGCACCCGGCCCTTGTAGCCGAAGCAAGACCAGACGGGGATGCCGTGACTCTCGGCATTCAGCAGGAATTCGGCCTGCTTCGGCCTAAACTTCTTCCGCGCCGGGCGGCCGATCTTCAGTTCGATGTAGTGCGTCTCGCCTTCGTAGAAGCCGAAGACGTCGGGGAAGCCGACAGGGTAAACGACTTCGATGCGACGCCAGTGCCCAACGAGGCGCGGCTCTATCAGTTTCCAGAGCTGCGCCTCGTTCTCGATGACGAGTTGAGTCATCCCTCGAAAGGCGTGACGTGCCCGCGCAGGCGTCCATTCTTGCGCGCCATGGCAACGGCGGACTGGAAGACGACCTTCGACGCCGTGAACAGCGCATCGGGCATCTGGATGCCCTTGATGCGCCGGCACCCCTTCGTGGCGGGCGGCAGGCCCCCCTCGCGCAGGAGCTTGGTCGCGATGAACGCCGCCGCGAGCATCGTCTCGCCCTTCATCGCGTCGGAGAACACCGTGGGCCGCGGCCGGCTGCGTCCGTCGAGGTAGGCCCGCCGGACGATCTGGCCGGCGAGGGCGATCATGGTCGGCGCTGTCGGAGACCAATCCCCAAGGACATTCTCGACTTCCTTCAACGGATCGAGCCAGCCGAGGGCGGTCTCGACCGGCTCGACGATGCTCTTCCAGCGCTGGAGCGACATCTCGGCGCCGACGCGAAATATGCCGCCATCGGCCTCCCACGACCCGACGCCGAGGCGGACCTTCCGATCCTTGGTGTGGGAGTTCACCAGGATCAGGGCCCCGCCAGTCGGCCGCGCGAAGACGACTAGATGCCGGCCGTCGTTCTTGCGGGCGATCTCGGCATCGACATGCGTCGCGGCCTGCGTGGCGAAGACGGGCTGAAAATCGTACGTGGCGACCGCTCGGGCGAAGACCGGGGTGTCGAGGAGCTTGTTCTTGGTGGCGTCGCGGCGGCCGGCGGCGGCCGGGGCGGCCCTGGTGAGCTGATAGGGGGACAATGTTTCCATGCCCCTAAAATAAACGACCGGGGACGTTGTTTCAACCCCGCGACGGGACTTGAAAACGACAGGATAGATGGATAGATTGCCGGAATGGAAAACGCATCTGAACGCTACAATGTCTTCGTTTACGGCACCCTCAAGGACGGGTACTGGAACAACCGTGTGATGACGGAAGGGGGCGACGCGCGCAAGGTCGGCGACGCGTACACCGCCGCGCGCTATCTTCTATACAGCGCGGGCATCCCATATGTAGCCCGTCTGCCGGAGGTCCCCGGTCCGCGCCGCTTGCTATGGCCCTTCCTCGGCCAGATACTCGGCGAGGTGTGGAGCATCGACAAGCGAAGCCTGGAGGCCTGCGACGGCCTCGAAGGCAATGGTCGGTACTACAATCGGGAGGAGGTTCCCGTAATCATTTTGGGTGTCGAAGGCCCGAGGGCCTTCGCGCAGGAGGCGTGGCTCTACTTCATCATGCGGCTGCCGGACGGTCTGCCTGTTAGGCCGGTCGATGGGCTTCTGGAGTGGGACCGCAACAAGAGCCGGCACGCGCCGGACGACGAGACGTCATACGAAGAGGAAGAAGCATGAACGAGCGCCATATGAGGATCACGACGACTCCGCTGTCGAACCTGCGGTACGCCATGTTCTGCCTGGACCGGCGCGGCGTCGTGCCGCCCTCCGGCTTCATGGACGACAAGTCTGGCCCAGATCAGTTGAAGTCGCGCCTCGTGGGAATTTCGGTTCTCGTTATTCTCATCGTGGCGGCCTTCTGCTACGGTGCCTTCGTTCAACGATAATGGAGCGTCTCTTGATCGTGAAAAATAAAATCCTCGTCGGTCTCGACGGTGTCGCGCTGAAGAACAACGAGCCCGGCCGCACCGAGGAAGACCTGACGGTCGCCAAGGTGCTGGTGAACTGCTGCCTCACGCCGCCGGCGGCCGGCGCACAGCCCTACTCGGGGGCGAAGACCATCGCGCGCTACGAAGGCGCCGTGCGCCTGAGTCGTGCTGCCGCCGACGAGGACGTCGAACTGCCGCTCGACTTGGTGGTCGACCTGAAGAACGACGTGCTGCGTCTCTACGCGCCGATCATCGGCGGCCAGCTCTTGCCTATTCTGGAAGGCCAGAACTAGGCTCAATGGCTTCCCCACACGCACCTACGCCCTGTGTTCACTTCGTGGGCTTTCGCGGCGACGAGTACACTTCAGCGTGCCGCGTGTGGGGAATTCCTGATTTCTTTCATCGCGTCTGGGATCACAGGGTCTCGGGCGATGTTGCACCTGGCGACGTAGTCGTCTTCGCGCGGGGCACTGAGGCCGATCCGCCGTGCCCCTATACATTCAACGATAGCGCGGTGTTTTAGCGGCGAGTCCGCAAAAGGAGAGACGATGGCTGCCAAGAATAAATTCATTGTGGTCGATCAGGAAAACACATTGTCGTGGAGCCTTAGGGCGGGAAGCGAAGAAGGGTTTGAAACCTTCGCCGCAGCGGAAAAGCGCGCCAAGCTCCTAGCCGACAGCGAGCCCGGCTGGACGATCCGCATCTACTCTCTTGTGGCCACCGCCCGTGCGCCCGTCGGCGCGCCCGAGGTCATCCTGGTCAAGTAGACGAGAGCTGCCGTCAGCCGCACCGCTTCTTGTACTCGATGTTGTGTGTCGCCACGTCGATGACGTGCGTGTACCAGATCGCGGGCTTCGCCCTGATCTCCGCATCCTGGTCCGGCGTAGTGTCGATGCGCCGGAACGCGATGCAGGACGTGTCCGCGCTAACGACAGGCGGTGCCGTCGTGCAGCCGCTTGAGAAGATCGTCGATACTGAGACCAGAGCAGCCAGTATCGATACCCGTGCGTTCCTTGGCAGCATCGTGCGTGTCCTTCAGTGATTGGGCGGCCTGCGCGAGGGCCTGCTTCGTCGCCGCCTCGCGTTGCCACGCCGACTTGAGCGCCCAGCTCTCGACGCCGATACCGATCAGCAGCGTGGCGGCGACGACGCCCACGATCATGGTGATGTTCATGTCGCTGGGTCCTCCGACAGAAAGAGAAGTCGTTCGGCCTCGCGGCGGCGCACGAGGCCCGGCAGAACGCCGTTGCCGGCTCGAACCCATCGTCCGAATTCCGCCGCGGCGCCCGCCGTGTCGCCGGCATTGAACTTCCGCAACAGGGTCGAGTTCGCCAGGGCGGCGCATCCGAGGTTGAAGGCAAAGTCGACCAACGCGTCGAACTGGCCCTGCGTCATCGGCACATGGACAAGGGCCTGCACCGCAGCCTCGTAGCGAGGCAAGTCGTCCTCGACGAGGAGACGTTCGGCCTCTTCGCTCGAGATGGTCTTGCGGCCGATGTCGGCCTTGGTGACGGCCAGCGTGTGACCGTACCCGATGGTCGGCACGCCAATAGGATCGGCGTAGCAGGTGAGGACGCAGCCCTCGCTGCGCTTCAGGAGGTCGAGACCGGCGGGGGACATTTCCATGGCCCAAAGTATAGCCGCGCCCGAGGCCGCGTGCTAGCGTCCGCATGCGCCCAGCGATGGACGCGTTTCCTCCCAAACTAGGCCGCCCGAAAGGCGGCCTTCTTTTTGTCAGCCGCGAAGCTGCCAAAGTTACGACGCTTTTTCGACCATTCTCTCGGCGATCCGCTCGACGACCGTTGGTGCCGCGGGTTTCTTGATCCGACCCGCCGCCACATCCATTTGCCAGATGCGATACATATACATGCACCCGCCGAGGGCGAGCAGATGCAGGGCATACGGCCCCAGGCCGTTGAAGACCGGAATAAAGGCGAGCGACAGGAAGCCCATCGAGAGGACCACGCGTATACCCCTGCCGAGCCCGCTGAGGGCCGGCGCGAGGCGGTATATCATCGTGAGGCCGTAGATGCCGACCGGGATTAGCGGGGCCCAGAACAGCCAGCCGAGATTGTTCGGACACCACCACAGAACCTCGTTGAAGGTCATGGCTTGTCATCTCCGCTACCGGGGGCAACTCTATCGATGAGGCCCTCTGCCAACTTAACGCGCCTCTTGTCTATTTGGCTACTAAGAGAGATCAGAACGCCGAACATCGCCATCCCGCACGCGCCACAGAAAAGACCCAATAGACCGACGAAGGGGCCATTGTAGCCCCACTTCTCGAGGAATGGGTAGATGACCATCGCCAGGATGGCGCTCGCCGCGTTGCTCACGAAAATGGCTCCGCCCTTCGACCCCTCGCGGAAGCCGATGGTGGTAGACGTGATGACCGCGATGAACACCGCCGTCGCCAGCCACTCCCACTGAGCGGTGAGCCAGTCACGCATCGGTGCGCCGGTAGGCGTACTCGTAGTACGCCCAGAGCGGCACGTTGGCGCTGCCGACCGGATGGATGTAGAGCCCGTCGTCGGGCGATGTGAAGCCCGGCGGCAGGTAGAGCCCGTCGGTGGCGAGGGGCGCCATGCCGGGGTACGTCCGACCAAAGTCGACGATCTTCAGGCCACGCGAGATGCCGACGTTGCAGATGATACCGTTGAACGTAGCGAGCTTAGCCATGTCGCCCCACGGCGTCGGCGAGCGGCGCTCGGGCGGCAGGATTGTCAGCAGCGTCGGCAGCACCCTTCGGCCTTGCGCACCCGTTGAAGCGACTATTTGCGAGACCATCGCCTCGTAGTCGGCGCGGAATGTCGTCGCCGTCTGATGCGCCATATCGTTCTTGCCCAGCGCCACGATCACAGTGCGTGGCAGGCTCTTGCGCACGATCTCGTCGATCCTCGGCAGCACGTCGTGGACCTGCATGCCGTTGACCGCAAAGACCAGCGGCGCCACGTCCCCGAACCGATAGCCGGGGAACACCTGGTTGGTGATGCTGTCGCCGATCACCAGCACGCTGCCGGGGCCGCGCACGCAGCCGGTCGATGGCGTGTAGCTGTTGCATGTCCCGACGCCGGGGCAGACGGCGCGCATGGCGAAGATGGTGAGGTCTTGGGTGAGGTCCATGGCTACATCTTCGCGGCGAGAAGGAACAGATCGTCGAGATCGGCGTCGGACATGCCGAGCGCCTTGGCGGCGTCGACCATCAGCGGGTCGTTGCGCGCGAAGAACGGCGCGCGGGCCCACAGCAAGGACGTCAGGCCGCCGATGCTCTTGATCGCCGTGTCGACGTCGTCGTAGATTTTTTTCTCGACGAGGGCACGGATCATCTGGGCGGCGGAAACCTGTCCGGGGACCGGGCTCTTGATCGCGGCAAAGAACGCGATGATCTCCGCGTCCTTGGTGTCGTCCAGCGCCTCCTCGGCGTAATCGACCTGCCTGTCTTCGTGGGCCGACGCGATGGTCTTGTCGTCGCGTCGGTGGACGTACCAGACGGTCATGGCAGGGTCTCCCGAATGATGATGCCTGTGACGCAGACGCCGCCAAAATCGCGGGCCCCGCCTCGACCATTGATTGTGGTCGTGCCGACGTTCTGCCCGACGCGGACCTTGAACGTCGTAGGCGACGTAGTGCCGCTAGTCATGGTGTAAATGAGGGTGGTGATGCCGATGACGTTGAGGGCGATAGTATCGCTTGTCGTCACCGCGAGCGCGTTCGCTGTGCTATCCTGAAACAGCGCAACGATGGTGTTGGCCGTCGCGACGCTGCCCGCAGCGCTGACGAGGACGGTGATCTCCAGCTTGGACGTGGCGCTGGCGGGCGTGATCGCGAGTGAAAGGTACTGATCGCCCTCGGTGTTTTGCGGGATCGTGTCGTCGTTCGGGATCGTCGTCGTGCCCGTCGCGACCGCGCCTGTGAAGGATGAAACGACCTGCCCGCTGCCCGAAGTCGAGGATGCGACGTAGGAGCCAGCCTGATTGAGGAACAGGGACGAGCTGCCCGCGCCGTTGAGCGTGACGCCATTGACCGACTTGTTGGTCAACGCCTCGGCCCCCGCCAGCGTGGCGAGAGTGCCCGTCGTCGGGAACGTGACCGTTGTGGTGTTGGTGAGCGTAAGCGTCGCCGCGAAGGCACCCGACGTGGTGAGGTTGCCCCCGAGCGTTATCGTCTTGCCGGTGTTGGCGACGCCCGTGCCGCCGTACTGGCCCGCAACAACCGTGCCCTGCCAGACGCCCGTGGCGATGGTGCCCACGGAAGTCAGCGACGACGCCGTGACGCCGACGGCCAGCGTCGCGCCCGTTAGCGTCCCGGCCGGCGCGATCACGGCACTGGTCGAGATCGCCGTAATCAGGCCCTTGGCGTTGACCGTGACGGCGGGAATAGCCGTCGAGGAGCCGAACGAGCCGACGTTGGCGTTCACCGTCGCGAGCGTCGTGGTGATCGCCGTCGTGCCGCTGCCCGAGACGTCGCCCGAGAGCGTGATCGCCTGGTTGCCGTAGAGGACCGTGCCGCCCGCGCCGAACGCAACCGACGCGCCGTCGGTGCCGGTCAGCGTCAGCGTGTTCGACGACGTGAAGGTCTTGCCATCGGCAATCGTCAGCGTCGCGCCGGCGGCCGGCGCCGTGATCGCGAGCTTGTTTATCGACGTCGCCGTGGCGACGCCCAGGATCGGCGTCACGAGAGTCGGGCTGGTGCTGAGAACGACTGCGACGGTGCCCGTGCTGGCGGTGACGCCCGTGCCGCCGTTCGCTACAGGAAGCGTGCCAGAGACGTGCGTCGTCAGGCCGATCTTGCCCCAGCTCGGCGCCGTCGTGACGCCGCCCGAAATCAGGGCGTTGCCGGTGGCGACGTCGGCGAGCTTCGACAGGGCCGTCGCGCCGCTCGCGTAGAGAATGTCGCCGACCGCGTAGGACGACTGGCCGGTGCCGCCGTTGGCCGCAACGAGGGTTCCGGCGACCGTGATCGCGCCCGCCGTCGCCGCGCTGGGCGTCAGGCCCGTCGTGCCGAAGCCGATGGACGTGACGCCGATACCCGCGAGGGCCGCCCACGACGGCGCCGCCCCGGTGTTGCCGACGAGGACCTGGCCCGTCGTGCCGGCGGCAGTGACGCCTAGGGCCGCGGTGCCGTTGCCGTAGGGCACGCCGTGCGACGTGATGGTTGCGAGACCCGTGCCGCCGTAGCCGACAGCGATGGTCGTGCCCTGCCAGACGCCGGCCGTGATGTTTCGGCCCACCGCGAGGTCGCGCGTCAGGCTCCAGTCGCCGGGGTAGGCGGCGCTTCCGAGGGCCGTCGAATTCGCGGCGAAGTTCAGGCTCCATTTCGCGCTCGACCACATGCCGGTCGTCGCGTCGTTGGAGTAGGTGAAATAGAGCGACGGCGCGGCGAGAGTCCCCGGCGCGAAGCCGAACGGCGAATTGAAGATGGCGCCGTTCAGGATCGGATTGGTGAGCGTCGGGCCGTTCGCGAAGACGAGGGCGCCCTGGCCCGTGGTCGGGAAGGGCGCGCCGCTCTGGTTGGCCAGGCGGATTGGGGTGCCGCCCTGCGCGACGAGCGTGACGTACTGGTACTCGGGCATCTACTCCCCCATCATCCGGCTGAGACGCGGCACCATCTGCCGGGAGGTCCACTTCGGGTCGATCCACGGATTGTATTTGAAGACCTCGGGCGGGAACATCTCGCCGAGCGGCGTCGTCGGGTTCTTGAACATCGTCTCGCCGCCGGTGTGACCGAGAAGGTGCAGGGCGTACAGCTCGCCCATCGACGGCCCGCGTCCGAGGATCGGCAGCAGCTTGTTGACGCTCTGCTCGGTGTAATACTGCCCCGCCCGCATCTGCTGGTCGCGGCTCCAGATGCCTTCCGGCGTCAGCCCGAGTTGCGGAGCCTCGCGCATCAGGCTCTGCCAGGTGCTGGGTTTGAACTGAAGGAGGCCGGCGGCGCGGTTGGTCCGCTCGGCCGGGTTCTCGGCGCTCGGGTTGTTGGCGCTCTCCGGTCCCGCCAGCCGCTGGAGGTAGCCGCGCGGGATCAGGCTGCCCGCAGCGTTGGGATCGACCTCGCCCGTATCGGGACCGGCCAGGGGGCTCATGCGCTGGGGGCGAGGCGCGCCGGTGCTTGACGCGAAGTAGCCTTTCGCCTGAGGGGCGCCAGGACGACTTGAACGACTGAACGCCTCGCCCCGAGTCCCTTCCAGCTCGCGCTGGAGACGCTCCACTTCCTCGAGCGGGTTCCGCGCCCCGGCGCCGCTGGCCCACGGGTCCTCGGGGTTCATGATCTTGCGGACGGTCGCCGGGAGGCTCTTTACCTGCTCGGAGAACGACTCGTTCTCGCGGCCCATCATCTGCTCAAGCTGGTCGAAGTTGGGCTTCGGTGCGAAGCTGGGCTCGGACGTCATCATGCGGGCTCTGGGAGCCTGCTGGGTGGGGTCGAAGGGATGGGGCAGGCGGTAGGGGTCGAGCGCGCCGACGGGCCGTGCCGAGGCCTGCTGGCCGCCGGCACCGATGCCCAGCCGCTGGAACGTGTCGCGCAGGGACGCCATGCGCTGCGCCTGCTCGGCGTCCGGCGCGAAGCTCTGGCCCTGGTTCGACAGGAGAGAGTCGAAGAGGCCCGGCATCAGGAGACCCCTCGCCGGAAGAAACCGCCGCGGGCGAAGTTCTTGGTCGGGTCGAGGCGGTACTGCTGCCTCGGGCCGAGCATGCTGCGGGCGCGGACGGCCTGCGCCGGATCGACGAAGAGAGGAATGGACGCCGCGCCAAGAGCCCCGCCGATGCCTTCAGCGACCCATGGCGGCACGGGGACGCCGGCGGCATGAAGAGCACCGGCCACGGCCGCGCCCGCAGCGCCCCCCTTCACCTGGGCGATGATCTTGCGGCGTTCGGACTCCATGCCATACGAGGTGCCAGAATTGTTCAGCCATTCGGTATGCTTCGCTACGATCCTGTTGGCCTCGGCGTGCCGCGAGATGGCCTTCAGCTCTTCCGGCGAGAAGAGCGCTCGATAGGTGTCCGCCTGCGGGCCGCTGATCGCCTTCTCCATCGCCGTGGCGGCTTTGGCCGGAGGCAGGGGTTTGTAGGTTTCGGGGTCGAGCAGGATGCGGTGGAGGGCGCCTTCCTTGATTGCCGACATGCCGGCGGGGTCGTTGGCGAAAATCTTCTTCAGGTGCTCGACTTTCGCGACGGCTTCGCCGCTCTTCATCGACGCGCCACTCATCAAGTCGTTGAACAGGGTGTAGCCCGTGTTCAGGGAGTTCTGCGCATTATCCGCCAGCTTGTCGACGCCCTTGGCTACTTGGTGACGGTCGGGATCGAAGGTTTTGACGCGCTCGGCATGCGCCGAGCGCGCGTCGTTGAGCAGGGGGTTGGATGCGCCGAACTGGTTGTCTAATTCGTCCAGAATTCGACGCATGCCGAGCGCGTCGACCTTCGAGCCGCGGTTGCTGCGGGCGGCATCGGTCGCCTCTCGCCGCAGATCGTTTAGCTGCTTTCGCAGCATATCCGCCGATTGCCACGATATTCCAGACGCGCCGGGCGGCGGCATGGGGTCGCCCGGTATCGCGGCCATACGGCCGGTCTCTGAGAACTTGTCGATCAGTTTTTGTGCCGCGACGACATTCGGGGCCGCCGACTCGGCGAAAGTCACGCCGGGGCGCGTGGGCGTCTCTTCGAAGGCACGCGCAATAGCGTTCGGCAGACCCGTCACCAGGTTCGAAGGCACGAACTCCGGCACCCCCGCAGCGGCAAGCTCCGCGGGATCGAAGGCTTTTTTGTAGAGGCCTGTGACCAGGTTCTTCGCGCCTTGGTGCGCCGACCGGAACCGCTCGCCAATGATCTCGCCAATTTTGGCCGGCATCAACGGCGTCGAAGCCCCACTAAGTGTGGCCCTCAACTTCCCGTGAGCGTTTGCCAGATCGGCAACACGCCCCTCGTCGGCGCCCCGCATGGCATCGACGGCGAGAGGGCCACGCGAGCCGTTGCGCATCTTGTCTTCGATCTCGGTGTGTGCGCGAAGGCCGCTCAACATGCTCTTGGTTGGGACCATGTCTAGCTCGTCGAACAGCGTGCCGCGGTAGGCCGGCAGGATCGCGTCCTTGTTCCAGCCCGAGTCGACGCCGACCTTCTTCAGGAAGTCGAGCTGGTCGGGCGCGAGATGTTCGATCTGCGCCTTCTTCAGGCCGGCACCCGAAAGGCGGTTGATCAGTTGATCCTGCATCATCGTCGCGGCCTCGGCGGCGCGCTTGCTGCGCCCGAGGGCCGCCACGCCCGTCTTGGTGCCCTGCCACGCTGGGGCAATGAGCGTCGCGAGATCGAAACCTGTGCCTATGGGGCGCTCGGCGATGCTGCGCTTTATGGCTTCGGGGCCGCCGTAGTTGTCGTAGAGGCCCTTCAGGATGTCGACCGGCGCGTCGGGGTTGATCCCCATCCACTTTTGCAGGAAGTCGCCGTAGTCCTTTCCCGCCTCGGGGCGACCGAGCGCAGGCCCCAGCGTCTTCGCCGCGTGATGCGTGATCGACAACGGACTGACGATGCCCGCCAGCGCACGAAGCGTGTCGAGGCCGAACGTGCCGACGTTCGCCGCTGCCGCGCCGGGGTCCTCGAGCGAGCCCTTGAGGGCCTTCGGAACATCCTCGGTGATGGTCTTGGCGACGCTCTTCTTGCCGGCTTCGAGCGCGCCGCTCCAGTCATAGCTCTTCGGCGGCTCGACGAGATCGGCGTACGGGTTC
>Ga0114962_10004779_pt1 | contig 10737 bp, 11 predicted proteins | sample C_130820_MF_Meta_FD_87017 | JGI IMG/M metagenome (GOLD analysis project Ga0114962, IMG submission 87017) | Freshwater microbial communities from Lake Croche, Canada to study carbon cycling - C_130820_MF_MetaG | ecosystem: Environmental > Aquatic > Freshwater > Lake | place: Lake Croche, Canada...
GATCAGCGCTTGACCGGCGGCAAGAAGGTGCTCGGCATCTGTGTGGGTCTTCAGGTGCTGTTCGATAAAGGCGTGGAACACGGCCTGCAAACCGAGGGCCTCGGCCAGTTGCCAGGCGTGGTCGACATGCTCGATTCGCCAAAGCTCCCGCACATCGGCTGGAACACCTTAGAGGCTGCCTCCGGCTCGGTGCTGTTCGATGGTGTCGAGAACGAGCGATTCTATTTCGTCCACTCATACGGGGTTCAGGAGTGGACTCTCGAAGCCATGGGCGCGTTCTTGCCTCCGAAAGTTAGTTGGGCCGAGTACGGCTCAAGATTTGTGGCGGCCTGCGAAGTTGGCCCACTTTCAGCCACCCAGTTTCACCCCGAAAAATCGGGCGCGGCGGGAATCCGATTGCTCACCAACTGGGTCAACAGTCTCTAAAACACAATAAGGAACCAATGTTTGAATACCTAGAGCTTCTTCCGGCTGTCGACGTGGCCGATGGCAAGGCTGTGCGACTAACCCAAGGTGAAGCCGGCTCGGAGACCGACTATGGCGACCCTGTAGAAGCAGCAATGCAGTGGATTAATGCTGGTGCCGAGTGGATTCACCTAGTCGACCTTGATGCAGCGTTTGGGCGAGGAGACAACCGAGCCATCATCCGTGAAGTTGTTAATGCGGCAACTGCAGTAAAGATTGAGCTTTCGGGAGGAATCCGCGACGATGCCTCGCTCGAGGCAGCTCTCGAAGCAGGGGCCACTCGCGTAAACCTTGGCACCGCGGCTCTCGAAAACCCAGAGTGGACAACTCGCGTAATTAGTCGCTTCGGCGACCAGATTGCCGTTGGTCTCGACGTTCGTGGCACCACGCTGGCAGCTCGTGGCTGGACACAAGAGGGGGGCGACCTTTTCGAAGTTCTAGCTCGTCTCGAACACGACGGCTGCGCGCGCTACGTGGTTACCGACGTGACCAAAGACGGCACGCTCAAGGGTCCAAACCTAGATCTTCTTCAGCAGGTCATGGCCCGCACTTCCAAGCCGGTCGTGGCATCCGGAGGGATCTCATCTCTCCAAGACATCACCGACTTGCGCGCACTCGTGTCGCTTGGTCTCGAAGGGGCCATCCTGGGCAAGTCGCTTTATGCAGGCAAGTTCACTCTCGAAGCCGCCCTAGAAATCGCCAACGCCCGCTAGCCATGTCTGATCAGTCAAGCCACATCAACCCCGATCGCTTCGCCGACTCGGCGGGGGTTTCGTGGTCTGGGCGTCAGTTTGAAGCCAATTCGTGGAGTGGCGACGATGGCTCTGCCGACCCAGCACTCATGGCAGCGGTCAACGGCTTGCGTGCTGGTTCTGGAACCGCTGAACAGGTGCTCGATGCGCTTCGCTCAGCGCGCGTTTTGATTCCGTTGCTGGCTGACTTGGGCGAGGTGGGTGTCGGAGCCCACGGTCAATCCGTCGACAAGAGCGCAGATCTTTCGATAGTCACCGTTGAAACCCCGGACCGCCAGGATGGCCTGCCGGTATTCTCGTCGGTTGCCGCGATGACGGCTTGGAACCCGACGGCTCGCCCGGTGCCGGTTTTCGCTCCTAAGGCAGCGCTCGCTGCCGCCCAAGAGGGAAACACGCGGGTGATTCTCGACCCAATGTCACCCACCGAGTTTGTGATTCGCCGTCCGGCGATTGCGGCGCTGGCCCAAGGCATTCCTTGGGTTCATCCAGTTCGCGACGATCGAGTGAAAGCGGCATTCGCCGAAGCCACTTCGGTTGCCGAAGAAATCTTGAGTTTTGAACTTCACGACATTGATCCGCAGGCGATTCTCGACGCAGCCGAACTGCAACTCGAACTCAAGCTTGTGGCAGGGCTGAGTCGCGAAGAACTAGACCCGATACTTCAGTCGTTGGCAAAGGCGCTGGCCGACAGCCACGACATAGCCGAATACGTTGACTCTCTAAGAGTCAAGCTGGCAAACGCCTAGTTAACCGGTCCGGTGTACTTTTCGCCTGGCCCAGCTCCCGGTGCGTCCTTGATCACCGATGCTTCGCGAAACGCGAGTTGCAGTGAACGAAGACCGTCTCGAAGTGGCCTGGCGTGGTGGTCGCCGATCTCAGGGGCAGCAGCCACAACCAGTCCGGCAAGGGCCTGGATCAACTTGCGTGCTTCGTCAAGGTCGGGGGCGTGGCCATCTTCGCCCAAACCAACTTGCACCGCCGCAGCGCTCATGAGGTGAACCGCTGTGGTGTTGATTATTTCAACGGCAGGCACCTCAGCGATGTCGCGAATCTCGCCGCTGACGTCCATGAAATCCGAGTTCGAAACATCTGACACTTGGGGGTTCTCCTTTTGAAGTCTTTCTGATAGGCTAACTGATGGCTCCGAGGTCTCCTCGGTCAGAAGTGGATTTATTTCCCACCCGCGTTCACCGATTCTTTAGGTGGCCGGGTAAAGCTTGGAAACTTTTTCGTTTCTGTGCGCTCAAGGGCTTTTAGCTCGCGAACGTGGCCGTCTTGTCACGTCATAGGAGTAACAATCACAGATCCTCGCATCAACGACCGCATCCGTGTCCCTGAGGTTCGACTTGTCGGACCAGCTGGTGAGCAGATCGGTGTAGTTCGCATTGAAGACGCACTGCGCATGGCGCAGGAGCAAGATCTCGACCTAGTCGAAGTCGCACCAATGTCGAAGCCGCCGGTCGCCAAGCTAATGGACTTTGGCAAATTCAAATACGAAGCTGCCCAAAAAGTTCGAGAAGCTCGCAAAAACCAGGTAAACACCGTGCTGAAGACTGTGCGTTTCGGTTTGAAGATTGACGCCCACGACTACGGAACAAAGCGTGGTCAGATTGAACGATTCCTAAAAGCAGGCGACAAGGTCAAGGTGATCGTGGTGTTCCGCGGTCGCGAGCAGTCCCGTCCAGAGATGGGAATCAAGATGCTCCAGAAGCTTGCCGAAGAAGTGACCGAACTTGGTTCAGTCGAATCGACACCATCGATCGACGGACGCAACATGGTCATGGTTCTCGGACCGCTTCGAAACAAGGCTGAGGCCAAGGCAGATGCCAAGCGTGCCGCTGATAAAGCGGCCGCCGCAGAAGCTTCGGCAGAAAAGACGGCAGCGAAAGCTGCCGAGTAACCAAGGAGAAAGCAATGCCAAAGCAGAAAACCCACTCGGGCGCTAAGAAGCGTTTTCGTTTTACCGGTAGCGGCAAGTTGGTCAAGCAGCAAATCAACATGCGCCACAACCTGGAGCACAAGTCCAGCCGTCGCAAGCGCCGTCTGAACCAGGAACAGCTTGTTTCGGCAGCTGACTTCAAGACCATCAAGACCCAGCTCGGCAAGTAAAGAAAGACTTTAGGAGTATCAAATGGCAAGAGTAAAAAACGCGGTTAACTCGCACAAAAAGCGCCGCACAGTTCTCGAACGCGCCAAGGGCTACCGTGGTCAGCGTTCACGCTTGTACCGCATGGCCAAGCAGCAGATGCTGCACTCGCTGGTCTATGCATACAACGACCGCCGTGCCCGCAAGGGTGACTTCCGTCGCCTATGGATTCAGCGCATCAACGCCGCAGCTCGCCTGAACGGCATCACCTACAACCGATTCATTCAGGGTCTGAACCTGGCTGGCGTTGAGGTTGACCGTCGCATTTTGGCCGACCTTGCTGTGCACGATGCTGGCACTTTCGCTAGCTTGGTTGCCACCGCAAAGGCTGCTCTGCCGGCAAACACCTCGGCTCCAAAGGTCAAGTAGTTTGCTAGACGATCCCAAAGCCAATCGGATTCGCGGGGTCGCAAAGCTCAACAAGAAAGATGCCCGGTCTGAGACCGGGCTCTTTCTGCTTGAAGGCCTGCAGGGCCTAAAAGAAGCGCTTGACCGACCAAAGCTGATTCAAGAGATCTATGCCACCGAAGTGGCCGTTGAAGCGCACCCGGAGCTTTTTGCTCGGGCCACCTCGGCTCGCATCGAAGTGAACCTGATCAACGACGCGGTTCTCAAGGCACTCACCGACACGCAATCTCCGCAAGGCGTTGTAGCTGTTTGTCGAGCCCTCGACGTGAGCCTTAGCGATCTGCTTGAACAGAAGCCCAAGATGCTCGCGCTGCTTGCCAACGTTCGCGACCCAGGCAACGCCGGCACCGTGCTTCGGGCTGCAGACGCTGCTGGCGCTGACGGGGTCATCTTCAGTGATAACAGCGTCGATGTTTACAACCCGAAGGTGGTGCGCTCAACGACAGGTTCGCTCTTTCACCTGCCGGTAGTTCTCGGAGCTACCATCTCCGAAACAATCGCGGCTGCCAAGGCGGCCGGTTTTCAGGTGTTCGCAGCAAATGGCGGGGGAGACTCACTCGAGACTCTTTCGGATGAGGTTCTAAAACAGCCAACGCTGTGGGTTTTTGGCAATGAGGCATGGGGTTTCGAGCCAGAGACACTAGAACTCGTTGATCGTCAGGTTGGAGTGCCTATTTACGGGGCAGCCGAGAGCCTGAATTTGGCTACCGCGGGAAGTATTTGCCTGTATGCCACTGCCTTCGCTCAGAACCGCTAGTTGGTAGGCTTAAACCCTATGCCTGACACAAATGCAATCAATTCTGACTCGGTCGGTGCCATCGTTTCGGCGGCACTCGCCGAAGTCGCTGCTGCTCAAGATCTGGCGGCGCTGCGCGGCATTCGAAACACCGCCGTTGGCGAGCAATCACCGATAGCCAAACTAAACGCCGAGCTGAAGAACATTGCAAACGATCAAAAGGCTGCGGCCGGCGCTCTGATTGGCAAGGCCAGGGGCGAACTTAACGCCGCTTATGCCGCTCGCGAGTCTGAGTTATTCGCTGTCGAAGAGGCCAAAAAACTTGCCACCGAGGCAGTTGATGTCACAGCTGCACCTTCGGCATCTCGCTTCGGTGCTCGCCACCCGCTTTCGCTACTGCAAGAACACATCAGCGATATTTTCATTGGTATGGGCTGGGAAATCGCCGAAGGCCCAGAACTCGAGAGCGAGTGGTTCAACTTCGATGCCCTCAACTTCGATGCCGACCACCCGGCCCGAGCCATGCAAGACACCTTCTTTGTCGACCCCATCGAGTCGCACCTCTTGCTTCGCACCCACACTTCACCCGTTCAAGTTCGCTCGCTACTCGAGCGAGAACTCCCTGTATATGTGCTTTGCCCGGGTCGCGTTTTTCGTACCGACGAGCTAGATGCCACCCATACTCCGGTTTTTCACCAGGTAGAAGGCTTGGCTGTAGACAAAGGTTTGACCATGGCCGACCTGCGTGGAACGCTCGAACACTTTGCTCGCCAGATGTTTGGTCCAGAGGCCAAGATTCGTCTGCGACCATCATTCTTTCCGTTCACCGAGCCTTCTGCCGAGCTCGACGTCTGGCACCCGGGTGCCAAGGGTGGCGCGCGCTGGGTCGAATGGGGTGGTTGCGGCATGGTGAACCCAAACGTTCTCAAAGCGGCCGGAATCGATCCGGAGGAATACCAAGGCTTCGCTTTCGGTATGGGCATAGAACGCACACTCATGTTCCGCAATGGGGTTCTCGACATGCACGACATGGTCGAAGCCGATATTCGCTTCAGCGAGCAGTTTGGAGTGGTGCTCTAATGCGCGTTCCAATGTCGTGGCTGGCCGAAGCCGCCACCATCCACCCAAACGACACCCCCGCCGACGTTATGGCTCAGTTGGTCAAGGTTGGGCTCGAAGAAGAAGGTGTGCACGGCTTCGATTTGGTCGGCCCGCTGGTGGTTGGCGAAGTTCTAGAGTTCACTCCAGAACCACAGAGCAATGGAAAGACCATTCGCTGGTGTCAGGTGCGTGTTGCCCAGGCTGGCTCTAAAGCTGCCGATGGCGGTGCCGACGTGCGCGGCATCGTTTGTGGCGCTTCCAACTTCGAAGTGGGCGACAAGGTTGTCGTTTCGCTTCCAGGTGCTGTGTTGCCAGGCAACTTCGTTATCGCGGCGCGAAGCACCTATGGCCACGTCTCAGACGGCATGATGGCTTCTGGCCGCGAGCTCGGACTAAACGAAGACCACGGCGGCATCCTGGTTCTTCAGAGAATGGGCCTCGACCCAAAGGTCGGCACCGATGCGCTCGAACTGCTCGGCCTCAATGAACAAGCCGCCGAAGTGAACGTCACGCCAGACCGCGGCTACTGCTTCAGCATCCGAGGAATCGCTCGTGAATACAGCCACGCGACCTCAACGCTATTTCGCGACCCAATCGGTCACGCTCATCCGGAACACGTCGAGGGCTTCAAAGTCACCATCGATGACGACGCCCCGATTAGAGGCAATGTGGGTTGCGATCGCTTCACGGTTCGTGCCGTTCGCAACATCGACCCAACCCGCCCAACTCCACCTTGGATGGTCAGCCGGCTAAAACTCGCCGGAATGCGCTCAGTTTCGCTGATTGTTGACATCACCAACTATGTGATGCTCGAACTCGGTCAGCCACTGCACGCCTACGACCTAGACAAACTGGTTGGCGGCATAACAGTTCGCAGAGCCAAAGCTGGCGAAACCGCAAAGACTCTAGACGGCCAGGAGCGCAAGCTAAGCCCAGAAGACTTGCTCATCACCGACGACTCACAAATTCTCGGAATCGCCGGAGTAATGGGTGGCGAATCAACCGAGGTCAGCGACAGCACAACCAACGTTTTGATTGAGGCAGCCCACTTCGATCCAATCAGCATCGCTCGCAGCGCTCGCCGTCACAAGTTGCCCAGTGAGGCATCCAAGCGGTTTGAACGCGGAGTCGACACTTCCGTTGGGCCTTATGCCATTGCCCGCGTGGTTCAGTTGCTCGAGGTTCACGCGCTGGGTGCCGGCGACAGCCTGGGTGCCGATGTAAACAACGTTGTGCCGCCCAAGGCAATCGAACTGCCAGCGGGTTTTGCAGAGACTTTGGTGGGAGTTGACTACACCCACGAAGAAATCGTTTCGACTCTTGAGGCGATCGGCTGCGTTGTTGCTTCTGTTGATGGCGGCTTCGAGGTTATGGCACCAACCTGGCGACCAGACCTAAAACACAAGACCGATCTAGTCGAAGAAGTGGCCCGAATCACGGGCTACGAGCGCATCCCTGCGCGCCTGCCAGTTGCTCCTCCGGGTCGCGGTTTGACCGCTCGTCAAAAGCACCGCCGCAACATTCTTTCTGGGTTGGCTTTCGGCTCGGCCATCGAAGTTCTCAACTATCCGTTCTCGAGCGAGGCCGCCAATCGCTGGTTCTCTCCCGAGGGTGCACACGCTGTGCGCTTGGCGAACCCAATTCAAGACGAAGCACCCGAGCTGCGTCTCTCGATTTTGCCAGGTCTAATCGACGCAGCCCGACGCAATCTATCTAGAGGTCTAACCGACGTTGCCATCTTCGAAGAGGGATCGGTTTTCATTCCTTCAAGCAAGGTGGTCAAGACCGACGACCTTCCGCTAGGTTTTGCTCGTCCGAGCGAGAAGCAGCTCAAGGCCGTGCTCGACACCATCCCCGAGCAGCCAAAACACATCGCTGCTCTGTTTGTCGGCGATCGCGTTCAACAGCAGGTTGGCACCAAGTCTGTCGCCTATGACTACTCCGATGCCGTCGCGGCAGCCAGAACCATCGCGCGCGCCGTTGGGGCCGAAATCACCCTGCGTCAGGCGACTCCCAAGGGCTTCCACCCTGGTCGCACGGCTGAGTTGGCTGTGCACAGCGGAGACCGCATCGTGGTCATTGGGTATGCCGGCGAACTTGACCCTGCGCTCACTCTGGCAAACGACCTTCCAAGAAGAGTGGCTGCATTAGAGGTCAATCTCGAAAAGCTTTATTCGGTTGCTCCAGATGTTATTCAGGCTTCGCCGATTTACACTTTTCCGGCGGCAACACAAGATCTTTCTTTGATTGTTGACCTTTCGGTGGTCGCCGGCGAAGTTGAAAACGTTATCGGGTCTTCGGCCGGAGAACTCCTTGAAAGTGTTCGGCTGATCGACGACTACCGAGGCTCAAATATCGGCGAAGGCAAAAAGTCCTTGACGTTTGCGCTGCGCTTTAGGGCCCAAGACCGCACCTTGACTCAGGTCGAGGCCAGCGAAGCACGCGATGCAGCCGTTTCGGCTGTCGCAGCAAAATTCGGCGCAGAGCTTCACGCCTAGAAGGAGTTGACGTGGCCTATTCAGTAGCCATAGCAGGTGCCAGCGGATACGTTGGTGGCGAACTCTTGCGCTTGATTGCCAACCACCCGCAACTTGAGGTAAAGACAGTCACGGCAAATAGCAACTCAGGCGAAAAGGTGTCATCGTTGCACCCTCACCTTGCCAGTTTTGCCGATCTGGTGTTCGAACCAACCACCGCAGAGAAACTGGCCGGTCACGACATTGTCTTTTTGGCCTTGCCTCACACTAAGTCGGCTGAGGTGGCATCGTGGCTCGATGAGTCGACTCTGGTGCTTGACTGTGGTGCCGATTTTCGGTTGGAAAGTTCGGCCGACTGGGCAAAGTATTATGGCGGGCAACACGCCGGCACCTGGACTTACGGAATGCCAGAGTTGGTTTTGGCCGACGGCTCCAAGCAGCGTGAAAACCTGCGCAACACCAAGCGCATCGCTGTTCCTGGCTGCAACGTAACCGCTATCTCGCTGGGTCTAGCTCCTCTAGTCAAAGTCAAACTTATCGACTCGCAAAGCATCGTTAGTGTTCTTTCGGTTGGCACTTCGGGAGCCGGTCGCACGCCAAAACCGAACCTTCTTGCCAGCGAAATCCTTGCTGGCGCGTCTGCCTACGGTGTCGGTGGCGTTCACCGTCACACTCCAGAGATCGAACAAAATCTGCGCAAGGCTTCGGGGTCCGAGGCCACGGTTTCGTTCACCCCGGTCTTAGTTCCGATGACGCGCGGCATCCTGGCTGTTAACACGGCCAAAGTTGCCGCTGGAGTGAGTCTTGCTCAAATCATGACATCCCTCAACGATGCCTACGGCGACGAAACTTTTGTGCGCGTCTTGCCCGCCGGCGCATTCCCGAGCACGGCGAGCACGCTCGGCGTGAACACCTGCCTGATTGGCGCTGCGTTAGACGAGCACAGCGGCCGAGTCGTAATAATTTCGGCCATCGATAATTTGGTAAAGGGAACAGCGGGCGCAGCAATTCAATCGATGAACCTCTCACTCGGCATCGACGAGACCACTGGCCTTGAGATCGACGGGGTCGCACCTTGAGCGTCACTGTAGCCAAGGGATTTCTCGCCTCGGGTGTTCGAGCGGGTCTCAAAAAGTCTGGCAATCCAGATCTAGCGCTTGTGCAGAATCTCGGCCCACTCAAGTCTGCTGCCACCGTATTCACAACCAACCGGTGCCAAGCCAACCCAGTCATTTGGAGCAAGCAGGTAATGGCCGATGGCGAGGTCTCGGCGATCGTGCTCAACTCCGGCGGAGCCAACTGCTACACCGGGCCTGAGGGTTTTCAAACCACTCACGCAACGGCCGAGAGAGTTGCTGAGCGACTAGGAGTTTCTGCAGGAGATGTGCTGGTTTGTTCCACCGGGCTCATCGGCGACCAGCTTGATCGAGTCAAGATGATGTCCGGCGTCGACCAAGCAGCACATGCCCTCAGCGCCGATGGCGGCTTCGATGCATCCGAGGCAATCATGACCACCGATAGTCGCCCAAAACGCTCACATCGAACAGTTGACGGCTGGAGCATCGGCGGCATGGCAAAGGGTGCAGGAATGCTTGCACCGGGGCTTGCCACGATGCTTGTAGTGATCACCACCGACGCGGCTCTAGACAGCAACTCCCTCGACATGGCATTGCGGGCGGCTACGCGTGTTACTTTCGATCGCCTTGATTCCGACGGCTGCATGTCGACCAACGACACCGTTTCGCTGCTGGCGAGCGGCGCGTCTGAAATCACTCCAGACCTTGCCTTGTTCACCGAAACTCTGACCCAGGTGTGCCAGGAGCTAGCACTGCAGTTGCTTGGCGATGCCGAGGGCGCCAGTCACGACATAGCCATCGAAGTGGTCAATGCAGCCAACGAAGATGACGCCGTTGAGGTCGGTCGAAGCGTAGCCAGAAACAACCTTTTCAAGGCCGCCATCTATGGCAACGACCCAAACTGGGGCCGCATCCTGGCTGCTGTAGGTGTCACCAAGGCTGCTTTCGATCCTTACGACATCGATGTTGAAATCAACGGGGTTAGCGTCAGTCGCAAGGGTCAACCAGACCAATCACGAGACCTTGTCGACCTCAGCCCGCGAGACGTTCACATCCTGATTTCGCTAAACGCCGGCTCTGCAGCCGCCACCGTCTGGACCAACGACCTAACCCACGAATACGTCGAAGAGAACAGCGCCTACTCAAGCTAATGAAGCCTTCAGAAGAAAACCAGTTCGCGTCGGTCAAGGCCCAAACGCTGATCGAATCATTGCCTTGGTTGCAGAACTTTCACGGCAAAGTTGTCGTCGTTAAGTTCGGCGGCAATGCCATGGTCGACGAATCACTTCAGCGCGCCTTTGCCGAAGACATGGCCTATTTGCGCTGGGTCGGCATCAAGCCGGTTGTGGTGCATGGCGGTGGCCCGCAAATTTCTGCTCGGCTCGAGCAACTGGGCATCGAAAGTGAGTTTCGTTCCGGATTCAGAGTCACCACCGAACAATCAATTCAGGTCATTCGCGACGTTTTGCGCAACGACATCAGCAGCAAGCTGGCCGAGTTGATAATCCAATCAGGAGCAGACGCGCAGGTGATGTCCGGCGAAGATGGCAATCTTTTTCGAGCGACCAAAACCACC
>Ga0114962_10004780_pt1 | contig 10735 bp, 12 predicted proteins | sample C_130820_MF_Meta_FD_87017 | JGI IMG/M metagenome (GOLD analysis project Ga0114962, IMG submission 87017) | Freshwater microbial communities from Lake Croche, Canada to study carbon cycling - C_130820_MF_MetaG | ecosystem: Environmental > Aquatic > Freshwater > Lake | place: Lake Croche, Canada...
ATTGTTAAAATATCATATGGAACATGCGTTTTATATCAATTTAGATTCGAGACCTGATAGAAAACAATATATGGAAGACCATTTAAAAACAGTAGGTATTTGCGCGGAAAGATTTAAAGCGGTTAAATTAACAAACGGAGCCTTAGGGTGCAGTATAAGTCATTTAAAACTATTAGAACGCGCAAAAAAACATAACTGGGAACACATATTAATTATGGAAGACGACATCAAGTTTTTAAATCCAATCATATTTACGCAACAATTAACTCGTTTTTTACAGCTTCATAAAGAGTTTGATGTCTTATTAATTGCAGGAAATAACGCACCCCCCTTTACAAATATAGATGATACATGTGTAAAAGTAACGCGATGTCAAACTACCACAGGATATTTGGTAAGAAATCACTATTTTGACACACTAATACAAAATATTAGAGAAGGCATCCAAAATCTTATGAAAACTCCTGACAAGCACGATTTATATGCGATTGATAAGTATTGGTTTAGATTACAAGAGAGAGATAGATGGTATTTAATTATTCCATTAACGGTAACCCAGCGTGAAGATTATAGTGATATAGAGAAACGAATAACAAATTATTCAAGAGCGATGTTGGATTTAGATAAAGAAGCATTTTTAAGAGCACAAAAAACCGCATTTTTTAAAGCGCAATCATCCCCGTCTATGAAATTATTTTAGACGGCAATTAATGTCCTTGGTTTTTTAACCATTGGGGATAATCAGATAATTCAATATCGGTAAAAAAGTCATTTGTTCTAATATTTATCATATCCTTTTTATACATGTCGGACAAATAATAACCTATTGCGTAATCTTCCAAACATTCCTTTTCTATCTTCCTCCGTTTTGAAAGCAAATTGACGACAGCATGATGCGAGAGAAAATAAAATCTGCCACTACAATACTTTGTTTGTAATATTGGAACATAGGGAGGCAACTCAGGATGTATTTTATGATATTGAGATAAATGTGGGGTTGTCACATCAATTACATATCCTCCATAGTGCGCGTCCTTCTTTTCTACAAGTTTTGTCAGAATGTTAAAAAAAGAAGGTTTTACTAATATTTGGTCGTCGTCAGTCTTAAAAATGTATTTGTAATTGAATGTCTTATTAACTGCGTTATATGCCGCGATTACTTTTTTCGGCAGTGAAACGTAATCATCCGCAGCTTTCACCCATAGTATGCGGGCATTATCGTCAAATTGAAAATCTTGTTCCATCCGTTCATTTCCAATTACATGATAATAAATTAAGTATGGTGGTATTATGGTAAGCCAGGTATTCTTTTGATATAATGCTTTGGTTGCATATTTTTTACAATTCATAATTAGCATTATATAATCTTGATTAATCATGATACTAAATATATTATATTTATATGAACTTAAAATTTAAGTTGATATTTTATTATAACATAAATTTATAATTTATGTCTATTATTACTTTTTCTAGTTGTTTTTATATTATTAAATCTAAATTTAAGCCTGAGGTTTATGTTGAATGGATGAATCACTTTATTTCCATTGTTAACAATTTTAATTTGGTGATTTATGCCGACGAAACAAGCGCACAATACATTGATACAAGAGAAAATCCCAAAATAAAGGTAATTATAAAACCTATGGAACAATTTTATAATTATCGATATAAGGATGCGTGGATAGCAAATCATAAAAATCCTACATTCTTAAACAAAAATACAGATTGGAAATTAAACATGTTATGGTCAGAAAAAATATGGTTTGTGCATGAAACGGTATACAATAAATATTTTGATACAGAATATTATGGATGGTGCGATATAGGATATTTTCGTAATGGGTCGAATGATTTATCAACCAACTATCTTTTAAATTGGCCTAATAATGCTAAAATATTACAAATGGATAAAAATAAAATACATTATGCTTGTATTAATAATTCAATTGGACATATGTTGTCACTTGAAAAACTTATTATAAATAAAAACGCAGTCGGGTTACCGAAAACACCCATTCCTCTATTGCAACAATCTGTAGCCGGCGGTTTTTTTATACTACATAAATATAAAATGAATTGGTGGGTAAACACATATGCCTATAAATTAGAGTTATATTTGAAACATAATTATGTAATAAAAGATGATCAAATAATTATCATTGATTGTATTTATTCAAACAAAGAACATTTTATATTATATAGAGAGAAACAACAAACATTCGATAATTGGTTCATGTTTCAGAGAATTTTATTATAATATAGCCTTAATTTCTACCCACCCTTCTGGAAACATATCTATTGTATTGTGTTCGCAACCACTCCCAAACCATAATTTTGGATAACATACTATTTTATTTTTATTATCATTGAAATATGCGCCCCACCAACTAAACGTACTATTTGCTATGATATTGTGACAACATAAAGACATTATCATCATTTGTTCCCAATCTGTAAGTTTTGAATCACATCTTACAAAGGTAAAACGAGAAAAATCTAGTTCCAATTCTGCTATTATTTCATTTGCTGCTTCCACATCAGCATCTTCACAAAAATACAAGACTTGAAAAGAAATATTATTAGCCGAATGTAAATCAATATATGTTAAGGCGTTTTTATAATATTCATAACCCATAATAGGATGAATGTGTTGCTTTGGTTTATAATCTCCCATGCGAAAATGTAAACTAATTGAATGTAGTAAACTGTCGACGGTATAGTCAGTTTGTTGTAATACTTCTGCTTTTTTGTCAGGTAGCGCAATAAGTTTACAAATGGTGCTATAATTTTTCTCAAAATATTTATAACTTTGAAAATATCCACTTAATAAAATATTTTTGCCACGAATTTTATCCAAATCTAAAGCATGATGTTCAAAAGATGTTTCTTTTATACATGTAAGCGGAGGAAACATATCCGTTGTATTTTTTTTAAGTTCCGATAAAAAACTTTCCCAATAGGTGTGTCTTATTCCACCAAGTAATATTACAGTATTTGTAAATTTGTAATTATTCTCAGAAAGTATTGCGTAGGAAATCGCCGTAAATATTTGAAACAGTTGATTCCCTAATCCACCCATTAAAGCACATGTAATCATTTAGATAATCATATAAAATTATATTTAAGCTAAAAATAATTTTATATATACAATAATTAAAAATCATCTGTAAATTCAAACGCTTCGTGTGAATTTGTTTTATTCGCAAGCGCATAAGCATCATTGCGCGCTTCAAAAAAATTCTTTTTACTTTCTAAGCTAATTAATTCCATCCAAGGAAATGGATTTGATTCATCGTATATTTTATCATATCCTAACTGCACACACAATCTATCCGCAACAAATCGAATATATTGAGTCATCATACCAGAATTCATACCAATTAATCGACACGGTAGTGCGTCACAAATAAATTCTATTTCAATTTCTACCGCATCTTTAATAATTTCATGAATACGCGATTTTTTTAATTTGTTTTGAAGTTTGCTGTATAATAATATGGCAAATTCACAATGTAGGGCTTCATCGCGCGAAATTAATTCATTTGAAAACGTCAGACCTGGCATTAATCCGCGTTTTTTTAGCCAATAAATACTGCAAAACGCTCCACTAAAAAATATGCCTTCTACACAAGCAAACGCAATAAGCCTCGTAGCGAATCCACTTCGGTTATCATTTATCCATTTTTGAGCCCAATCGGATTTTTTTTTAATACATGGAAAATGTTCAATAGCGCGAAAAAGTCTATTTTTTTCTTCTGAACTTTTAATATAGGTGTCAATAAGGATGCTATACGTTTCGCTTTGGCAAGTAAGAATTCCATTAAAAATTCCCCTATGTTTTTTAGGTTCATTAAAACAATAGGTAGCTTCATTTTCATATATTTTTTCTATACTAGTTATTTTTATTCTCTCGGAAACATCCATAGTATTATTTAATCTTTCACAATATAATATAGTAAGTCTTTTTGGAGAAAATCCGATATCAATAAGTTTATTTACTGATTTTCCAGTTATATATAAAATATAACAATCTTTGCACATATAATAATCATAATCTCCAGTTCCGTCATTTTTTGGCATTAAACGTTTTTCTGCTTTATGATTTAATCTAATATTTGTTTGAATTCCTAATGTAGTTAATAATAATTGGACATCCTGCAAAAATTTAAAATTTACTGAAGATATTTGTATTGAAGTAGAGTCTTTGGTTGAATTTAAATTTACACACCCGTCAGCATCTACTAATCCTTCTAACCAACCTAGTCTAACTTCTTTTGTGTAATTAATTGGAACAACAAATTTTTCTTTATTAATATAGTTTGTTATGTAAAAACTAATTCTTTTTTGATTTTCTTCATATGTATTGTATTCAAAATAAGGAAGCAGTTCCTTTTTTTTATCATATAAATAAATTATTGGGTAATTATTGCAATAATTACCATCTCCACAAAAAAACCCGTGCATATATGGATTTAAAAATTCATCTTTATTTTCAAATTCTATTAAAGGAGTTATATATCTTTCAATTATATCACCAACTTTTAAATCAATAGTTTCCACTTCTTCACATAAACATCTTTCATGATGTTTTTGAATTAACCATTTGTGACCAGGAGAACAATCCAATTCCATTCCATTTGATAATGCGATTTTATAAATTTCCTGGTCACCAGTATATTTAACTTGAACGTTTGAAAACTCATCACCATTCCAAACATTTATATTTTTATTTTCCAAATCTTTAATCATATAATAACCAGTGTCGGTTAATATTTTTGTCTCTCCTGTTACACAATGTATATTTTCCATCGCGATTTGAAATCCGTAAAACGCTCTTGCCTCAGAAAGTTGTACATCTTTTACAAATCTTGCGGCCAAATTTTCCAAGACAATTCCATCACTGGCTGCAAAAAAAGCCAAAATCATGGATATAAAAAATTGTTCGTCTGTATTCAAAGCATTCCAGTGGACCATATCTTTAGTCAAATCGATTTCTTCTGCGCGCCAAAAACAATCAACTTGTTTTTTATACATATCCCATATATCATTACATTTAATTGGAAACATAACAAACCTATTATCATCTGGTGTTAATAGCATTTCATGTTGTGTTTTATTCATCCTAAATAATATATGAACAAGATTTTAAATTTGTTTACAATAAATAATTATATATTCAAATTATATGGAACTTATTCAAATGAATAATATGAGGCCAATAAACGACATGAGGCCACTGAAAAATCTCGAACTTATAAATATGACTTATCACGATATGCATAACAAAGATAACCAATTAATGAAAATTGAAGAGATAATTGACGCAAAACGAAAAATGTTAATTAACAAGCAAAAGAGACTACAATTCATGAGCAAACAAAATGCTTTTTTGGATGCGGTGCGCGACGACTATGATAAATATAATGAGTATATTGTAAAACAAAAACACGAACAAATGAAAGCATTACGTATCTTACAATCTTATATTAATGATTTAAATCGTTCGACTACATTAACAAAACAAAACATGGTAGATTCAAAAGAAGAACAGAGAAAAATTGTAAACGAAATAAAGTCGATCCAACATAATTTAGATAAAATTGTCAAAGAAGCCAAAAAGCAAAATAATATTTTACCAACTGTTTGAATATTAAAATACACGAGAGTTATTTATATAGTTACATATATATAATTACACATGGCTAATAATGAACAATTAATTGCCGACTTGGGGGAAGCTATAAATCTTTCAAATGCGTCACAGTTGCGTTTTGGAGCAAACAATGATTCGTTCAATAGGACCATTAATGCTGGATTAGCGCAAATAAATGCTACTATTCGTGATATTGATGGACTACTTGGGCAAATTATGGACAGAATCAATGAATTAAAAGCTAGAATAGCTGAGCTTCAGGGTAACGGAGGTCCAGGTAACGCCAAAGAACTCGCCTTGTTAAAACAGCAATTAGCCGACGCACAAAACGGTCAAATTGCTGCGACAGATGTTATGAATCGCGCATTAGTGACCTTGAGGTCCAACACGGAAGCTATGGATGGATCTATAGCAAAACAAGATGAACCAGCTATGACTGCGCAATTAAAATCAATAAATGATAGTCTTCTAGCCATGCAAGCACGCTTGCGCGGAATATTGAATGATAACACAGGTTCACTGCCTCCCGCAGCGGGTCCTGAACCTGAAGAAAATATAGTAGGTCCTGGTATGAATCAATTGGATGGAGGTTCACGACGTAGACGAAGAAAACATAAAACTTTAAAAAAATCAAAACGAACCAAGACTAATAAGAAGAAAAAGGGTAGCTATAGATATATAACTAAGCGCCGTAAAGCTTATATTGATTCGTTACATAACACATCTAATTTAGGTAGAGGTGGAGGTAGAGGTACATATAAAAAACGCAAACAACGTAAACGCATTTAATACTATAATAATTATTTTATAGTATTACCAGATAATAAATATATTATAAATATATATACATGAGCAACGACCAATCAATTCCTATTGCGGAAATTATTCAAGAATTAAGGGGCACTATAGCAGATGTATCACGCACGCAAGACACCTTTTCATCAAATTCCGCCGCATATAATACGTCTATTAACACTGGATTACAAAATATGCAGGGCGCAATGGTTGAAATTAACGGATTAATCGACCAAATTACAGTTTTAATCAATGGATTAAAAAGTCAGATAGCTGTGTTTGAAGCAAAACAATTAGCAGACCCGACGCCTAAATTAACTGCGGAAATTAATAACCTGCAAACACAACTAAGTGACGCACAAGCAACTCAGGCGGAAGCAGCAACCGCTATGCGGGAATCGATTGAGGCGCTTAAAGCAAATAATGCCGCCATGTCAAGCTCTACGGACGCGCAAAATGTAGCTACCTTGAACACAACAATAGCGGCTACGACAAACAGTCTTAATGATATTAAGACCAAATTGGAAAATTTGTTGCAAAATGCCCCAACTTCTACTTTGAATCCAAACGCAGAACCCTTTTTCCCGGCTACCGCTAATAGTGGTGGAAGACGAAGAAGACATGGAAATAAAACGACAAAAAAACCACGAAAAACTCGCAGAAGAAAGATGTCAAAGAAAATAAGAAAGCAGAAAGGGGGATATGTATATAATACGAATTCTGATTCGGGGCGAGGTAGAGGAATAAACACCAAACGTAAAAAACGTAAAAGCACACGTTAATAATTATAGTATATGTATATGTATATGTATATGGACGATCAACAATGGACTACGCTTATTAAAGAGTTAAGGGAAGCTATTAATAATGCAAAAGATTCCCAAGACAGATTTCAAACAAATAATATTACATATAATAAGACTATTGATGATGGTTTTAAAAATATACAAGATACAATACATGAAATTGATAGTTTAATTAGGCAACTTACAGAGTTAATTGCGGGATTAAATAATCGTATAACGCAACTTACCAATGAACAAAACCCATCACCGGTTGCTTTAAATACTGAAATTGACCGTTTAACACATTTATTGAATGACGCACAGCAAACCCAGTCGGCTGCCGCCATAGCTATGCGTGATGCGATTGATACCCTAAAATCAAATAACACGGCCATGACAACCTCTATAGGAAAACAAGATGTGGCGGGTTTAAACAAAACAATGACGGCCACGACAAATAGTCTTGAAGATATTAAAACCAGATTACAGGCATTATTAAACAAATCCCCACTTCGCGATGAGCAAAACAATCCATTATCAGATGATACAGAATTTGAATTACCAGACAGCGACAAAAACATTACCTATGGTGATTTAAAACGATTGCTTAAAAACAAAATTGATCGAGAATCTAAAAATAATAATGGAGTAGTTCCTCGATTTTATATAGATTTTTACAATGTTATAAACGCAGTAAACTCAACTCAATCCGGTATTCAAATCGCAATAGATAAAATGCCATTTGATAAAAATGGTCAGTTACAAGGAGGCAAACGAAGAAAAAACAAAAAGAAAAGCCGAAAAAATACTAAAAAAAAGAGGCCGACTAAAAAAAAGAGGCCGACTAAAAATATCTAATTGCTCGTTTATAAAATGAATATTATAACAAGTATAATATTAAACAAATGGTAGTTTCAATAAAAAAATTCTCTATTTTAGGCGAAAGGTGTAGCGGAACTAATTTTTTAGAAGAATTGATTACGCAGAATTTTAATTTATTATATACAACGGAATATGGTAGTAAGCACTTTTTTTGTTTTAATGATTACACAAATAAAAACACTCAAAATACTCTTTTTATCGGAATCATTCGAAATCCCATTTACTGGTTAAATTCGTTTTCCAAAGAATTATATCATGTACCTGAACAAAATCGTAAAAATGTTACTTCCTTTTTATTTAATGAATTTTATTCAGTACACGATGAAATAGACACGACTGTCAAACCATATGATTCTAATATTTTTGTTATGAATAATAAATTTTATACACATCAATACAAAACAAATCAAAACGATTTTAATTATGAAACGGGTAAAAAATATAAAAACATATTCGAATTAAGAAAAATAAAGAATGATTATTTGATAAATGTTATGCCAACCAAAGTAACAAATTATATATTAGTTAATTATGAAGATTTGTTATATAATATGGAAATTACATTAAATGCTATAAAACAACAATTTAACTTGACTCAAAGTAAACCCTCATTTGTAACAATACAAAAATATAAAAAATCAGATACTTACAAATTTGTTGCGCAAAGACAAATCACGTTTAACTCAGATATTATTAAAATGATATGGAGTAATTTAGATATAAATCAAGAAAATAATTTGGGATATTTTATAGGAAATAATAACCAATATTTTAGAAATAAAACTACTTATATTCTAGATAATGCGGAAAGCATACCTCTAATCGAATGTGAAGGTGAATATTTACATTCTGTGGACCAAGAACCCGTTATTTCTCTATAAAATAAATTTCGAGGAAGAAGACGCCGCGCATTTGTTTCTTGACGGAGTTTGTATATCTTTTTCCAACTACGTTGTATTAGGCGAAGCCACCAGGTTTTTTTAATACATATACACTCTCCGGTGGGCAAATAAATACATTCGGTAATTTCAGGTACCATTTTGTTGTGTATATGTATATAATTACGAATTACAGGATGTTTATAATTAGCACGGTTTGCTAAGTTGCCAGTGTAATACCATATCATTTTATTAATTAGACGTTCATCATATTGTTTTAATCTATGTAAGACCATGTAATGAGCGAGTAATGAGTTAAATGATGGAGGTCCATAAACTGCGGAGTTATATAATTCGCACAAGGTTATGTTAAACCGTGTATTACTTATTTCTTCTGGTTCATATTCATTTGTTTCTTCTGTGTTATCTTCGTCGCCTTCAAAGTCGTCGTCATCTTCTTCAAATTGCGAATTGTGCATAAGGTCATTTTGAGTAACGGGGCAAATTGCCATATTTAATTCTTTGTTATGTACTAAATCTTATTAAATTTATTCATTTTTTTTAATTATATAAAATACATGTATATTATATGAAAAAGTGTCCGCCTGGTGTCTTTTGTATTGAAAATATTTCATTATTTTATGTGTTTGTTTTGATTTTAATATTATTTTTTATAATGTACAATACTATATTTAAGCCTATTGTTGTAAATAACCATAATACAAATCGCAATAATATTCAACCTGTAAAAAGAGACGGGGGTGGGTCATGGCTTTTTCCAAGTTATCCCTATACAAATCTTGGAAAAGATGTTCTATTAGATCCCTATGTTCCGCCACTAAGTGATGATAGATATTTTATTCCGCAAATAAATCGTGTACCATACGGAACTATACCTATTAATATATCAACTAATGTAGGCGCCGTCGATACGAATTATAGACAAATGGGAATATTAACCGCATTAAGCACGAAAGGAAAAATATGTGCTTTAATGGGTAGACCATTGTTTACAAATCGCGACAAATGGCAATATTACACAATGAGCGACCAATATAATAGCATAAAGTTACCTATATCTCGTAAAGGAAAAAGCTGCACAAATGAATATGGGTGTGACAGATTATTTGATGGAGATTCGGTTTATATTGAAGGTATAAATGAAGCATACAAAGTGACCATATATGATAATGATACTATTAGATATATTCCGGCTTTGTAACGGGTCGTTTCAAGGTTTTGTTAGAAAGATTAATGTTTTTTTTATTTTTTTTAGAAGACTCATTCTGAAGAAGATTTTTAGATTTATCGTTTCTTAAAGTTTGATTTTTTTTATTATACAATTTGGCTATTTTCCCTTTGGTCAATTTCATTAATATAATATACATAAATACATAATTTTTATTTATGTATTTATATTAAGATGAATATTAAGATGAATAATATTATAAACATATCTAGCGATAACATTGCTGGAAAATGTGATTACAAATGTTCTTATACATATGATTATCTCAACACGACTCTAGTCGCCAACAATAACTCAAATATGATTAGTCTGATAAACAATAGAATTGACCCAGTAGTAACTTATAATAACAATAATTACATGGTTTCGTCAACCATGATTGTTTCTCCTTCGCTACATAAATATAATAACAATAAAACAGATGGTGAAATTTTAATCGAGCATATGCCAATACAAGGAGGCAAAAAAATGTATGTATGTATACCTATAA
>Ga0114962_10004784_pt1 | contig 10732 bp, 7 predicted proteins | sample C_130820_MF_Meta_FD_87017 | JGI IMG/M metagenome (GOLD analysis project Ga0114962, IMG submission 87017) | Freshwater microbial communities from Lake Croche, Canada to study carbon cycling - C_130820_MF_MetaG | ecosystem: Environmental > Aquatic > Freshwater > Lake | place: Lake Croche, Canada...
ATCAATGAGACCATCCACATCGCGCAAGTGACCCCAGATGTCATTTATCTCACAGGCGGGATGTCTCAATCGGGCGAATTGATCGCAGAATTGCAAAAACTGTCGATGTTAACAAACAAAAAAATCATCCAGATGGAATCCATGTCGTCCGTTTGCACAGGACTGGGGATTGAAGCCTCAGAACTGTCCCCATCCACTCATTAAGCGCGCCACCAGACTGAACAAGCTTCAATCCACTCCAAGATGGGGTTTTCCAGAACAGATTCCCTCAAAAATCACAAAATATCGACCTAAAAATGATCGTCTTTATTCACAAAAGCATGCATTACTGAAACGTAATGGGTTCTGAATTGACATCCATCAAAACCTTGGATAATATAAATTGGTGTTTGTGTGTTCTTAAACTTTATGGAGTAAATCGATGATTTCTAAATTCAGCCCATTTTCAGCCTTTGTCGTCAGCGCATTTTTAAGCGCATTCGCCATGATGGCCACAACTTCTGTATCAATTGCAGCAGAGCCGGTCATCAAATGCCGCATGCCCGATGGCAGCACAGTGCAAACTTCCGCTGAGCAGTGCAAAGCTGCCAAAGGACGCGTACTTTAATCATCTCCTTTGAGCATGATTCGGTGGTGCTAAAACCTTTGCCGTTTTGCACCACTGATCGGGGCCTTTGATTGATACAACGTTGCACATCGCTAGAACCAGGTTGTGCCAGCCTTATTTGGCTTGAAACCGATTTTTGACCTCTTCAGTTGACTAGACTGAAATAGGTCAAGTGATTCATCTATTCAGTGCCTTGGGTCGAACCACTCACTGGATTTGACTCAATTGCGCAAGGCCTCCTCGCTTTTGAATACAGCAATGAATTGCTCGCCGTAGCGCTCCAGTTTGGTTTGTCCTACGCCACCAATGCCTTTCAATTGAGCGAGCGATTGGGGACGGGTTTTGATCATTTCCTCTAGCGTGCTGTCATGAAAAATAACATAAGGCGGCACCCCTTGTTCTTTGGCAAGTTCGGTGCGCTTGGCCTTGAGTTTTTGCCACAATGCCTCTTCCGACGGGTTTGCAAATGAGCGTTGAGCCACTTTGCCGAATCCTGATTTAGCCACTTTGGACTTGGAGTACCCCGTGTCCTTTCTCATCCAAACCACGTGCTCACCTTTGAGCACCGGCCTGGCCTCCTCGTCCACCAGTCTCAGACCACCATAAAGCGCAATGTCCGCCTCCAAAAAGCCCCCAGCGACGAGTTGCCGAAAAATGCTGCTCCATTGAGCCTGGGTCAAATCAGCGCCTATGCCAAAGGTGCTGACTTTGTCGTGATTGAACTGCGTGATGGCCGGTGTCACTTTGCCCATCAACACATCAATCAAATGCGTGACCCCAAAACGCTGGCCAGTGCGGTAGACGCAAGACAAGGCTTTTTGAGCTTCTATGGTCGCATCCCAAGTCTCCACCGGCTCCAAGCAATTGTCGCAATTGGCACACAGACCGGGGTGACTTTCCCCAAAGTAGCGCAATATTCCCTGATGGCGGCAAGTGGTCGACTCGCAAAAGCCAAGCAAGGCATTGAGTTTTTGGCGCTCAACACGTTTGCGGTCCTCAGACGCTTCACCCGCATCGACCATTTTGCGCAGATTGACCACATCCCCAAAACCATACACCATCCAAGCGTTGGCGGGCAGTCCATCCCGGCCAGCTCGGCCCGTCTCTTGGTAATAGCCTTCCATGCTTTTGGGCAAATCCAAATGGGCCACAAAGCGCACATTGGGCTTGTCGATGCCCATGCCAAACGCCACCGTGGCCACCATGATGACCCCTTCTTCACGCAAAAACCGCTTTTGGTGGGCATTGCGCACCTCGGTGCTGAGCCCGGCGTGGTAGGGCATGGCGTCCCAGCCGCGAAGCTTGAGCCACTCGGCCGTGTCTTCCACGCTCTTGCGTGACAAACAATACACAATCCCTGAATCGCTGCTGTGTTCGGCTTCTAAAAAATGCTCCAACTGCTGCTTGGCACCGTCTTTTTGCAACACTCGGTAGCGGATATTGGGCCGATCAAAACTGGAGACAAACTGCTGTGCAGACTCGAGCGAGAGTCGCTCCACAATTTCAGAACGCGTGGGAGCATCCGCTGTCGCCGTCAAGGCCACTCGAGGAATACTCGGAAAGCGCTCTTGAAGAACGGTCAATTGGCGATACTCGGGGCGAAAGTCATGTCCCCATTGGGAGACGCAATGGGCCTCATCGATGGCGAAAAGGGCAATCCCAGGACCGGATTGAAGTCGCTCCAAAATCGCCAAGAACCCTGGACTCAAGAGTCGTTCAGGGGCCACGTAGATCAACTTCAACTCTCCAGCCAAGAGTTGCTGGGTGATGGCTCGCGATGCTTCAGCGTCCTGGCTGGAATTCAAGAAGGAGGCCTTGACACCCAGCTGGGTCAAGGCATCGACTTGGTCTTGCATCAAAGCAATCAAAGGAGAGATGACCACCCCCACGCCGTCTCGAACCAGGGAGGGAATTTGGTAGCACAGGGACTTTCCTGCCCCTGTCGGCATGAGCACCAAGGCGTCACCACCAGACACCACGTGCTCAACAATGGTTTGCTGCAAGCCACGGAATTGGTCAAAACCGAAATCATCGCGAAGAACTTCATTGATGGGTTGTTGCGTAGCCTGCATGGCCATTCTTTCTTGTTCAAGTTTCGCTGGAGCATCAGCGCCACCCCCCTTTTGGGGCAATGAGCCTGCACTCCATCATTGTGTCATCATTTTCCCACCCCGGTGCGCCTACAAGCAACCAAGCTCATGAGGGGACATGCATTTGCATGCATTGATTGAATTGTGATGGAGGATTGTGCTCGGAATCAAATTACAAAACGGGACTTGATGAGCAATTTATTTAGTCTCTGATTGCCATGGCAACCACTGCACTGAACAAAGTTGAATTTATCAATTGCAAATGGGAAACATGCCAACGATCGTAAACAATGAGGTTAACGCATTCATTTCTCTTCAGATGAAGTGAGGCGCCGAATCATGATGAATTGGCCAATGCTGAAAATGGATTAAAGGTATGGATTTCATCCGCGAGGTTGACCCGAAACGATCATGCATCGGCCCATGAGTTTCGAACATCACCAATGACTCTCGTCGATAAAAGACATTTTTACTGTAGAAAATTCGCATGCGAATCTCACCTGTAGATTCTGACTGCAAGGGTGCACAAGCTTGAATATCGATTGAATTTTTTAAGAACTTAGACGTTTATGTGCCAGCTATTGAATTCAAACTGGCAAAAAACAGTGAAATTTACTTTGACTTTAAATCAAATGATCCAATAACTAGAACAATCATTGCCAATGATCTTCTTTAAGATTGATTCCTCGTTAGCGATGAAATTGGAAAAAATTGGAATATTGCGATACCATTACATATTAACGGTATTGTCTAAAGCTTTTTTCCTCTTCATTGATTTTTTCAAGCGAGAACCCCATGCCCATTCCTTGGCTGACTGCACTCAAATCCATTCCCTGGGGCAATGTCATGGAGCACGCCCCCAAAGTGCTCGACAAAGCACGCAACTACATGTCTTCGAAAGAAAACGACACGCCCTCTGCGCCAGTGGAGAAAGTGCCCGAGGGTGAACTTGAGACCCAATTGGCCCTGGCCTTGAGCAACATCAAAACCCTACAGCAACAAATCAAGAGCTTGAGTGAGAAAATGACACAACTGTCAGATCAGCATTCGGCGATCAAATCTGAGGTTGGCCGTCTTCGCCAGCAAGACCGCTGGCAAAAGGCTTTGATTGTCCTCATCTTGCTTTTGGTGGGGGGGTGTTATAGCCTGGGATACTTCAAATTACCCTTTTGATGGACACCCCTCAACTGTTGCAATGAACAGCCAAAAAACTTTCATGTTGCTCGCTCTTGAAAATTTTTAGACTCGTATCATTCATCAAACTCATCAATATGCGATTAAAATAAGTTTTTTTAAATCTTTACCAATATTTTCATGAGTACTTTTGCCAATCAATTGAAATCTGAAATTGCGCGCATCGCTAAAAAAGAAATAAAACTAGAAACTCCAAGCCTGAAAAAATCTTCGGCCCAATACCGATCGGATATCGCAGCGCTCAAGCGCCGTGTGGCGGCATTGGAAACTTTGGTGAGTAAGCTCAGCAAGCTCTCGCCCCATCCGGTCAAGTTAGAAGAAGCAACAGATGCAAGTACCATCCGCTTCAGGGCCGACGGATTTGCGAGTTTCAGAAAGAAGCTTGCCATCACGGCCCAGGAAATGGGCAGCTTGGTCGGTGTCACCGCCCAGTCCATCCTCAAGTGGGAACACGGGAAATCCAAACCCCGCGCGAGTCAACTCTTGGCCATTGCGGCTGTTCGCAAAATGGGCAAGCGAGATGTCCAAGAACGCCTACTGGCGAGCAAATAAATCATTTGTTTTCGGAATTGATTCCGTTAATAATTGAATGGGTGCCTAGCACCCATTTTTTATGGCTTGTCCTTGGCCTTGGTGATGACCGCATCCAATTGGTTCAAAGGTAAAACTCAAGGTTTTGACAACATGGGGCTGGCTCTTAAAAATGGCCTTGTACTGAACGCTTAAATCCTTCAGCAATCACGCCCAACCCTTGACTTATTTACCAGTCTCATTGTCGGCATACTTATCGAGCAAATCCCGCACGTTTTTTTGTGCAATCAAAATATTGCCACCCGCTAAACTCCGCAACTTGGTCGATGGCCCGCTCGCTAACGATTTTGTTGATTCTTCTGGCTCCAAGGTATTGTCTGAATAGGTGCTTGACGAGATGGAAAACGACAACTGAGTGCTCGATAAATTGAACGATGATTTGACTGGTTTCATAGACCGCCCCTGGTAGTTTTGAATCGAGTAGCGTGGTGCATTTTTGCCGTTTTGACCCAAAAGTCAGTCATATCGGCTCTCCTTCTTACAAATGCATAAAACATGCCCAACTTCACTGAGGACAAGTTTTGCCTACCCGCTCCATTTGGCTGTTGTGGTGGAGAATTCAACAATTGATATCCCGTTTCAATGAAAACAAGTTTTTTTCGGCACCCCTATGGTGTAAACCCTAAGTACGATAAACTACTGCAGAAATAACCAGAGAATGTCAGTGAAAACTAAAGAGATGAAATTTCAATGATTTCCCGCAGCAATTATTCCCTGGCTCTCACCTTGCTGATCCAAATGGCCAGTGCTGCCATGGTGCTCGCCCCTACAGCAATTGCGCCGGTCTTGCTGCTTCAACACCAGTGGCAAAGCAATGTCATTGGTTTATACATTAGCATTGTGTATTTCAGTGCGGCCACCTCAGGTGTCTTTGCCACCACCATGATCCAGAAACTCGGGCCCATCAGGACGAGTCAAATTGCACTCTTATTTTCTTGTGCGGGATTGTTCTTGATACTGAACGATTTTTTGCTTCTCAATATCTTGGGGTCAATCTTTTTGGGGATCGGGTACGGACCTATCACACCAGCGAGCTCAGATATTTTGGTGAGAACCACCCCAAAACACAGATTCTCCTTGATATTTTCCATCAAACAGACCGGCGTGCCCCTAGGTGGTGCATTGGCAGGGCTATTGATACCGAACTTGACCCATTTCAAAGATGCAGACTTTGCCATGCTGGTATTGTTGCTGATCACATTGGCGATTGCTGGGCTTGCGCAGAGCTTGCGCCACGAGCTTGATGAAAACCGCAGTCCCCATGCGCCATGGCCCACGGTGTATCGATTTTTTTCACCCATACGTTTCGTTTTATCCCATCCCATCTTGTCCATCCTGTGTTTGTGCTCATTTGTATTTTCAATCGTTCAGATTTGCTTGAGCTCATATTTGGTGACCTACCTCAATATTTCGTTAAAGTGGTCATTGATTGCCGCTGGAGTGGGGTTTTCACTCGCTCAGTTCTCTGGGGTGGCTGGGCGAATCGCCTGGAGCATAGTGGCCGATAAAACTGGGAAGCCCATTCAAGCTTTACTGTCACTAGCAACTCTGATGGGTGTATCGTGCTTGAGCATGCTCTACCCAGAAGTGATCACACCAGAGTGGGTTGTTTATGCAATCATTTGCATCTTTGGGGCCACAGCAATCAGCTGGAACGGCGTTTACTTGGCTTATGTTGCGCAAATTGCCAAGACAGAAAACGCAGCCCAAGCCACCGCAGGCTGTTTATTCTTCACCTTCATCGGCGTCGTTGTGGGCCCACCGATTTTTGGTTACATGGTCATCATGACCAACAACATCGGACTGTGTTTTTCTTTTCTTTGTCTTCCCTTACTCTTCATCGCAGTGGTATTAAAAAAGTTGAACCAAACGCAAACCTGAATATCAGTCAGATTCCAAAATTTACATGCATCATCATTTCATTGACAAACCAAAGTCACTGCAGTTGACAAGATATTGATTATCATCAATAAACAAAGTTTTCATGTATGTATACAAGGAAGGTGCTCGCGTATTTAAATCACTGCGAGTTCGGGATATTGTTGTAGACAGGATAACTCCGTTTTGCCAGTTATAGGTTCGGCTTTGTGAAAACCAATCCTGAACAGCAACAGCCCAAAACTCATCATTTGAATAATTTGGGTCAAGATTGAGCTTGTTTGCAGAAATTACAGCGTTGTAAGCTGCATTCAAGTTCAAAACACCCGCTATCATGTGGCCGAATTCATGAACAGGAATATCCAAGCCTCTGTATTTAGCATCGGTGGGTATGCCATAAATTCCCACTTGACAGATATTTTCATCCAACAAACTCACAACACCTGAAGAAAATGTTCGGTGATCTGGTAAATATGAACTTGATATCATACTCAACAATGGCATTTTGGTTTGATCATCATAATTACTCATGACAATAAAATTCAGCCCCGCAAACTTGGCCCTATTGGCTGGGTTGATTAAAGAGTTGATCATGCTATCGAGTTGCTTATGTACGATTTTCATGGTCGTATCAGACACGGCTGCAGTGCCTAAAATATTCAAGCCATTGGTCGTTAAATATTTTTTGTAATATGTACCCAAAGAAATAGGGGGTGCACTTAACGTAGTGGATCGCTTGGTAGGATCAGGATGCAATACGGGTGGGTATTTCCAGCATAAATTCGTACTTTGGGTCGTTAGACCAGTACCAGTAGACCAAATAACAGAACCACTCGTTGAATAAAGCGCAACACTTCCGGTGTTTGAAATTCTCAAACTATCGACATTTGCGACGACTGGGGAGTCCGCCATCACTTGTTCGCTACCCCCAGGACACGCAACGGTACTGACCAGTTGAATCTGCCCCTGGGCCGTCAAGCGAACAGTATCTGCTTTCATGACCATGCTGCACCAAGAGGTACTCGTCCAAACTGTGGTGTTGGTTCCGGTCACAATCTTATAAGAGCAAAAATTCCCATCGGGTTGTAAGATCAGCTGGTAACTGCCATTCGGAGAAACAATTTTTTGACCCACCGTCAAAGATCCCCCAACCAAAATCCGATCCGTGCTTGTGTTGGTGGTACTTGAAGAAGTTGATCCACTCGGCACAGTGCCACCGGAGCCAGTTGCATTCGTTGCGATAGAAATATCTACCCCGCAAGCCATTGCTGAAACACAAGATGAGCCGATGCTCAGTATTTTCCCAACCGTTATATAAACGTTGCTATAGGTACTGTCGCCCACTGTCACCGTTGGAATACCCAACTGATTGGTTGCTGGATCAAAGGTGTCATATCCCCCTGGAGGACGATTGACGGAGTTGACTGCAACAACAGAGGCCACAGTTATTTGGACTTTGGAGTAAAAAGTGCCGCCATTTCCACCAATATTGACCAAAGGGATGGTCAGTATTCCATTGGTACTATCATAAGTATCCACATTGATGGTAGAACTAATTACAGGATTGACCACGGCTACAGCGTCAGCACCTGATCCAAAAATATCTTGAGCCAAACAGATATTTGAAAAATTGACCGCAAAAATTACAGCTATTAAATATTTGAACATGTGCAGTGCTTGGTGATTAAGTGACTTAAAAGTAAATAAAAAATTGAAATAACAACTTCACATTAACACATGGCCACCCCACCCAAGATGACAGATTCGTCATTCGGAAACGGATGAAAGAATTTCTCTATCAGTAAAGAGTGCTCGGGAATACACCCTGGGTGACAAACGTCGTTGAATTAAATTAAGTATCAATTCATAGAACGCTCAATATCACAGGCGAGCTCAAAGCCGACCCAATTGAATTGGTCACACTGACTGTAAAAATTGCCCCATCATCCTTGGATGAAGTACTTGGAGTTGTATAGCTGGATGTTGTAGCATTGACAATAGCTACACCATTTTTAAACCACTGGTATTTCAATGCGCCTGACCCATTTCCAACGACGGTGAAAGTTGCCGTTGATCCAGAAATCACGCTTTGACTGAGTGGTTGATACATGATGGAGGCAGCCACAACGCCAGAAATCACGACGGGAGGGGCACTTGAATTACAGCCTGCAAAATTGCAACCTGTAATAACGGTTGAAATCATTTCACTAGCACCGGCAGCGGTGCTCGAATTGTTGACCATTGAACATGTCGAGGTATTTTTATTGACAGAAGTCAGTACGTAATTGTTGGATATCTGGGAATTGGAGCAAGCCTGCACATTCCAAACGAATATCGCTGCGCTAGATGCAGCGTCTACCACAGAGTTATTGTTGATACTCAAATTCGATGCATTTGTGGGATCATTCCCAATCACAGTGATACTGTGATTGCCTGTGTTCCAAACGACATTTTGATATGCACTATAGCCTTGAGCGCCCGTGTCAAAATACAAGCCACTGTAAGGCAACGGGCTACTAGAGCCTATTCCGGATGGACCTGGATAAATATTGTAAATGTCGTGCAGCCAATTGTGGTGGATATTGATGTTGCTCACCTGCGTATTCCAAGTGTAAATGGCCGCACCATCCCGATTGGAGAGCATTGAGGCGTAAACATTGTTGTAACCAACATCAATATTGCTGGGCATTAAACTTGGGTAGTAAGTCGTTCCAGAATTACCATCAAAATAAATCCCAAATTTTGCAACATTATGAATTGTATTATTGGTAATTTTGTGACCACTTCCTTGCAGAACAATTCCGGAGTTGTAATTCCCAAGGTAGTCAACGTGGTGGATCAAATTGTTCTTGATCGTGTGATTGGTGCCCATTACAGTGATGCCACTTCCCGCACTGTAAGCGACTGTACTATTGAGGACACTGTTGTTGGAACCATCGATCACAAAACCAGAGTCCGCCTGCCAATCGTGCCAGTATGACCCCTTGGTTGAACTGCAATAAGTAGGAGCACACGTCATCAAGTCTGGTAATGTCGAGAAGTGAGAGACATAGGTACCCACAACTTTGTTGATGGTGTTGCCCGTGCTATTGCTGTCCGTGATGATGTTTGCACCAAAGATGTTGAGATTTTGAATGATCACGTTTGTCTTACCGCTCAAATCAATTGCAAACTGCCTTTGCTTGACTCGAACATCCAAATTGGCCGGGCTGTTCCCACTTGGTGGCCAAAAATAAAGCATTCCCTCCGCACTGTCGTAGTGCCACTCTCTTGGTGCATCCAGCGCTGACATTGAACCAAACAGGTAGTAGTAGCCTCCAGATTGAGGAACGATATATGGCAAGGACGAGGCCCCATCCAAAGTAAAACTGGCGTGCCCTTTGCTGGTAGCAGTCACCAAAGCAGTCTGATGAACCCATGCATCTGAACCACTCCACCAATGCACGCGAGCCCCCGTCCAATCAAAATTCGGTAAATCGGGGTCAATCAATGCAGTGGTACTGGTGCCTGATGCTGCCAAAGCCCAGATTGGATTTAACTCATCGTAACTGTTTGGCCAGCGCGCTTGAGTCATCATCTGTTGTCCAAGGAATATTTGAACCAAATTGTCGCTGCTGACAGTGATGGGCGTCTTATAGATAGAACCTTTGTGAGGGCTCCAACTCGATTGAGCAATTGGATCTGTACCATCAACGGTCACCACTTCATTGTCGTAGTTGGTGATGGTGGTTCCAGAGTTCGGGGTGACAGTTTCACGATAATTGCCGGCTCTTACAAAGCAAGTCCCCCCAAGCGCAAGAGAAGAAGCACAGGCTTGTATGGTCTGAAAGGGTTGTGAAATAGTGCCTGGGTTTAAGTCACTCCCAGTAGGTGATGCATAGGCAGTCGTTAAGCTTCCAGCACCTGCGTTCAAACTGCCACCAACCGATATCACTTGACCCACCGTGACAACAGCATTGGTGTAAACCGAACCAAATGCTTGAACCAGCGGGATAGTAAGTTGCTTTGTATTCGCGTTGTAGGTGTCAGCGGTCGGGATACTTGCTGAATTCGGAGCAACAGTTCGTCTGTTGCGCTCGAATCGAGGATAACCTATTGAGACCACCTGCCCTATCGAAATTTTGACATTGGAATAAGTTGAAGACCCCACCTGCACTTGAGGAATCAACAAATACTTCCCATCGAACGTGTCAACGGCCAGTGCATAAGTGCTAGAAAAGCAGGAAAAAGCCAATACGACCTTGAAAAGTATTCGATTCATCAACATTTTCCAATTTTAATAGAGAGATTAGCGAAATGAAGAAAAAAGTTGGAATTTGCCATTTGACATGAATCCTGATGAATAGATGGATGCTCACAATGAACTCTCATG
>Ga0114962_10004785_pt1 | contig 10732 bp, 8 predicted proteins | sample C_130820_MF_Meta_FD_87017 | JGI IMG/M metagenome (GOLD analysis project Ga0114962, IMG submission 87017) | Freshwater microbial communities from Lake Croche, Canada to study carbon cycling - C_130820_MF_MetaG | ecosystem: Environmental > Aquatic > Freshwater > Lake | place: Lake Croche, Canada...
GCTGTACAACGAGGGCGCGGTCGATGCTGTGAAATTGGCCCTCATTGGGCAGGAAGCAGAGAATGTGCATTTTGGAAAACCCTGCGGGCTCATGGACCAAATGGCCAGTGCCGCTGGTGGACTTGTCACCATTGATTTTCTGCACCCCTCGCTTCCCTCTGTGGAACAACTGACTCTCGACTGGGAAGCCAACGGCTGGGCTTTGTGCATCGTCGATACCAAAGCGAGCCACGCAGACCTCACTCCCGATTACGCCGCCATCCGGGGAGAAATGAACGCGGTGGCTGGTTGCTTCGGACAATCAGTGCTTCGGGAGGTGGAACCCGAGCAGTTTTGGAGAGGTGTTGCCGGCCTGCGAGCCCGCGTGGGCGACCGGGCTGTTTTGCGGGCCATGCACTTTTTTGAAGAAAACCAGCGGGTAGACGGCATGGTAAAGGCTATACGAGCCAGTGACTTCGACGCCTACCTGGCCTTGGTGAACGCCTCCGGGTATTCCTCTGCCGAGTTCCTGCAAAATGTCGCTTCTCAGGGGGCTGTGAAACACCAGGCCATACCGCTAGGTTTGGCCCTCACCCGCAAGTTTCTTGCGGGAAAAGGTGCTTGCCGGGTGCACGGCGGGGGTTTTGCCGGCACCATACAGGCCTACGTTCCCTTGAAGCTGTCCGACGACTATGCGAAAACCATGGAGGCGGTCTTCGGGCCAGGGTCGGTTTACCGCCTCAGCGTCCGTCCGGAGCGTGCCGGCGAGTCGACTTTGTAAGGAGATCAGCATGACCATTCTCGTTGCCGGCGGAGCCGGGTACATTGGCAGCCATACTTGCGTGGAACTGCTCGGTGCTGGTTATCAGGTCGTTGTGGTCGACAATCTGGTCAACAGCAACTCCATTGCTCTCGACCGCGTGTCCGAAATCACGGGAAAAACCCTCACCTTTCATCAAGCCGACCTGCTCGACCGAGCCGCGCTCGACAACATCTTTGCCGAGCACAAAGTCGACGCCGTGATCCACTTCGCTGCCCTCAAGGCCGTGGGGGAATCGGTGGCTCAGCCCCTGCGCTATTACCACAACAACCTTTCTGGGACGATCAACCTCTGCGAGGCTATGTCTGCGGCCGGGGTGAAAAAACTGGTGTTCAGCTCGTCCGCCACCGTGTACGGCGAAAACCTGAATCCGCCGTTTTCGGAAGCCCTTCCCACCGCAGCCACTAATCCCTACGGTTGGACCAAGGTGATGATGGAGCAGATTCTACGCGACGTTTGTGCTGCTGATGCCCTGGCGAAGAATCCGAACCCTTGGAAGGTTATCTTGTTGCGCTACTTCAACCCGGTTGGTGCCCACCCGAGCGGGCGTATCGGCGAGGACCCTTCAGGAGTGCCCGCCAACCTGCTGCCCTTTGTGAGCCAGGTTGCAGTTGGCCTGCGCCCCGCGCTCAAGGTGTACGGCAACGACTACCCGACTCCGGATGGCACTGGCTTGCGCGATTACATCCACGTCGTGGACGTCGCTATTGGTCACCTCCGCGCGGTGGAAAAGCTGAACACCTTAGCCGGTGCCTCAGTTTACAACCTCGGTACCGGCAAACCTTCGAGCGTGCTCGAGGTGGTGAAGGCTTTTGAGAAAGCCAGTGGTAAAAAAGTTCCTTACCAGGTAGTACCGAGGCGTCCGGGTGATGTTGCCTCTAGCTATGCCGACCCGGCGTCTGCCGAACACGAGCTAAACTGGAAGGCAACTCGCGGACTAGAGGAAATGTGCACCGATGCCTGGCGCTGGCAAAGTCAGAATCCTCGTGGGTACAATTAGCGTGACAGGCACACAACAGAGTGCCTCGATGGGGAAGGTGGGCCCCCAAAAATGAACTTTGCCTGGAAATGGTTTGTCGACCCTACTTCCTCCACTTTCGAAGTGGTAGATCTTCCCCATTCCACCACCAACCTTCCCCTCAACAACTTCTCTGAGGCGGCCTTCCAGTTTGTCAGCCGCTACGAGAAAACTCTGCCCGCCGATGCACTGCGCCCAGGTCAGCGTACTTGGGTGCACTTTGAGGGCGTCATGGCGCGGGCGGAAGTGAGCTTGAACGGCACGCTCGTGGGCGAACACTTGGGGGGTTACACACCGTTCGAGTACGACCTCACCGACCTGCTAGTCGCCGGTGAAGACAGTACCCTAACCGTGATAGTCGATGGCCGCGAGGACAAGCGTATCCCTCCCTTTGGCCACGTGGTTGACTACCTCACCTTCGCCGGGATTTACCGCGAAGTGCACCTCGAGTGGAGGGAGGTTTTTTACCTCCGTGAGGTGTTCGTCAAACCCCGTGAAGTGCTTACCTCCCCCAAGCTCGAAGTAGAGCTCGCGTTTGCCAACCCCGAGGCCAAGGTTCATACCCTTGAGGCTACTTTGCAGCTCCGACGCGAGGGTAAGGTTTGCCGGGAAGCTGTGCGGGTCCTTGAGGTTTCCAACCAAAACTCGCCTGTGATCACTTTGGAGTTTGATCCTGGCGCGGTGGATCTTTGGAGCCCCCAGAACCCGGTGCTCTACGAGCTCGAGGTGCTGGGCAAAACCGTTCGTTTTGGCTTCCGCGAGGCCCTTTTCACGCCCGACGGTTTCTTCCTCAACGGGCAACCACTCAAGCTCCGGGGCCTGAACCGTCATCAGTCATGGCCCCATGTGGGCTATGCTATGCCCCGGTCGGCACAGGCCAAGGACGCCGAGCTCCTCAAGTTTGACCTAGGGGTGAACTTGGTTCGTACCAGCCACTACCCGCAGAGCCGGCACTTTCTCGATCGCTGCGATGAGATTGGTCTTCTGGTGTTCGAGGAGATTCCCGGCTGGCAGCACATTGGCGATGAGGCCTGGCAGGAACTATCCCTAGAGGCCGTGCGCGCCATGGTGGTGCGCGACCGCAATCGCCCCTCGGTTGTCCTTTGGGGGGTGCGCATCAACGAGTCGGCCGACAGCGAGGCCTTCTATCAGCGCACAAATGCCCTCGCCCGGCAGCTTGACCCCACAAGACAAACCGGCGGTGTGCGGAACTTTAACAAGAGCGCTTTGTTTGAGGATGTCTACACTTACAATGATTTTGTTCACAACGGCTCCAACCGGGCGCTTGCAAATCCTGCCAAGGTGCTTCCAAGACGCGCCCCGCTGCTGATCACCGAGCACAACGGGCACATGTTTCCCACCAAGAGTTTCGACCCCGAAGGCCGAAGGCTGGAACACGCCCTTCGCCACCTGAGAGTGCTTGAGGCCGCCTACGCCGATTCCCGTCGCAGCGGTGCCATCGGCTGGTGCGCTTTTGACTACAACACCCACAAGGACTTTGGCTCGGGCGATCACATTTGTTACCATGGTGTGGCCGATATCTTCCGCCTCCCGAAACTGGCCGCGGCGGCGTACGCGAGCCAACAGGAGGATCACCCCTACATGGAGGTGATGACCGCCATGATTCCTGGCGACCGCGACGCGGCCATGCTTGGTGAAGTGCTGGTGTTTACCAACGCCCAAAGCATTCGCCTGACGCGAAACGGTGAGTTTGTGGCCGAGTTTACCCCCGACCGGGTGCATTGGCCCCACTTGCCTCACCCACCGGTCGTTGTCAGCGACTTCCTTGGTAACGACCTAGTGACGAAGCAAGGGATGAGCCCGGCAACCTCAAAGCTGGTGAAGAAACTTTTTGGGGCCATCCTTCGATTCGGTGACAAGTCGTTGCCACTTTCAGCGCGCTGGGACGCTCTCTTGCTGCTCGCCCGAGGCCTCACGGTGGCAAAATTGACCGAATTGTATACCACCTACATCGGGCTTTGGGGTCAGGACCTCGTGGTATACGCCTTTGAAGCCATCCAAAACGGTAGGGTAGTTGCACGGGTGGAAAAAGGGCCTTCCCAGTCCCAACGGCTCGAGGTTCGCGCAGATACCGACGCCTTGGTGGAGTCGGCTACCTGGGACGTCACTCGGGTCACCCTGCGCCATCTCGACGCCCGGGGCGGGGTCATGACGTATTCGAGCGAGACAGTGGAGTTTTCCCTCGACGGCCCGGGCGAACTTTTGGGGCCTTCTCAAGTGGGCCTCATCGGGGGTGTCAGGGCGGTATGGGTTCGCTCCCGAGCCCACAGCCTAGCTCCGGGAACAAACAGCAAATTGACTCTCACGATCAAGGGTCAGCAGACCGGATCTCAGTCGCTGAGCTTCAACATCGTCAAGGAGAAAGCATGATTATCGTCCATTCCCTCTCGCAGGACAGCGGACCCTCCACGCCTGAGTTTCACCTTAAAACGGCAAACACCAGCTATATTTTTAGGGTTTCTCCTACAGGCCATCTGTTGCAACTGCACTACGGCCACAGCTTGGCAGACCGTCCAGATTTCGCCACGCTCGTACAAGGCTTCGCGACCGCCTGGGGAAGTTCGACGAATTACAGCCCGGCGAGTGCCACCTTCAACCTTGATGCCTGCGCTCTGGAGTGGTCTAGCGAAGGAAAAGGTGACTACCGCGAACTCGCAGGGCGCTTCACCTTCTCCGGGGAGGTGGGCTTCTCCGGTACCTCTACCCAGGACCCCCGCTACCTCAGTCACCGCGTGCTCGAGGACAAACCGACTTTGGAGGGCTTACCTTCCACCTTTGGCAAAAAAATTCCGACACTGGAAATCACCCTTCGGGATGAGCTGGTTGGGCTTCAAATTGTTTTGTCCTACAGCGTCTTTGAAGACCTCGACGTCATAGCCCGAAGTGTAAAAGTGACGAACACTGGTGTGTCCCCCCTGACCATCGACGCCCTGGCCAGCGTTCAGCTTGATTTTGCCCACGATAGCTTTGACCTCGTCACCCTCGATGGCAAGTGGATTGCCGAACGTACACCTCATCGCCGCCCCCTCAGCCCAGGCGTTCAGGGAATCGACAGCAAGAAGGGGGTGAGCAGCGCCAACCACAATCCGTTTGTCGCTCTTCTGAGCCCCGGGGCCACCGAGACCTCCGGTGAGGCCTATGGAATCGCACTGGTGTACAGCGGCAACCACCGGTGCCTTGTTGAGGTGAGTCCGCATGCCTTCACGCGGGTGCTCGCGGGCATCAACCCGCACGACTTTGCGTGGCATTTGGCCCCCGGAGCCACCTTTCAGAGCCCGGAGGCCGTGCTGACCTTCAGTGCCCGTGGCGTGGGAGGCATGAGCCGCAATTACCATAGTTTGGTGCAAAAGCATCTGGTTCCCGCCCAGTGGCAGGAGGTTGAAAGGCCCGTCCTGATCAACAATTGGGAGGCCACCTACTTCGATTTCAACGAAGGCAAGCTGGTGAAGCTGGCCAAAGCCGCCGCCAAGCTCGGCATCGAGCTGTTTGTTCTCGATGACGGCTGGTTTGGCAAGCGCGACAACGACACCACGAGCTTAGGCGACTGGTTTGAGCACAAAAAGAAGCTACCCAACGGACTTGGAGGACTCTCTGCCAAAATACGCCAGACAGGCCTGCAGTTTGGACTTTGGGTTGAGCCCGAAATGGTGTCGGTGGATAGCGACCTTTACCGCTCGCATCCCGAGTGGGCCTTGCGTCTTCCCGGTCGCGAGCCGTCTTTCGGGCGGTTTCAACTGCTGCTCGACATGGGCAACCCCGAAGTTCAGAACTACCTTTTCACGATTTTGAGTGGCGTGTTCACCCGGGCTCAGGTCAGCTACGTGAAGTGGGACCACAACCGCAATTTCAGCGATGTGTTCAGCTCCTACTTACCCCCCGAACGACAAAAGGAACTCGCCCACCGCTACGTGCTGGGACTTTACGCCTTGCTCGAGCGTTTAAATGTTGCATTTCCCCAAGTCCTCTTTGAAAGCTGCTCCAGCGGCGGCAACCGGTTCGACCTAGGGATGCTGGCCTACATGCCCCAAACTTGGACCAGCGACAACACCGATGCTGTGGAGCGCCTGGGAATCCAATGGGGCACCAGCTACCTCTACCCGCCTTCCACTATGGGGGCCCATGTGAGTGGGGCGCCGAGCCATCAGGTTCTGCGCACCACCCCGCTGGAAACCCGTTTTCACGTGGCGGCGTTTGGACTTTTGGGCTACGAGCTCGACCTAACCAAGCTCAGTTCCTTCGATTTGCAGGTCATCGAAAAGCAAGTGGCTTATTACAAGGCCCACAGGCGCCTGTTTCAGTTTGGCAGTTTTCACAGGCTCCAGTCTCCCCTAGAGGGCAATGTTTGCCTTTGGATAGCGGTGAGCCCCGATCAGAGCGAAGCGCTGTTGGGTTACTACCAAAAACTTCAGAGGTCTAACCCCAGCCTTGAGACCTTGAAGTTGAGCGGATTGAACCCGGAGGCCTGGTATCAGCTGGTGCAGCGCACACAGTACCTCAACGTAGGCACCCTAGGAGACCTGATTGGCCAAGTGGCTCCTCTTCCCATCAAACCCAACGGATTGGTTCATACAATTTTGTCCCAGAACTACTTGCACTCTCTGGCCACAGAAAGCTGTGAGGCCCGGGGGGACGAATTGCATCATGCCGGCTTCCGGCCCATGCCCCCGTTCTCGGGTACCGGCGTTAATAACAACGTGCGCCTGATAGGAGATTTCGGCTCGCGTGTGTATTTCTTGAAAGCGGTGGCCGGAAAATGAAATACCTCTGGCTCTTGTGCATGGCAGTTCTGCTCGGGTCCTGCTCCTACCTACCTCTTACACCCATCCCGACTGACGGTTTTGTGGTCACCGACCACCAAGATTATCTTGAGCTGGCACCTGCCTCGGGGTCTCCTGCCACCACGGGGCTCATGTTTTGGCCGGGCGGGCTTGTGGATCCGCACGCTTACGTAGCGAGCCTGGGTGTTTTTGCGGCCCGCGGTTACCGCGTAGTGATTGCCAAGGTGCCGATGAATCTGGCCATCACCCAAATCGGCAAGGGCTACGACTTGGCCCGCAGGCTCGGTGGCAAGTGGGTGGCTGGTGGGCATTCCTTGGGTGGCACCACCGCTGCTTGGTCGGTGTACGACCATCAGGCGGCCTTCGAGGCCCTGGTGCTTTTGGCGAGCTACCCGGCAACCAGCACTCCGCTCACCTCTTGGAGCAAACCCGTCCTTTCCCTGCGCGGCGAGTTTGACCAATTGGCGACCGAAGCCAAAATCGAAGCCGCCAAATCGGACCTCCCGACCTCGGGAACTGGCTCTGCACACACCCAGTACGAAGTGATCAACGGCGGCAACCACGCCCAGTGGGGTGACTACGGGCCTCAAGACGGCGACGGCACAGCAACCATCAACAAGTCCAGCCAGTGGACCCAACTGGCCGACAAACTCGTGGCGTTTTGGAGCGCCAACAACCTATGAAACGCTTCTTCTTTTGCGTTGCCGTCCTTGTGGTGGCCTCGTCCCTGCCTGCCCTCGAATTGAGGCTCGGCCTTTCAGGCTGGGAAGGCCTTACCTATCGCGGTGAACCCGCCTTCGGGTGGACAGGTTCCGCTGCGCAAGTGCTCCTAGAGGGCCCTTCGCAGTGGTTGCCCGCCGGGCTGCGTCTTCTCGGGGGCGTCGAGTTGGCCGCCGGTGGGCTGGGAACCCAAGTTCTGTTCCCGTTAGGAATCACCTGGAAAACCTTTTTCGAAAAAGGCTGGAGCCTCAACCTGGCCGCGCATGCCCTTTCGGGAGGAACCCTCAGCAAATCGGGCACAGCGTTTACACCGCAAGCCCTTTTGGGTGGAGAAGGCGAGGCTCGCCTCGAATGGGCCTGGGAACCCGGGATCGGCGTGGGCCTCACCGCTGGGCTCCGGTACACCACGGCACCCTGGTATGCTGCGGCCACTTATGCTGTTCTCGAGGTGCCGGTGCGGCTAGACCTCGAGTTTGCCCTCTCAGGGTCGGAACTCGAGTAGTTCCAATAACCGGGTCACCCATTCCTGCGTGGCGGCAAGGCTTTGGTCGTTAACCTCATGGCCCATGGAGAACTCGCGGTAGGTGAGCTTTACCGGGAGTTTCGACAACGCTTCGGCAGTAACGCGCCCGTGTTGGATAGGAAGCACACGGTCTTCGGTGCCATGGATAACAAGCACTGGTTTGCCCTGCAATGCTAAGGGACCTGGGGCCGTGGGAATCACTTCGGGGAGGGTCCGCCCGCTCCACGCTACCACCCCGCTTACCAGCTCGGGGCGCGTAAGCAGCACGCTGGTGGCCACGATGGCTCCCTGACTGAAGCCCACCAGGTAAACCTGTTGCGGATCAACCGGAAAGTTGGGCACCTCAGACTCCAAAAACCCTACCACCTTCCGCAAGGCCTCGGCCGCCTGCACCTGGTCATGAATCGGCCCGGATTCCTCCCACCGCATGGTGAACCAAGCGTATTGTGTGGGGCCCAGGGTGAGGGGTGCCCGCAAGGAAAGCACGTGGAACCTTGGGTCGAAGGCTTCCCCCAGCCCAAAAAGGTCGGCCTCGTGCGAGCCGAAGCCGTGCAGAAAAATCAGGAGAGGAGCCTTGGCAGTGGCGGTGAGGGGTTTTCGTTCGAGGTGGCGAATCATACACTGATGGTACGAAACCCCCGGAGGCACGTCCAGACCATGAAACTGACGAAAGTAGTCATTGACCTTGCTGAGATTCTTCTGCAGAGGGGCTGGCGCTTGGCAACCGCCGAGTCGTGCACAGGAGGCGGAGTGATGCACGCGCTGACGGAGGTGGCGGGGTCCTCCCGGTGGCTCGAAGGCGGGCTGATCACGTATTCCAACGCCAGCAAGGGTTTACTCCTCAATATACCGACAACCCTGATCGACAGTTATGGTGCTGTTAGCTCTGAAGTGGCGATGGCGATGGCTGCGGGTGCTTGCGCCCGAACCGGGGCTGAGGTGGCAGTTTCTACGACAGGTATTGCAGGGCCAGGGGGAGAAACCTCCGAAACGCCTCTGGGAACCGTGTGGTTCGGCTGGTGTGTGGCAGGCTCTGTGTCCGCCACACTGCGTCGGTTCCCAGGCAACCGGGCCGAAGTCAGGGCTGCCGCTGTTGAGTTTGCCTTGATCGGGCTGCTCGAGCGGCTGTTAGACGTGGGTACCAATCACGTCGCGGATGAGCATTTTGCCGGCCCTTCGCGCGGGCAGGATTGACCCTATGGTGGCTATGAACGCGGCTGCCAGCGCGCCGAGAGGAAAGTCTGAGAAGACATAGAGGGGCCTGAGCACAGAAACCAGCGGAATCGGTACATCTCGGGGAAGGTATCCGCGAACATCCAGCCCATAGGTCACCCCCAAAACTCCAAGCCCGATGGCCGCCAACATACCGATCAAGCCACCGGCCAGCCCAAGAACAAAGCCTTCCAGAAGAAACATCCTTTCCAGCTTTCTGCGGTTCATTCCGATGGCACGGAGGGTACCGATTTCCTGAAAGCGCTCCTGCACTGCCATCGACATCGAGTTCAGAATGCCTATGGTTACCAACAGAACCAGAATCGAAAGCATCGTTGTCATGATTTTTACCCGGCTCTCAATCGTATCCACCAGGCTTTTGGCAAACTCCCGCCACGAATAAACCGCCAAGCCGGACCCTTGTCCAGATTTCTCAAGCGCCACCATTACCTCAGCCACACGACGCTCGAGGTTGTCACCGTTGTCGAACTTGAGCACCAGCCTCGTGGCGTCTCCGGGGCCCAGAGAAAGCGTCTCCTGGGCTTTTTTTAGGCTCGTGTACACGACGGCATCGTCGAAAATCCCATAGCCCGAGGTGAAGATTCCCCCCACCGACGCATCCACCAGATTGCGCACCCCAAATTGGTCGAGAGCGGTGAGGAAGACTTGGTCTCCAACCTTTAGGTTCAGTTTGCCGGCCATCCCTGAACCAACCACGACCTGGTCTTCCCCACTGAGCCAAGCACCTTCGACAAGACTCGAACCGATGGTGTTTGTTTTAGACTCCCCTGACGGGTCCACGCCCCTCACAGTAGTCTGCAAGGAGGTTTCACCGTTACTGATTTGCGCCGCGAAGTCCAGCCTAGCGCCGACTCCCACAACACCGGGAATGTTTTTCACAGCTTCTTTGGAGGCAGACCAGTCCTTTAATCGCAGATCGAGAGGCAATCGCCGTGCCTCCTCTTGGTAGCCGGCCGCGAGTACTTGCACATGAGCAGTATCGAGGTCGATCTGGGTCTGGTAGGCCACGGTGGCCAGCCCGCCTACCCAGCCTTTCATCGACAAGCTGATCATGACACCTAAGGCAATAGCCACAAGATTAATGATGGTGCGGCGAGGGTTGCGGAACACGTTGCGCAGGGCAATGGCAAACAGGTTCATGGATTCTCCTAGGTATGGGTCAGTAGTTCGTTGACTCTCAAGCGCGAGGATACCCGCGAGGCGTACCAACTGGCAAATACGGCGATGAGGGTTCCGAAAGTGAGATTCATCAGCAGGTCGTAGAGCACGAGTTTGGGGTAGATTCGGCTGGAAAACCCGATGTACTCGGTAGCACTCCCCATGTCGAGACCTATCTGAGAAAGAAACAGAACTACCGGTGTACCCAACAGCAGGCCCGCAACCGACCCCAATCCTCCGAGAAACAAACCTTCGGTGAGAATCATCCCTCGAAGTTGCCGTTTCTTGAGTCCAATCGCGCGCAAAGTTCCGTATTCCCGGGTGCGTTCAAACACCGTCATCAGGACGCTGTTGGTAATCACCGAACCGGCTACTATGACAAAGAATACCCGGATGATCACCAACAAGAGTTCCAGCAGTTTCACGATGGTCAGCACGGCGGCAAAGTTTTCTTCCCAGGGCAAGACTCGAAGGCCTTTTCC
>Ga0114962_10004787_pt1 | contig 10725 bp, 6 predicted proteins | sample C_130820_MF_Meta_FD_87017 | JGI IMG/M metagenome (GOLD analysis project Ga0114962, IMG submission 87017) | Freshwater microbial communities from Lake Croche, Canada to study carbon cycling - C_130820_MF_MetaG | ecosystem: Environmental > Aquatic > Freshwater > Lake | place: Lake Croche, Canada...
ACACCAGGGAAACAGGATAATTTTTGATTCATCTGATTAATCAATTCATCTTTAGTCAAACGCGGTTTCCAGTCTTCTTGAGGATACAACATGATAGAAAACTCATTATTATAGAATCCTGCAACATCAGTTCCGTCGTCTGGACGGCCAGTTTGCGATACGGCATATTTCACTTGAGGGAAAGTCATTAATACACTACGCACTTTCTTGGAAATTTCAACCGATTTCTCTAACGAGATGCTGTAAGGAGTCTGAACCCGCAACCAAATGGAACCTTCATCCAGTTCTGGTAAGAATTCGGAGCCTAAATATTTGAAAGAATAGATGCCCATAACCATCACAACCAACGCGAGTAGGATTACGACAAAACTTTTCTTGTAACAGGCAACAAATCCTTTTAACATGATACCCGTAAGGTGATGAACGAAAGGATTGTGCTTTTCGTGTACGTCTTTGTGGAGTAAGATGCTGATAAGTACAGGTACAAGCGTAAGCGTTGTTATCAATGCTCCTAACAAAGCAAAGCCCAATGTAAAGGCAAGCGGAGAGAACATTTTTCCTTCCACCTTCTGGAAAGCGAAAATGGGGAGCAACCCTGTGATGATGATGACTTTGGCAAAGAAAATAGCCTTGCCCAACTGTGCGCCATTCTTTTTGATGAGCCCTAGCTTGGCAATTTTATTAAATCGGTCCATTCCCAGCTCAGCAGCATTGTGATCCAACACCACAAACATGCCTTCTACCATTACCACTGCGCCATCTATGATAATACCGAAATCGACAGCACCTAGGGATAACAAATTGGCTGACATCCCCATTATATTCAAACAGATAAAGGCAAATAACAATGCCATAGGGATAATGAGTGACACGATTAATGTTGTACGCCAGTTGAACATGAACAAAGACACAAGCAAGGTTACCAGTAAAATACCTTCTATCAGATTATGCAAAACTGTGTGGGTGGCAAACTCAATGAGGTCGGTACGATCGTAATAAGGAACAATCTTAGTATCGGCAGGAAGCACAGTTTCATTGAGCTTATCAATTTTTTCTTTGAGTGCTTCCAACACTTTGGTAGGGTTTTCACCTTTCCGCATCACGATAATTGCTTCAACGGCATCGGGTTCATCGGTAACGATTCTTTTACTGGAAGAATCAGTGGAGGCACTGCTTCGGGCAACCCATCCCAAACGGGGAACATTAGAGATTTCGACCTTAGCAACGTCTTTTACCAAAACTGGAACGCCATTATTGTTGGTAACAATAATGTTTTCTATTTCATTGATGTCATTCAGTAGCCCAATTCCACGAACTACGAAAGCTTGGTTGTTCTGGATAATCATATCGCCACCAATGTTGATGTTCGTCTTTCGTACGGCCGTGAAAACATCCAAAGAAGTGATGCCCAATGAAGTCAGCTTTTCTGGGTCGACCCTTATCTCATAGGTCTTTGTTTTTCCTCCGAAGGCAGTAATGTCGCCTACGCCAGGTACCGATCTCAGTTGACGGTCTATAACCCAGTCTTGCATGGTTTTTAGTTCACGCACATCCCGGACACTGCTCCTTAAGGTGTATCTGAATATTTCGCCTGTAGGTCCTGTGGGCGGTTGTACCGAAGGCGCCACGTTGGGTGGGAGCGTGGCGTTAACCAACAGATTCATTACCTGTTGTCTTGCCTGTGGGTCTTTTACATCGTCTTCAAAAATTAGTTTTACATACGATAATCCAAAGATGCTAGTAGATCGTAAGCTTATCTTTTGCTGAACAGGATTGAGAGCAATCTCTATGGGGATGGTTACGAACTTCTCTACCTCTTCGGCACTTCTTCCCGGCCATTGAGTGATGACGCTTATTTCTGTATTGGTAACATCTGGGAAGGCTTCTATAGGCATACTTTTGAAAGTAATGATGCCGAGAATGAATATTGCCAAGGATGCGAACAATATGAAGTATTTATTCTTGAGTGAGAAAGCTATGATGCTTTTAATTATTTTGACCATTAGATATGATTTAAATGATGAACAGAAATTGGTTGATTAATTGTTGAGTGCATCATAAATCAGGATAGTTTCTGAAGCAATGACCTTGTCACCTTCCGAAATGCCATCTGCTAGATAGACTCTGTCGCCCAATTTACTCAATACCATAACCGGTGTGATGTCGGCTGAACCTTTTCCATTGTATTTAAGGACATAATACTGGCTATGGTCAAATACCAATGCACTTGCGGGTATACAGATCGCTTCGGAATTCTGTTGGTTGATGGCAACGACCTTTGCAAACATCTGTGGCTTGAGCGCATAGTCTTCATTTGAAACAACCACACGCACTTTGACAACCTTACTGGCAGGATCCAATACATTTAATATCTTACTTACCTTTCCTTTAAACACTTTGTCGGGATAAGAGACAGTAGTTATTTCTACAGGGTCGCCCAAGTGAATCTTTCCGATGTTACTTTCATATACATTAGCCTGAACCCAAACATCTTTTAGATCAGAAATGGTAAATAAGTTGGTTCCATTGTCTGTTCTGATAGAAGTATTATTGGTTAAGTTCTTCTGAACAATGAATCCACTGATTGGTGCCTTGATGAAGAAGTTTCCTTCGGTATTGTCACCATTTATTTTAAGGATTCGTTTAGCTAAAGACAACTGTGCCACTGCCTGGTCGTAATTGGATTGGGCTGTGGTTACATCCAACTGAGAAGCCAAGCCACTTGTAGACAAGTCCTTTTGCGCTTCCAAGTTTTTTTTGGCAACTGACAGGTTTGCTTCTGCGTTTGTAAGGCTGCTGCTGTAGTTGGCCATTTCGCTAATCCTTACTACTCCCAGTATTTGTCCCTTTTGCACATAATCGCCTAGTTGTACTTTGATATCTTGTACCACACCACTTACCAATGGGTAGATATTGACTTGATTATCCTGATTAAAATCAACACTTCCGGTTAATGTAATGGCATCTACCAGTTGACACCGCCTAACAGTGTCTATTTTAATGTTTTTTAGGGTAGAATCTGGGATTACGTATTTCGCGCGATCCTCGGGTTTCTTAGTTTCATTGTTCGTGCAACCTTGTAGAGCCAAGAGTGTGATGAGTATGACTGACAATGAAAGAAATGTTTGCTTATTCATAATTATAATTTATTGATTATTAAATACATTTATGGTTAATTGAAAATGTTAGTTCCAGTATAGAAGTTCAAGTCCTCGAATGCACTTACCCTGTTGAAGAGGATGGCGTTTACCTGAACTGTATTCTGTTTATAGGAGTCGTAGAAGTCGAGGAAATCTAGTAATCCGATATTTCTTATCTGATAATTGTGCAATACCTCATTCTTCAACCGTTCGAAGTCTTTAGTAAAAGAGATGTCTATCTTTTTATATAATCTATCTTGTTCAAAAGCCTTTTGCAATGCCCTGCTTATCTGCTCTTCCACGGTTGCCGAAGTGCTTTGTTGTAGCGCATCGTAGTATGCGATGGTAGATTTTGCAGACTTAATGTTTCCTTGGTTTCTGTTGAAGAAAGGTAAGTCCATTGATGCGCCAATGGAGTGAAAGTCGTGCACATAACTTCCTTGCTTATCGTAGGAAACATTTAAAGTAAGGTCGGGTGTTGCCAATGCTTTCTGATAATTGTAATTCAGCTTGCTTATTTCGGTATTCTGCCTGGCAATCAATAAGTCGGTACGGGCTGCGTGGGCGGAGTCTATCAATACAGTGAAAGGGTATTTCTCAGGATTGAGGGCTGCGACTGCATTCCCATCGACATCAGGGGAGATAAAAGCATTTTTAACCTGTAATATAAGCCTCAGCTCACTTTCGGTATCATTTATTTGATTTATTAAATCGTTGTACTCACTTTCGAAGGCATATAACTGTGCTTTTATCCTGACCACTTCCTTTTGCGAGATATATCCCTTTCCTTCTTGTTTATTGAACGCATCAACAACCTGTTGTAATGCACTTATTTCGCTATTGTACACACTTGCAGATTGCCGTAGATAGTAGATATTGAAAAAATCAGTACGAAGCGTGTATTTTAAGGTGCGAATCAGATCGTAGAATTGGTATTCGGCCAGCTTGGTGTTGGCTTCTGCTATTTTAATCTGTTTATTCCTTTTGCCTGCCAGTAAAACCAGTTGGGAAACAGTAACCTGATTTTCTGCATTATTAAAGAAAGTTGCATCTGGATTGTGCAATGGGATGATTGGACCACGGGCAACAGACAGGTTGGGGTTTGGAAACAGTCTTGCTTGAATTTCCAATGCTTTATTGACATCTATATTGTATTTCAGAGCCAATAAGTAGAGGTTTTGCCGAAGGAAAATGTGTTCGGTACTATCTAACGACAGCTTCATTGTGTCTTTTTGCAAGCTGGATAGCTGTGCTTTAGTACTTGCCGATGTAATTAAATACATAAACGTGAGTATTAACGCTTTCAGGGTAGCGTTGAGGAAGTTGTAATTCATATAAATATAGTTTATAAAAAGCCAGATACACTAAATGCTATAGTGAACTTAATAAGTAATAAAAAATTGAAGAGAAGTTAGGTGAAATCAATACAGTAAAACTTAGGGTATACACCATCATAACAGAATCAGCAATAATGCTGACAGTTTACAACTAAATGGTAATAAAAACTAAACGATTACTGTAAAATTAACAAGCACAAGGCATGTGCTTTTAGCATTGTGCATTGGGTGGTTGGATGAATTCTCTAGAGAATAGGAAGGTGTATTTTTCGTCTAATGGATAAGTAAAAGAAGATATTATGATTTCCGCTGTAGGAGGTATCAGTAGGTGTTGGCGATCCAAAATTTTAGATATTATATGCTTGAAGCAGGATGATTGTTTGTGCCGGCCATCTTTAGTATACTCAGGAAAGAGGTCTTTGCGACCCATTACTACTTCGGAGATGTATTCTACAGCAGAGTTTAGGTCATTAAAATTTCCGATTTCATTATAAGCAATGAGGGGTTGAAATTCGATTTCATCTACACATTGATTCAATACCAATGCAGACATCAATATTAAAAAAAGTTTGAGAAATTTACACCTAAACATTTATCCTATTTATTCTTTGCTTCAAAAGTAAACTTAAAACAATGCCAAATTTTGAACCTTTGATGATATTAAATGATGTTTAACTAAAATTTCGAAAAGGGTATAGACAATAATAGTAGTACTGAATACGTTTGTAGTAAACGATTTGCTGTCGATGTAGTAGTATATTTAAACTTGTATTGATTTAATGAGACTTGATTTACATATGAAATAAGCCTTATATCTTTATTCAATAATTTTAGAATCTGTTTGAGTTAATGATTTGATTTAGCTGATGAGGTTTAATATTAACTGTAACTGCGTTGAATTTTTCGCCATAGAGGGTTAGATTATTACAACAAAATTTGCCTTTTTCCAATTAAATTAACACTCATAAGTAATTCTTAACAATTTACTCAAACAGTTTCTAAATATTTTTTTGACTAATTTGTTTAATAGTAAGGATACTGTAATGCTAACTTTTGTTGACTATTTGAAAAAAAATATTAAAAAATACTTATTAAAATTTAATGAGATGAAAAGAAAATTAAACTTGTTTGTTTGGATGTTTCTATGTTTTTATTCTTATCTAATGGCTAACCCTATATTTAAAACATATCATAAAAATAAAACAAGAACCTTTAACCTTGTAGGGAATTCGTATAAACGAGTATCTTCTTCAAAAAATAATTATACTTCCTTTGCTAGTTATAGGAGTGGTAGAAAAGTTAATAATAATCGTTTTTATTCGAGGAATACGCTTAGAAAATCTATAGTGTTTTCTAAGAGCCATTTAAAGAATAACAGTAATGATATAGCAAAAAGTAATTTAAAATATTTTGCTTCTGTTGCTATTGCCGACAGCTTTTTTAAATTAAATACTAATGAAAATAAATTCTTGGTTACCTATACCAAGTCGGAAAAAGGGCAATTCAAATACAAGGTTCATGTAGAGGGTTGTGTGAAAATATATGAAGGAAGTATCAATTCGGTACATACCTATACGTATGTTTCTATGAATAGTGCTATAACCCCAGACAAGTATATTATTGTTCCGGTTAACAAGGAAGGTCATTTTTCATCAGATATTGAAGATGACTCAATTGGAAGCATCTCTATTATAAAAAGAGGTTGTGATGATAAGGTTATACCATTGAAAACCATTAACATAGATGTTATTAATTCTTACTCATTTGATATAAATGAATCTAGGTCAGACGGTATTGCAAATGCAACAATTAAAGACAAATGCGCAAAAACCAACAATGTCGATGTGATGCCTACTAATACTGCAAAAGTTTATTTTGACTTTAATAAAAGTATCTTAAAAGAGGATACTAAACAAATGCTAGACAATGTAATTTATGGGATAAAGCAAATGAATAATTTAAATGGGACAGTCTTAGAGATAAATGGTTATGCAGATAAGAAAGGAAGTAAAGCCTATAACTTATACATCAGTAAAATGCGTTCTTTAGCTTGCAAGAATTATTTGGAAAGCCATGGACTAAAGAACGTAAAGATTAAATTAAATGCTATGGGGGCTTCCTATGCGCTTAATGATATTTCGGAAAATAATGAAAATTTGTATGACAACGGGGAAAAGGATCGGCGTGTTGATTTGGTTGTGCATTTGGATGAAAGTGTTGCAAAGATTTAGTGAGAAAGTAGTTTGTATGTTTTAATTATTTACAACTTCCAGTGTAATATATCCAAGATGTGTTGAATGATGTACGTGTATCAATAGTCTTAAGAAGGCTATATATAATAGCATTTTTAAAATATTAAATATACATTAATAAATAAAAATTAATTATTGAAAATCAATGATTAAATACAGTTTATACAAATGCACAATAATTTGTTTCTTATATTAAATAATTAGTCCTTCCCCCTGAGTTTATATTACTTATCGAAGCATGTAATTTTTGGTTTGATACATTAATTTGTTTTTTTTCAATTTGCCTTCCCATTCATGTTTTAAAATAGACAATATAATGCTGTCCCTTCGGCCACCTAATGAATTGGGCACATTGTTTCTAAGAATGCCTTCAATTGTACAACCAATACCCTTCATAGCGGCAATGCTTCGTTTGTTGTTATTATCAGCCCGAAACTCAACTCTTTCCATTCCCATTGTTTCAAATGCAAACTGTAGTAATAAATACTTACAGTTCTTATTTAGTCCCGTTCCCTGAAACTTAGCACCATACCAAGTATAACCTAGTTGAAGCGTTAAATTGTTCAGTTGAATGTCATAGAATCTGGAACTACCAGCATATTCATTCGTTTGTTTGTCGAAAACTACAAACGGATAGGCAGTCTTCTCCGCTCTCGATATGAGGGCATTTGCAACATATTTCTTAAAATTTTCTTCTCCTGCAACTGGTACTAAACTATATTTCCAAATATTTGGCTCATTTATTGAAAAGTGTTTCAAATGGGTACTATTATTGTCATCGAGCGGCATAAGTTTTACGCGTTCGTTCTCTAAAGTGTAGTTTTGATGAAAGTTAAATGTTGTAAACATAAGGTTCTCCTATTTTTGTAAAATTCAAAATAAGGGTATTTTTACATTCAAATTAAATATTTTATATGTGTGGAATAGTTGGTTACATTGGTCCTAGACAAGCTTATCCGGTAATAATCAAAGGTTTGAAAAGGTTAGAATACAGAGGTTATGACAGTAGTGGCGTTGCATTGATTGATAACGGCAAACTGAATGTGTATAAAAAGAAAGGCAAGGTTGCAGAGCTGGAGGAAGAAGTTTTGGATAAAAACCTCAATTCACACATTGGCATCGGGCATACACGCTGGGCAACACACGGCGAACCCAGCGATAGAAATGCGCATCCACACGTAAGCAACAGTGGAGAATTTGCCATGATACACAATGGTATTATTGAAAATTATGTACCCATTAAGAATGATTTACTTAAGAAGGGGTATACTTTTAAAAGTGATACGGATACCGAAGTCCTTTTAAATTTTATTGAAGATATCAAGCAGAATAACGACTGTTCGCTAGAAGCGGCATTACGAATTGCCCTTAAAAGAATTGTGGGGGCTTATTGTATTTTATTGATAGACCAGAATGATCCAGAAACAATAATTGCGGCTCGTAAAGGAAGCCCATTGGTGATAGGAATTGGCAAGGGTGAACACTTTTTGGCAAGTGATGCTTCTCCGATTATTGAATATACTAAAGAAGTAGTGTATGTAAACGACTACGAGATTGCGATTGTTAAAGCTGATGAACTGATTTTAAAGAATTTGGGTAATGAAAAGCAAACCCCCTTTATCACAAAACTAGATATGGAATTGGCTGCCATTGAAAAAGGTGGTTATGAACATTTTATGCTAAAAGAAATTCACGAACAGCCAGATACCATCTTCGACTGTTTACGAGGTAGATTACTTTCAAATACAGGACAGATAAACCTTAGTGGAATCGACAACAACATTGATGTTTTCAAAAATGCACAACGCATCGTAATGGTGGCTTGTGGCACTAGCTGGCATGCTGGCTTAGTAGCTGAATATTTGTTTGAAGATTTATGTCGCATCAATGTAGAAGTAGAATATGCTAGCGAATTTAGGTATCGTAATCCAGTTATTAATAAAGGAGATGTGATTATTGCCATTTCTCAAAGTGGTGAAACTGCCGATACTTTGGTTGCTTTGGAGAATGCAAAGGAGCAAGGTGCTTTTATATTTGGGGTAGTAAATGCTGTGGGTAGCAGTATAGCCCGGTTGAGTAATGCAGGTGCGTACACCCATAGTGGACCCGAAATTGGAGTAGCTAGTACCAAAGCCTTCACAGGGCAGTTGGCGGTGTTGAGTATGATAGCACTTAAGATTGCTTATGCAAAGGGTACAATTACCGATGTAAGGTATATGGAGCTGATTAAAGAACTAGAAGCTATACCAGAAAAAGTAAGAGAGATATTGGTTGATACTTCTAATATTCAACGCATTGCTGAGAAATATAAAGATGCAACCGATTTTTTATTCCTAGGTCGCGGCTACAATTTTCCTGTAGCATTAGAAGGAGCTCTGAAGCTAAAAGAAGTTTCTTACATACATGCAGAAGGTTATCCTGCTGCTGAAATGAAACATGGTCCTATAGCCTTAGTGGATGAGACATTACCAGTATTATTTGTTGCGACTAAGGATAAATATTATGAAAAAATTGTTAGTAATGTACAAGAAATAAAGGCTAGAAAGGGTAAAGTGATTGCAGTTGCAACCTTTAGTGATAACGTCATACCAACAATGGCAGATGATACCATGTTTGTACCTGACACAGATGAAGTAATTGCTCCATTATTAAGCGTCGTTCCATTGCAATTGCTTAGTTATTATGTTGGGGTAGCAAAAGGTTTTGATGTAGATAAGCCTAGAAACCTTGCAAAAAGTGTAACGGTAGAATAAATAATTATATACAATAAGGGAAGAAAAGCATTTTGGAATAAAACTTGCTTTTTGTTGCAACTACTTTATTTAGAAAGATAGCTTATTGATAAATTAAATTAAGCGTTTATGCCCCAGAATACTATCGTTAAAACACCCATCAGTCAGTTGGGATATGGGTTTATTCCAAAAGAATATTTAAAGGATGGGCAAGATGAATACCTATACCGGAACCTTCAAAACAGGAGTGGTATAGTTTACAGGCATTTAACTGCATTCGAAATTGAAGGGCTTGTTCGAAATAACAACACGAGTGACAACTGGAACAATATATACGTTTCTGATTTCTTCAATCCATCATTAGTAAAGAATTGTAAGTTCTATGGGTTGGTGAAAATTAGTAAACTAGAACCTTTCTTTCTTGACTTTGGTGATTTGAAAGTGCCTGTTGGGTTGTATAATTCTACTATTATCAGTTCGGATATTGGTGACAATGTTTGTATTGATAATGTAAATTATTTGTCTCATCAGATTATAGGTAATGAGGTAATAATTAATAATGTCAACGAATTGGTTACTACCAACCATTCCAAGTTTGGCAACGGCATTCTTAAGCAGGGAGAGGATGAAAGTGTACGGATTTGGCTGGAGTTGTGTAATGAAAATGGGGGGCGCAGTGTAATTCCTTTTAATGACATGCTGCCTGGTGATGCTTATATGTGGAGCAAATACCGGGATGATGTTGCTTTGTTAGATAAGTTTAAGTTGTTTACCGAACAACAATATAAAAATGAACGAGGTTATTATGGCAAGATTGGGGCAAGAACGGTTATAAAGAACTGTAGTATCATTAAAGATGTTTGGATTGGGGAAGATGCCTACATAAAGGGCGCCAATAAACTAAAGAACCTCACTATTAACTCTGGTCCAAAAGGATTAACACAAATAGGCGAGGGGGTTGAGCTAGTAAACGGTATCATCGGTTTTGGTTGCAGAATATTTTATGGCGTAAAGGCTGTAAGGTTTGTGATGGCATCCAATTCACAGTTAAAATATGGGGCAAGACTTATAAACTCTTATTTAGGTAACAATGCTACTATTTCTTGCTGTGAGGTTTTGAACTCACTCATCTTTCCTGCTCACGAACAACACCACAACAACTCCTTTTTGTGTGCGGCACTCATTATGGGACAAAGTAATATTGCTGCAGGTGCCACGATTGGAAGTAATCATAACAGTAGAGGTGCTGATGGAGAAATAGTTG
>Ga0114962_10004788_pt1 | contig 10723 bp, 8 predicted proteins | sample C_130820_MF_Meta_FD_87017 | JGI IMG/M metagenome (GOLD analysis project Ga0114962, IMG submission 87017) | Freshwater microbial communities from Lake Croche, Canada to study carbon cycling - C_130820_MF_MetaG | ecosystem: Environmental > Aquatic > Freshwater > Lake | place: Lake Croche, Canada...
CCCCTCCTTGGTCGAGCGCAAGATGAGCGGATACTCGCGCGCGTTGGTGATCAAGGTGACACTGGTGGTGAGGCCATCGTATTTGGGTCGAATGAGCACATGGCGTCGATTGGCACTGAGCACGACACTGAAGTTCGCGGTGTCCCCCACCACCAGCGTGTTCACTGTTTCATCCTCTGCCAGTTGCACATGCGTCACCACCTTGGGGCGGGTGAGAACGAGATAAGTGCGCTCGGCGTCATACTCAAAGGTGACCAGTCTTGCGTCTGCGCTCACCCAGGTGGCGTCCTCCTCGGAGCAGACCGCTTGTGCAAGACAAGCCAACAAGAGACCCCACACCAGTCCCCACGCGAGGCCAAAACCCCGTGTCAACGCGCGAACATGGCGCCTGCCATGGTTCTGACCGTCCACCTGGGCGCAAGGGATGGGATGTGACGGCTCGCTTGGAATGGGCCAAGCTTTTGTGCCGCGTTGGACGAAACTGTGATTGAGGATCAACGCCCATGAAGCCAACACATTCACTCCCTTCATTGCAAACTGTCTTGAAGACGCTCAAAGTGGGTGATGACAAAACCCAGGGGGTTGTCTTGCAAGCCTTTTTCATCCACCGACGGCTCGATCACGTAATGGATCGTAAAGCGCCACTTCGTGAGCAAGGCCGGCCCCGTGGAGATGCGTTCACTCGTTTGGGCAAAGATGAAGATGATGTTGTCTTGTGAGACATCGGCCGAATTGATCTCGGTCGTGCGAATGAGTCCTGGGGTTTTGGCCATGCGCTCAAACGGTCGCTCGGTGGCCAAGTACTCCTTGAATTCCGCCCGGGCCTTGCCCGCCACCCGGGTCGAGGCCCGGGCCAAGTCGCGCCGGCTCAAAAAGGGGTCGATGGACATGAGGTTGCGCACGAAGCTCTTGCCTTCGGCGGCGATCAACTTCGGCGTGACGACAAACTCTTGGGCTTGAACCGGCTTGGCCAGCACCTGGCCCGAATCGTTGTCGACTTTGACCATGTAGGGGATGGTTTTGACAAGCGGAGTCATGAAGCAAATGGCCCCCACCAAGGCCATCAGCAGCAGCAATTCGACGAATGCAAAAACGCACCAACGCGCACCTTGCACTTGGGCGCTCATCAATAACTGGCTAAAGACACGCTTTTCTTGCGTGTTGAGCGAGGGCGGCATATTGCCCAACTCATTGAGCTTTTTGGCCATGGAAGAAGATCGAAAGAACATGGAGTCATCATGCTCTGAGAATCTTCAAATTCATCACTCAAAAAACTCGTGTTTTGAGGGGATTTAAAGTATCAAATGATTGGAAAACACCACTCAATCGCTGGGACAGGAATGCGCTTGAGCGGGACTCGCGAAAAATAGTGCCCCGCTCACGGCTGATCAGAGCTTGTGAAAGCCCACAAGAAAGAGTGCTGCTAGGTTGTCATCGATGCTGTCATCGATGCTGTGCTCGAGGGCATGTTCGAGGCCATGCTCGAAGCTTGATTCAAAGTTTTGCAGCTTGGGGGTGTTCAACACCGATTCACGCCATCCCTCATTTCAAGGCCTGTGCGCAGTGGTTCACGCCTGGAGCAAGCCGGCCTGGGGTTAGTACTGACCGGGACGCACGCTGGCGACGGGCTTTTGCTCATTGGGCAAATAAGTGGACGCGTAGATCCCCAACTGAGAGGCGTACTTGACTTGGCTTTGATGGTTGAACTCATGATAGCGCTCAAGCATCAACTCCACGAGTTGTTGGGCTCGTGTTTTTAAGCGAATGTGAAATGTGAATTTCATTTTCAATTCTCCCAAAAGCAGTTGTTCAAATGTTGAATATATCGCAATTTTTTAAACAGTGTATATAGTTTATACCCTTAGCAACCGATTAACAACACTTCAAGGCAATTTCCAGCGCATTGGGTGTGTTTCACAGCGCAAAGATTGAATCGGCGCCAATGGCAAAAACTCCAATCTTTCTAAAGCCTGACAGAGGCACGGGTGCGTTGAGCTTGCCCAAAGGCCTGTGCCACTGCACCCGGTGTTGTGAACCAGATTTGGCTCTCAAAACGCTGCAAGTACTGCAAGGCTTGGCGCAAATATTTGAGTCGGTAGGGCTGCCCCACAATGTAGGGATGCAAGGCAATCCCCATCACCAAAGACTGCTCTCGAGCCGGGCGGTAGGCCTGCTCGAGCATCACCTCGGCTTGGTCTTGGATCATCAAAGCAAAGTCCTTCATGTCCAATTGTCTGTGCATCACCATCGGGATGTCATTGAGCTCTTGGGGGTAGGGCACCGACAAGAGCGCCTGGCCCCCCGCGGTTTTGAGGGGCGTGGGCTGATCGTCATGACAGTAATTCAAGGTGTATTGAAAACCCATCTGCGCCAACAAGTCCGGCGTGTGGGTGGTCTCCGACAGCCAAGGCGACAACCAGCCTTTGGCGGGCTGTCCCCACTCGCGCGTGATGGTTGCTTGGCAGCCCTGGATCATGGCGGCCTCTCCCTCCTTGCTCAAATCGGACTGGCGCTGGGCATTGGTGTAACCGTGTCCGATCATCTCGTCGCCTCTTGAGTGCAAGGCGTTCAAGACCTCGGGACAATGTTCATAAAGTGAGGTGTTGATGATCGCGCCCAAAGGGAGTTGCCTCTCATCGAACAAGTCCAAGCATCGCCACACCCCCACTCGGTTGCCATATTCACGCCACATGTAATTGAGCACATCGGGCTGTGGAGACACGGGCCCCAGACACCCGCCCAAACCGTCTCCAAAGGAGAAATGCTACACATTGAACCCCACATAGACGGCCAAGCGCTTGCCGTTGGGCCATGAAAAATCAGCACGATCGTTGATGCCTTGGTAGGCAAACCGTTCATTGGGGCGTATTGGGTACATGTGGGGATAAGGCGGGCTAAGGGTGCTCTCAGGGGGCTCAGGCGGCTCAAACGGCAAGGCGATCAGGGTATAAAAACATCCCTTGTCTCATGCAAAATTCGATCCAGCTTTTGCGCTCTTTCAGCTTGAAGCGCCTAAAAACGCACCACTTTGGCGCAAAATGCGACCATTCCGAGCCTTGCCTTTAGCGCTGGGGCAATGAAGGCCACATGCGCTGCATCACCCGGTCCTTGAGTCGGTAATGATGCCAAAGTGCAACGAGTGCATGCAAGCCCGCCAAGCCCATCAGCACATAAGCGATGATTTCATGGATATTGACGAGGAGTCGGCGCATGGGTTTGTTGCTGGCGTCAAAGGGCTCGATGGTGAAGAGGTCAAACATATTCACACCGCGAAACCAAACGGCAACAATGCCACTGCTCACCATCGCCAGCATGATGACATACAGCAGTGCATGAAAAAACTGCACCGCGCTGGCTTGTCGGCCCTCCTGGACAGGTTCAAGTTGCACGCCAAAGCGGCCTCGCCAAAGCATGCGATACACCAAGAGAAGTGCCAAAAGCACTCCCAAAGCAATGTGCACGCTTCTCACCATGATCTTGGGCTCTCCGCGGGGAACCCAATCGATCGCCAGTCCCAAGCCAAAGAGCATCACAATCAAAAGCGCACTGCCCCAATGCAGCCATCGGGTGATGGAGTCATACGAATTCAAGGTTTGAGCATCTGGCATGTGAGGAGCGGGCTTTCAAAAACTGTTCCAACTGGACTGGATGGGGGTTTCGTGCTTTGGGTCAACATCAGTATAAATCCTGATGTTATGCGCATCAAAAGACCGTTTGATTACAAATTAGCTCAAGGTCGCCTGATTTAAAAAACTTAATGATTCACATTTAATCGAATTTCTCGCATTGGAGATGCATGGGCCTTGATGAGCGCACGATCGAGCTCATGAAAATGCGTATCAGGGTGAGCTAGAATAATTTTTAGGCGGTTGGCGTGAACACCAATGATTCAAGTGAAGTCTAGTTAACACGGTTGACAGTCAAGCTTTCTAGCATTATCGTATTGGTATCAATACTTCTTGATTATTCGGACCCATGATCACACAAGTCGACATACAACAAAAGAGCTCATTTCAACGACAGACTGCCCTTGTGTGATTCACGCCACATGTGTGCCACACCCCTTGTGGACCACTTTCACCATGTCCGACTTCAACCCTTCCCCCCATTTCAATATCATGCAGCGCAACATTTTTTGTGCGCCATGTTTTTTCGCGCCCAGTGCACTTTAGGAGAACCGTTTGGAAGAGACAAATACTAAAAATCCGGATTACTTTCACAAAGTGGTCGACTGTCAGTGGGCTTGCCCCGCTCACACGCCCGTGCCCGAATACATCCGATTGATTGGTCAAGGCAAGTACAGTGATGCGTACATGGTCAACTGGACCTCGAATGTCTTTCCTGGCATTTTGGGCAGAACGTGTGACCGCCCTTGCGAGCCCGCCTGCCGACGCTCACGCGTTGAAGAGAACAATGGAGAAACGCCAGAACCCGTGGCGATTTGCCGCTTAAAGCGCGTGGCCGCAGATTTCAAAGACGATGTGAGTGCCCGCATGCCCTCCATTGCCCAATCCAATGGCAAAAAAGTGGCCTTGATCGGTGCAGGACCGTCTTCCTTGACCGTGGCTCGCGACTTGGCGCCTTTGGGCTACCAAGTGACGATTTTTGACGGTGAGAAAAAAGCCGGCGGTTTCATTCGCTCGCAAATTCCAAAGTTTCGCTTGCCCGAATCTGTGATCGACGAAGAAACTGGCTATATCCTCGACATGGGAGTCACCTTCAAGTCTGGCGTTCGCGTCGAGTCCATGAAAAAACTCTTGAGTGAGGGCTATGACGCCGTCTACGTGGGCTCAGGCGCACCCAGAGGGCGTGACCTGGATATCCCGGGTCGCCAAGAAGCCAAAGCCAACATCCACATCGGGATCGATTGGTTGGCCTCGGTCTCCTTTGGTCATGTGACCAGCGTGGGCAAAAAAGTGATCGTTTTGGGCGGTGGCAACACCGCCATGGATTGCTGTCGCTCAGCCCTTCGCTTGGGCAGCAGCGATGTCAAAGTGATTGTGCGCAGTGGCTACGAGGAAATGAAAGCCTCGCCTTGGGAAAAAGAAGACGCCATCCACGAAGGCATCCCCTTCATCAACTACCACGTGCCCAAGACCTTTGAGCACAAAGACGGTCAATTGGTGGGCATGACCTTTGAAGTGGTCAAAGCGGTGTACGACGACAAAGGACGACGCAACTTGGTCCCCACCGGTGAGCCCGATGCGCACTTTGAATGTGACACCGTGCTCTTGGCGGTGGGTCAAGAAAACGCATTCCCTTGGATCGAACAAGACCTCGGCATCCAGTTCAATCAATGGGGTCTGCCCGAGCTCAACAAAACCACCCACCAGTCGACCTTGCCCCAAGTCTTTTTTGGTGGCGATGCGGCGTTTGGGCCCAAGAACATCATCACCGCCGTCGCCCATGGCCACGAGGCGGCGGTCTCCATTGACTTGTTTTTGAAGCAACAACCCGTCGACGTTCGCCCCTCACCCCTCACCAATTTGATGTCGCAAAAAATGGGCATCCACGAGTGGAGCTACCACAACGATGTCTCCAACGACACGCGTTTCAAAGTGCCATGGGCAAAGGCCGAGAAAGTGCTCGCCAGCATCAAGATCGAGGTTGAACTCGGCTTTGACGCGGCGACGGCGTTCAAGGAGGCTCACCGCTGCTTGAATTGCGATGTGCAAACCGTCTTCACCCACGAAACCTGCATCGAGTGCGATGCGTGTGTCGATATCTGCCCCATGGACTGCTTGAGCATCACGGCCAACGCAGACGAAGAGGAGTTGCGCCATCACTTGAAGGCCCCGGCGACCAATATGGACCAAGACCTCTACGTCTCCACCGGCCTCAAATCGGGGCGCGTCATGGTCAAAGACGAAGACGTGTGCTTGCACTGCGGATTGTGCGCTGAGCGCTGCCCTACAGGCGCTTGGGACATGCAAAAATTCCTACTCAACACCGCCCAAGCAGGCGCCACGGTTTAAGCCCTTCAGGACCAACACCGCCCATCTCAAACCTCACACACCTCCAACACCCTTAGGTCCATCATGAAAAAAATCGAGGCAATCAATGACTTTGTCATTAAATTTGCAAACGTCAATGGTTCGGGCTCTGCGTCGGCCAACGAGCTCTTTGCCAAAGCCATCTTGCGCATGGGCGTTCCTGTCAGCCCCAGAAACATTTTTCCCTCCAACATCCAAGGATTGCCCACTTGGTATGAAGTTCGGGTGAACGAGAAAGGCTACCTGGCCCGACGCGGCGGAGTGGACATGATGGTGGCGATGAACCCACAGACTTGGGGGGCAGACTTGGCCGAGGTGGGCGAAGGCGGCTATTTGTTTTACGACTCATCGCGCCCCATCCCCGCCTCCGAGTTCAGGGAGGATTTGAACGTCATTGGCGTGCCCTTGACCGAGATCAGCAACAACAACTACAAAGAGCCCCGCCAGCGCCAACTCTTTAAGAACATCATCTACATTGGAGCGCTCTCCGTGCTCTTGGGCATCGACGTCGATGTCTTTGAAAAGCTCTTTGCTGAGCAATACAAGGGCAAAGAAAAACTCCTCACCTCCAACATGCAAGCGCTCAATTTGGGCCGTGACTATGTCAAAGCCCACATCAGTGACCCCATTGGACTGCAGGTCAAACGCGCAGACAATGTGGGCAACAAAATCTTCACCGACGGCAACAGTGCAGCGGCCTTGGGTTGTGTGTATGGCGGCGCCACCGTCGCGGCTTGGTACCCCATCACCCCTTCCTCCTCCGTGGCAGAAGCCTTCCAGCGCTACTGCGACAAGTTTCGCATTGACCCCATCACCCACCAACACCGCTACGCCATTGTGCAAGCGGAAGACGAGTTGGCCTCCATTGGCATGGTGGTTGGTGCAGGCTGGAATGGCGCTCGCGCCTTCACCGCCACATCGGGCCCAGGCATCTCGTTGATGACCGAGTTCATTGGTTTGGCGTATTTTGCTGAAATTCCTGTGACCATCATCAATGTGCAACGGGGTGGACCCTCAACGGGCATGCCCACGCGCACACAGCAATCCGATTTGCTCGCTTGTGGCTACGCCTCGCACGGCGACACCAAACACGTGATGCTGTTTCCCCAAGACCCGCACGAGTGCTTTGAGCATGCAGCGACCGCACTCGACTTGGCCGACCGACTTCAGACCCCAGTGTTTTTGATGACCGATTTGGACATCGGCATGAACCAACGCTTGTGCAAACCCTTTGAGTGGGATGACAGCAAGTTCTATGACCGCGGTAAGGTGATGACTGCAGAGGAGCTCACCGCGGGCAAAGACTTTGGTCGCTACAAGGATGTGGACGGCGACGGCATTCCCTGGCGCACCCTGCCCGGCACACACCCCACCAAGGGGAGCTACTTCACCCGTGGAACCACGCGCGACCCGTATGCACGTTATTCAGAAAAAGGCGTGGACTACATCTACAACATGGAGCGCTTGATGAAAAAGTTCAAGACCGCGGCCACCATCGTGCCCCAGCCCATCGTGAGCAAGTCCAGCGAAAAAACCCCTTATGGGGTGATTTACTTTGGCTCCACCACACCGGCCATGGAAGAGTCCTTGGACGCATTGAAACTGGAAGGCATCCACTTGGATGCCATGCGTTTGAGGGCCTTTCCCTTCCCCGACTCGGTCGCCGAATTCATTCACGCCCACGACAAGGTGTTTGTGGTGGAGCAAAACCGGGATGCTCAAATGCACACCTTGATCACCACCGAGCTCGAGATCGATGGCTCGGCCTTGAGCAAAGTCTTGCACTACGATGGCACGCCCATCACCGCGCGCTTCATCTCCCAAGCGATTCGCACCCAGATCCATCAATTCAAAGCCAGCACACCCTCACCCCGTGAAAAGGAGTCTGTATGACCTTCATTACAAAACCCGTCCTCCATCACCCGACCCTTGCTCAAAACAAAGTCGGCTACACCCGCCGTGACTACGAAGGTCGCGTCTCAACGCTGTGTGCGGGTTGTGGACACGACTCCATCTCGGCGGCCATCATCCAAGCTTGCTGGGAGCTCGACATTGAGCCCCACCGCGTGGCCAAGCTCTCGGGCATTGGGTGCAGCTCCAAGACCCCGGACTATTTCCTGGGTGCGTCGCATGGCTTTAACACCGTGCACGGCAGAATGCCTTCGGTCCTCACGGGTGCCAATTTGGCCAACCGAGAGTTGCTCTACTTGGGCGTCTCCGGTGATGGTGACTCGGCCTCGATTGGACTGGGGCAATTCGCCAACGCCATGCGGCGTGGTGTGAGGATGGCCTACATTGTGGAGAACAATGGCGTGTATGGGCTCACCAAGGGCCAATTCTCGGCCACCGCAGACCGTGGCTCCAAGAGCAAAAAAGGCGTCATCAATAGCGACAGTCCGATTGACTTGGTGGGTTTGGCACTTCAACTCGGTGCGACCTATGTGGCGCGCGGGTTCTCTGGCGACAAAGCCCAACTCGTGCCCTTGATCAAAGGCGCCATTGGACATGGCGGTGCGGCCTTCATTGACGTGATCAGCCCTTGCATCGCCTTCAATAACCATGACGGTAGCACCAAGAGTTATGACTATGTGAGAGAGCACAATGAAGCCGTGAGTCGCATCGATTTCATGCCCCATCGCTCAGAGATCACCACCTCCTACGCCAGCGGCGAGGTCGTGGAGGTTGAGCAACACGATGGACGTTTTTTAAGGCTGCGCAAACTCGAAGAGAACTACGACCCCACCGACCGGTATGCAGCCTTGAGCTACATGAACGAGCACCATGAAAAGGGGGAAGTGGTCACGGGTCTGTTGTACCTCGATCCGCACGCACTGGACCTGCATGCGGCCCAAAACACGACCCACCAGCCCCTGAACTCCTTGAGAGAAGCGGACTTGTCGCCAGGCAGCGAGATGCTGGCCAAAATCAATGCGTCTTTAAGGTAAGCAACCATTCTTTGCTGAAGGGCCCAGTTCAAACACGGGCTCCCAAGCCCCAGAACTCAATCCCAGTGTGCACAAAGGCTCTGTCAAAGAGAGCCCTGGCACACTGGTTTTTTTTTGGATGGGGTTTACTCGACTTGTCGCGGGATGAAATTGACGCCGATGTCAAATTGAAGGCTCAAAAGCCGAGTCTTCAACATTGAAGTCTTTGGTGTTATAAAAACCATGAAAACCCATTGAATGAGCACGAAACAATTGGTTTTGAGGGCTCGCACTTGACTTCACGCTAACACCCTTTTGAGCGGATGTCATATTTCTTTGTTAGGATTGTAAAGTTATGTGCTCTTTCATAACCCCAACCATCAAACAAGGAACAAGTGAATGAAAAAAATCGCATTGATCGCATCTTTATTGAGCGTCTCCGCTTTTGCCGCTGGCCCACACTGGGATTACAGCGAAGTTGCGAAATGGGGAGATTTGGCCGAGGATTACAAAACCTGCAAACTTGGGGCCAATCAGTCTCCCATTGATATCAAAACCACTGCCACCGAAAAAGCCAGTTTAAGTCCCATCAAAACATCCTACAAAGCGGTGACTGGCGAAGTGGTCAACAACGGTCACACCATCCAAGTGAACTTGAAGGATGCAGGCTCCGCAGCAGTGCCCAGCGGCAATTACAACTTGTTGCAGTTTCACTTTCACACCCCCAGTGAAGAAAAAATCAATGGCGCCAATTATCCAATGGTCGCCCATTTGGTTCACAAAAATGAAGCTGGCAACTTGGCCGTCATCGCCGTCCTTTTCAAAGAGGGCAAAGAAAACGACAGCTTGAAAGACGTGTTTGCCAACATGCCCGACAAGGAAGGCTCCAAAGCCCTGCCTTCAACGCTGGATGCCACCAAAATGCTGCCTGCCAACTTGGGTTTTTACGCGTTCACTGGCTCTTTGACCACCCCCCCATGCAGTGAAAGTGTGGCATGGCAGGTTCTCAAGACACCGGTTGAATTGTCAAAAAATCAAATCGCATCATTCAAGAAAATTTTTGCAATGAACGCAAGACCAGTTCAACCCTTGAATGGTCGCAAAGTACAAGAAGCGAATTGATTGCAAAAGCAGTATCGCCTCAACGCATCCTGCGGATGCACTGAGGTTTGGAAGATGGACCAGTCACCAAGCTCTCCATGGTTTGGTGACTGGCTCAAGGTTGCCGGCAGCAACAGATTTAAAAGGGGATCTTGCAATCCTCCCGATCGCGAAAAGAACAACTTCAACTCGTCTGCAAGACATTACAAATTCACTGGGTTGCTCTATCGGCCAAGCTTGGGGCAATCAACGCCGCGTGAGCCACAAAATTCACGAAGACCATGCATCCTTGAGCGATGCCCATGACGAGAGTTGAGTCCATACACTCCAGATCAAAAAACAATGGCGCTTCCTCTTCCGACCATCCTGTTTTTGATCGCCTGTGCAGGCCCAGAGCATTTGACGATGGGTGTCAGAAAATGGGTGCATCGACATCTTGGCCGTGTCAAGCCAACCATTGGATCCAGGACGGTCAATTGAATGGCCCATGCTTGAGATCACAGCAGAGATCCGTCGCTCTTTGACTCGGGCGACGATCAATCAAGAACGTTCTAGTTAATTTTTCATCATCGACAGACCTGACGAGGTCAATCCCCAGATTGTTGATCGGCCTGTGACCACTCACCCATTTGGTACAGCCATGTCCGTTTTTGCGTTTGGGCAACACCGCAACAAAGCTTGACGTGAATCAATGGCGCAGGGGTC
>Ga0114962_10004789_pt1 | contig 10723 bp, 5 predicted proteins | sample C_130820_MF_Meta_FD_87017 | JGI IMG/M metagenome (GOLD analysis project Ga0114962, IMG submission 87017) | Freshwater microbial communities from Lake Croche, Canada to study carbon cycling - C_130820_MF_MetaG | ecosystem: Environmental > Aquatic > Freshwater > Lake | place: Lake Croche, Canada...
CCGCAGCAAAAGCCATTTCTGGAAACGGCGCAACCATGTCGTAGAAACGCTGTAGCTGTGCTTCCAACGCCCCCTTTGTTGTTTGGAGGTCGTCTACATACCCCGCCAACTCCATGCGGCTAACTTCCAAAGCAGTGAACGCTTGTCCCACTTGTTTCAAATCTGTTTCGCCGCGTTTTACATCTTTGCCGTGCTGCCGCACGGTCTTCATAGCTTTGGAATACTGAACGTCCGCCGCTTGCATGGCCGCAACACGTTCTTGCAAGTCTTTTATTTCTTGCTGCAACTTGGGCAACTTTTGTGCGCGGTTGATAACGTCTCCCGCTTTGTTCAGTTCAGCCCGCAGTTTTTTAACAACCGCGCTTTCGCGCAGGAACCGCACAAACTGTGCACGAGTATCTCGAGCAAAGCCCACACTACCTTCAAGTTCCTCAAACAGTTCGCGCTGCCCCACAGGCAACGGCCCTTGCCCAGCGGCTTCTTCTTGCGCGCGAATAAGCGGTTCAAGTTCTGCTTGGAGAGACAGGGGCACAGTTTTGCCGCGCAGGGTCCGCCCAGTACGAGCTTCAACAGGCCGTGCTTTGGAAACGCCGGGGATGTTTGTCCGTGTGCGATCTTCTTGTGCGCCGGGTTGTTCTATCTGCCGCGTTCTTCCGTACTCCACCAAAGCTTGGTACGCTCTTTCTGCGGACTCAAACAATTTCTTACCTGCCGCACGGTTAGACGCTGGCGCGGCTTCGTATTCCGCTTTTGCCTTTTCAGCTCGAGCTTCTGCCGCAGCAACTGCTTTGGCAAAATTTGCTGTTTCTGTTCTTTGGTTTAGTGCTTCCGCTTGCGTAGGTTCAGTTACGTCTGCGGTAGTGCCACGAGTACGCCGCTGTTCAATTACGGTGCGTTGCGTTTTGGGGAAGCCTTCTTCCTCGCGTTCAATACGGGCAAGCTGTTCATCAAGCAGCGACAGGAAACCCCCCGTCTCTTCTTCCATGCGCAGCATACCTTCGCGTTTTGCGCCTGTGCCGCTTCTGTAATCTCCCCGAAGTTCCCGGGCTTCTTTGGCGGTGGCGTCATACCGAGGCAACGCCCGCTCTGCCCTGCGCAAAAACTGGTACGTGTCGCTTGGTAAATCGTTGCGTGCCAGCACACTGGCCAGCCGCTGAGACATGTTGTTGTAGTCCGAAGGCCGAACAGGCGCTCCTTGACGGTTAAACAACCGAAACCCCTCACTTGGAACTTTTGTAAACTTGCGTTCTTTTTCTACTTCTACTTTCTCTTCTTCTGCCGTGTAGATTGGTTCTTCTTCACGCTGGCGCTTCAAGTCTTTCTGGTACTGCTCTTGGGCCGCAGCATAGGCGTCCTGCGCGGCGTTGAGGGCGGCTTGTTTCTCAGGAGAACCGTCAAAATCTTTACGTGCTTGTTTGTATGCTTCGCTTGCCGCCATGAGCGGAGCTTCAATTTCCAACCGTTGGCGCAACTGCCCCATGGCTGAAGACCCTGCGGGGGGTTCTTTTTGTGGGCCGGGTTCTGCGTCAAACAAGTCAAACTGGTCGGTAGAGGCCACGCCCATGCCCATCTTGCGTTTGCTTATGCGTTGCAAAGCGTCTTTTTCTTCCTGTATGGTCTTTTGTGTTTTCAATACAGGGGCTAGTTCTGAGCCGGGACGGGCGTTTACCTGCCCGGCCATCAACGATTGACGGCGATCTGCATCTGCTTGCGCTTGTTCAGCCGCAGCCTGTGCTTGTTTTGCGGCTGCGGACTCCGATTGGTTGCGTTGCAGTTTCAAAGCGCTTTGTAAAAGCTCCAGCACTTTTGCATTTTGTTTGCTGTTAAGCGTGGGGATTTGCGCATTGAACTGCACCAGTTGTGCAGCCATTTCGGGATTAGCCAGCAAGTACTGCGCGTAATCTGAGACTTGTTGTTCAGGCGCTTTCTGACTGGTCAATTCGTTTTCGTCAGCCAGCGCAATCTGTTGCGCCATATACGCTTGCGCCGCAGTTTGAGGCGTCGGGCCTACGGGCGTAGGCATTGTTCCTTTCGGTACTTGTGACGTTTCTGGTACGGCGTATGTGCGCTCGTCTGCGTATTCTTGTGGTGTCAGCCCCGCAACACGCAGTTGTTCCCCCTCCTGCACCGCACGCATTTCCTGCATGCGGTTTGCCTTCTCGTCCGCAAACGCCATTTGCTTTTCAAGCAACGCTTGCTTTTCCCGTTCCACGCGCATCTTGGCGCGAATGGGGGCGTGCAATGGCGAAATGGCCTTGAGCTGTTCTTGTACCGCAGCAATTTCCGCATCTAAAGACGGGTCAGGCTGCTTGCCTTTGCCCTTGCGTTCCGCTTTGAGTGCTTTAAAAGTGCCCAACAACTGCTGGTATTGTTCGTCCAACGCCGTTTCTTCGGGCGTAATTGTGCCGACAGGCGCTCCCGTCATACCCTGTGTGGGCGGGCCGGGGGGTGTAATTGGGGGTGTGATGGCTGGTTCAGCCGCACCGCCCGTAGGTTGCGTGGGAGTTGTCGGGCCTTTAGCACGGCGACCAATAGCCATGTCAAGCAGACCTTGAACCAACGCGCCAGTAGCGCCGCCGTATGCAGCGGACTCACCAACCTGTTCAATAATTTCCTGTTCGGGTTTGTAAATGCCCTTGGCAATCAAGTTTTGCGCAACTTGGGTAGCGGCTTCTTGTGCGGCTTCTTCGCCGCCTGCCACCAACGCACGTTTGACCGCAGCAACAGCACCTGCCTGCACGGGGGCAGACAACCGCCCAAGAATTCTGGCCGGGGCAAACATTTCGGTTGCGCCCACGATGCCACCAAGACCTGTAGCTAAAGCGCGTTGTTCAGCATCCGCACCGCCCTGCTCGGCCCGCACTCTGGCTTCGCCCGCTCCAGCACCCACCCCCAGCCCGGCCATGCCCAGCCGCCCTGCGGCACCCAGCGGCCCCATAGCCAAAAACGGCACGACAGAACCAACCGATTCGCCGAGCTTTCGCCCAACAGTCTCTTCGTATCCAGGGGCAGCGGCAAAAGGTTCGCGTGCTGAAGCCGCTAAATTGCCAATGATTCTGCGTGCAGACTTCTCTTGTTCATCGGGCAGCAGTGCAGAAATACCTGTGCCTGCCGACTCGGCCATGCCAATAGCGCCGGGAATAATGCCTTTGGCAAACTCTTTGACCTGTCCCCCAACTGTGGGTTCTGGGGGCTTTTCCTTTTCAACGCCAAACGCTTCTGGATACACCTCCATGGCACGAAGCCACACTTCTCGAGGGTTCTGCCCCTTTTCAATTGGCAGAAAAGTTCCGTCTGGTAAAGGCAGGTACTGTGGCATGGCGTCTCAACTTGTCGGCAAACTGAAAATCTAAACTGGGGCCGACCCCAGTTTAGACGGCTGTGGTTATTGTATAGGTGCGCGGATAGCTGCGCCACCCCCCGGAGATGAAATTGGCGCTGGCGCAAGTCCGCCCAACACACTGGAACGCAACATGCTATACAACGTGGGGTCGAGCTTTTTAAGCATCTCCATTTGTCCAGGCGTTTTGAGCATCTCTTGCGCCAGGGCTTGCATCTGTCGAGGGTCGTTTTTAGCTTCTACCAGAGTGCGGTAGTTGGCTGCAAACGTGGGGTCTCGCATTGCATTGACCAACTGGACTTCCGCGCCAATGCCGTATCTCTCAGCCATCATTTCCCGTGCTGCGGCTTCTGAAGCCTCCTTACGCGAAGCTTGCACCATCTGCAACCCTTTGAGACCGCCTTCACCGATGTTGGTAATTGCATGGGGCGACTGTCCACTCATGATGCCCAAACCAATCATCAGAAAGTCTTCACCCGACATGCCTTTGCGTTCGCTCTTGGGTGTGGCTTCTTTGCCAATTTTTTCCAAGTCTTTGGTGTCAGGTAAAGACGCCAGTCCTTTGCTCATGTCCCAGTCGGGTTCAAGTTCGGTAGTTGTGGGCCTGTTACTCAACAAAGACGCCACACCCTCACCTGTTTTCAAAGCAGCGGCGGACGGACCTACGGCGTCAACCAAAGGTCTTGTTGCGGTGGTTCTAACTGCGTTTGCCTCAGTTATTGCGGGTTTAACCGCACTGGCTTCAGTTACTGCGGTTGTTGCGGGGGGTCGGGCTGCAAGTTTTTCCGTTGCCAGTTTGCGTGCGCGGTCCTCATCCGCCGTGTAGCGCATGGGTGGTTGTCCGTAGTTTTGTTGCGCGGCAGGGGCTGCGCTACCTTCGGCACGCATAGCGGCAACGTCTGCCTGTGTAGCAACCGGGTACGCTTCTTTAAGCTCCTGCGCTTGTTTGCGCAGGTTGCTCTCAAACGCCAGTATTTCTTGGCGGGATGCGCCGGGGCCGGGCGGCACCAAATCGCCTTTCAACAGCGTTGGCAAGCCGCTTTCCGCAGCAGGGGCAGCGGCTGGGGGAGGAGTAGCGCCGTGTGTAAGCAACCCTTGTGGGGCGTCGTAACCAAGCAAACTTTGAGGCTGAACTGCTGGGGGAGCGTTACGCAGCTTGGCCAGTTCGGCTATTTCAGCAGGGGTCAGCCGCGCAGCATCAAGTTGCTGGGCCGTTTTGTAGTTTAGATCGGGGATGATCTGGTCTGCTTTGGTTTTACCCGTTGCTCCTATAACACGGCCTGTTTCTGGAGTCAGCAGTCGGGGGATACCCGCACCTGCTCCTGGCGGATTGACAAGCAACGAACCCAACTCACCTGCTGTACGAAATCCTGCCAAAGTGGGGTCTGTGGTTTCTGGTTTACGAATGCCCGCTTCGGTGGCTTTATTTTTTAAATAAGCGCTTGTACCAAAGATTTTTTCGTTTGGCGTTTTGCTTCCAAAGACTTTTGCAACTTGGTGGCTGATGTCCATAGGAATACCTGCCAAGTTGTATGGCAGGTCGGTGGCCCCCTCAATCATTTGCCCTGGCCCTGTGCCAGAAGTAATGGCTTCTGACAATCTGCCTTTTTGACGTTGGATTCCAGAAGACGGGTATTTACCAAACGCAGCTTGCCCCAAGTCATCAATGCCGTTTCCGCCTTGTGGGGCGGTTGTACTGGCCTGCGCTGCACCACCTGCTATGACAGGCAACATTTTTTGTTCCGACCACGCCATAACGTCGCCAACGGTTTTCTTGCCGCCCAACACTTCTGGATTGGCGGCAATAATTTTGTCTTTATTTTTAGGGTCTGCACTAGCTAAAAATTTGCCAATAGGCATGGCCGCATCAGCAGTCAAAAGCTTAGAACCCGTCTCTGTGCCCAAGAAGTGCGTTGTGTACAATTCTTGCGGTTTGGGTTCGCGTCCAAGGGTTTTAGTAAGTGCTGCTTGATTTTGCGCAAGTGACTTGACGCCTATCCGAATATTCTCCATTGGGTCAGTTCGTTTGTCGGGATCGCCCCCCAAGTCTTTAAATGTCTTGTCTATTACTTGGAAGAAACTTGTGGCAGAAGAACGCGGCTTGCCTGTCTTGGGGTCAATGGGTCTTGCGTTTGGATTAAACCCACTTTCAACGCCAGAAATCTGTAACGCCACAGCCGCAGGAACGCCTTGGCGTTGCGCTTCGTCAATGATTGCTTGGCGGTAATTAATTGCTTGCGTGTCACCGCCACCTGCGTACCCAGGTACTTCCCCGCCTTCGTCAAAAGCAACGATGCCGCCAGCCGCCATGCCCTTCATGTTGGGCGCTGGGAGTTGGCCAATACCACTGTCTTCGGGAAGCTGTTGGGGCTGCATCCCTTGTCGGGGTGGCATCTGCGGCCCCATCTGCGCAATCTCTTGGTCAACCACCTTGGGCTGCGGCGGCTGTTGCATCTGCGCCCCCTGGCGCATCTCTTTACGGCGGTTGGACTCGGACAGCGCCAGTGACAGCGTATAAGGATCGGACTTGTGCATGGCCGCGTACTGTTGCAATGCTGGGTCGGACATCCGCGCCATCTGGGCGGTAATTTGGTTGACGTTAATCATGAATGTTCCTTACGCCATTTTGGAGAGTGCCAGCTCAGCCAGACCTGCCGGGCGCTGCGCGACTTTAACTTTGCCGCCTTTTTTCATCTTGCTCAAGCCGTAGCCTGCCATGCCCAGACCTGCCAGTTGCGATACATTGCTGGGCGCGGCTTGGTACATATTGGCAGTGGTGGACTGCATCGGCAGGCCGCGCAGCATGTTGCTCATAAAGGCCAACTGCTGCTGGGGGTACTGCTGCGCCATGGCGTAATTCTGAATCTGCTGGTTCAGGATGCCTTGCTGCTGCGCTTGTTGTTGAGCGCCCATTTGGTTCTGCAAATTGACGTTGCTAAGTTGTTGACCGTACTGCGTTTGGCCCAACTGCCCCAACTGCCCCGCAGCCTGCAAACCAGTTTGAAGTCCTTGCATACCCAGACCAGCGCCGTACTGACGCGACTGTTCCCCAGCTTGTTGCCCAGCCAGTCCGTACTGCGCACGTTGCTGTGCCGCAGTCATGCCTTGACCTGCGCCAAACTGCCGAGACTGTTCCCCCAATTGTTGCGCGGTCATGCCTTGCTGTTGATTGGCCAACTGTGCCTGGAGGTTTTGCCCAGCGCCAAGTTGTTGAGTTTGTAACTGCGCACCAAGATTTTGCTGGCCTACGTTGTAGCCCATCTGCTGATTAGCAAGCTGAGACTGAAGATTTTGCCCTGCGCCCAGTTGTTGTATGCCCAATTGAGCGCCAAGATTCTGCTGTCCAACCGTAAGGCCCGCGCCTTGGTTAGCTTGCTGCGCTTGCAGACTGGCCTGTTGCTGGGCGTTGAATTGCTGCTGAGCGTTTTGAAACGCGGCGTTCTGCCCGGATGCTTGAATATCGCCCTTTTGGGTAGCCAAGTTACGTGCAGCTTCTGCATCCATAATGGCCGCACGAGAACCGCCAAATGCCCCTGACCTAGCTGCCTGGGCACCACGTTGAGTTCCAGCAATGTCGGCTTGGCGTTGGGCTTCGCGCTGCTGAATATCCACCACATTCTGCATGTAGGGATTCATGTACTGACTGACATTCTGACCCGTGTAATCTTGGGTACCCACCTGTTGGGCTGGTCCCATCTGATATTGTTGTAGCCCAGGCGCACTTACATCTGACGGCCCTTGCATCTGATAATTTTGCAACCCAGGCGCGTTAACTTGCTGGGCGTTGAATTGCCCGGCTTGGTAATTTTGCGGAGCTTGGAACTGATTATCAAACTGCCCTGCTTGGTAGTTTGCTCCCATGGCGCGTTGTCCTGCCAAGCCTGCCAGTCCGGATGCCGTGTCCAACTGGGGAGAGGTGCCCATGTTGGCGGCTCCCCTGAACGACTGTTCCTGCATGGGGCTGAACCCAGCAACGTACTTGGATGGGTCTTCGCTGAACGGCGTGTAGCCCTTCATGCTGGTGGCAAACTTTTGCCCCGTAGTCGGGTCAGTCTCGTAGTTGTACAACTGCTGCTGGGTTGTGCCCAGCATCGTCTCTACATACGGACGCGCATAGTCAGGAATGCTGGTGTTGTTAACCGTGGTTTGCGTAGGTTGTGCCTGTCCGCCCCCACCCCCGCCACCTAAGTACAGGCGCGGCCCCATGAAAAAGTTAAGTATGTCGGTAAGTTTGAACATCACAATGCCCTCATATTTTTGTTTCAACCACGGTATAGCGCCGTGTAAATCCCTGGCTCTCCAAGAGACGCACCATTGCTGGACGCCCTCCCGCTTGAATCTTGGTAGCGCCCATGCCGCGCAACACCGCTTTTAGTTGATCGAGTACTGGTTCGTTGACAATCCCGGCACCCCCGGCGCTGGTCACAAACGCCACCCTGTCGTTGGGGTAGTTTTGAAAAGTGACTGTCGTTGCCCCGTGGATTTGTTTGTCTTTGTCAGTGGCTACTAACAAAGTCCAGTATCCCAGCGTGACGTACATCTTGATCTGCTCAAGCGAGTAGTCATCCCCGCCAAACTTTTCTGCCGAAGCAATGAATTTTTCCACCAACGGCCAAGTCTGGGCAGCGTACTGTTGCGGAACATGCTGGACAGTGAGCGTCATGCTGGCATGTACTTGGTTGGGTTGATCTGCTTGGCCTGGGATTTTTTACCTGTCCTGGCGGCGCGAACCTTGTCCATCATTCTGTACAACTGCTTGGCCCCGGCGTCAGATGAGCCATTGCCAAGGTGGGAGACCACATCGGCAGGAACCACAAACTCATCGTTGGCCAACCGGGCGGGTTGCTTGCCTGCAATGGTGGCAGGGATGCTGTCACTCATGCCGTCTCCTGGGCCTTTGAGCATGCGCCCGCCGCCTGCGTAGTCGGCGTAACCCCCCAGATCGGCCAAGCCGCCGCCCGCCATGTTGCGGTAGTCTTTATACACCGGGGTGTAGGGGGTGGGCGGCTTGACTTCAATTGGGCGATAGCGGTCTGGGTCGTACTTGAGCTTGTTCAACGGGCCGTCATAAGGTTCTTGTCTGGGAGTGCCGTATTTATCGCGGTCTGACAGCATTGCCGCAGCAGCAAGCGGGATACCGTATTTGGCTACGGGGTTGAGGTTTCCGTATGCGGTAGTGGCTTGGTCAAACAGGCCCGGAAGCCCGCTTTGAGCAGGGGCGGCGGCAGGGCCGCCATACATGTCGGCTAAAGACGCACCGCCTTGTGCTGCATAAGGACTAGCAACAGGGGCCGCACCAGCACCAGCACCAGCACCAGCACCAGCACCAGCACCAGCACCAGCACCAGCACCAGCACCAGCAAATTCAGCCATAGGAGCAGCGGCGGCAGCAGGAGCAGCGGCAGTGGCGGCAGGAGCCAAACTTGAAATACCCGCACCAGCAAGCGTTTCTCCCGCTGCACTAGTTGCCGCTGTCTCTGCACCAGCAGTCAATGCAGCTTTGCCAGCAAGTTCAGCAGCAACGGTTTCTCCACCAAGGGCACCACCAGTAAAGTACATGGCAGTCGCTGCCGCAATCAGCGGTGCGTTCTTAGAGAGACCTAAATCTTTGTCGAGATTGGCAAGGTCTTTGCCGGGGTCAAATCCGCCGCCACCGCTCATAGCGTACTCCTGGTTAATTGGTCAAATGGTATCATGTTAGGCCTTTATTCGCAAAGGGTAGCTGGTGGCTGCGCCCCCTGAAGTGTCGTAATAAATGTCACCAGAACGCAGGTTGGCAAAGTCAGCTTGCGTTGGCAGGCTGATAACGGATTGTCCGGGCGTAGTGGGACTTGGTTGAGCAAATGTCATACCCGACACCACCCCGGTAGTCCCAACGCCAGCAGACGCAAAAACGGCGGGGGTGGGGCTGTTTATTTGGTTAAAATACAGCCTCAAGATGTTCATGAACTGCTCTTGATACTGAGAACTGTACTCATCTGGAGCGGATGGCAGGCGCGGCGGGGTAACGGTTTTAAATCCCATTTATCTCCTCCCATCAGGGCGAATGTCAATACGAGGAGCGCCCAGTTGCCACTGCACACCCAACCCATCCGTTGCTGACCCTGTGGTTCCAGAACTGACCTTGAACGCCATCTGCCGCCCACGTATTCGAACATAGACCTGCTGGGTAAACTGCTGCACGTTATACGTGATCTGGTTCTGGTAGTTCTGGGTGCTGGTCACCGCCGGATCGTTTGAGTTCCCATACGCCGCGCCGGGAAAGGTTCTTGGTAGTGCTGTGAAATACGCAACCGGCTGGTTAACGTTAGAGCCGTCAAACGTCAGGTCAGGGATTAAACGCCACACAAACCCAAAGTTGTTGCCGTCCCCAATGTCAAAGTCAGATGACTGCACATTGGCCACAATAGGTACAGGTGGGTTAACCGTGCCATCATCTACGCCGCTTTCGTGGTAAACCAGTAGCGCGTTTGAACTGCCGCCAGCAGTGCCATAGGTAACTGCCATAGGATATTTGCGCAACGCGCTGTCCAGCCATGCCGTTCTACCTTGATAAGCCGTACCTGTGTAGTTTGACCAATCGCCGTAATACCAGACGTTATCCACGTAGTTGTATATGACATAGCGGTCAACCACGTTTGAATTGGAAGAACAATATTGCCACCAAACTTCGTTGTAGCCCTCATTGGTTCCCGCCACAAATTGGAAAGATTGGGAAATGTTTATGTCTGTGTACACATACTCACGCAACGTAGATGGCAACGTTTCCACCCGGCCTGAGTACATATAAAACTTATCCAACCCCATCCAGTATGTAATGTTGTTGGCTGTGGCTACTGCATTGGGGCCAGCAATAGAGATGTTGTCGCCCAGAATCTGAAAGCTCCACACATAGGGCGGGCCTAAATACTGCATAGAGTAGATTGTGGAATCCGTAAACACCAAAATTTCTTGCCGGGTTTGTTGAGCTGTAATAATGGCCGACCCGTGGCTAAGCCGATAATCCCCCGCTTGGTTGGTAATGGCAGGTGTCCAAACCAGCAAATTTTCTTGGTCAGACCAACGTATTTGCATGGGGTCTAGCGTTGCGGTGGCATACACCCCGGTTGGATCATTTGTGCCAAAAGCAATTGTGAATCGGCTGGCATCCGACACCAACACAAAATTACATACTGTTGGACAAGTGGAGTCCGCATCCCAATAAGCAATACTGTTTTGCGTATTGGTGTTATTGGCATTAACTACTTGAGCGCGGTTAAAGATGGTTGGGTTTGAATCCACTACCCAGTAATAGAGTGCCCCGCCACGAGGGTTAAACACCAAGTTTTGACCGTAGTTTGATTGGCTCCAAGTGCGCAGTTGCAGTCCAATACCAAGACCTGC
>Ga0114962_10004790_pt1 | contig 10722 bp, 24 predicted proteins | sample C_130820_MF_Meta_FD_87017 | JGI IMG/M metagenome (GOLD analysis project Ga0114962, IMG submission 87017) | Freshwater microbial communities from Lake Croche, Canada to study carbon cycling - C_130820_MF_MetaG | ecosystem: Environmental > Aquatic > Freshwater > Lake | place: Lake Croche, Canada...
AACAAATGGCAGAAGGAGGAACATTTGACAATGTTACAAGTGGTAAAATGAATTGGAAAGACATTGCAATTACTATTGTTGTAATTGTAGCTGGAGTATTAGGAGCAATGTATTACAGAAAAGGAATTAAAAAACTTGACGACCAAGTAACTGGCGAAGAATTTGATAATTTGGCTGGAAAGGTAGATGAACATGATGCAAATTTGAAAAAAGCATTAGGTAAAAATTATAAAAAAATGTAATTATGGCAAATACAAATCAATATGAAGTAACTTGTAAAGATGGAACAAAAGATGTAAGTAATGGTAGCATACCTCCTTGCGGTGTTCATGGAGGAGTTAATGAAGGAAAACCAAATTTGAATATGGTTAAAATGAAAACTCCAACACAAGCTACAACAAGTGATTTTCAATATTATACAAGTTCTAACTTTTTAAAAAAAGCAAGTTTTGTAATAGTACCAGTTGGTTTAATTGGTTATTATTGCTATAACAAAAAATTTAGTTTATTAAAAAGTGCTTTATTAGTTTCTATTCCTATTGTAGCTATAACTGGACTACAATATATAGGTATGGGAGGTGGAAAAAATAAATATTGGGGTATTTTTACTCCACCAAGTATAAGAGCAAATCAATTAAAAAAAATACAATTAATTGAACAACAAACTGGAAAACCTCAAAAAATGTAATTATGGCAACAGTAAAAACAGTAGCAGAATTTAAAGCAATGAAAACTCCAGATTTGGTAACTTATTTGGATGGTTTACCAAAAGCTACTTTTGATGCTTATGTAGATGCAGATACTAAAGTAAGATACTTTATTGGAAAGTATGGAGCAATATTTGAAAAATACATTAAGGGAACAAATTTATTCTATAATGGAGTAATTGCTCAATCTATGTATGAAAGTGGATATGGAAGAAGTAATCAAGCATTCAATGGTAATAATTTTGCTGGTGTAAAATACAATAAAAACATTCATTCTGATTTTTGGACTGGAGCAAATGGTGTTAAATGGGCAAAATGGGAAACTCCAGATGCTGGTATTAAAGGACATGTTGATGTTTTATTGGCTGATAGATATAAAACTGCAAGAGATACTACTAACTCTCCAGAGCAACAAATAAAAGGAATTATAACTGCTGGTTATGACCCATTATCAACACCAAGTAAATATTTATCAAATATGCAAGGGATATTAAACAGAGTTAGAAAATTACTACCATTCGGTAGAATAAAATAAAAATTATGAATAAAGCAGTAAGATACTCAATAATAGGAGCAAGTGTATTAGCTGGTGGCTATATTACTTATTTAATTTATAGCAAATTGCATACAGCAGTAATAGATGCAACAACTGTAAGTTCTGATGAAGCATTAAATCAAATCAAAAATATTTAAAAAAAAAGAAAATGAAAAATTTATTAAAAGACAAAAAAGTAATTGTAGGAGCTGTAGTAGTTTTGGCATTAGGATATTACCTTTATGACCAAAAAAGAAAAGCAAATTTAAAAGCAAGAGCAGAAGTATTAGCTAGTACTCCAGCCACAACAACAATAACTGCAACAGAAGTAACTACTCCTCCAATTGTAAAATCAACAACTTCTTCGGCTGGAGCAATTAAAACAGAAATGTAAAATTTTAAAAAAAAATGAAAACAACTGCTATAGTATTAGGATTAATTGGAGTTGCAATGGCATATTTATATTTTTCAAGTGAAAAGGGATATAGCAAAGAAAATCCGTATGAAAAACCAGTTGAAGGTAAAATAATTTTTACTCCAACAGATATGGAGTTTCCAAAACAAGATTCTTTACCACAACCACCAGATATTAACATAATTTTACCAAAAGGTAATTAAAAAAAACAAAAAAAATGAAAACACAAGACATATTATTATTAGGAATAGGAGCTGGAATAGCTTATTTAGGTTTTAAAACTTACACTAAAAAGAAAGCTGAAAAACAAGCTGAAATAACTGCTACAGATTTAGCAGATAAATTAAAAGCAAAAACTACTGATTGTGAAGCTCAATGGGCATTGAAATCATCAACAATGAAATTAGCACAAGGAGCTTTGGAAAGTGCTAAAGCAAATTTCATGGCTACTTGCTTAAATCCAACAGTTGCAGAAATATCAAAATAAACCATGAACTTAAACAACATAACATTTGGAAATCCCACAATAGAACAAAAGAAATTTCTTAATGAAATTTGTATTGTGGATGATTTATTTTTAAAACTTAAAGACGAGCAATACCCATTAAATGATTCGGAGCTGGTTAAAGAGGAATTGAACGAATTGGTTGAATTAACAGAAATGATAAACGAACCAGAAAACCATTCTTATTTAACCAGATACAAATCGTATGATAGGTCATTAAGTCAAGTTATAATCACTGCTTTTAAACAAAAAGGTATAGATGTTGAAAATACTACTCTTGATATATTAAATGATATTAAACCCTTATTAATAAGGTTAAAATACTTTTATCAAAGACCAAGACCAAAACAAATTGCACAATATTATAAATTGTCAATGTTTCCTTACAGCAGTTTTTCTGCTGATACTCCTTCTTATCCTTCTGGACATACATTAGAAGCGTATGTTGTTTTAAATGTAATAGGAAATAATTTCCCAAACGAATATGAATTTTGTCAAGGAATGATTGACGATATTGCAAATAGTAGACTTTATTTAGGATTACATTACCAAACGGACAATGAATTTTCAGTAAAAATAGCAGAGGAAATATTAAAGCATAAAGCATTTACTGAAAAATATGGAATCTAAACCAAAAATATTAATAGGAATAGACCCAGACACAGAAAAAAATGGTGTGGCAATGAAAGTTAATAAACAATTTTTATTGTATAATTTTGATTTTTTCACTTTGTATCAAGTATTAAAGGAACTCAAAGAAAGCGAACAAATTACTGATACAGAAATTAAAGTTTATGTTGAATGCGGTTTTTTAAATAAAGGCAATAGACATTTTAAGGAACAAGAATCAATGCAGTTCAATGGGAAAATATCTGAAAGAGTTGGGGCAAATCATGAAACAGCTAAAAAGATTTGTGAAATGTGTGAATCTTTAAAATTAGACTATGAGCAAGTAAGACCAACTAAATCTAAAATCAATTCAATTAAATTTAAAGAAATTACTGGATATGAAAAAAGAAGTAATCAAGAGCAAAGAGATGCCTTAATGCTTATTTGGGAATTATAAAAAATATTATTATATTTGAAAAAATAAAAAAAATGAACCAAGAAAAAACAAACAACAATATTTCTAATATCTTTTTAGAAGTAAACAAAACAATAGAGCATCTAGGACTAGATGAAACTATAGGTTTGTTAAAGACATCAAGACAAAAATATTCAATACTTACAGAAGAACAAAAAGAATCTAGTAAAATTATTGTTGAAGTTGTTTGTGAATGTTTTAACATAAGTATTTCAGACTTTTATTCAACAGCAAGAAAAAACAATAGGAGATATGCAATTGGAATTTCTGCAATGATTTTAACAGACGATAAAGGCATTGACATTTCAGATGTTTCTTTTTTATTGAAAAAACCTATAAATTTAGTTTCAATGTATAGAAAAGAAGCAAAGGAACTAAACCCAAATCACAAATCAGATATAAAAATAATCGAAAAAATTAATCAAATATTAACAAAAATTAATTAAAAAAAATGAGCCAAGAAACTTTTGAAACACCAGAAATTATGGATGATTTTTCTCCATTAGATGCACCAGTAAAACAACGTAGTTACACAAGTCATAAAATATATTCGGATGCTGAAATAGTTGCAGATTTAGAAGAACCTAGTTTTCAAGCACCTAATTTCAATGATTTTGACGAACCAACTAAAGATGCTCCAGAAGAAAAAAGAGTTTTCAATGAATCTTACAGCGAGTTAGATGGCAAAGAAAAAACTATGGGAGCAGAAATGATGGCAGAAATGACATTAGATTTATATACCAAAGGTTGTGAATATTTAGGGAAAGTTCCACAAATTAGCGAATCAAAGTTAGATAGACTAATTGCAGAAGGAGAGATTGACCCAAATATTGAATTGCCAACTGAATCTGGAAACATAGGAGTTAAAGATTTTGCAGAAGAATTTAACAATAGTATAAAAGGTGCTTTTGAAGTAGATGATGAATTTAGAGAAAAAGTAACTCCGCCACTTATTAGAGTTTTCAAAAAACGTGGTGTAGGAATGACCGATGAACAATTACTATTGTATTATTTCGGTACAGATATATTCACAAGAGGTGCGCAAGCATTTATGCTTAAAAAGACTGCTAATAGCATTTTAGATTCATTAAAAGAAAATACAACAGCAATTAGAGAAAGTCAAATGTCAAGACCTACTCCATCTCCTATACCTACTCCAAAACCAGCAATGGCAGAAAATGTAGTTTATGAAGATACAAAAGATTCAGAACCAATTATGAAAGTTGTTAGAGAGAAAAGCAACAAGCCAAAAACAAATTTGGAGGAACAAATTGAATTTTTTGAACCAGAAGAAGGTGGAAGTAGTGTATTTCAAAATTTAAGGGATGATGGTGGATTTAAACATCAATCAGAGGAAATTGCTGGAATGCCTATCTTTGGCGAAACATCTATTCTTAATCAAATAGAGAGAATTGCAAATGAAAATTCAGATATACCAACAAGTTCTGTTAAAAGAAAAAGAACTACTTTAGGTGTTAAGAAAACAACAACAACAAGAAAACCAAGAACAAAAAAATAAAATATGAAAAATAATACTATGAATAATGGGAACAACAATAAAGAGCATTTAATTTTGTTCTCGTTATTCATTGTATATTTAATCTATTTTATATATAAACTTTTTAACAGCTTATAATATGGAATTAAGAGAACCAAAATTGGGAGTGGCAGTAGGAAGAAAAGGATGTGGAAAGACTTATACTACAAATAAAATGATTCAGCAATACATACTTGGTAATCCAGCAAAAGGAATACCAGCACGCAGAGCATTGATATTGGATGTTAACGATGAATTTGAAGATATTAAGGCATTAAAAATTTCTGACATCATGAGATTTTCTGCTCATCCAAGAATAGAAGCTAGAAGAATTAGACCATTCCATGAAAATGGAGTGAGAATGACAATTACAGAAATACAAGAAACTTTGTTTAAAATTTTAAATGATTATAGAGGTGGTTTATTACTTATTGAGGACATTAATAGATATATTTCTGATTATTTGCCTAACGACCTTGTTGGTGCTATTTGCACTAATAGACATACCGATACTGATATTATTTTACACTTTCAGTCTGTAGGTAGGGTTTCGCCAAAAATATGGCAAAATTTAAGTTGGATTAGATTTCACAAAAATACGGATTCAGTAGATAAGCATAGAAATAAGTTTGAGGACAAATATGAAATGCTAAAATTGGTTGAAAACTATGTTAACAATGAATATCATACTTATGATAATCCAAGATTTTTTTGTTATGTAGATATTGAAGATGAAAAAATAAAAGGAGTGGATAGGAAAAAATTTGAAGGAATTGTTGAACAATATATTTCAGACAATTACAAGAAAATAATTTCTCCTATGTTACAAAAAAGAGATTTGGGTAAAGGTACAAAGGTGCATACTCCAGAAACAGCAGTGAAACTGCATAAAGAGAGAATTATAAAATATTATTTAGACTAATGAAAAGTAAATATCGTAAATTAAATCTTAAAGACCTTTCAAGAGGTGTTTTTATGACAATGGGAACAACGATAGTTGGACTTGCTGGTAATTCAGTAACTAATGGAGTTTTTCCAGCAATAGTAGATTTTATCAATATGGGTAAAGTTGGATTATTGTCTGGAGCTGTATATTTAGCAAAAAACTATTTTACAAATAGTAATGACGAATTATTAAAAACAGAATAAAATGGATAAAGCTACACTAGATAGGATTGCTAAATTGCATCCTATGGTAAGAGAAGAAATGAAAACCATAGTTGAAGAATGCAATAAAGCATTAAATGGTCGTTCACAAGTAAGAGTTGCACAAGGATTGAGAACCTTTGCAGAACAAGATGCTCTATATAATCAAAAGCCAAAAGTAACAAATGCTAAAGGAGGACAATCAATTCACAATTATGGAATGGCAGTTGACATAGTATTGATTATAGATGGTAAAACTGCAAGTTGGGATACTCATAAAGATTGGGATAATGATGGTATTGCTGATTGGGATGAATGCGTAAAAATATTTGCTAAACATGGATGGAGCTGGGGAGGAAATTGGGCAAGTTTCAAAGATATGCCACATTTTGATAAGATAGGGTATAATAATTGGAGAGTACTTATAAACAAACCAAAAGATGCCAATGGGTATGTAATAGTTTAAGAATGAAAGAGCATGTTTTTCCACATCAAGTATTAGCCAACGATATTATTGTAACATACAATGGCAAGGAGGTTGCTTTTTTAATAGAAACATTTTTAAACGACACTGTACTTATAAGGTTAAAATCTGGTAAAAAGATAATATGCTATTCAAGAGAGGTTTTGGAAGTGATTAGAAATAACAAATCACGTTCTAACCTAATGCAACATAAAAAAAATTTTTATAAATAAAAAAAAATGGACAAATTACTACACAACAGAGTTTCGTTTGTATTCGTACTTCTAATGATTGTTTTTATAACTCAAATGTTTTCATTAATGAGTAGTTCAAACCAATTAGACAAAGTGAATTACATAAAAACAGAAATGAAAAAAAATCAATCTATAATAGATTCGATTTACAAAAAGAACAAAGAGTTAGACAAGAAAATACAAATTTTCAATTCTAAATTACAAATTTTAGATAACAGCATAAGTACTAACAACGACAAAATAGATAAATTAAAACAAAATGAAAAAACTCAAATTGATAACTTTAAGCATTACAATGCTAGTATGTGGGAGAAGTATTTCACAAACCGATATTCAAAAAAGTAAATTAGTATGTATAGACACTACTATTGCAAGAAGGATAGCGATAGATTTAGTTGCTGGGGATGAATGCAAACAAGAAATAACTTTAGTAAAAAACAATTTATTGCTTACTCAATATAAGGTTAGTTTAAAGGATAGTGTGATTAATCAAATGGAACAAAAGGAATATGACCTAAACGATATTATATCCAGAAAAGATGAAATGTTAAAAGGTCAAGAAGAAATATCAAAAACATTACAAAAACAATTAAGAAATCAAAAGGTTACTTCTTGGCTTTACAAGATACTTTCTGTACTAGGTGTTGCTTCAACATCTTATTTAATTATAAGTAGATAAAAAAAAACATTTTTTATTTTTTTTGGTTTCGTTTATTTATCATAAAATTAGTTTTTATAATAATAATTTACTATACTTTTGAAAAAGATTATTCTATGTGTATATAATAATTAAAAAAAATATGTTTTTAAAACATATAGTGTCAACAAAAAAAATCATTGTGTAATGAAAAACGAAGCAATTACTTTTTTAAAAACCATAGTTTACGTTACAATTAGTATGTTAATAGTAAACACGATTGAGAGAAAGTATTTAAAATCCAAAACAAACGTTCCTTTGGATTTAGTAAAATAAGATTAAAAATTAAGAATAACGAATTAAAAAAAATAAATTAAAAACAATTAATAAATATAAAAAAATGTCAAACGTAAGAAATTATTTAACAAAAGCACAAAATAGTGCTAATCAATCTTTCTCAAATGCAGATGGATTTATTGACCAAGATATGTCATTCACTGGTGATGACTTCTTTGGTGCGGCTGGGGAAAATCCTTATGCTTCAATCACACAATCACAACCTTATATCGTACAAGTTACATCTACTTCTGGAGCAGATGTAAACAATTTCGATATTTTAGGTTCTTACCAATACTTGAACAATTCTGGTTTCACAAACTCTGGTAATTTAGTTATCGGTGCTGTAACTGTAAGTTCTGGTATCTCTAACGTTACTTATCAAGAAATGTTATGGCAATTTCAAAACAACGTTTTCTCTGTAGGTTTAACTTACATGCAGTCAACAGTTGCTTCACAAGTATTGTCAACAGTTTCTGTTAACACTAGAGATGCTAATGGTAACATTGCTCAAAAGTCTTTAATTCCAATTATCGACCCTTACCAACAACAAACTAACATTGTTGCAATGAAAACTCCATTTAGAATTGATGGTTTCACTAAATTAGTAATTCAAACTGTAACTGCTAATTCAACAACTAAATTCTACTTCTACCCAGCAGACAACGTAAACCTTGCTCGTGCATTAGGTGGTAAAGCAGTTAGCAAACAATTCGCTTCTCCTGGAGTAACTGGAGGACAAACAATTCAACTCAAAGCGTAATTTTATCTAAACAGATAAAACCAAATTTTGTATAATTTGAAAAGGGCAAGTATGAAATTTTCATCTTGCCTTTTTTTTATAAAAATCAAAATATGTCAGTATATCAATATGTTGCACAAAGCGACCCAAGAGGTACGCAGAGATTAATAGAATCTTTCGGTTATAATATAACTAATCAAAATGATTTAGGCAGAAGTTTGGCTGAATTAGTTAGTAATGTTGGAGAACCAGCTTTAAAAGAAGTTATGAAATTACATCCAGATAAAGATATATTGCTAGAGTTAAATGCAAGTGAAATATCAAGTTCTGATTGTGGTTGTAATTCTTGCAAAGCAAAAAGACACAATCATGGTTACATGAATATAGATGGAGTTCAACCAACAATAGTTGCTTCTAATTCAACACCAGATACAGCTATACATAATAACAACACTAATATTTTAGCACATCAAACAAATACAATATTAGTACTTGCTACGTTAGTTATAGTGGCTTCAATAATGTTAAAAAAATAAAAAAATGGCAGATACATCAATTGGTGCAACAGCATTGTTGCACGTTATTCAATTAAAAAGAACAGAAGTTATTACTTTGTTGCTAAAAAATGGAGTTGTAATTCCATCTGGAGCTACAGATTTAGAAATAGCAATGAAAGTTACAGACTTATGTAAAACATCAAGTTCTTTTTATAAAGAATTTATGAAGTTATTGTTAGACCCAGCAGTATTGGCTAATGTTTATGCTGGTATGGATGGTTATTCTAATGCTGGAGGTTCTTTTTACACTCCAACAACTTTCAATATAGGAGATACAACTTCAAGCACTACTGGATTTTGTGATAAAGCAGAAAATAAAAGTTTAGCAATATGCGGAGGAACTGCTTCTACAAGCACTCCATCAAAAAAATCAACAACTTCAAGTTCATGGTTAGCAGATGCCTTAAATCTTGCTCAAACTGGATTTAATGGGTATTTACAATTAGATACAAATAAAACAAATAGAGCTTTAGCAGATGCAAGTGTAAATGTTAAATCTTCGGATGTACAATTGGCTCAATTAGGTGTTTTACCTCCTAGTAAAACTTCAAACACTGCTTTATATGTTATTTTAGGAGTAGTAGGGGTTTCCGTATTAGGTTTAATAACTTATTTAATAGTTAAAAAGAAAGCGTAATGGAAGAAATGATAAAATTAATATCTCATATAATCGTTAACCATCCAACTGAATTGAAAAAGATGCTTAACGAAGATGGAGTAGTAGTTGATGCCACAAACTTCACTACAAAAGAATTGTCAGATGCAACAATAGTTGGTTTGACAACTTCTAAAAAATTCAATGATGATTTTGTAAATTTTGCTAAAAACATGAATATGAGTTTTAGTGGAATGGATGGTTATTCTAATGCTTTTGGAGATTGGGGTGGTTCTGCTATTACTGGACTTACTACTTTGATAACGAAAAATACAGATTCAAAGAATTTAACAGCTCAAATAGATGCTCAAAATAGAAGTAACGAAACTGCTTTAGCTTTAAAAGATAAGGATATAGAATTAGCAAAACTTACTTTATCAGCATCACAAGGAGGATTAGCAAATGCTTCTGCTGGCAAAGGAGGTAATACTACTTTGTATATTGCTTTAGGAATTGGTGGAGCTTTAGTTTTAGGTGTAGTTATATTTTTGGTAACAAGAAAAAAATAAAATGGAGGAGAAAAAAGATTATTTAGAGGAAGTAAAAGATATTGTAAGTAAAGACAAAAGAGATATTCTTATGCTTACAACTAAAGCGTCTATAAATGGAGCAGTTACTGGTCTTATTTTAGGACTTATGATTGGCTATTACAAAAAACAAAATGTTTATGTAAGTGGAATAATTGGAGCAGTAGTAGGTGGTGTAGCCACTGGAATTATAGTAAGAAAAACATAAAAAAAACATAAAAAATATGAATTATAAAGTAGTTTACGAAGTCGCTGGCAGAAAAATAGTTATTGGAAAATACACTACAAAAAAAGGTGCTGAAAAAAAAGCAGAATCAGAAAAACTAAAACATAACTTTGGAAAAAATGGTTATAGAGAATATATTAGAGTAGTTAAATTATAATTAAAATTAAAAAAGATTAAAATGGCATTGACAAAAAAAACAAAGATGGTTTTAGGAGTTTTATTAATAGGAGCATTAGCTTATTACTTATTAAATATGAAACATGAAAACAAAGAAAAAGCTGGACTTTTACCAGCAGATGAATCTTAATTAAACAATTGTTTAAATTTTAAAATTAAAAAAAATGAAAAAAGATACAATAGGTAAAATAGTAGGAGTAGTAGTTTCTTTGGCAGTTC
>Ga0114962_10004791_pt1 | contig 10720 bp, 12 predicted proteins | sample C_130820_MF_Meta_FD_87017 | JGI IMG/M metagenome (GOLD analysis project Ga0114962, IMG submission 87017) | Freshwater microbial communities from Lake Croche, Canada to study carbon cycling - C_130820_MF_MetaG | ecosystem: Environmental > Aquatic > Freshwater > Lake | place: Lake Croche, Canada...
CCCCGCCCCAGAGGTGGGTCTTGCGGTAGTTCTTCAGGACCTTTCGATCCGGGCCGTAGACGATGATGCTGTCGTAGTAACGACGCTGTCCCGCGACTGTGGCCGCTTCGGGATACGGGCAAATGAGGCATAGGTCATTGAGCTCGGCGGCCGCGGCCACCTCGTCGAGCACGCCCTCTCGCTGGATAAACTCGGCTAACTCGTGTGCTTGACCCGCATCGGTCACGTTGTAGCCCGTGATGAACAGTTCCGCGAAACTCAACAGATTCACGCCATACTCGCGGGCCTTGGCCGCGGCATCTCGCAACATCCCCACGCGGTAGGCGATCGCGTCCGGGTCCCCCGCCGGCCCATAACCCTGGAACAGACCCAGCCGCACATGAGGCGTGTTGTCGGGAATCTCATCGCTGATGAAACTTTGGACGATCAACTGAGCACGCTCCCTATCTGAGCCATTCCGGCACCTCATCGCACGCCCCGGGGCGGACGCTCGCGCCGGCGAACGTTCCCCGCCACCACATCGTGGGCCGCCGGGATTCAAGAAGGTCGACTGTAATAAGCAGTCGCCGCGAAAGCCATGCCAGCCGCGTGCCTCAGGCGATGTCGGCGACGAATACCCCGACACCGCGCTTGGCCGCGATCCGCGCCATCCGCGGCAGCGACGCGTCGTTGGTTCCCGCCGCGACGATCCGCGGGTTGACCAGGTGCACGTCGCGGCCGCCCAGTGTCAGGTCCGCCTCGCCGGCGGCCAGGATGTTCTTCACCCAGTTGGTTTTGCCGTGCGCCAGTATGACCGCCACCGTATTGCCCTTGCGGTACGCCGAGATCGCCGTCTCGTAGGGCTTGCCGGACGTGCGGCCGCGGTGGCGGATCACCGTGATGCCCGGCACGAACCGGGCCGCGGTCATGGCGAACGGGTTGATGTATTTGATCTGGAAGTTCTCCAGCCACGGTGGGAACTTCATCGGGACGCCGGGGGAGTTGTTCGGGTGATCCTGTGCGCGCATGGTTCTCATCATGCTGCAGTCGTCTAATGCTGCACATGTCTGATCAGGTGGCGCGTGGCACCAGTGACAGCACCACCGCGGCGATCGCGAACATCGCCGACAGCGTCCGGTTGAGGATTGTCTGCTGTCGCGGGGTCTGCAGCCATCCGAGCAACCGCGCGGCCAGGCCGGTGTATGCGCCCATGATTACCAGGTCGACGGCGACCATCGTCGCCGCGAGTGTCAGATACTGCGGCAGCAGGGGCTGGGTCGGCACCACGAACTGGGGCACCACGGCGAGCATGAACACCAGCCCCTTGGGGTTGGTGGCATTCACCAGGAAGCCCCGGGCGAGCAGCGACAGACGCCCGCCGTCACCATCACCGGAGACCTGTTCGGTCAGGTCGGCGGGCGTCGTGCGCCACTGCCGCACCGCGAGGAAGACCAGGTAGGCCACGCCCAGCCACTTGATCACGGTGAACACCACCAGCGACTTCGCCACCGCCGCGCCGAGGCCCACCGCGACCACCACCAACTGCAGCATCAGCCCGATCTGCAGGCCGGCGATACTCCAGTAGCCCCGGCGCAGGCCGTAATTGAGGCCGGTGGCCATCGACTGCACCGCACCCGCGCCCGGCGAGACGCTGATTGCGATCGCGGCACCCACGAACGCCAGCCACAGGTCCGGTTGCACCTGCGCAGCGTACGATTTGGGCGTCGAGCCACCCCGGTCTGTGCTCCGGGAGAGGGGAACCGAACAAATGAAGTCCGATCGTGTGACGCGATTCGCTCTCGTCTCGGGTGCCGCTGCGCTGGCGGCCATGGCGGTCGTCAGCGCCTGTGCCCCTGCCGCGAAGGATGCCCCGGCGACGACCAGCACTGCGCCGGTCACCTCGAGTTCCCCGGTGCCCAGCGAGAAGGGCGTGGGCCCGGGCGGCCCGACCGCCTTTTCGCCGACGATCAACCCGGCACCGGTCCCGACCAACTGAGTTCAGGGCCTTTCCGCCGGCCCCGAGACCCCGCATCGCCGGTTCGATGCGTAATTGATTTTCGTATCCCTACCCCGATCAGGGACAATCGAACCGATGACCGCCTTCGCCATGACCCGAATCGACCTGCGCGGCCGGACCCTGACCGCCGCCCAGTTGCGCGCGGTGCTACCCCGAGGCGGGATTGACGTCGACTCGGTGGTGCCCACGGTCCGTCCCATCGTCGACGACGTGGCCGCTCGCGGCGCGGTCGCGGCACTGGAGTACGGCGAGAAGTTCGACGGTGTGCGCCCCGACGCGGTGCGGGTGCCGGTTGCCGAACTCGAGGCCGCGCTGAGCCGCCTCGATCCCGATATCCGGGCCGCCCTCGAGGTGGCCATCGAGCGCACCAGGGCCGTGCACGCTGACCAGCGCCGCACCGACACCACCACGGTGCTCGGGACCGGCGCCTCGGTGACCGAACGCTGGGTTCCGGTGGAGCGCGTCGGCCTCTACGTCCCCGGCGGCACCGCCGTCTACCCGTCGAGTGTGGTGATGAACGTGGTGCCGGCCCAGGCCGCCGGGGTGGAGTCGCTGGTGGTCGCCAGTCCGCCGCAGTCGGGGTTCGGCGGACTGCCGCACCCCACGATCCTGGCCGCCGCGCACCTGCTCGGCGTGGACGAGGTGTGGGCGGTCGGCGGTGCTCAGGCTGTGGCACTGCTCGCCTACGGTGGCATCGACACCGACGGAGCCGAACTGGCACCGGTGGACATGATCACCGGCCCGGGCAATATCTATGTCACCGCGGCTAAGCGGATCTGCCGCTCGCAGGTGGGCATCGACTCCGAGGCCGGACCGACCGAGATCGGCATCCTGGCCGACCACACCGCCGACCCGGTGCATGTGGCCGCGGATCTGATCAGCCAGGCCGAGCACGATGTGATGGCGGCTGGTGTGCTGGTCACCGATAGCGTCGCGTTGGCTGATGCCACCGACGCCGAGTTGGCCGTGCAGTTCACCACCACGGTGCACCGGGAACGCGTCACCGAGGCGTTGAGCGGACGGCAGTCCGCGATCGTGCTGGTCGATGATGTCGACACCGGTGTGCGGGTGGTCAACTCCTACGCCGCTGAGCACTTGGAGATCCAGACCGCTGACGCGGCTGGTGTCGCGGCTCGGATCCGTTGTGCCGGAGCGATATTCGTCGGACCATTCTCGCCGGTGAGTCTGGGTGACTACTGCGCCGGTTCCAACCACGTGCTGCCCACCGCCGGTTGCGCGCGGCACTCCAGTGGACTGTCCGTGCAGACCTTCCTGCGTGGTATCCATGTCGTCGACTACACCGAGGCGGCACTCAAGGACGTCTCCGGACACGTCATCACGCTGGCGAACGCCGAGGATCTGCCTGCCCACGGGGAGGCAGTCCGCCGGAGGTTTGAACGATGATGGGTTTTGAACGGTGATGAGTATTGGAGACAGGGTCGCCCTCGACGATCTGCCACTGCGCGACAACCTGCGCGGCAAATCTGCTTACGGCGCGCCGCAACTCGACGTGGCGGTGCGACTGAACACCAATGAGAACCCGCACCCGCCCAGTCGCGCCCTGATCGACGACGTCGCCGAGTCGGTGGGAGCCGCGGCGGCGCAGCTGCACCGCTATCCGGACCGCGACGCCGTGGACCTGCGCCGCGATCTCGCGGCGTACCTGTCCGGCCGCACCGGCGTCAAGGTCGGAGTCGAGAACGTATGGGCAGCAAACGGATCCAATGAGATCCTGCAGCAACTGCTGCAGGCCTTTGGCGGCCCCGGCCGCAGCGCCCTGGGCTTCGTGCCGTCCTACTCGATGCACCCGATCATCGCCGACGGCACCCAGACCCGGTGGATCGACGCCGTTCGCGCCGCCGACTTCAGCCTCGATGTCGAGGCTGCGGTCTCCGCGATCCACGAGACCAATCCCAACGTGGTCTTTGTCACCAGCCCGAATAACCCCACCGGACAGAGCATTTCCATGTCGGATCTGCGACAGGTGCTGGATGCGATGACCCGCGGCGTGCTGATCGTCGACGAGGCCTACGGTGAGTTCTCCTCCCGGCCCAGTGCCATTGCGCTACTCGACGAGTATCCGGCCCGGCTGATCGTGAGTCGCACGATGAGCAAAGCGTTCGCCTTCGCCGGCGGCCGACTCGGATACCTGGTGGCCGCCCCGGCGGTGATCGACGCCATTCTGCTGGTGCGGTTGCCCTACCACCTGTCGGTCATCACCCAGGCCGCCGCGCGGGCCGCACTGCGGCATGCCGACGAGACCCTGGGCAGTGTTGCGGCACTGGTCGCCGAACGCGAACGGGTCTGTGATGGCTTGCACGGCATGGGCTTTCGGGTGATCACCAGCGACGCGAACTTCGTACTGTTCGGCGAGTTCGGAGATGCGGCGGCCACCTGGCAGCGCTATCTCGACGACGACGTCCTCATCCGCGACGTCGGCATCCCCGGCTACCTGAGGGTCACTATCGGACTCGAGTACGAGAACGACGCCTTCCTGGCTGCCAGCCAGAAGGTTGCCGCCGATGCGGTACTGCCGACAGGAGCATCATGACCGCAACCGCACCCCGGGTAGCCAAGATCGACCGGAAGACCAAAGAATCCGACATCGTCGTCGACCTCAACATCGACGGCACCGGTCGGACATCGATCGACACCGGTGTGCCGTTCTTCGACCACATGCTCACCGCTCTGGGTACCCACGCGAGTTTCGACCTGACCATCACCGCCCGCGGTGATGTCGAGATCGAGGGCCACCACACCATCGAGGACACCGCGATCGTGCTGGGTACCGCCCTCGGGCAGGCACTCGGCGACAAGGTGGGCATCCGTCGGTTCGGCGACGCCTTCATCCCGATGGACGAGACCCTGGCGCACGCCGCTGTCGACGTGTCCGGTCGGCCGTACTTCGTGCACACCGGCGAACCCGACTACCTGGTGGACTTCACCATCGCCGGATCGGGTGTGCCGTACCACACCGTCATCAACCGGCACGTCTTCGAATCCCTGGCCGTCAATGCCCGCATCGCCCTGCATGTGCGGACGCTGTACGGCCGCGATCCGCACCACATCACCGAGGCGCAGTTCAAGGCGGTGGCCCGCGCCCTGCGCCAGGCCGTCGAGGCCGACCCGCGGGTCGCCGGGGTGCCGTCCACCAAAGGTGTTCTGTGACCCGACGATCGGTTGTTGTGCTGGATTACGGCTCGGGCAACCTCCGGTCGGCCCAGCGTGCCTTGGAACGCGTCGGTGCCGACGTGCAGGTGACGTCCGACCGTGCCGCAGCACTCGCCGCCGACGGTCTGGTGGTGCCCGGAGTCGGAGCGTTTGAAGCCTGTATGAGTGGACTGCGCGCCATCGCCGGTGACGCGATCATCGCCGAACGGATCGCGACGGGCCGGCCGGTACTCGGTGTGTGTGTCGGGATGCAGATCCTGTTCGCCCGGGGCGTGGAGTTCGGGGTGCAGAGCACCGGATGCGGCCAGTGGCCCGGCGCTGTCACCCGACTGGACGCGCCGGTGATTCCGCATATGGGCTGGAACGTTGTTGACGCCGCACCCGGCAGCAGGCTGTTCAAGGGCATCGATGCCGACACCCGGTTCTACTTCGTGCACTCCTACGCGGCGCAGACCTGGGACGGTGACCCGGGTGCACTGCTGACCTGGGCCACCCATAACGTGCGGTTCCTGGCGGCCGTCGAGGACGGACCGCTGTCGGCGACACAATTTCATCCGGAGAAGAGCGGTGACGCCGGTGCGGCACTGCTCGCCAATTGGGTTGAGGCACTGTGAAAGAAGACGCGTCATTGATCCTGCTGCCGGCTGTCGACGTCATCGAGGGCCGGGCGGTGCGCCTTGTTCAGGGCAGGGCCGGCAGCGAGACCGAGTACGGCACCGCACTGGAGGCTGCGCTGACCTGGCAGCGCGATGGCGCCGAGTGGATTCACCTGGTGGACCTAGACGCGGCGTTCGGGCGTGGCAGTAACCGCGAACTGCTCGCCGACGTGGTGCGCGCACTTGACGTGAAAGTCGAACTCTCCGGTGGCATCCGGGATGACGAGTCACTGAAGGCTGCGCTCGCCACCGGATGCGCCCGGGTGAACATCGGCACCGCGGCACTGGAGGACCCGGTGTGGTGTGCCCGCGCCATCGCTGAGTACGGCGATCGGCTTGCGGTCGGACTGGATGTGCAGGTGCTTGATGGAGAGCACCGGCTTCGCGGCCGCGGATGGGAAACCGATGGCGGGGACCTGTGGTCTGTGCTGGAACGCCTTGATAGCGAAGGGTGTTCGCGATTCGTCGTCACCGATGTCACCAAGGACGGAACCCTGACCGGACCGAACCTCGATCTGCTCGAAGGAGTCGCCGAATGCACCAACTCGCCGGTGATCGCCTCGGGCGGGGTGTCCAGCCTCGAGGACCTGCGCGCCATCGCGACGCTGATCGACTGCGGTGTGGAGGGCGCAATTGTCGGTAAAGCTCTCTACGCCGGCCGGTTCACCCTGCCGGAAGCGTTGGCGGCGGTGAGCCGTTAACGTGGCCGGCTCGCGGACTGATCTCGCGGTACGGGTCATCCCGTGTCTGGACGTGGACGCCGGCCGGGTAGTCAAGGGCGTCAACTTCACCAACCTGCGCGATGCCGGCGATCCGGTGGAACTTGCCGCGGCCTACGACGCCGAGGGCGCCGACGAATTGACGTTCCTGGACGTGACGGCATCGTCATCGGGCCGGGCCACCATGCTTGACGTTGTGCGCCGCACCGCTGAGCAGGTCTTCATCCCGCTGACCGTCGGTGGCGGTGTCCGCGCGGTGGCCGATGTCGATGCTCTGCTGCGTGCCGGAGCGGACAAGGTGTCAGTCAATACCGCTGCGATCGCGCGCCCCGAACTGCTGGCTGAGTTGTCCCGCCAGTTCGGATCGCAGTGCATCGTGCTGAGTGTTGACGCCCGCACGGTGCCGTCGGGCGGCATACCGACTCCTTCGGGCTGGGAAGTCACCACGCACGGTGGCCGCCAGGGCACCGGTATCGACGCGGTCGAATGGGCAAGGCGCGGAGCCGAACTCGGCGTCGGCGAGATCCTGCTCAACTCGATGGACGCCGACGGCACCAAGGCGGGATTCGACCTGCCCATGCTGCGCGCGGTGCGGGCCGCGGTGACCGTTCCGGTGATTGCCAGCGGTGGCGCCGGGGCGGTGGGCGATTTCGCGCCCGCAGTGCGGGCTGGCGCTGATGCGGTGCTAGCGGCGAGCGTATTCCACTTCGGTGAGCTGACCATCGGCGACGTCAAGGCGGCCATGGCTTCAGAGGGGGTGACCGTCCGATGAGCGGTAGCGAAGAGGACAAATCGGGCTTGCGTCCGATGAGCGGTAGCGAAGAGGACAAATCGGGCTTGCGTCCGATGAGCGATCCGGTGAAACTCGATCCCGAGATCGCAAACAGACTTAAGCGCGACGCCAACGGTCTGTTCGCCGCGATCGCCCAGGAGCGCGGCACCGGCACGGTGCTGATGCTGGCGTGGATGGACGATGAGGCGCTCGCCCGCACCCTCGAGACCCGCGAGGCCACCTACTACTCCCGCTCCCGCGGCGAGCAGTGGGTCAAGGGCGCGACATCCGGACACACCCAGCACGTGCACTCCGTGCGATTGGACTGCGACGGCGACGCGGTGCTGCTCGAGGTCGACCAGACTGGCGGTGCCTGCCACACCGGCGAGCACGCCTGCTTCGACGCCGATCGGATTCTTTAGGCCTCTTCCGTGCGAAGCGACTTGAGTCGGCGCTGTTCGGTCAGCACGTTCTGATAGCTCTCGCGTTCGGCGATGAGCCACTCCGGCTTGTCCTCGAGCAGGGAAGTGATCGCATCGGTGGTGAGCGCTTCGGTGACGCCCCCGCGGTTCAGACCGGACACCGACACACCCAGTTTTGCGGCCACCAGGTTCTTCGGATGCGGCCCATGTTTCCGAAGATCGGTGAGCCATCCCGGAGGGTCGGCCAGCAGGGCGGTGAGTTCGGCGCGGGTGATCTGGTTCTGCTGGAACTCCGCAGGCGTCGCGGGCAGGTACACATCCAGCTTCTTCGCCGCCGTCGCGGGCTTCATGGACTGCGCATCGGGCCTGCTCATGCGGTCAAGGGTATCGGTAACCTGGTGGGCGTGACCGCGTTCTGTCTCACCGTCGGTTACGTCCCGGGTGGGACACCGGCGAAGTGGGCGCGCACCTGGGCACAGCGTCACCCGGCGGTGCCGCTGACGTTGGTGGGCGTGACAGCATCCGATGCCGCCGACGCCGTGCGGACCGGAACCGTGGACGTTGCACTGCTGCGGCTACCCGCTGACACGTCCGGGCTGTCCGTCATTCCGCTTTACGAGGAGACGATGGTGGTTGTGGTGCCTGCCGATCACCTGCTGTCCGCGGCCGATGAGCTCACCGCTGCAGACTTGGATGATCAGCCGCGGCTGATACCGCTCGACAATGTCGTGGATTGGTTGCAGGCTCCCGGTACCGGAGTCGATCACCGGCCCGAAAACACCGAGGCCGCAATTGAACTCGTTGCGGCCGGCGTCGGTGTGCTCATCGTTCCGCAGTCGCTGGCCCGACTTCACCACCGTAGGGATCTCACCTACCGTCCGATCACCGACGCGCCCGCCTGCGTGGTCGCACTCGCCGTCCCGGCAGGCTCGCAGAGTGAAGTCGTCGAGGAGTTCATCGGGATCGTGCGGGGTCGCACACCCGGTTCGTCACGGGGTCAGGCCGAGCCGTCGCCCAAACGTAACGCCCGGGAAAAGGCACTAGCCAGACAGGCCGCCCGCGCGGCAGCCGGGAACGTCGCGCGCAAGCCGGGAGCACCTAGGCGAAGCCGACGCGGTAGTCGCTGAGTTTGCCCATGCGGTGCCAAACTGCGGCTAGGCTCCGCTTTTAGCGCCAGACCCGGAGTTAGCGGAGATGGTCGCGCCGAGCTACTGCGAAAGGTGACCAGCCATGGCCGACGAATCCGATCCAGCTCTGACAGCGCCGGATAGCGGCGGCCCGACGTCTCGTCGGCGGTTCATCGGCGGCGCCGCGGCGGTGGCCACGGCGACATTGGGCGGCGTGGCCCTCGCGTCGTGCAGCACCGAAAAATCCACGGGCGGCGGCACCGCCGGAACCACCGCCTCGGGGACAGCGGCACCGACATCTGGCGTAGCGCTGGAGAAGGCCACCCTGCACGGCAACGAGGTGATCGCGACGCCCATCGGCGATATCGCCCTGACCAACACCTACTTTGACGACGATGCCTCCACGCGGCTGTATGACGAGATGGACTTCCAACGAGCCACCCAGTCCTACCTGTGGAGTACGCCGTTGGTCAGCATCGCCACCTGGCGCGACGCCCAGGCCAAGGCCTACGGCGTCACGGGGGAGACCGACTTTGTGGTGCTGCGGTCGCTGAAGGAAAAGCGCGGCATCGTCACCGGCAACCTGACCACGCCCTACCTGTTCAACTTCCTCAGTCTGGAGAAGGGCCCGTTGGAGATCGAGTACCCGGCCGGGCAGACCGCCGCCGGCGTCTTGGACTTCTGGCAGCGGCCGGTGACCGACCTCGGTCTGACCGGACCGGACCAGGGCAGGGGCGGTAAGTACATCATCGTCGGGCCGGCTGACGACCCGGCGAAGTTCGACAAGCCCGGCTACTTCATCCGGCAGAGTGCCACCAACAACATTTGCGTGGGGCTGCGCATCCTCGACAAAGACCCGGCCTTCTACGAACAGTTCAAGTCGACGCTGAAAATGGGCCGGGTCGGCCAGCCGCTGGCGACCAGTCGGTTCATCGAGGACAAAGACGTCGAGTGGAGTGCCACCGCGCCGCGCGGCCTCGACTACTGGCGCAACCTGTCCAGTGTCATCAGCGAGGAGCCGGTCCGGCCGGTGGACAAAGCCTGGATGGCGATGCTGCTGCCGCTGGGCATCGAGAAGGGTAAGGCGTTCGACCCCGATGAACGCCAGCAGACCGTTCTGCTCAGGGGAGCGGCGATGGGGGAGTTGATGGCACGCAACCTTCAGGTTAATCCCCGCTATACCGAGCCGTACTGGCCCGGCACATCCTGGTATAGGAGCTTCGACTTCTCCCTTGAGCAGGAGACCGACACCCGAGTGGAACTCGACGAGCGGGTGACCTGGTTCTACGAGGCAGTGGCTTCCAGCGAAGGTATGGTCAATCCGACCGTCGGCGCGGGCCAGGTGTACATGACCACCAAGCGCGACAGTAAGGGCGACCTGCTGCGTGCCGACAAGACCTACAAACTCCGGGTGCCCAAAGACGTTCCGGTAGGCCAGTTCTGGGCGCTCACGCTCTACAGCGAAAACACTCGCCGAGCCTATGACAACGGCGGTACCGAGATCCGCAGCGCAAACCTGGACAGCCGCCTACCGGACCTCGTCGTCAACGCCGACGGCAGCACCGACCTGTACGTCGGCGCGAAAGCCCCGGCCGGCTTCGAGAAGAACGCCATGAAAACAGTGGGCGACGACGGCTGGTTCGTGTACTTCCGTCTCTACGCGCCGCTGCAACCGTTCTTCGACAAGACGTTCGCGCTGCCCGACTTCGAGATGATCGACTAGCGCGACCTCAACAGCTCCAGCGCCTTGTCGGCGTGGGTGTCCATGTTGAGTTCGCTGGAGATCACCTCGAGCACACTGCGATCGGTGTCGATGACGAACGTGGTGCGCTTCACCGGCAGCAGCTTGCCGAGCAG
>Ga0114962_10004792_pt1 | contig 10719 bp, 4 predicted proteins | sample C_130820_MF_Meta_FD_87017 | JGI IMG/M metagenome (GOLD analysis project Ga0114962, IMG submission 87017) | Freshwater microbial communities from Lake Croche, Canada to study carbon cycling - C_130820_MF_MetaG | ecosystem: Environmental > Aquatic > Freshwater > Lake | place: Lake Croche, Canada...
CGATACTTTAATCGCTGCTTCCAATTGCGATTCAATTATACAATTACAACTAAATGTCCTTCCACATTCGACTTATAGTTTTAGCAATACCAATTGTTCCGAACAAAGTTTTTTATTTAATGGTCAACTAATAAATTCAACTGGTTTGTTTTATGATACCTTATCCAATTACCTTAATTGCGATTCCGTAATTATATTAAATAACCTTCAATTACCGCAAACGGATACTACTTTTAAAGTAACCATTTGTAACAATAGTTTCTATAATTTCAATGGCAGTATTTTAACTTCCAGTGGCACTTATCACGACACCCTTACCAATCACTTTGGTTGCGATTCCATTGTAAATTTGCACTTGACCATCTTAACACCAATGACTTTAATTATTTCAGGTTATGTATGTTATGGACAGGCTACAACGGGCTATCAAGATACCATTTTTAACTCTTTAGGTTGTGATTCTATTATTTACAATTATATTTATCAAGCACTTGCCCCATTAGATACTTCGGTTACCTGCATCAACTCCTGGATGTTACAAGTCAATGCAGTAGGCTTCCCAGCTTATACGTATCAATGGCTTTATTCCTATTCAGGCACTGCAAGTACGAGCAATCCAATTGTAGGAGCAGTAAACGACACTTTAACAATGACTACATTCGGTCATTATGCGGTCATTATTTCCGATACTTTTCATCATTGCACAGACACCAGTAGTTGGTATGGATATTCCTGTCAGGGAGTCGAAACCTTCAACCAAAATGCCACTTTTCAAATATACCCTAATCCAACAAGTGATTACTGCGTTTTAAAAATTTCGCAACCCGGCATGTATCAAGTGCAATTACACGATAATCTTGCCCAACTTATACATACCTTTTACCCAGCTACACCAAATGGGATGTATAAATTAGCCTTAGACAACTATCCAAAGGGATTGTATTGGCTCATGGTTAAAGAGGTACATACCGGCCTTGTCCGTTGGAAACAATTGATCATTGATTAAGAGGTACTAATTTTATAAAGTTGTTAAAAGTATTTCTATATTGGCAAGCAACAAATACTGCCAATTACTATGAAATCAGCACTTGCCTTTTTTAGTTTATTACTTTGCATCGCGACAAAGCAACTGGTTGCACAATCATTTATAAGTAACCCAGAAGGCGAACCCTATGCCCGATCTTGCGACTATACGCATTTAAAATTAGACGTTGCATTCAATTGTGCTTTAGGGCAAGTAAATGGCACGGTGACGCATTATTTCAAGCCGCTTCAAAAAAAGGTAGATACCCTATTTTTTAACGCCACTAAAATTACTGCAAGCCAAATTCTTTTGAATGGAAAAGCAGCTCGTTTTGTTACCAATGAAAAAGGCATAACGGTATTTTGTGAACCTGCTTTAAAGTGGGGAACGAATGACAGTATTAGTATTCAATATACCTGTACCCCTCGCAAAGGCATTTATTTTATTGGCTGGAACGATGCAACAAACAGATGTAGAAAGCAAATTTGGACGCAGGGCGAAGGAGAAGACAACAGAAATTGGATTCCAATGTTTGATGGCTTAAACGATAAAGCTACTACCGAAATGATTGTTCATTTTGACCCCCAATTTAAAGTTCTGAGTAATGGTAAATTGCTATCTGAAAAGAAGGATAAAAGCGGTTTAAAAATTTGGCATTATAAAATGTCGCATCCGCACAGTACTTATTTAATTATGTTAGGAATTGGGGATTATGCTATTGAAAATAGAGTTACTAAATCTGGAGTTCCGGTTCATTTATATTATTATCCCGACCAAGCAGATCGTGTTGGACCTACTTATAAATACGCCACCGAATGCATTGAATTTTTAGAACAGCAAACAGGCATTAAATATCCTTGGGAAAGTTATTCTCAAATTCCGGTTCAAGATTTTATGTACGGTGCGATGGAAAATACTACCGCAACTATTTTTGGCGATTTTTTACAAAATGATGCACGTGGAGCTATCGACAATACCTACACCGGCGTTGATGTACATGAGTTAACCCATCAATGGTTTGGAGATTATGTTACAGGTAGAAGTTGGAAACAAATTTGGTTGCAAGAAAGTTATGCTACTTATTATCCAAAAGTTTTTTTTAAAAAAATGAACGGCATGGATATTTATGAATGGAACCGACGCGGTGAACACCGAGCAGCACTTAGTTTTCCGGAAAAAGACAATCTACCAATTGTACACCCAAGTCCAGGCACTGCACGCATTTATCAAAAAGGATCTGCTGTTATTGACATGGCCAATTATGTTTGGGGAGAAGAAAGTTGGCAACGCGTTATTCATTATTATTTGCGACATCATGCCTACAGCAACGTAGAAACAAACGATTTGTATCAAGCATTTCAAGACACCTTAGGAGTTGTGCCAGATTGGTTTTTTAATGAATGGTTGTATCGTGGTGGCGAACCAAATTACAAAGTTAATTACACCGATATGAATGTAGGAAAAGATAGAATGACACAGGTGATTGTAGAGCAGCAACAACAAAAAAGTGGCGAAATTGGCTTGTTTAAAATGCCAATTGTTTTGCAAGTGTTTTACACCGATGGAACTTCCGACTCTACTCAAGTGTGGATTCAAGAAGCCATGCACGTTATTAATTTACCAAACAAAAACAACCAACCCATTCGATTTGTATTGTTTGATCCAGGTAGTTATGTATTGAAAAAAGTAAGTTTTGAAAAATCGCTTTCTGAATTACTTAATCAATTGCAATATGCGCCGCATATGATTGATCGATACGATGCAGCAATGGCCCTACGCACTTTTCCGCTAGAAAAAAAACGCGCTGCTTTGATTCAACAATTCTCAAAAGAAATTTTTCATGCTGTGAAATCGGAAATTGTTTTTCAATTAGCAAACGACGACGATAAGGCCAGTATGGATTTGTTGAAATTGGCTTGTACCGACAAAAGCAGTGAGGTTCGTCAAAGTGTAGTAAACAATGTAAAAGTGGTTTCTAACGAATTGCTACCGAGCTTCGAACAATTATTGCTGGATTCTTCCTATGTGGTAGTCCGTTTAAATTTGGAAAAATTGAGTAACGCATTTCCACAAAATACAGATCGTTATTTAGAACAAACAAAAGGTTTAACCGGAGTTGGAAACAGTTTGTTGTGCAAATGGCTAGAAATAAAAGCCAGTCAGTCGTCTGATAAAAATACAGCCATCCAACAATTAGTAGATTTAAGCGGGGTTAGTCACGAATTTCAAACTCGAAAAAATGCGGCAGAAGCATTAAAACATTTAAACTATTGTGATACCAAAGTAATTCAAAATTTACTCGAAGCAATGTGCAGTAGTAACAGTCGTTTGGCCGGGCCAATGTCGGGTGTGCTGGGTTATTTTTACGAAAACTTAGCATTCCGCTTGGCTATAAAAAACTATTATCGTACGCAAAAGTGGAGTGATTGGCAAAAAGAAATTTTAGATAAAAGCATTAAATAGCAGGAAGCTTTTTAGCGCATTATTTTAAAGTTTAAATAACTTGGTTTAAGCTTTTTCCAACAACGAACAAATACTTAGCTACTAAAAACAGGCTTTCAATTGGAATGCACTGCGTTCGAATTTGTATTTTACAGTAACAACAAAACATCCTGTAGTTTTTAGGTTTATAAATCTTATCTTTGGGATTAAACAAATTTACCCTTTGCAGCGTGTTCCTTTTTTCTTTTAACTTTAAAAATCAAGTAAGTAACCTCATAGGGCTTTTATGCTTTGCTATGTTGTTTAATTCCTGTGCACACGTGGTAGCGCCCGACGGTGGCTTACGGGATACTACGGCACCTAAATTAGTGCTTGCTCAACCTAAAAATGAATCGACAAGGTTTAAGTCTAAAAAAATAGCCTTGCATTTTGATGAATACATTCAATTGAAAGGGCAATCCGATGCTATTTTATTTTCTCCACCGCAAGCAAAAGCACCTAAGTACCGAGTTAAGAATAAAAGTATTTTTATTGAGTTAACCGATACCTTAGAACGAAACACTACCTACAGTATTAATTTTGGAGATGAAATACAAGACATTACCGAACACACGCCAATCCGAAATTTTAATTATGTTTTTTCTACCGGTTTGGTAATTGATTCGTTGAAATTAACCGGACGAGTAGTTGACGCACTTACCAATTTACCAGTAAAAGATATGTTGGTGATGTTGTATACGGTAAACGAGGATTCTATTCCCACTAAACATTTGCCGTATTATTTCACCAAATCAACAGAGCAGGGGGAGTGGAGTATTGAACACCTCCAATCGGGAAGCTATAAACTGGTTGCGTTAAAAGATGGCAACGCTAATTTTTTGTATGACAGTCCCAATGAATTGATTGCCTTCAGCGATACCTTAATTCGTATAGCTGAAGCGTTACCTACTCTTAAAAAAGACAGCCTTCAACAACGAGCCGTTGTTAACTATCAAACTTTAAAAGCTTTTACGAATGCTTCAAAAGAGCAACGCATTTTGCCTATTGTGTCTATTGCTGCCGGGCATTTAGTCGTTCCGTTTGCACTTACAACCGATACCCCTTATTTGGTGAAAGGATTAAACTCGAAAGTGGCAGCGCATTATTTTAATTCGAATAAAGATTCGCTTCACGTTTTTTATTACCCAACGGCAAAGGACAGTTTCTATATTCAACTGCAGACAGGTAAGCGCTTCGACACTATAGGACTAACGTTAAAAGTAGACCGCGATACGTTGAGTTGGAAACGCAAATTTCAGCTTCGCATGGTCAGCAATCTTTCTACTCAAGAAGCTACTACTTCTGGAAAATCGAAGAATGCGACGGGTGCAAAGAGCAGCGTAACTTCCGTTTTATTACCCGGACAAACGCTTTGTTTGTACTTCAATCATCCGGTTGTTAGCAGTTATGAGTTGCCTGTTAAATTTATTTTAGATTCAACACAAACAGTAGCAATTTCCTTAAAAGAAGAAAATTTCATTCGCAATGGAAGCTCCATTATTGGATTAAAGTTTGCACCTACTTTATGGGGAAAGAATAGTAAAAAAATAAACATCCAGCTGCCTAAAAAACTGCTTCGCGATATTTACGATCAATACAACGACAGTTTAACTACTTCGTTTGAAATTAAAAGTTCGGAAGATTTAGGAACTATTAAGCTCAACTTTTCGAAAATTGATTTAAAAGCAATAGCCACTTTAAGCAGTATGGATGGAGCGGTGGTTTTTAAATCTACGTTAACCGCTACTTCTTTTACGGTTAAAAATTTACTTCCGGGTTTGTATAAATTAAAAATTGTAACCGATGTCAATGCCAACGGCAAATGGGATACGGGAAGTTACTTTGACAAGCGCCAGCCTGAATCCATTTATGTGTATCCTTCCGAAATTAACTTAAAGCCCAATTGGGATATGGAGTTAGAGGTGAAGCAATAAACGATGGTGCTTTTAAAAAAAATATGTCAGAAAGAATAATTGGCAAATATTCACCACCACTCGCGAAAGGGATTGGCAGGCCTAGCTTACTTGCCGAACATCAACTTGAGGAGATAATGGACTTTAGATTTTCGGCAAGTAACTAGGCCAGAAAGCCCGACCCAAAACAAGCCTAATACGTTCGCTTGCAAGGTGTGTAAAATTACGATTGGCTTGTTTTGGGGTTCGCCCAAATCAATGAAAGTTAATTTCATAAAAACACAATCACTTTTTTTGCGACTTATTTTTTACTGCTTTTCCCCATCCATAATAAGAAACTTGGCAACAGGGTTAAGTTGGTAATCATTGAAAACACAAGCGTTAAGGAGGTTAATAAACCTAAAGCCACGGTGCCACCAAAATCTGAAATAGCAAAAATAAAGAAGCCTGCAAACAATACCAAGGAAGTGTAAATAATGCTTACACCGGTTTCTTGAACTGTTTTGCGAACCGTCAATTCAATGTCGTTATTGTGCGTTAACAGCTCTTGTTTGAAGTTGACTAAAAACCGAATCGTAACGTCGATGGCAATTCCTAAGGAGATGCTGAAAATGAGAACGGTAGAAGGTTTTAAAGAAATACCCATCCAACCCATAATACCGGCAGTAATAATTAAAGGCAAGACATTTGGCAACAACGAAATCAATAAAATTTTCCAAGATCGAAACAACCACAGCATACAAATAATGATGGTAAGGAAGGCTAATATTAAACTGTCGCGCAAACCGTTTACGATGAAGCGACTGCCTTCTAAAAAAATAACACTGGCTCCGGTTATGGTAACGTGGTATTTAGAAGTATCAAAAATGGCGTAAATCTGCGGAGTTAAACTATCAACTATTTGCGGCAAACGTTTGCTGCCAATGTCACACATGCTAACACTTACTCGAGTAGTTTGATTGGTACTGTCAATAAATGCACTTAGTAGCGGATTGTTTTTGCTTTTTTTCTTTAACAATGGATCGTAAACAAACGCTTGTTCAATGCCTTCTGGAATTCGAAATTGATTGCTATCGCCTTGATAATAGGCTTGCGTAGCAAATTTAATTCCTTGTGCTAAACTTAAGGGTTTTGAAAATTCGGGATACTTAGATAATACGGTTTCTAACTCATCCAATTTACGAAAAACAGTAGGTTGAACCGCTTTGTTTTTCTTTTTAGTATCAATAATAATTTCGAAAGGCATAATGCCGTGAAAATTGGTTTCGAAATAGTTTAAGTCCAACGCAATAGGATCTTTTTTAGGTAAATCATCTACAATAAAAGCCAACGATTTTAAACGAAAAATACCAAGCGTTCCGACAATTAAAAAAACCAAAGAAACCGCATAAACAGTTCTTCGGTGGTGCAATACCCAATATTCTAATTTACCTAAAATAGCAGTCAACCATTTGTTGTCTAAATAATCGGTATGCTTTGCTAATGGCAATGGCAAGTAGCTGTAAATGCAAGGAATAAAAATAAGCGATACTAAAAAGATGACAATAATGTTAATGCCTGCTACAACTCCAAATTCATACAGCAAGGCACTTTTGGTAAAAATAAAAACACCAAAACCAATGGCGGCTGTAAGATTGGTGAACAAGGTCACCACGCCCATTTTTTCAATTACGTTTTGTAAGGCTTCTATTTTTGTAAAATCTTTTCCTAATTCTAAATGGTACTTGTTTAATAAATAAACGCAGTTGGGAATACCAATAACCACAATTAAGGTAGGTGCTAAAGCAGTTAATAAGGTTACTTTAAATCCAAATAAAACAATGGTAGCTAAAGTAAAAATAACGCCAATAAAAACTACTACTAAAGAAAATAAGACGGCCGACCAAGATCTAAAAAATAGCAATAAAATAATGGCAGTTAACACTAACGATAAAATAGTAAACAAGGTTCCTTCGTGCGCTAATTTTTTAGCCAATAATGTACGGATGTAAGGAAGTCCACTGTAGTGTAAAGCAACGTTTTGTTGCCGAGCAAACGAATCGCTTAAAGCAGTTAAATGTGTAACCACTTCCATTCGTTTAGAAGTATTCATAATTCCTTTGTTGATGCGCACTGCCAGCAAAGTAGCTTGTGTAGCAGGAACATAAATGCGATCTTTATAAAACGGTAAATTGTTAAAGATTTTAGCGCAACTATCCAATTCACTTTGAGTACTAATTTGTGAAGGGAAAATAGGCTTCAATACGTATTTAAAAGCTGCGGTATCTAAGGTAACATTTAAACTTTTTCCAACCGATAAAACATCTTCTACATAAGGTGCTTTTTTTAGGCTATCGGACCATGTTTGATACGCATTAAAAAAGTTTTTTTCAAACAATTTAGAGCTGTTAAATCCGATGACCAAAACATTGCCGTCTTCGCCAAATTTATCTTTAAACTTTAAGTAATCAATAAACTTAGGATTGTCTTTTGGGATACTTCTATTAAACTCATTGGTTAACTGCACTTGAGCTGCAAAATACCCCATGATGAGGGTGCTTACACCTAATACGATTAATAAGGGTAAGCGATTTTTTAAAATAAAATGAGCAATGTTTTTCCAAGTATTCATGAAAAGGAGCTGTTTTTAAAAGGCAATGGTTACTTACAATGAATAAAGCGATCCGTATTTTTGTTTAGCGTAGGCAATAAAATAATCAACGTTTAACGATTCGCCTGTAATTCGTTGACAAAGTTCCGAAGCCGAATAACGTTTGCCATGCTGGTGGATGTTTTCACGTAACCAACTTAAAAGTGGCTGCATGTTTCCATTTTCTAAATGCATGGATAAATCAGGAATTTGTTTTTCAGCAGCGGCAAAAAACTGTGCGGCATAAAAACTACCAATGCTGTAGGTCGGAAAATAGCCAAAACTACCGTGCGACCAGTGAATGTCTTGCAAACAACCAACTGCATCATTGCTTACTTCAACTCCCAAATAATCTTTGTATTTTTTATTCCATGCGGCAGGCACCTCGTTTACCTCCAAACTACCTTCTATTAATGCTTTTTCAATTTCAAATCGAATCAAAACGTGAAAATGATAGGTTAATTCATCTGCCTCAATTCGTATGAACGACGGTTTTACTAAATTGCAGGCTTTGTAAAAATCGTTGGCAGTAATATCTTTTAGGGCTTCCGGAAACTGACTTTGCAACTTTGGAAAATGATGATTCCAATAAATAGCACTTCTACCAACCATGTTTTCCCACAATCTGCTTTGTGATTCGTGAATACCCAACGAAATCGCCTCTCCGCATGGCAATCCGTATTGTTCAATGGGCAAACCTTGTTCGTACAAAGCATGTCCACCTTCATGCAAACAACTCCAGGTCATCGAATTAAAATTAGCTTCCTCTAGTTTGGTAGTAACTCGCACGTCTTTTGACGAAAAATTAATGGTGAACGGATGAACCGAAATGTCTTGTCGTCCTGCTGCAAAATCAAATCCCATATTGCTTAACAAATCCAATCCAAACGCCCACTGTGGGTCTTTTGGAAACGAAGAAAACATAAAATCTTCCCGCGGAGTTGGCTTACTTCCTATTTCATTGATTAACGAAATAAGAGAAGCTTTAACAGAGTTAAATATTTTTTCCGACTCCGAAGTGGTTAACGCTGGCTCGTATTGATCCAACAACGCATCGTATGGATGATCTTTATATCCTAAAAAAGCAGCTTCCTCTCTTTTTAGCGCTACCAGTTGTTTTAAAGAAGGGGCAAATAGGTTAAAATCAGCATTTTCGCGGGCCTTTACCCAATGGTGATAGGCTTCTGAAACGGTTTGCGACATTTTGATCACAAACTCGGTGCTGTATTTTTTATTGCGGTGGTAATCTTTTAACGTATGCGCAATGTTTTTCTTTTCCACTTCGCTTAAGGTGTCGGAATGTGCTGATAAGCTTTCTAATAAAACTCCTAAATCAGGTGCCACACTCAATTCATGCGAAATTCCACTTAAAGTAGCCAGCTGTCTCGAACGGGTAGCCGCACCTTTTTCTGGTAAATAAATTTCTTGATCCCAATTTAACACAGCAGCGGCGTAATTAACATCTGCAATCTGTTGCATTTTCTGCACATATTCTAAATAAAGGGAATTCGACATAGGCCCAATTAAATTTTGAGGGTCAAAAATAACAAAAAGGAATAGCGGAGGGTAGTATTTTTTTAGCAGGTCACTTCTCTTTTTTAGGGCGAACCCTAGCTTTTCCGTTTAGGAGCTGACTTAACTTCCAAAAGCGTTTCGGAAATGCTAGGTCGGGTTGTCCGCTTTTAATCCTCGGCCTTTGAAATTGCGGCACCTATTAATAATTTGACTTTTTGAACGGCTAAATGCTTGTTCGAGCGGTTCAAAGGCCTGTGGGTTAACGCTTCCACCCCTTTCGCAAAAAAGACGTTCTGCCAATACTATCAACGGTAAGCTTTATAGACCTGTGGATTTATCTAAACCATTGTCGTGTTGCTTTTAAATTAGTTCGAATTGGGTAAACGTAAAATTGTTGCTTGTTTTAGGCGGAAAAAATCACAAGGAAGATGATAAAACTGGCTATGCTGGTGCTTCTCAAGGTAATCAAGTGCTATTTTGAAGCAAAGAGGCTACACTCCATAAAACTACAAGGAATAACATTAGCAAAAAGGCATTAAAAGCTTTTAAAATTAGCCTATTTTCACATTTAGAAAAAAACTTGCCTAAAGTGGTTATTATCAAATATAAATTATTATTTTTGTTTTTGGGGTAATCATTGAAAAACCAAACTTATCAAGCTTTCAGAAAACTGACATATATGCGATTGATTGTTCTTTTTAAAAATTTAATAGTTAGCCTCTTAGTACTGATAACATTAAATGTTTCAGCGCAGGATATACACCTAACGCAGTATTACCACAATCCGTTATTGCTCAATCCTGCACAAGCTGGCTTGGCTTGTAATTGGCGAGCGGGCATCAATTATCGAAGTCAGTGGGGCAGTGTTACCTCTCCGTATAAAACCACCGCTGGTTATTTCGACATCCCTGTTTTTTTAAATCGCAGTCGTTCTGCTGCTTTAGGACTGGGTGTTGGTATTTTTAATGACGTTGCTGGAACCGGAGCTTTAACAACCATGGACATTATGCCAACGGTGGCTTTGCACCTAGGTTTTGGTGATGAAGATCCACAACGGTATCACTTTTCAATTGGCTTACAACCTTCTTATCGGCAGAAAAAAGTAGATATCAATAAATTATCGTGGGAGTCGCAATGGGATGGCAACATCATCGACC
>Ga0114962_10004793_pt1 | contig 10718 bp, 9 predicted proteins | sample C_130820_MF_Meta_FD_87017 | JGI IMG/M metagenome (GOLD analysis project Ga0114962, IMG submission 87017) | Freshwater microbial communities from Lake Croche, Canada to study carbon cycling - C_130820_MF_MetaG | ecosystem: Environmental > Aquatic > Freshwater > Lake | place: Lake Croche, Canada...
CCTCATTTCTGGCGGGCAGCCTGTTGAAGTGTTTGAAAACGCTTTGCGCAAAATCGCTGCAGGCGCTGTATAAGTTCGTATCGCTGTGTCCGAAGTGATCAGCGCTTTTCCACAAAATTTTCGCGCGGTGGTGCTGGGGTCTAGCGGGGCCTTAGGCCAAGCGTTTGTGAAATTGCTTGAGGCCGACCCCCGCTGCGCCAGCGTTCTAGGTTTTTGCAGAAGCAGCAACCCTGGATTTTCATTAGAAGACGAGCCAAGCATCATTCGTTGCGCTCAGGAGGCTGCAAGGGGCGGCAGCGTTCATTTGGTCATTGACGCAACGGGAGCCTTGGTGATTGATGGACAAGGGCCCGAAAAGCGTTTAGACGCGCTGAGTGCTGAGGGCCTGATGCGGGCGATGCAAGTCAACGCGATTGGCCCCGCGTTGCTGATGAAACATTTTGTACCTCTTTTAGCAGCTGATCAGCGTACTGTTTTTGCAACCCTGTCGGCTCGGGTGGGAAGTATTGAGGACAATCACAAAGGCGGCTGGTACAGCTACCGCGCATCTAAAGCCGCGCTCAATATGTTGCTTCAAACTACGGCCATCGAGACCTATAGAAAGCGTCCCTTATCGGTCTTCGCCGCTTTACAACCGGGAACGGTTCAATCGCGCTTGACGCAGTCTTTTGTTGACCAAGCCAACGCCATGGAGCCTTTGGATTCGGCTGCGCGGTTGTTCAACGTTTTGGAGACTTTACCTCCAACAGGCCGCGCACATTTTGTGGATTACGAGGGACGCACAATCCCTTGGTAGTTTCAAGCCGAGGTCAAAGCCTTGGCAATGAAACTGCGCTTAACCAATGGTTTGGGGCATGGCACTGAGCCCATGTCAAACCAGCTGCGAACATCTTCGTCTAATCCGAGTCCGTGCATAAAGTTGTAAATCGCTTTTTTCAGGCCTAAGCCTAGCGCAGCATGGTCAACGCCAGAGGGGTCATCAAAACCAATGTCATTTTTTGCAAAAGTGACAACCGGCATGGGTTTAAGGGTGATGCCATAGGCGCTGGGGTCTAGGCCCACGGGGGAGTGCACGGTACAGGTAAAGCGGTGAAAGAAGCCGCTTTGGATGCAACCGGCTTCAAACAACTGCCGCACATACTCCAGGGCATCCACCGTGTCTTGCACGGTTTGGGTGGGAAACCCATACATCAAGTAGGCGTGTACCAAAATCCCGGCATCAGAAAAACCTTTGGTCACCCGTGCAACTTGGGCTACCGACACGCCTTTTTTCATCAGATCAAGCAATCGGTCTGATGCCACTTCGAGCCCACCAGACATCGCAATACAACCGCTTTGCGCCAAGAGCTCAGCGAGTTCGGTTGTAAAGGTTTTTTCAAACCGAATATTGCCCCACCAAGAGATATGCAGCTTCCTTCTCAGAATTTCTTGGGCTAAGGCCTTGAGCGCTTTCGGGGGCGCGGCTTCGTCTACAAAATGAAAGCCTGTTTGGCCGGTTTCTTTGACGATTTGTTCAATGCGGTCGACCAGTTTGGAAGCGGTGGTGGTTTCATACCGGGCGATGTAATCTAAGCTGACATCGCAAAAACTACATTTTTTCCAATAGCAACCGTGTGCGATCGTCAGCTTGTTCCAGCGGCCGTCGCTCCACAGCCGATGCATGGGGTTGAGCATGTCGAGCAGGGAGAGGTATTTGTCTAAAGGCAAGCCATCCCACGTGGGGGTTCCTACATCTTCAAACGCAACATCAGGTTCGGCCCATTGCATTTTTTGAACTTCGCCGCTGATGGCGTTGCGAACGAAAGTGCGCACCAAACGTTGCGCAGAGCGCTTGCCTTGAAGGTGTTCCAAAAGCGCTAACAAGGGGCGCTCGCCGGAATCCAAGGTAACAAAGTCAACGTAATCAAACAGTCTTGGTTCTGTAACTTCGCGTAGTTCGGTATTGACGTAGCCCCCGCCCATTGCGATTTTGATATGGGGGTAGTGGGCTTTGATGGTTTGCGCAATGCGCAGCGCGGCGTAAACGGTTCCAGGAAATGGAACTGATAAAAGCACCACATTCGGCTGGTGTTGGTCAAGCGATTGGCGCGTTAAATTTTGAAGCAGGGAATCAATGAGCGTAGGCTCCGCGGCAAGCGCAAGAGCCAAAGGCTCAAAAGACGCTTGGCTGCTGGCTAATGATTCGCCGTAGCGCACAAACTCAAAGCGCGGGTCAATGGCATCGCGCAAAACGTCTGCCAGGTCGTTGAGGTAAAGCGTGGCGAGGTGACGGGCGCGGTCTTGCTGTCCCAGAGCGCCAAAGGCCCAGGCCAGCGGATCAGCGGCTTCGCTGTCGCCATACGCATCTAAAGTTGCAAAACGCGGCCCTTCAGGTAAAAAGCCTCGGCCTGCAATACGGTGACTTAGCGTGGAATCGCGCCCTTGCAAAAAGGCAAGCGTGGGGGCGATGGTGCTGACATAACTGTCAAAGAAATCAAGAAAGTAGTTCACGCTGGCGCTGCGTTTGGCAACGTCTAGCGTAGTGACTTTGTCGAATACCGACTGCAAACCTTCGGGCGTAAAAAGCGCCAAGACCAGCTTGAGTGCCAAATCTTCTTGGACGGCCTCTACCCCTTGGCTTCGTAAAAATCCGGTGAGGTAGGCCGTTGACGGGTAGGGCGTGTTGAGTTGCGTCATCGGCGCGATGATGCTCAGCACGCGCATAGTCAGCACTTAAGGCGCGAAATTCGCATACGCCGCTTCATCCATCAAGGCATCCAGTTCTTTCTCATGGGCGAGGGTAATTTTGAAAAACCAGCCGGCACCTAGCGGATCGGAGTTGGCAAGTGAAGGATCCGCACGCAAGGCTTCGTTCACTTCCACCACCGTTCCTCCCGCAGGAATATACACATCGGCGGCTGCTTTGACAGACTCTACAACCCCAGCGGTCGCTCCTGATGTAAAAACAGCGCCGATAGCAGGCAATTCCACGAACACGATATCCCCAAGAACGTCTTGGGCGTGGACGGTGATGCCGACGGTTGCAAGCAGAGAGCCTGAACTCTCTGTTGCGATCCAGACGTGTTCTTCGCTGTATTTTTTCATTTACATCCCAGCGTAGTTGGGTCCGCCACCGCCTTCGGGCGTCACCCAGACGATGTTTTGTGTGGGGTCTTTTATGTCACACGTTTTGCAGTGCACACAGTTTTGCGCGTTGATTTGCAAGCGATCGCTGTTGTCATCGTTCTTAACGTATTCGTAGACACCGGCAGGGCAGTAACGCGCCTCTGGGCCTGCGTAGATATTCAAGTTGATACCGACTGGAACGGACGCATCTTTCAAAGTCAAATGCGCAGGTTGTTGTTCTTCATGGTTTGTATTGCTGATAAAAACGCTGCTGAGGCGGTCAAACGTCAACTTGCCATCGGGCTTGGGGTAGTCAATGGGTGTGCACTGCGCCGCAGGTTTTAAATAGGCATGGTCAGGCTTGTCGCGTCGCAGCGTCCAAGGAATATGGCCGCGCAAGACAAGCTGCTCGAACCCGTTCATCAAGGTCGCAACCGTCAGGCCTTTTTTGAACCAGTTTTTAAAGTTGCGGTCTTTGTTGAGTTCGGTATGCAACCAACTGGCCTCAAAAGCCGCAGGGTATGCGCTGAGCTCATCGTGCTGACGTCCGGAAACAACCGCATCAAACGCAGCTTCTGCGGCCAGCATGCCGGTTTTGATCGCGGCATGGCTGCCTTTGATCCGGCTCACGTTCAAGTAGCCCGCATTGCAACCAATCAAAGCACCGCCCGGGAATACGGTTTTAGGTAAAGACGACAGGCCGCTGGCGTTGATAGCACGTGCGCCATAAGCCAAACGCTTGCCAGTGATTTCGCCTATGTCATTTTCAAAGTAATAGCGAATGTTCGGGTGGGTTTTCCAGCGTTGGAATTCTTCAAACGGGCTGAGGTAAGGGTTGCTGTAACCCAAGCCGGTGATAAAACCTAAGGCTACTTTGTTGCCATCGAGGTGGTACAGGAAAGCACCGCCGTAGGTGTCTGGCTGCATCGGCCAACCCGCTGTGTGCATTACAAAGCCTGGGGTATGGCGCGATGGGTCAATTTCCCACAGTTCTTTGATGCCAATACCAAAGCTTTGTGGGTCTTTGCCTTCGTCGAGTTTGTACTTGGCAATCAGTTGCTTACCCAAATGCCCGCGAGCCCCTTCGGCAAATACGGTGTACTTGCCTAAGAGCTCCATACCGATCTGAAAATTATCTCCGGGTACGCCGTCTTTGCCAACGCCCATGTTGCCCGTGGCCACCCCTTTAACAGAGCCATCGTCGTTGTACAAAACTTCGGCAGCTGCAAAGCCTGGAAAAATTTCAACGCCTAACGCTTCGGCTTGTTCAGCCATCCAGCGGGTCACCGCACCGAGGCTAACAATGTAGTTCCCATCGTTATGGGCGAACGGAGGAAGTAAAAAGTTGGGCATCCGAAATGCAGATTTTTCCCCTAAAAAAGTCACTGCATCGTCGGTCACGGGCTGGTTCAAAGGGGCACCGAGTTCTTTCCAATTGGGAATGAGCTCTGTGAGGGCTTTGGGGTCCATGATGGCACCCGACAAAATGTGGGCGCCAGCTTCAGAGCCTTTTTCCAAGACCACCACAGAAACATCTTTGCCGTGCTGTTGGGCAAGTTGTTTGATACGGATAGCGGTAGAAAGCCCACCAGGGCCGCCGCCGACGACTACAACGTCGTATTCCATCGCTTCACGGGGGCCAAATTGGGCCAGAATTTCCTGCTGGGTCATGAATAGCTCGCTTGGTAATTAAAAACGGACAACCTTGGATTTTATTTGATCTAATTTGATCTATTTAGCGCGGTGCCAAACGAATCGCGCCGTCTAAACGAATCACTTCGCCGTTGAGCATGTCATTTTCAAAAATATGAAGTGCCAGCTTGGCGTAGTCTTGCGGCGTACCCAAGCGCGAAGGGAAGGGAACGCTTGCTGCCAAAGAGTCTTGAACCTCTTGGGGCATCCCAAACATCATGGGTGTGCCAAAAATCCCAGGGGCTATCGTCATATTGCGAATTCCGTTGCGGGATAAATCACGTGCGATGGGTAAGGTCATACCAACGATTCCGCCCTTAGACGCGCTGTAAGCAGCTTGTCCAATCTGGCCGTCATAGGCAGCTACCGAAGCGGTCGAAATCATCACTCCGCGCTCGCCCGTCGATTCGGGCTCGTTCTTGCACATGGCCTCCGAGGCCAAACGAATCATGTTGAAGCTGCCGATCAAATTGACCGTGATGCACTTGCTAAAAACGGCCAAACTGTGTGCCCCATTTTTACCGACTGTTTTTTCTGCTGGCGCAATACCTGCACAATTGACCAAGCCCATCAGCTTGCCCATAGAAACCGCTTTGCTGACGACGGCTTGCCCATCGGCTTCGTTGCTCACATCACATTTCACAAAGGCACCACCAATGTCTTTCGCAATCGCCTCGCCTTTTTCAGCCTGCATATCGGCCAACACTACGATCCCGCCTTTGGCACTGAGCATGCGAGCGGTGCCTTCGCCCAAACCTGATGCGCCACCGGTGACGATAAAAACTTTTCCTGCGATTTCCATGACATGCTCCTGATAATTTGCGGGGTAAAAAAACGGTTTACTTTGCGTAAACATCAATTATGGCTTAGGCATAACAACCGCACTAAGACGCCTGCAAATGCACGCAGTGACCGTGCATCAGAGGAAAAACGGAAATCTTTGCTGCTACAATTGCGATCGTAGGTTTTCAACAGGCGCATAGCTCAGCTGGTTAGAGCACCACCTTGACATGGTGGGGGTCGTTGGTTCGAGTCCAATTGCGCCTACCACACCCATATTCCTTTTCTCCTGCGGTAAACCCTGCTACCGGGTTTTAGATTGCTCCCTAAAATGTGCTGCAATGCAACACATAATGGTCTAATAGGAGCGCAGCATGACTAAAAAAACAGAAACTCAGGGTGAGGCATCACAGCGAGTGATCAAAAAGTACCCCAACCGGCGGCTCTATGACACCCGAACTTCAAGCTACATTACTTTGTCTGAAATCAAGCAGTTGGTGATGGATACAGAACTGTTTTCTGTGGTCGATGCAAAAACGTCTGAAGATTTAACCCGCAGCATCTTGCTACAAATCATTTTGGAAGAAGAATCCAACGGCTCGCCGATGTTCACTACTCCAGTGCTCTCCAACATCATTCGTTTTTATGGCCATGCCATGCAGGGCTTGATGGGTGGGTATTTAGAAAAGAACATGCAAACCTTGATGGAGATGCAAGTGCCCTTGGTTCCTGGCGTCCTGGGAGCCCCGATGTTTCAGCAAATGCAGGAACAAATGCAAAAGCAAGCTGAGCAATTCATGGGGACGTTTGGTCTTAAGCGTTGATCCTCCGTTGATCTGTTAACGCGCACACGATGCGTCTAGAACTATTATTTTTATGAGCGAAGTTATTTCCCCCTCTCTTTCATCTGTTCGCGCCCCTACCGTCGGCTTCGTGAGTTTGGGATGCCCTAAAGCGCTGACCGATTCAGAATTGATCCTTACCCAGCTCAGCGCCGAGGGTTACCAAACCTCTAAGACCTTTCAAGGCGCTGATTTGGTGATTGTCAATACCTGCGGGTTTATTGACGATGCAGTGAAAGAAAGTTTAGACACGATTGGCGAAGCATTGGCCGAAAACGGTCGCGTGATCGTGACGGGTTGTTTGGGTGCTAAATCCGATGCTAACGGCGAAAACGTGGTGCGGCAGATGCACCCGAAGGTGTTGGCCGTTACCGGGCCGCATGCGACGCAAGAGGTGATGGATGCGGTTCACTTGAATTTACCCAAACCCCACGATCCATTCTTAGATTTGGTGCCGCAGTCTTTTGGCATTGCGGGTATCAAACTCACACCCCGGCATTACGCGTATTTAAAAATCAGCGAAGGCTGTAACCACCGGTGTACGTTTTGCATCATTCCTTCTATGCGCGGCGACTTGGTCTCCCGACCTATTGGCGACGTTCTTAACGAAGCGCGGGCATTGTTTGAAGGCGGTGTGAAAGAGTTATTGATTGTGAGCCAAGATACCTCGGCGTACGGTGTCGATGTGAAATACCGCACCGGCTTTTGGGACGGAAAGCCCGTGAAGACGCGCATGCTTGATTTGGTGGCAGCTTTGGGCGATATCGCTGCGCCCTTTGGTGCTTGGGTGCGCTTGCATTACGTTTACCCTTATCCCAGTGTGGACGATGTTGTTCCTTTAATGGCCGAGGGAAAGGTTTTGCCTTACCTCGATATTCCTTTGCAACACAGCCATCCTGACGTGTTGCGTCGTATGAAACGCCCCGCCAGCGGCGAAAGAAATTTAGAGCGCATTCAGCAGTGGCGCAGTGTTTGCCCAGAGCTGGTGGTGCGCAGTACGTTTATTGCCGGCTTTCCCGGCGAAACCGAAGAAGAGTTTGCGCATCTTCTAGAGTTTGTTCGCGAAGCTGAAATTGACCGCGCAGGCTGTTTCGCCTACAGCGCTGTGACTGGTGCTCTCGCTAATGAATTACCGGGAATGTTGCCCTTAGAACTTCGAGAGGAGCGGCGCTCACGTTTCATGGCCGTCGCTGAAGAGGTTTCTGCCTTGCGTTTACGCAAACGCATAGGCGCAACCATGCAGATTTTGGTGGATTCAGCTCCTGGCATGGGAAAAAAAGGGGGGGTAGGTCGCAGCTACGCGGATGCACCTGAAATTGACGGAGTTGTTCGCTTACTACCACCCGAAAAAATCAGCAAGACTTTGAAGGTGGGGGAGTTTACTAAAGCGAGGATCGTGGGAACTGAAGGTCACGATTTGGTGGCTTTACCGATTTAAGACGCCTGTCATTTAATGGCGTTACATTCGGGGTAAAGTAGCTTTGAAAAAGCACCGTTTTAATAACCCCAATGGTGCCCAGGAAGGGACTCGAACCCCCACGAAGTTACTCGCTAGTACCTGAAACTAGTGCGTCTACCAATTCCGCCACCTGGGCATTTCAGAAAGAGAGATTGTATCAAACATATCACCCACACCAGCAGTTTGCTCGATGAAATCGAGGGTGCCGTACAGGGACATCGCGACGGTCACGGCTTCATTTCGCGTGATGATGGCGGCCCCGATATTTATTTGCCACCGAACGAAATGCGCGCCGTTTTGCACAAAGATCGGGTCAAGGCCCGCATCGTGCGAAGTGACAGAAAAGGGCGTCCTGAAGGCCGTGTAGTTGAAATCATTGAACGTTCTTCCCAGCCCATTATTGGCAGGCTCTTACAAGAAAGTGGCGTCTGGTTGGTGGCTCCTGAGGACAAACGTTACGGACAAGATGTCTTGATCCCGCGCGGTGGTATTGGCAACGCCAAAACAGGCCAGGTGGTGGTGGTTGAATTGGTAGAGCCGCCGGCGCTTTTTGGGCAGCCTGTGGGACGAGTGAAAGAGGTTTTGGGCGAAGTGGATGACCCCGGCATGGAGATTGAGATTGCGGTTCGTAAATACAGCGTCCCCCATGAATTTTCATTTGCTTGCAGTGCCTTATCAAAAACTTTGCCCGATGCCGTTAGGCCCCAAGATCACGCCAATCGGGTTGACTTAACAGATATTCCATTGGTCACGATTGATGGCGAAGACGCGCGTGATTTTGATGATGCGGTTTACTGTGAGCCTACCACCCAAGGCCGTGGCAAATCGGCAACCAAAGGCTGGCGTTTGTTGGTCGCCATTGCCGATGTCAGTCATTATGTAGAGACGGGTTCTGCCATTGACATTGACGCGTATGACCGCGCTACCAGCGTGTATTTCCCGCGCCGTGTGATCCCCATGTTGCCGGAAAAGCTCTCGAATGGCTTGTGCTCTTTGAAGCCTGAGGTCGAGCGCCTGTGCATGGTGTGTGACATGTTTGTGAGCCTCGAGGGAGAGGTTGAGGCTTACCAGTTTTACCCTGCCGTGATGTGGAGCCATGCGCGTTTTACTTACACCGAGGTTGCTGCCATTTTGGGTAACACCCGTGGGCCTGAAGCTATCAAGCGCAAAGAGCGGGTGGGTGATTTACTCAATCTGCATGGAGTGTTTGAGTCGCTTCAAAAGTCCCGCAAAAAGCGAGGCGCGGTGGACTTCGAGACTACCGAGACACAAATCGTTTGTGATGAAAACGGCCGTATCGAAAAAATTATTCCCCGTACCCGCAATGTGGCCCATCGGGTGATTGAGGAAGCCATGTTGGCTGCCAACGTCTGCAGTGCTGACTTTATTGCACAAAGCAAACACGCAGGCTTATTTCGCGTTCACGAAGGCCCCACGCCTGAGAAAAAAGAAATTCTACGGGGCTACCTCAAGGCAACCGGTTTGGGCATGACGATCAGCGATGATCCTAAGCCTGGCGAGTTTCAAGCGATTGCGGAAGCGACCAAAGACCGCCCGGACGCCATGCAGATTCATTCGATGCTGCTACGCTCTATGCAACAGGCGATATACACGCCGATTAACAGTGGTCATTTTGGTTTGGCCTTTGACGCCTACACCCACTTTACGAGCCCGATCCGGCGCTACCCGGATTTATTGGTTCACCGCGTTATCAAAGCGATCCTTCAAAAGTCGCGTTACCAATTGCCGGCTTTGCCAACCCCCGGGGAAGCCCACGCCAAATTGGCTCGCAGGCTTGAAAAAGGAGCCGCTGCGAAAGGTATTTCTTCTGCGGTTAAACCTGTCAAGCTCAACGCGGAAAATACCGCCTGGCAAGCGGCAGGCTTGCATTGCAGCGCCAACGAGCGCCGTGCCGATGAAGCCAGTCGCGATGTCGAGGCTTGGCTTAAATGCAAGTACATGTACGAGCATTTGGGCGAGGAGTATTCCGGAGTAGTGACTTCGGCAACCTCCTTTGGTCTTTTTGTCACGCTGGACGCGATGTTTGTAGAAGGCCTGGTGCACATCACAGAGCTGGGTGGTGAGTATTTCCGCTTTGATGAGTTGCGCCAAGAGTTGCGTGGTGAACGCACCGGAATTCGCTACGCCATCGGTACGCGGGTACAAATCCAAGTGAGCCGTGTTGATTTAGACGGCCGAAAAATTGATTTTCGATTGGTACATGCCGGCCAAGATTTGCCACTGCGGCCCCTCAATGAGAAATCCGTCTCCAAAGTTCGATCAAAGCAAGACCGGCCTGGCCGCGAAGGCAATCCGAGAAACAAATCACCTTCAGCGGCTCAGCCTAAAACAGCGAAAGCCCGCGGTGCAAAGCCAGTAAAAACGGCAGCCAAAAGCAAACCTGCTAAAAAGAGGCGTTAGCAGAAGGCCAGTGCGAGCCAAGCGGGGTCATCTAAAAAATGGAGTGCGCCGAACATTCCAAATCGGTACATGCCGAAATGCACCCACGCCTTGCGCTCAGACCATGACATGGTCAGCAGTGGTGGGAGTCGTTGCATTAAATGTCCAAAACATGAAAGCCAAAAGATCCGGCTTTGCGGTCTGCGAAAAAGCGTTCTAGCGTTTCTTTGACCGTTCGAAAGGCCAGTTCGTCCCAAGGAATATCCGCCTCTGAAAACAGCATGACCTCTTGGGTTTCTATTCCTGGCTGGAATTGATAGCTGGTGAGTTGGGCTCGGTAGGACAGATGGACTTGGCGCACCCGAGCTACGTTGTGCAGTGTAAAAAGTTCTTGCAATTCAAATAGTGCACCGGCTTCTTTATCCGCCTATCGTGACGCG
>Ga0114962_10004794_pt1 | contig 10717 bp, 11 predicted proteins | sample C_130820_MF_Meta_FD_87017 | JGI IMG/M metagenome (GOLD analysis project Ga0114962, IMG submission 87017) | Freshwater microbial communities from Lake Croche, Canada to study carbon cycling - C_130820_MF_MetaG | ecosystem: Environmental > Aquatic > Freshwater > Lake | place: Lake Croche, Canada...
CGTCAATGACTTGATGAAAAAAATGTACGGCGTGGATGCCATGCCAGAGACGGCTGAAAATGTCGCGATCGAGTACCACATTGAGCGCGAAGCCCAAGACAAAATGGCCTTGGCCAGTCAAATGAAAGCGGTGGCTGCGCAAAAAGCTGGATTTTTTGATGCTGAAATCGTGAGCGTCACCTTGCCTCAGAAAAAAGGCGACCCCACCATTTTTGCCAAAGATGAGCACCCCCGCGAGACGAGCTTGGAGAGTTTGGCCAAATTGAAAGGCGTGGTGAGTCCAACGGGGAGCGTCACCGCAGGCAACGCCAGCGGCATCAACGATGGCTCTTGCGCATTGCTCCTTGCCAGCCATGACGCGGCCGTGCGTGAAGGCTTGACGCCGCGCGCGCGCATTGTGGGCATGGCCACGGCCGGTGTGCCTCCTCGCATCATGGGCATGGGGCCCGCACCCGCGACCTTGAAGGTGTTGGCCCTCACGGGCTTGAGTTTGGCGCAAATGGATGTGATCGAGCTCAACGAGGCTTTTGCTGCACAAGGCTTGGCCGTTCTCAGAACCTTGGGGCTGCAAGACGATGACCCCAGAGTCAACCCCAACGGCGGGGCCATTGCATTGGGCCACCCCTTGGGGGCCAGTGGTGCCAGGCTCGTGACCACTGCTGTCAATCAGTTGCAAAAAACCCGTGCTCGCTATGCGCTTTGCACCATGTGCATTGGCGTGGGCCAGGGCATTGCCTTGATTTTGGAGAGGGTGTGAGTCAACACTGTTGTCGGTGTTCAAGTGCTCCTGGGATTTTTCTTTTTTGCTTTGGTTTCAGTTTTAGTTTCAGTTTTTTATAAAGTAGTGTCATGTCAACAGCAACTCATCAAGTGCCCAATTTGGGCAAAGGCCCCCACCAGTTGGGATGGATTGGACTTGGAAGAATGGGAGAAGCGATGGTCAAGAAATTGACCGCTGCGGGCCATTCCGTCAAGGTGTGGAACAGAACGCGCAGCAAAGCCGAGCCACTGCAGGCCTATGGCGCCGTCTTGGTGGATCACAAAGCGGACTTGGCCGCTTGCGATGTGGTCTTCACCATGGTCTCCACCACGGACGATTTAAAGGAAGTCCTCTTTGGCGCAGGCGGCTTGATGACGGGCACGACATTGCCCAAAGTGCTCATCGATTCATCCTCCATTTCGCAAGAGGGATCCGAAGAAATTCGCCATGCTTTGGCGGCCCTCGGCGTTGGCTATTTGTGCACACCGGTCTCGGGCAATGCCAAAGTGGCCAAAGCCGGCAAGCTGCTCTTGGTCGCTTCCGGCCCCCACGATTTGTACCTCGCGCTTGAGCCCTATTTGCAAGCCATGGCCCGAAAAACCATGTGGGTGGGAGAAGGTGAGCTCGCCCGCGTTTGGAAAATTGCGCACAACACCATGTTTGGGGTGGTGATTCAAAACCTGTGTGAAATCACGGTGTTGGCTGAAAAAGCCGGCATTCCCAGACACCTCTTTTTACAAAGCATCAACGACTCGGTCCTGGGCTCCATGTACACCCGCTACAAAACACCGGTGCTGAGCAATTTGACCTTTGAGAACGTGACCTTCACGCCCAAGTTGTTGCTCAAAGACATGGACTTGGGGATGGCCGCGGGCAAGACCTATGGCGTGCCCATGCCAGCTGCGGCGGCCACCCGAGAGTCGGTCGCTCGCATGGTGGGCCGAGGACATGATCAGGTGGATTTTTCTATTTTGCTGCAAGACTTGGCACTCGACTCGGGACTCACGTTGACAGCGGAGGACGTGAAGCTCAGTGACGGCTTGGAGTCCTGAGCCTGAAGCCCGTGCCTGGGACCTTGGAGAGAGAAATTGTCTTGTAGGCGACATGAAATTTGTCGAGTCAACACCGTCAGCGCAAGAGTACACGAACAGTCAAAAAATCAACACCAGGAGACCCTGACCATGCACCGTTGTCATATCCCTTTAGAAACCCGTTTAGAAACGCGTTTGTGCGATTCACACCCAAACGCTTTGAATGGACATTCTCTTGAGCCCTCGGCCCTGCTCCAAACTCCAGTGGCAAGCCCGAGGGTCAGCAGTGCAAAGAGGGGTCTCTTGGGTGCCGCTGGCCTTGTGGCGGTCGTGTTGGGTGCGGGTTTGACTTTGGGGTTGGGGTCCACCGGCGTTCAAGCGCAAACCTATCCGAGTAAACCGATTCGGTTTTTTGTGCCATTCACCGCCGGCTCAGGAACGGACATCGTGGCCAGAACCGTGGGTGATGCCATGGGCAAGGGACTGGGCCAACCCATTTTGATCGAGAATCATCCAGGAGCCGGGGGCACCATCGCGGCTGCGCAAGTGGCGCGTTCAGAGCCCGATGGTTACACGGTTTTGATTCATTCGTCTGGCCACGCTTTGAACCCCTCGATTTATCCCAATTTGCCCTATGACACGGTCAAAGACTTGTTGGGCGTCACCCCATTGGCGGCCTTGCCCAACGTCATGGTGGTCTCTCCGAGTCGGGGTTGGAAAAGCGTGGCCGATGTGGTGGCCGCTGCCAAAGCGCGGCCTGGCCAGCTGAATTACGCGTCGGCAGGGATGGGAAGCGCCACCCACATGAACGCGGAGAAATTCAAGCTTCAAGCTGGCATTGACGCCGTGCATGTGCCCTTCAAGGGCACGCCCGAGGCGCTCTCGGATGTGATTGGTGGGCGCAATGATTGGTTCTTTGCCCCCTTGTCATCGGCCTTGTCCTTGATCAAAGAGGGCAAGCTCCAGGCCATGGCCGTGAGCACCGCACAGAGATCGCCCACCTTGCCCCAAGTGCCCACCACGTTGGAGGCGGGTGTGCCAGGCTCGGACTATGTGTTTTGGGTGGGGATGCTCGTGCCCTCGGCCACCCCCCCTGCGGTGGTGAAGCGCTTGCACACGGAGGCTCTCAAGGCCTTGGCCCAAAGTGATGTGACGGAGCGCCTCAAAGTCGTGGGCGCCGAGCCCATGCCGATGTCGCCAGAAGCATTCACGGCGTTCATCAAAACCGAGATGGAGTCGGCCGCAAAGATTGCCAAGGCCGTGGGCCTCAAAGCGAGTTGATGGCCAGGCCTCAAGCCAATGAAAAAAATTCTTTTTTTAGGGGTCGGCAAAATGGGCCTGCCCATGGCGGGGCATGTGGCCGCATTGGGAGCAGAATGGGGCGTTGAGGTCCACGATGTGGATGAAAGTCGCAAGCCCTTGGTCCAAACTCAGGGTTTGGTTTGGTGTGATGAGCTGCTCGCCAGCACGCAAACAGCCGATGTGATCATTTCGTCGTTGCCCCATGACGCTGCATTTTTGTCGGTAGGGCAGTGGGTTGAGCAGCACGCCCGAGCGGGGTGCATTTACATGGACACGAGCACGGTGTCGGTGACTGCTTCAGAAACGGTCGCACAAAACCTACTGGCTCAAGGCATTGACTATTTGAGGGTGAGCGTCTCGGGCAACAACCACATGGCGCAAGCTTCTCAACTCACGGTGATGGCGTCGGGGCCCAAAGCGTGTTTTGAGGCTTGCCAAGACATTTTTGCCGCGTGGGGCCCCAAACTTTTTTATCTGGGCGAGGCCGAGCAAAGTCGGTTGATGAAGCTCGTTGTCAATTTGCTCATTGTGCAAACCTCGGCCATGTTGGCCGAAGGCTTGACCTTGGGGCGCAAAGGCGGTTTGGATTGGTCGCAAATGTGGGAGGTGCTGGCCGGCAGCGCTGTGGGTTCTCCCATCATCAATGCCAAGTGGGCTCAACTGGGCAAGCCTCTTGGTGAGCGCGACTTTGAACCCACTTTCACGGTGCATCAAATGCTCAAAGACTTGGACTTGATGCTGCAAGCGGGCAAGGGATTGAATGTGCCCTTGGCGCAAACCGCCATCACGTCCCAATGGATGCAGTCTGCCTTGGCGCATGGAGAAGGCGAGAAAGATTATGCAGCCGTGATCAAAGTGCTCGAGCGCATGAGTGGGCTTGATTCCAGCGATTGAGTACAAAGAGCCACGTAGATCATGTCAAATTGGTGTCGAGAAATCAATCCACATGTGCGCCTGAGGTTTTGAGTGAAGGCTCGCTGTAAGCGGCGTGTGAAGATGATAATTTTGTAATTTGCCACCAATGGGCCGGCATTGAAATGTGCCAACCCCATAGCTCCTATCGAATACAAGCTCAGATGTTCAAGAGTGTTGAGGCACTCTTTTCAGTGGTACCAAGGGGACGAGCAAAGTCAAAGCCCCTCTTGATTGAATTTTCAATTCATCACAGCTCTGCAAAAGCGCGTTCAATCACGTAGTCACCGGGCTGACTGGTGTTGCCTTCTTTGAAGTGTTTTGACTCCAAAATCACTTTCAAATCTTTGAGGAGTTGAGGCGAGCCACAAATCATGACCCGGTCAATGCTGGCATCCAAGTTGGGCAGTCCCAAGTCTTGGGTCAATTGATTTGAAGTGAGCAAGTCCGTGATGCGACCTTGGTGTTTGAAGGGCTCGCGGGTGACCGTGGGGTAATACAAAAACTGTTCTTGAACCATCTCGCCCAAGAGCTCGTGGTTGGGCAATTCATTGACCAAGTAGTCGTGGTAGGCCAACTCAGCCACCTCGCGAACACCGTGCACCAAAACGACCTTCTCAAACTTTTCATAGGTTTCGGGATCTCGGATGATGCTTAAAAAGGGCGCCATCCCTGTTCCGGTTCCGAGCAAATAAAGATTTTTTCCAGGCAACAAATAGTCAATGAGCAAGGTCCCTGTGGGTTTGCGACCCACCACAATGTCGTCACCGACTTGGATGTGTTGGAGCTTGGAGGTGAGGGGGCCGTCGGGCACCTTGATGCTCAAAAACTCCAAGTGCTCCTCGTAGTTGGCGCTCACAATGCTGTAGGCGCGCAGCAAGGGTTTGTTGTTCACCATGAGGCCAATCATGGTGAAGTGTCCATTGGAAAACCGCAAAGCCATGTCACGCGTGGTGGTGAAACTGAACAATCGATCGGTCCAGTGATGAACGCTTAAAACTCTCTCGGTGTGCATGTTGCTCATGGTGGCTTGGGGCTGGTCAATAAGGTGAAAGGGCTCTCAAGAGGCTGTGAATGCGGTTGGTGCTGATCGTTCTGACCCTGTCAGGTATTGAAGGCCTCGCAACACAGAGCGTTCATGGGCGCAATCTAACATTGCGCCCAATCTGGCATTTTACCTCGACAGAACTGGGGGTTCAACGTGGCTCAAGAGGGTCTAACGTGGTTTAACGTGGCCAAGCGTGGCCAAGCGTGGCCAAACGTTTTCTAACTTGGTTCAATGGTGGAGCAAAGCTCAAGCACGGATGACTGTTGTCGCCAACAATCGCTGCCAAATGATCTCAGGCTCAGGCGCACTTTCTGTGGCGGTGAGCGGATGACGAAATGCCACGATTTGATCGGGGCGCACGATCACCCAATGGGCCTGGTACAAGGCCTGTAGGTCAAGATCATCCTCTTGGGATGGTTGCAAGCACTTTAAATCAACTCCTAGGCGCTTGCTGGCGAGTTTGAAGGATTCTTCTAGAGCACGATCGCGCGTGAAATTCAAGAGCGTCCAGTTGCGGCCAAAATGATCGTACAGAGAACTGCCATCTTTGAGCCAGGCATGCGGTGGCCTGCCCCCTGGTGTGGCTGTGGGGGTGTAGGTATTGGCTTGGTCTACGGGCGCGGTGCTGCCATCCGACAAGATGATGGGTGAGTTGTCATAGCGCCCACCAAAGGTGACGCCAGGGATATTGAACTCTTTTCTCACATGGGCGTTGAAGTGAACCCCAGCGCTTTCTCGCTCGGCTTGGCCCTCAGGGCTGTCTGCCTCGATGGCGGGGGTGACTGGGTACAGGCCCACCGAGTCGGCAAACTCTTTGGCGTAGTTGGTGTTTCGAATGGCCAAGGGGCGGCGTTCGATTTCATAGGTCTGCAGCAGGGGGGCGAGCTCAGGTCGAGCGATGGCGCTGGCCAACTTCCACCCCAAATTGACTGCGTCTTCAATGGCGGTGTTGTAGCCCAATCCTCCGGTGGGAGTGAACAAATGTGCGGCGTCTCCCATGAGAAACACCCGACCGTGTTGGAACTTCTCGGCCACCAAAGAGTGTCCCGCAGTCCAGGTCTGAATCGACAAAATCTCAAAATCCACCTTGCAGCCCATGAACTCGAGAAGCAACTGCCGGGCCTCAATGTCTCCCCAATGCTCGGGGTTTTCAGATTCATCCACGGCGCTGTGAAAGGCAAACTCTTCTTTGCCATCCACGGACGCCAGAAATCCTCGCCGCTTGGGGTTCACCGTCACGTACATCCACGCTCTTGGATGCACCATGTGTTGGTACAAGTCTTTTGAGCGCATGTAGACCGCAAACATCTGTCCGCCCATGTAGCTTCGCTTGACACCGGTCTCGCCAGTGTAGGAAATACCGAGTGCATGGCGCACGCTGCTCTTGGGGCCGTCACCAGCCACCATGTATTTCACGTTGACCGTTTGAATGTTGTCGGGGTCGTCGGTGGCACAAAACCGCGCCACAACACAGTCCCCTTGGTCCTCAAAATCGATCAACCGGTGTGCGTACCGAATGTCGTTGCTGGGGTGACTTTGGGCGTGCTGCTTGAGCACGGTCTCGACAAACTTTTGTGACACGCGGTGGGGCAATTCGGCGGCACTCCAAGAGCCTTTCATGGTTTTGATTTTCTCAACGGCCTCTTGGGCGGTCGGCAGCGATAAGCGTGCAAGCTCGTAGCCCGTGAGTCGGGTGAAATAAGCGATGTCGGTGGGATGGTCGCCGGGCAGTCCAAGAGCGCGTATCTCATGGGCGAAACCCAATCGGCGGTAATGTTCCATGGTTCTGGCCTGGGTGGCGTTGGCCTGGGGGTTGAAGGCCGTGGAAGGCTTGGCATCCAACAGCAGGCATTTCACGCCGCGAACACCGAGCTCATTGGCCAGCATCAAGCCACTGGGGCCGCCGCCCACAATCAACACATCAAATTCAGTCATAAAAGCTTTGTCCTTCAGGATCTGAATTGTCTCTCAAATCGAGAGCTGCATCAGCGCCAAGCCTGGATGAAGGTGTTGAAGCGGTGTTTGCCCTTGTCTTTGTGAGGCTTAAAAAGAGATAAGATGTGCGCGAAATCAACCTTCATTGAGCCCCTAGAGGTCGCCCTCTTATGGGGGTGCCACTGGAGGGTGTGCTTGAATTTTTAACACTGAGGATATCCTAGACCATGGACACAACATTGGTGCACCAATTGCGCATTCGTCAACTTGTCGAGAGCTGGGCCGTTTGGCGCGATGCGGGCGACTGGGAGCGTTTTAAAACCGTCTGGCATGACGATGGGGTGATGATGGCCACTTGGTTTCAAGGACCCTTTGAAGAGTTCATCAAAGTCACCATTGAGGGTTGGAACAAAGGCGTGAGTATTTTGCACTTCTTGGGAGGGTCCTCCATCGATGTCGAAGGCCACCGCGCCATTGCTCAAACCAAGATGACCATCTCTCAACGAGGGCTCGTGCAAGACGTGTTGTGCGATGTGGTCTGCACAGGCCGGTTTTATGACTTTTTCGAGGAACGCGATGGTCGCTGGGGTTTGGTGCATCGACAACCCATTTACGAAAAAGATCGCATCGATCCCGTTGACCCCCATGCCCAGTTGGTGCTCGATCAAGCTGCCTTGCAAGCCTTTCCCGAAGGCTACCGTCATTTGGCGTATATCCAAACTCGCATTGGCTACAACGTCAAGATGGACATGCCCATGCTCAAAGGCGAGAAAGTTCAAGCCCTGTATGCCCATGGCGCGCAGTGGCTCAAAGGTGGCGCCTTGGTGCGCTGAAGTTCTGGAAATTCCTCGAATTTCGTCGACGGTTATTGCATCCCAAAAAGCAAGTGTTCACGACAGTGCCATTCAAGGAGACTAGGTTCATGCTAAGACGCGAAACATTGAAACGGTTGAAAGGGCTGGGTGTTGGAGTCGCGGCTTGGACTTTGGGCTCTCAGACGCTGTCTGCTTTTGCTCAAAGCGCCGACGCATTCCCCAGTCGCAGCATCAAAGTGGTGGTGCCTCAGCCCGCGGGAGGCGGCTTTGATTTTGTTGCCCGTGTCTTGGCTGACAAAATGGCCCAGGGCGTGAGCACCGGTGTGATGGTGGAAAACCGCACAGGATCGGGCACCTTGGTGGGCACCGACTTTGTGGCCAAAGCACCGGCCGATGGGTATACCTTGCTCTTGGGGTCGGTCTCCAACATGGTGCTCAATGCGGGGCTCTATAAAAATTTATCCTATGACCCCGTGAAAGATTTTGAGCCTCTGGGCTTGGCCGTGGGCTACAGCTACACCTTGGTTTCTCGCTTGGATGCCAAGCTCAAAACACTCAAAGACTGGTTGGATTACGCTCGCGCGCATCCTGGGCAAGTCACCTATGCGTCGGCTGGCAATGGAACGGGGCAACACGTGATTGCGGCGGCCCTGTGGCACGTGGCAGGCGTCGAGCTCACCCATGTACCCTACCGCGGAGCCCAAGCGGCGTATACCGATTTAATTGGCTCCCGGGTGGACTTGTTTTTTGATTTGTCCTCCACTGCACGAGTACAGGTGGATGCCCAAAGGCTGCAAGCCCTCGCGGTCTCTGGTGCACAACGCTTGCCCATTCATCCGCAAGTGCCCACCTTGCTCGAGAGTGGCATTGAGAATTTGGAGCTCGAGTCTTGGTTTGGACTGTTTGTTGGCGCCAAAACGCCGGCCAAAGAAGTGGTCTACCTCAGGGCCTTGGTCAAGGAGGCCATGTTGGCGCCCGAGGTCAAAGAACGTTTTGAAAAACAAGGCGGTCGAATCCTGGCCTGGGGTCCACAAGAGAGTCGACAAGCGCTGAGAAAAGATTTGGCGCGGTGGGTTCCGTTGATCAACTTGCTGGGGATTCAACCAGAATAAGTCGATCTTTCTGGGCGGTCACGTTGAGTAGCCATGCTGGGCTTGATGAGACGTGGCAAGGCACCTTGCGATGGAGGCTCGTACAATTCATTAAAATCAAGAAAGTGCGCAAGGAATGATCAAACACATTGTGATGTGGCGCGTGCGCGGTGAGAGTGTGGCGGAAAAAGAGGCCAACATTGAGCGTGTGTGCAGTGGCTTCATGGCCTTGAAGGGAAAAATCCCTGGCCTGTTGCACTTGGAGCTTGGGGTTGATGTCAGCGCCATCGATTACGCATGCGATGTGGTGCTCTACACTGAATTTGAGCGACAAGAGGATTTGGCGGGCTATGCGAGTCACCCCTTGCATGAGCAGTTGAAGAAAGAACTCGAGGGCGTGCGCATAACACGTCATCAAGTGGATTATGTGGTGAACTCTATCTAAGGAAATTGAAATGACGATCGATCAAAAAGCTATGCAAGCATTGTTCCATGACGCCAGAACGGCCAATGGATTTTTGGACAAACCTGTGGCGAGTCACTTGTTGCACGATATTTATGAGTTGGCCAAAATGGGGGCGACCTCCATGAACACCCAGCCCACACGCTATGTGTTTTTGACCACCGAGGCCGCCAAGGCCCGCTTGTACCCCGCTTTGAGTCCAGGCAATTTGGACAAAACCAAATCCGCCCCCGTGTGCGTGATTGTGGCCACGGACAATCATTTTTACGAGCACTTGCCCCAGTGTTTTCCCAACAAGCCTGATGCAAAAAATATGTTTGAAGGCAATGCGGGTTTGGCAGCAGGCACAGCCAGCAGAAACGGCACCTTGGGTGGGGCTTACTTCATGATGGCCGCCAGGGCGTATGGTTTGGATTGTGGACCCATGAGCGGTTTTGATGCAGCCAAGGTCAACCAAGAGTTCTTTCCCGATGGCCGATTCACTGCGAATTTCTTGGTGAATTTGGGCTACGGTGACAACACCAAGCTCTTTGGTCGCAACCCCAGGTTGAGTTTCGAGCAAGCCTGCCAGGTTCTTTAAATTGTTCGACTGGCCCGTGATGGACCCCCTGTTTTACGGGGTGGCCATTCCAGCCGTCTTGCTACTGGGCTTGAGCAAGAGTGGATTTGCGTCGGGCTTTGGCTCCATGGCCGTGCCATTGATGGCCATGGTGGTGAGCGTGCCCACGGCGGCAGCGATTTTGATGCCCATTTTGTTGGTGCTCGACATCTTGGGTCTGCGCGCCTATCGCAAAGACATTGACAAAGCGTTGTTGCGTTGGCTCGTTCCGTGTTCCTTGGTCGGCGTGTTTTTGGGGTATTTGTCTTTCAAGTCGTTGGACACCCAAACCGTCTCGGCCATCGTGGGGGCCAGCACGCTCATGTTTTTAGCCCAACGTATTTTTTGGCCCTCGGCCAAGCTATTGAGTCAACCCAGTCAGCGCACCGGCGTGGTTCTCTCCATTGCATCGGGCTTCACCTCCTTCATGGCCCACGCGGGTGCTCCCCCCATCAATGCGTATTTGTTGGGCTTGAATTTGGCACCCATCAGGTTCGCATCCACTTTGGCGGTGCTCTTTTTTTGGGTCAATTTGGTCAAATGGATTCCCTATGCGGGGCTGGGTCTTTTGCACACGGGCAACATGATCACGGCGCTCACTTTGATGCCATTCGCACCGATTGGGATTTACGTTGGCGTTTATTTGACCAAACGCATGCGCCCGACTGTTTTTTATCGCTTGGTGCATGGCGCCATGTTTTTAACGGGCTGTAAGTTGCTCTGGGATGGATTGAGCTGAACCAGGGAAAGCAAGAGCTTTTA